>Ga0247735_1000975_pt1 | contig 11219 bp, 9 predicted proteins | sample UWRJL178409R2_FD_180934 | JGI IMG/M metagenome (GOLD analysis project Ga0247735, IMG submission 180934) | Plant litter microbial communities from Arlington Agricultural Research Station in Wisconsin, United States - UWRJ-L178-409R-2 | ecosystem: Environmental > Terrestrial > Plant litter >...
CGTTGGAACAACCGATACAATTAAAGTTCGCGTACTTGCATAAATTTCGAAACAAAAACACTATTGTCGTAGTACAATAAACATAACAAGAAAAGATTAGGTGGATATGAGCTTTTTTAAACGAACAATTCGTGATGTTCCGATTGATAATAAAACCGTACTTATACGGGCAGATTACAATGTGCCGCAAAGTAAAAGCGGTGCAATCAGTGACGACTTACGTATTCGGGCTAGTTTACCGACAATCGAATTCTTACTCGAGCGCCACACTAAAGTGGTGATTATGAGTCACCTCGGCCGCCCAGAAGGTCGCGAAGCAAAGTATAGCTTAAAGCCTGTAGCGAAACGGCTCTCTGAGCTTCTTGACCGTAAAGTTATCTTTGTTGAAGATTGTATTGGCGACAAAGTAGTACAAGCAGTGAAGAAAGCACCAAATAACAGTGTTATTTTGCTTGAAAACCTCCGTTACTACCCTGAAGAAGAAGCAAATGATACTGCTTTTGCCGAGAACATTGCCAAAAGCACCGGCGCTCGCTACTTCGTTCAAGATGGTTTTGGCGTTGTACACCGTGCGCACGCGAGTACCGAAGCTATTACACACTTTATCCCAAGTGTTTCTGGGTTATTGCTTGAACGCGAATACGTTACAATCACCGGCGCTATGGAAAAACCACAACGCCCACTTATCGCCGTTATGGGCGGTGCTAAAATTAGCGATAAAATTACCGTTATCGAACGTTTTGTTGGTATTGCTGACAAAATCATTATCGGTGGCGCTATGTCTAATACTTTCCTTAAGTACAAAGGTCACCACATGGGCAGCAGCATGGTCGAAGACGGCCAAGAGAAAGTACTTGATAGTATTTACCTCGCTGCACATAAAAAACTTGATACCAGTATTGATGATTTCATTATTCTTCCAGATGACGTCGCTGTGGCTGAAGACATTTCAGAAACTGCAGTGCGTAAAAACGTAAAACTCGGCAACCTGGATGCTAAAGACAAAGCGCTCGACATTGGTGATGCCTCAATTGACCGTATGGTCGAAGAAATCGCCAAGGCTAAAACTGTTATTTGGAACGGTACGTTAGGGTACGCCGAATTACCTGAGTTTGCCCACGGTTCAGCGCGACTTGCGTTGTCACTTGCAACCCAGGCGCAAACTACCTCTATTATTGGCGGTGGTGATACAGCAGATTTCGTACTGAAATGGGACGGAAAGGGTGGCGAAAGCTTCACTCACGTTTCAACTGGTGGGGGTGCATCACTTGAATTAATGGCTGGCAAAAAACTCCCGGGTATCGAGAGTTTGCTAGACGCACCAAGATAAGCTACACTAAGGTTAATTAAATAAGCATAGGCGATATGTCACGAGATAAAAAACTTATAATCGGTAACTGGAAAATGAACCTCGGGGTGCATGATTCTAGTTTATTCCTTCACCGCTTAGCGGGCACTGTTAAAATTCACCGTAATTTAGAGGTGATTATTGCGCCGACGATGTTAGCGCTGCAAACTTTAAGCCTACAAGTGAACTACAAACAGTTCAAACTTGCTGCTCAAAACTTCTACTGGCGCGACCACGGTGCTTTCACCGGTGAAGTATCTGCGACAAACCTCCGCGGTATTGTGCAATATGGCCTCGTTGGACACTCTGAACGTCGCCATGTCTTCAACGAATCTGATAAAGATACTCGCGCGAAAGTACAGGCCGCTATCCGAAACGGCATTCGCCCAATCCTTTGTGTTGGTGAAACCACCAACGAACGTACTGCTGGTGAAACTCGCGATGTTATTCATGACCAACTTATTGGCGGCCTTGCAAACATTACTAGTGAAGAACTATCTCAAGTAGTTATTGCCTACGAACCTGTCTGGGCTATTGGTACTGGCAAAAATGCCGTTCCGACTGATGTAACCGAAGCCGTTGTAACTATTCGTCACCAACTAAAACACTTATACGGTGCAAAAGCTGCAAACGAAGTACAAGTGCTTTACGGTGGTAGTGTTACAGCTGACAGCGCAGCAGATTACCTTGCACTCGACGAAATTGATGGACTCCTTGTAGGAGGCGCTAGCTTAGATGAAAAAGCATTCAGTACGATTGTTGAAAAAGCATATAATAGCGTAAAAAAGTAAGCGGGGAATATGTCTGATATTGATTTCGATGAACTAGATAGGGCTGTGAACGGTGTACTTGGCACAAACGACGCACCGACACCTACACCTTCTACACCTGCGCCTTCTGTTTCTGTAGAGGAAACTCCGGAAGCGCCACTATCAGAAGCAACAACCATTACTCGTGTAGAACGAACGCAACTATCTCCAGTAAGTTCAAGTCCTAAACCAGTCGCTTCAACAACACCAGCAGCTCGTCGTAGTTCTGGCCGATTTATGGACATGGTTCACCCGTCTTCAGACATGCGTTCTCGAAATGCTGATACCCCAGTTGCTGTTAAACCAGAGGCGACACCTGTGCAGCCAGCCAACGCTACAGATTATTCGCAGTCTCCAGCTTGGAACGAGCCACTTGAATCACCATTCCTGCCTGATGCTAAGGTTGAAAAACGTCCACTCGGTGGCGGGGAAGTAACAAGTAATGAAGCTGCATCTATTGTTGATAGCTTCGATTTCCAAGGTTTGCTTGATGAACCAGAGGAAGAATTACTTGAAGCACCAGAGCCTCAAGAGCGAATCGAAGCAACTGCACTCCCAGACCCAATTGATTTTGCCGCTGCAAAGGCAGTTTCAGATGAAATTGAAGCGAAGAGTTTTGAAGTTGAAGAGGAACCTGTAAAAGTTGAAGAAACTCCGGTTGAAACAACACCTGAAATTATTGAATCGCAACCTCAACCGGTCGTAGAAGCTCCACAGCCTGTTGTTGAAGAACCAATCGGTCCAACTTCAATTACACCTCAATACAAAGAGCAAGCGAGCTCTAATCAAGAATCTGGTGCAATGTACGACACTGAATCGTATCACCAAGCAGTGACAGCACCAGTAAAAAAGAAATCTGGTTGGTTTACCGTTGTATTGATTTTACTTCTTGTCGTTCTTGGCGCCGGTGGCGGTTTCGCCGTGTACACTTACGTATTACCTATGCTTTAAGCCTAGGCTTACGAACGCTGCTCTTTTATATTCCTACTTCGTAGTAATTTAGTACTTCCTCACTCGAAATAACGTGTAAACACGTTCTTTACTCGTCGAGTTGTACTATACTTATAAGAATGGATATTCTTGGGGATTTAAACGATGCGCAGCGCGAAGCTGCTCTGACAACGTCGGGGCCGCTTTTGATTTTAGCGGGTGCAGGAAGTGGTAAAACAAAAACGTTAACCCACCGAATCGCTCTTCTTATCGCCGAAAAAGGCATTTGGCCAAGCCAAATTTTAGCAGTAACCTTTACAAATAAAGCTGCGAAAGAAATGCGTGAGCGATTGTCTCATCTTATTCATCAGCCGAACGACCGTTCATTTATGCCTTGGATGGGAACATTCCACGGTATTTGTGTACGATTGCTTCGGATGGACGGCCAATTTATCGATGTACCAAGTAACTTTGTTATTTACGATGAAGATGACCGTAAAGGACTTGTAAAACAGGCAATGAAACAACTTTCTATTACAGATAAAGAGATGAAGCCATCTGCAGTCAGTAGTGCAATCTCATCTGCAAAGAATGCAATGCAAAGCCCTGAAGATTTTGAAGCGGCTGCGAACTATCCGTTTCAAAAAAGTGTCGCAAAAGTATATTCTTTGTATGAAAAGCGCCGAAAAGAAGCAAAAGCTCTCGATTTTGACGATTTATTACTTGAAGCAGTGAATTTATTACAAAACAACAAAGATATTCGCGATAAATGGAAAAACCATTTTAAGCACATCATGATTGACGAGTACCAAGACACCAACGCGGCCCAGTATCAGTTAGTGAAACTTCTCACTAATGACGAACGCAATATTTGTGTGGTTGGTGATGACTGGCAGTCTATTTATAGCTGGCGTGGTGCTGATTTCACGAACATCTTAAACTTTGAACGAGATTACCCTGGTGCCAAGGTTGTAAAGCTTGAACAAAATTATCGTAGTACGGGTAATATTCTTGAGGCTGCAAACCAAGTAATTACAAAAAATACCCAACGCACAGATAAGAAATTATGGACAGCTGAAGGCAGCGGTGCGCCTGTTCAAGTTCACGGTGTATACGACGAGGCGGAAGAGGCTCGTACTGTTGCTGACCGAATATCTGCCCAAGTAATGATTGGTGCTCGCAAACACAGCGATTTTGCTGTGCTATACCGCACGAATGCCCAAAGTTACACTCTTGAGCGTGCGTTTTTGCAATCTCGAGTGCCATACCAAATTGTCGGTGGGGTTCGTTTCTATGACCGCAAAGAAATTAAAGACATCATTGCGTACATGAAACTTATTTATCAGCCAAACGACCGCATGAGTTTTAGCCGCATTGCTAACATACCAACAAGGGGTGTTGGCGCCACAAGCTTAGAACGTTTTTTGAATTGGCAATCTGAGCAACCAGTTGACATCATCGAAGCGCTACTTCGGGTTGAGCCTGAAAATATCGTTACCGGTAAAGCCAAAGCAGCGTTAACGAGGCTAGGTGTTAACTTACAAAGCCTTCGCGAGAAGGTTAAAGAGGTGAGCCCTGCAGAGTTAATCGATTCACTGATAAAGCTTGTCGGTTACCGTGACTTTATTCTCGATGGAACTCCACAAGCCGAAGACCGCGAAGAGAACCTTGGTTCACTACTTTCTGATGCTCAAAACTTCACAAGTATTTCAGACTTTTTGGAAGAAGTTGCGCTTATGTCCAGTGTTGATAGCCAAAAAGACGGCGATACGGTGACTCTTATGACACTTCATGCTGCCAAAGGCCTCGAGTTTCCCGTTGTATTTATGGTAGGTATGGAAGAGGGTATTTTGCCACACTCGCGTGTTTTTGAATCGAGCCCTGCTGACCTCGAAGAAGAGCGCCGACTTTGTTACGTAGGTATGACTCGTGCGCGGGAAGAGCTGCATTTAAGTTACGCCTATAGCCGCCTACAATTTGGCCAACGTGGCTACAACCCAATGTCGCGTTTTATTACCGATATGGGCGACCAGGTAGCAATGACGAACCCAGAGCCGAACATTATGGGGTATCAAGAAGAAGAACCGTTTTATAGCGATGAAGTTGGCTTTGAGATTGGCGACAGCGTTCGCTCGGCAGCTTTTGGTGATGGTGAAATTATTGACGTTGATGGCATGGCCGTCACGATTGCGTTTATCAGTGGTCAGACTAAAAAGTTAAACGCTGAATACGCCCACTTACAAAAGCTTTAGTGCTATGTGGACACACACCATTTCATTACTCAGATAAACGTGTAAACACGCTTATCCTTCATTTCCTCGTGTTATACTAAGTACAATACATTTCTAGGGACTGTTTTTTATTTTTGCATGAGACTACGTTTACGTAAATCCACCACGTTTATTTCTGTGAGCCTCGCCGTTTTGGGGCTTGTTGCTGTTTTCGCGGCAAATGCGGTAACTCAACCAGCTGCTGCGTTGAACGAAGGCGGCCGCCTCATCTCTGTACATGACCGCGGCAAAGAAACGGTGTTCTTGTCTCAGGCTGAAACCCTTGCTGATGCTTTTAAAGAAGTTGGCATCGAAGTTGACTCGCACGACGCTGTAGAACCTGCAATTGACGAAAAGCTCGTCGCAAGTGACTACCAAGTGAATATTTACCGTGCTCGGCCTGTAACTGTTATTGATGGTGCAACTCGCCTAAAGGTCATTACACCGTATCAAACGGCTGAGCAGATTATTGCTGACGTCGGCATCGCTTTATACCCCGAAGATACTACCACCCTTGCTCGTTCTACTGATATTGTGACTGATGGCGCTGGGTTAAAACTTACTATTGACCGTGCAACGCCATTAATTCTTGATTTATACGGTAAGAAAACCGAAGTGCGTACGCAAACTGCAACCGTTGGTGAAATGCTAAAAGAAAAGGGAATTACTCTTGCTGAAAACGACCGTTCCTCTTTGGACGGCTCAACGCCAATTAGTAGCGGACTTGAAGTGCGTGTATGGCGCGAAGGTAAGCACACTATTAATGCCGACGAAGCTGTTGCCTTTGGTACTGAAAAAATTAAAGATGCCGACCGCGAAGCTGGGTATAAGGCCGTTAAAACTGCTGGTGTCGATGGCCAACGTTCAGTTACATATGAAGTCACAATTATTAACGGCGTTGAAGTTTCTCGAACTGAAATTGCTTCAATTGTCACTACACAACCACAAACTCAAGTTGAAATTATCGGCTCTAAACCAAAAACCCTTGCATACACGGGTGGCGGTTCTAAAACTGAATGGCTTGCTGCTTCAAATATTCCACAAGAAAGCTGGGGCTATGCTGACTTTATGGTAGGAAAAGAGAGTGGTTGGAACCCGAACGCTATCAATAAATCTTCTGGTGCTTGTGGCCTTGCACAAGCGTTACCATGTAGTAAAGTTCCAGGTAACCCATATAACCCAATCGATTCACTAAACTGGATGAACGGATACGTAAACGGCCGCTATGGTGGATGGGAAGGCGCATATAACTTCTGGCAAGTGAAGCACTGGTATTAATATGGCAGGTCCTAAAAAATCACTCGGTCAACACTGGTTAAAGGATAGAGATGTCTTAGGTAATATTGCCGATGATGCTAATATTGGCCCAGACGATACCGTACTAGAAATTGGTCCAGGCCTCGGAACACTGACAAGTGAACTACTTCGTCGTGCCAAGAAGGTTGTCGCTGTTGAACTTGATGGTGAACTGGCTGCGAAATTACCGAAACAATTCCCTGGAACTTCGCTCGAAGTGGTTAACCAAGATATTCTCTCTTTTGACTTAACTCGTCTTCCTGAAAACTACGTTGTAGTTGCGAACGTTCCATACTACATTACCTCGAAAATTATTAAGTTACTGACGACCGCTGGTAACAAGCCGCGCACCATTGTACTTCTTATTCAAAAGGAAGTTGCTGTTCGGTTGGCTGCACAACCAGGCGATATGAGTATCCTTGCTGTAAGTGCGCAAATCTACGCCGACGTTGAACTCAGTGACGTTGTACCGGCAAAATTCTTTACGCCACCACCAAAGGTTGATAGCCAAGTGGTTATTTTAAATACTCGCGCAGAAGCTTTGGTTTCTGAAGAAGATGAAAAGCTTTTCTTTAGAGTAGTAAAAGCCGGTTTCTCAGCTAAGCGCAAAAAACTTCGCAGCAGCATCTCAAGCGGGCTTCATATTTCTAAGCCAGAAGCTGAAGAACTGCTAAAAAGTGTCAGTATTAACCCCGACGACCGAGCCGAACAGCTTTCGCTTGATGACTGGCTACGACTTACCGCCGCCGTTGCTCTTACAGAGTAACTTTTCAATGCTATAATTAGAGCAAATGATAAAGGTTTTACCTTCTCAGATGAAAGCGTGGGCGCACAAAATTTTCACCAAGAACGGTTTATATGTTGGACTATTCTTGGTGGCTATCTTAGCGTCTGTTGGTTTTTCTAACTTTGCAACGACAGCTCATGCTGAGGATGACAGCAAGCGGCTTATTACAGTGTATGACCGCAACACGAAAAGCTCATTTCTATCGGCGCAAACGACCGTCGGTGCAGCACTAAAAGTGAATGGAATCGAGCTCGATCCACGTGATACCGTCGAGCCTTCTCGCGATGAAGAATTGGTTGCTAATGACTATCAAGTGAATATTTATCGTGCACGCCCAGTGTTTGTGATTGATGGTTCGACACGCGTAAAAATTATGACGCCATACCAAGTACCTGAACGGATTGCCGAAGACGCCGGTATTACAATGTATCCCGAAGATACGACAAGTCTTAAACCGTCAGGTGACTTTGTTGGCGACGGAGCTGGGTTGCAAATGAGTATCGACCGAGCGACGCTCATTACGCTTGATCTATATAGTAAGAAAACCGAAGTTCGCACTCAGGGTGAAACTGTTGGAGACATGCTGAAAGAAAAAGGCATTGAACTTGGTGTGAATGGACGAGTATCTGTTCCTGTTAATACGCCAATTGCTGCCGGTATGGAAGTTCGCGTTTGGCAAGAAGGCAAGCAGACAATCAATATCGATAGGGAAGTGGCATTTGGCAAGCAACAAGTGTTAGATGCTGACCGTCCAATTGGCTACCGAGTTGTCAGCACACCGGGTGTTGCAGGTGTTGAAATGGTTACCTATGAAATTGAAGTGAAAGACGGCGTTGAGCTTTCCCGAAAACAAATTGCCAGTATTGTAACCGTTCAGCCTGTGAAGCAGATTGAAGTAATTGGCATAAAGGCTGGCCCGAATGCACTTACGAAATCAAAGGGTGCCCAGATGTGGACCGACAGTAAGGGTGTAACGCACCGTGAAACGTATTATGACTTGAATATGAGTCGAGTCATGCAAGCATGTGGCCAAGGTGGTTTTTACGAAGTGCGATTCGACGGCATTAAAGTTGACCGCGATGGCTACGTTATTATTGCTGCTAACTTCGGTCGCTATCCTCGTTGTTCGATAACTGAAACAAGTGTCGGTATGGCGAAAGTGTATGATACGGGTGGTTTTGCGGCTAAACATCCTGATGGCTTTGATATTGCCACCGATTGGTCGAAGGCCGACGGGCGCTAACCTCTGACGATTTCACTATCAATCTGGTACAATGGAACTTAAATGGAAGAACCACAGAAAAAACTCTACATCGCAACAGCTATTCCTTACGTGAATGGTGTCCCTCATATTGGCCACGCAATTGATTACATGCTTGCTGATATCTGGGCTCGTTACCAACGTCAAAACGGCCACGAAGTTCGCTTCCAGGTTGGTACTGACGAACACGGTAATAAAATCTCAGCCAAAGCTGCTGAAGAAGGTATTACACCTAAAGAATACACCGACAAAATGTACGTTAACTTTGAAAACTTTGTTAAAAAAGTTGGCGCACAGTACACCGACTTCATCCGTACAACTGATGAGCACCATGTGCAATCAGTTCGTTATATTTGGGAAGTCCTAAAGCCCTACATTTACAAGGGCAGCTATAGCGGTTGGTACTGCATGGGTCACGAAGCTTTCTTTACTGATAATGAAGTTCAAGCACTCGGCGGCATTTGCCCTGATCACCAAACACCGTTTGACCAAGTAAGCGAAGAAAACTATTTCTTCAAAACCAGCGCATTTACTGATCGTATTAAAGAAGCTATTAGTAACGGCACAATGGAAATTGTACCTGAATTCCGAAAGAATGAATTCTTAGAACTTATTAAAGACGGCTTGGCTGACGTCAGTATTTCTCGTCCAAAGAAAAGTTTGAGTTGGGGTATTCCTGTGCCAGACGACCCAGAGCAAGTTATGTACGTTTGGCTTGATGCACTTGCGAATTATATTACCGTTATTGGCTACCCAGACCGCCCAGAAGAATACAAAAGCTTCTGGCCTGCTGATGTACAAGTAATTGGTAAAGATATTCTTCGTTTCCACGCGGGTATTTGGCCTGCAATGCTCCTTGGTCTTGGGCTTGAGCTTCCAAAGAAACTGCTCGCACACGGGTTTGTTAATATTGGTGGTTCAAAAATTAGTAAGAGCGTTGGTAATGTTATCGACCCGAACGAAATTATTGACCAGTACGGCCTTGATGCGTTCCGTTACTTCTTCTCTCGTCACATTCCAACCCAAGACGACGGTGACTTTACTTGGGAGAAGTTTGAAACTGCCTACAACGGCGAACTTGGTAACGACTTGGGTAACTTAATCCAACGCGTTGCAAGTATGATTCTTCGTTATCAAGCAGGTGTTATTGGCGAGTCACAACAAACCGAACACGACATGACGAACTATCACCGCGCAATGGCGAACCTTGAGTTTAACAAAGCAATTGATGAAGTATGGAATAAAATCCGTAGCCTCAACCAATACATCGACAACGTAAAGCCTTGGATGGTTGCAAAGGGCATTGGCACGGATCCTGAAGCTGAACCGCATCTTGCTGAAATTCTCGCCCACTGTGCTGGAGCGTTAATCCAAATTGGTGACCTTCTTGTTCCATTTATGCCAGGTACCGCCACTTACATTCACGATACGTTTGAAAGTGGAGTTGTTAAGCCATCGGACGGCGTGTTATTCCCTAAGCGATACCTTCACACCGCTGACCCGCACGCTGCAAAGCAATAATGTTAATTGATACGCACTGCCATATTCACGAATCGTACGAACTTCCTTTAGACGAAGTGTTATTGCGTGCGTCAGAAGCGGCTGTTAATGAATATATTTGCGTTGGAACTTCTGAAGAAAGCTCTCGGCTTGCAATTGCTTTCTCGGAAGAGCATCTTGAAGCCTATGCAGCTATTGGCGTTCATCCACATGACACGAAAGATGGCTACGCTGCCATTAACGACCTAGCGGGCACATCTTCAAAGATTGTCGCAGTAGGTGAGGTGGGGTTAGATTATTTTTACACCCACAGTCCTCGTGAAGTACAAATGGTAGCCCTCGAAGCCCAAATTCAAGTCGCTTTAGCACATAATTTGCCAATGATTTTTCATGTTCGCGAAGCTTTTGATGATTTTTGGCCTATTTTTGATAAATATCCAGGAATCCGCGGAGAATTGCATAGCTTTACAGATACCAGTGAAAACCTCCATAAAGCACTCGAAAGAGGCCTTTATATTGGCGTAAACGGCATAAGCACTTTCACCAAGGATGAAGCGCAGAAAAAAACCTTTGATTCTATCCCTTTAGACCGTTTGTTGCTTGAAACAGACGCTCCTTTCTTGACGCCTGCCCCATTACGTGGTAAAGTAAACGAGCCCGCGTATGTGAAGCTTGTTGCTGAATATCATGCAGATAGAAGAGGTATAAGCCTTGAAGAAATCTCTGATGCAACCACCGCAAACGCCCGTACGTTGTTTCAACTAACAACGCTCTCTTAAACCAAAACATCACAAAAATTCCATTATTTAAGGGAAGATTTTTACTATGGCAGACGCACAATTTGCGATTCCTGAAGCATTCCGCCACCCGGAACCGCAGCCTCAACCTGAACAAAACTACGAAGCACGACAAGCTGCGGCTTTTTCGGCACGCCTTGATACACAACAATACACACCAGAAACACACCCGAAGCCTTTTCACTTTATTAAAGAAATTGAAAACCGCCTTGATTCATACC
>Ga0247735_1000977_pt1 | contig 11212 bp, 8 predicted proteins | sample UWRJL178409R2_FD_180934 | JGI IMG/M metagenome (GOLD analysis project Ga0247735, IMG submission 180934) | Plant litter microbial communities from Arlington Agricultural Research Station in Wisconsin, United States - UWRJ-L178-409R-2 | ecosystem: Environmental > Terrestrial > Plant litter >...
CGTGCGCTGGACGTGCCTCACTTGTCGGGCGGCGGTATTGCCGAGGACCGGCAAATGCAAGGTCCGGGTTCACGCCCTGAGCGGTTTCTAGGTGGGGCAGCGGAGCAGGGCGCGATCGATGGCCGTCCACTGGCGCGTAACGCCGGCGTTGCGATCAAAGCGGGTGCGCGGGTCGGTGCGCTCGATGAACGGATGGCGCCGGTGATGGAGGCGGTTTCCAGCGCGGCATCACGGCTGGATCTGCCGGCGCCGGTCATTACCTCCGGTAACGATTCCAATGTCCATGTCCGGGGCAGCCGGCACTATGACAACCAGGCGCTGGACTTCCGAGGCCACGGCATGAGCGTCGAACAGGGCCACGCCTGGGCGCGCGACGTGGGGCAACATCTGGGGGACGGCTATCGCGCGCACTTCGAGGTGTTCCGCGACGATCCCGGCCGCAACCATCTTCACGTCCAGCTTACGGGTGAGAGGTAACGATCCGAATGAAACGTCCTGACATCGTCCGCGCGATTGGCGTGTTGTTGCTTGGTCTCACCGCGTGCCCCGTGATGGCGCAAAAGCCAGCAAGCCTCGTGCAATTACCTTCCGGGGCCGCTACATAAAACGGGCACAGATATACGCTAACGGATTGTGCCCTTTGCGAAGAAGCAGACGCTCTTTGGCAAGGAAAGAGTATTTGACAGGATGATCGTCGTAGGCGATACCGATGCGAACGGTCCAGCCGTTGCACTGAGGGGGCGGCGCCTCCTTCATTCCGCCGCAAAGCGGCGCACGAAGTCCGAAACCTAGGACGAGGTCGGTCGCTCTAAGTTCAGATAGTCTCTTGAATTACCGCGAGAGCTCTATCGACGTCGATTGAGCGCGTTCCGTCCGGTCCGACCAGCCCGGTTTGCGCGACATGCTCAACTATCTCGCTGGGTGTGAGTTCAGGCCGCAGGGCTAGAAGCTTCGCCGCAAGGCTCGTGACTTTTGCTGCCGCCACTGACGTCCCTGAAAGCGTGAGGGGAACTCCCCCGGGTGCACAGCTCATGATGTCGCAACCTTCAGCATACACCATTCTCGCGGCACCATAATTCGTAAATGTAGTCATGTTGCCGATCTGGTCTGCCGCTCCAACCACGATCACGTTCGGAAGATCGAACGACGCTGGAAAGAATTCGCTTCGCTCGATATTTTGGTCCGAGTTGCCGGCAGCAACGACGAACAACACTTCACTACTGTCCGCTATTAATTGGTAGAGTTCATTCCTATCACGCTCAAATAGACAACGAGGAGCGATCTTCGGGTCATCTGACGTGACCGGGGAGGCGTAAAGTGACGGAGAGCGGTTCCAACTTATGTTGATGACCCGGGCACCCCCGTCGCGAAGGAAGCGCAACGACTCGCGATAGAGGTTCGCTTGCACGCGAAGGCGATTAAGGTCGAATGAGGCTTCCGTTGTGAAACGATGCTCCCACGTCACTCGCACTGAAAGAAGTCTAGCGAACGGGTTCCCGTCTATGGCCACTCCGGCGAGATGGGTGCCATGAACATATTCGGCGATAAGCTCAAGTTCTTCAAGGAAAGGAGTCACCTCGCTAGACCTCAACGACGCAATCTCTTGCCCAAAACTTTCAGAATATGGGCTCCTGGTGCCTACACGTGTCTCGCCGAATCCACGTACGAGATCGATCAACTTCGGGAGTTTAGATAACTGTTCCGGGTTGAGAAATGGCAACGCGCCATCGGTTGGTTGACCATTATGGTCCCAAGCGATGCTGCTGCGTCCACCCGATGTCGCCATCCTACTACCGAAGTGGTCCAAGTCCACACCGCTGTCCCAAATTCCGATCACAACTGGGGAAAGATCGTGGGCCGCGTCAAGAGTACCGGAGGCCGAATGTCGGTTGACGCCAGTAGAGGCGCTTTTTGTCCTGATAGTGTCCTCTAGGATATCTCTGAGGTCGTTCCGAAAACGCAGCATTACGTCCCGGTAGAATCTCATGCGGATGAGAAACGCAGCGGTTTGATGCCCCAGTGGCCTGCCGGGCACATGAATTTCTTTGCAATTGGCCTCCACGAGTCCATCAATAAAAGCCGGGCCCAGGATCTCGAGATCGGCGCTCAGGCGTCGGATCTCGCTGCCGACCAGTTCCCAGGGAAGATTGGCGAGAACATTCTCGAGATGCTCGCGCATGACCGACGGCAGGCCATCGCGCCGCATGGCTTGAATGATGCTGTAGGTAGCGATGTGAGTCGTCAGCCTGACCGACAGTTTTTCAGAGAGGCTCCGCAGTTGCGCGATATCGGCCTCCGCATCGTCAAAACGGCTTTCCAGCACATCTAAAAACAATAGGGTTCCGTAGATGTCTTTTGCGATCGGGGGCTCAAGCCGTTCGCCGTTGTGAGCGGCGAGACGGAGGTTGCTTCGAACCTCATGGCATAGTTTGATAAATTCGGTATCCGAGTCCATCAGTTTCGCGGCGGGGCCGGATATGTCGTAGCTGGCGTGTAGCAGGCAAGGGATCATGGCATACCAGCGAGCTGACTTTCGAGAGCATCAGCTACGAGTTTATAGGCAAAGCACTCTTGGTCCACCGGAATTCCCAGACGGTTGTTGAGCATGTGCATATAGTCGATTGCGACCAATCGACAGCGGGCCGAGTCGGCGACACGAGGTGCGGAAGCGGCTATCGCCTCTGATGTTTGGCGTAGATTCTCACGCCAAGCTGCCAGGACGCGTTTCAATTCCGCCCCGCCCGCGGGACTGGGATCACCTCTAAAGATTCCGCGAACGATCGATGCGACTTGGGGACGCAGTATTGCTGGATCGGGGAAGCCCCGCGCTGCGAAGGAGTCGGTATGGCTTGGCCTCGCATCTGGGAAAGCGCGGTCCAGGAGTTCACTCGCTTCCCGAAATGTTTTCGCGGTCGTCACGGTATCGAATCCCAAGCCCCGCGCCGTTTCGGCACTCAGAGAGAGGGCGACTGTTAGCCTGGCGTCCATGTCATCGAGCGTTTGGCCGAGGATGAACATCGCCAGGTCAGACGAAAATCGGAAGTGATGCTCAGTCGCATCTCTTGCTGCCTGCCCATTGCCGTAGCGAACCGCCTCATAATCGTATTCGCGTTCTTCGATCGTATCGGGAGGGCGCAGGGGCTCGACCTGCTCATCCTCGGCAGTGCTTCCACGCGCCGAACCGCGCAGCTTCGCTTTGGGTTCATATTGGTCCGCGGTGATTGCCGTGCCCCCTGGGGCGTCGGTAAGGAATCTAACGACCGCGTTTCGGATTGTCTCACGCGTCGAGGTTGGGTCCAATCCAGCCTTTACTCGAAGCCGCACGTGCGGACCGCCATTCCAATACCTCACGAAGAAGTAATCGCTGATGCGGCCGCCTGATCGCAATTCATGGATCAGCGGCCTCACGCATCGCCAGAGAAGCGCATCCTGGTCGCCGTGATAAAACACGTGGAACGCGAGCCACGAATTTTCCACGAGGCTAGTCCGGTCAGCGCGCATTCAGTTCGATCATATGTTCTACGGCATAGGAACGTTCGCTCGCCGCGCGCGGTGTCTGTGGGTAGGTGGGGTGTGCCTCAACTACGGTGAGCGCGCCCTGATCGTGAGAGGCGAAACGTCGGAATAATCGATGCGAGAGGAGTCCGTCCCAATCGACGAAAAATGGCTTATGGGCGCGGCGGAAGGATTGTGCGGGAAGATTGCTCCTGAGATAATCTTGTGTGCGCATCGGCGTTACATACACATGGCGTGGAAACCCCATATCGCTCGCCCATCGTCGCAGGCGTAGGTAAAATTCGAACTCATCCTCCCCGGCGCCGCAACGGGGGATCATCTCCGCTGGGACGCACCATGTCTCCCGCGAGATCACGACCCTTTCATCGACGACGCGGCCGTAGTGACGAACTTCCTTCGCTTCAGGGTCCGCGAGAGCCTCGAAGTAGTCCACGACAGACCAGTCGGGCGCGAATGCCGGACCAAAACATTTCAGGAATCTATAGAATGGGGGAAGATGGAGTGTGCCAAGGGTGCCGAGATGGACGGGGGAGATGCTCCTGCCCGTCGATTTGCGGATCAAAACGATCCTGGAGCCGTGCTGCGCGTCGATCCTCGCCGAAAGGTCGCTCCAATCGATCAAACCTCTTGCATGAGGCTCGATTGGCTCCCCTGGGTAGGCAAGGCCCGATGGAAATAACCGGGGTGTGATTAGGCCATCGAAAGCGAAGGTTGCGATCAGATCGACGGGCTCAGCATCCCCGACGAGGCTGGGTAGCCAGCTCCCCAGCGTCTGGAGCAACCATTGCTGAGCAGGCGCCTCGTCATCGGCCGCATAGTGTGCTATGGGCATCCCGCTCCCTGGCAGCACCTTATTCAGCACGAACTGTTGCTGGCCGTCGCCGCGATCGTCCGGACCGAGCTGGCCGGCGAACGTGACGCAAAACGGCAATGCAAGGGGACGGGGGACCGCGCACTGGAATTCAGTCCAGAAAGAGGGCGGAAGTTCGGCTAGGCTTTGTCCGTAGCATTGAGCCCGCATCGCTCGCATAAATGTCGTCCGAAGTTCGGCGACGCTCTGTAGCTCGGCATCTCCCTTACGTTGACTCGCGAAAGCTTCCTCGGGCGACAAGCCGTTTTGTAGCGGAGCCTCATCGCAGAATGCCTCGAACAGCTCCAGGATATTGGTGCACTCGCCCCGCACGCCAAAGCGGCGCACAAAGGCGTTGTAAACTTTCGTCCTAGTAGGGGCCTCCGCGTCGAACAGGGGCAGTATCGATGCAAGCCGGGAGAGCGCCGGCTTAAAGCGATCAAATGTCGCGAGATCCAGGTCGACGGTAGCTTCTCGGATTACGCTGTGGCGCATCAGTATGGGGTCAAGGCCCTTAGGAGCCGCAGCATCGAGCGCAGTTAGCGTCGCCGATGCCGCTGCTCCCACCTCTCTGATGAGGTGGGCTGACCGATCGACAGAACTTTCGCCGGCTTGATTTACGAGCGGTTGTATTTGAGCGAGCTTGTCTCCTGCTTCTCGATGCGCAATGGCGGGATGTGAACGCAAAAGTGTGGCAAGCCGAGCGACCGCCTGAAAATCGTTAGCCGAGAAGTCGAGTCGAGGCACAAGAAGGCCGCAGTCCAGCAGGCCGTCAACCAAAACTCGTGCGCGCGCCGGCGTCGCTCCCGTTTGCTGCGCCAGTTCAAGGCACAAGTCGCGAGCTGTCATGCGCGGAACCCGCGGAATGCGGAGCAGATCGATCGCGAGACGAACGGGTGGCGTCTCTTTGAGGGTACGCAAAATCTCGCCATCGTCCGTTTCACCCGTCGAGTGGGCTAGGAAATGGACTGATCCACCGTCGCCGTAACTCGCTTCACTTACCATGAGCGGGAGGTGCTCGCGGCAGGCTGGGGCGACGGTTAGGAGGTTTGCTACTTTGCGGACGAACGCCGCATTAAAGAACACGCGTGAACGCACCGAGGGGGGATCGCTATCCGGTATAGTCGGGTGATCCTGTCGCTGTTCATCATCGATCAACCGACCAATACCGACACTTGTGAACGTGCTAAAGGGGCTTGTCTTCGTGGCAGCCCTAAAGAAATACGCGATAATTGCGCCTTCGATCTTCCTATCCCATTCGATCGACTTCACAAGAGCCTGCTCAGCGCTGTGGTACAATTGGGGCTGAGCGAAAAGAACACCCATCTTAACAGCGCTTGTACGCCACAAACTAACGATATGCGCTCGAATGTCGACTAAATCTTGCTTGACCGCCTGCTGGCCTTCTACCCGGGCAGAGGCGTGGATACCAACTCTCTGATTCCAATGGCGCAGATCCGCAGAAAGCCTAAAATCCCCCGCGCTAGCGTCGACAAGCGCGATTGTGGCCTCGCTTACAACCTTGAGGTTGTAGATGCGCCTCTTCGCTGTCAACAGCGCGCGGCGGTACGCCGTATCTCCTTCGCCGGCGATCAGGCTATGTATGCGCTCACAGAAGGGGCTACGTTCGTGCATCAACTGGGTAAGTAGGGCATCGGATTTTCGGGCTGCCGCTAAAGTGCGTGCCGTTTGGAGTCCCTGCAGATCATCAAAAGATAGCCCCGCCGTGCGAACCATGACAAACGGAGCAAAGCTGAATGCGATCGGCTCGGCAGTTCGAGCCCTCGCCTCGAGCGCCGAGATCAAACGACCTCCGATGACCAGCGCTCGCCTAATGTCCGGCGTGTCGGGAGCGATAGATAGTATTTGCCGTGACGTGCAATCAACTCGTCCGTGACCATCCTATCTAGGAAGGCGGCAATCTTATCGACTGGAACGCCTTCGGCGACGTGGCCAATTTCAGACCGGGTACGGATTCTAGAGCAGAACCGAAGAATGTCTGCTTGTTGGGCCTTTAAGGTATAGAAGCGGCAGCCGCCCTTTGAAGGGCGGCGGTCGCGTACACGGACGAAGCCTGGTCCCCGTGCGAACGTCAACGTCGACTTACGGAATTGGGCGGCCCATGCAGTCGTGACGGCGTGTATCCTCGCAAGCGTGTCGGGAGGAGAGTCGCGACGAATCTGCTCTGATATACTGGGAGGAGGCAGATTGCTTGCCGCAGCCCACGTACGCAGAAGTTCGCGCTCAAAGAGCGAATCGCGCATCAGGTGCGACCAAAGAACTTGCCAGCGCACGTCGATGCCAGCCTCAAAGAGCGCGCGAACCGTCTCAAGCTGGCAAAGGTACTCAGGAGGCTGATGTTCAGCGTGCTCGCCTGAACTGTGCAGCAAATCCGCGCTGATGACTCCGCCACGGCCAAGAAGTGTGGCCTGCTCCTCTGTAACGCCCGTTGGAACTGTGCATTTGAACCGGAAACCGAGATACGACTGGCTGCGAAGCTCCGCCATATCGAGGAAAAATGCTTCGGTGACCGCCGCAGACGGATCGATCACTCCCAGATCGAAATCGAGCTTCCTTTCGGCTTGAGCACGCTGAACCAGCGTATCGGCGTCGAGCGCTTGGTCGACAAGTGTAAGATGCACCATGAAGCCGGACTCCTTTCGATCTGAGCGGCGCTATCAAGCCGCGAACGAGGATCGAGCCCTCGTTTGAGCCCTGTTCACTTCGATCTTGTCTGGAATCCTCACGCTCCGGGGCTCGTGACAGCGGCTTTCAAGCAGAAGTGGGAGTGTCAAGAGTTCACGCGAGGGTGAGCGGTAGATCAGCCGAGCGGAAACCATGCGATCCAAGAAATCTCTTAAATCTGCAAGGGGTATTGATTTTTCAAACTCCCGGAGCACCTGCGCTTCGGTGTGAACCTCGTCGAGATAGCTAAATACATCCGCCCAAGGGGCGTCCAGGATCGTCACCACAGGATTTGGCGACGCGTCCCGGGCCGACACGGTTGACACCCGTTTATCAGTGATCTCGACGAAACCTGGCCCGCGCCGCTGCAGAAGGGAGTCCTGCACGTACACATCCCGCCAGTTAGCGATGGCTTGCCAGAGTTCGAGCTGAAGCTCTTTCAACCGCTCGCTCGATGATCCTTGGTGCGCGTAATCGAAGGCAAATGCGAGCCGGTCATGATCGATGTTGGGATTCGCGAAGACCTTTCCATAGTGATCCTTTGGGCGAATATCCGTGATTCCGTATTTGTCTGGCACGTTGTGGTACGGAGCGTACCGGTTCAATTGAACGGGGGTGAGTCCTCCCTCATGCAGCGGCAGGAAATGGTGGAGGAATGGTATTGCTTCTAGGAGCTCAACATAGTCTTCTTCGGTCTCTCCCGGAAAACCGTAGAGCAAATTCCACGCTACGAAGATATCACTTTCACCGAGCACTTTGAGACACTGTATGGATCTTGCGCCTGTAGTGCCTTTGTCCATGAGTTTCAGTACGTGGTCGCCAAAACTTTCAACGCCAGGTTGGACATAGGTAACCCCCCCGTTCCTGAATATCTGCGCATTCTCACGTTTAAGGTTAGACTTCGTCTCGAAAAAAAAGGTGAAATCGTAACCCTCGGTATCGCGCAAACCGTTCAAAACCGGTAGCAAGTCGTGGAATGCCTTGTGGTTGATAATGCTATCGACCGCAAAAAACTCGGTGCGCTGATAGCGTCGGGCGAGCGTCAATATCTCATCGACAACTCGCTCAACACTTTTTGTGCGATACTTGAGCTGGTCGTCGTGCAACCCGCAAAATGTACAGTGGTGCTTGGCGCCCCACCAGCATCCCCGTGACGTTTCGAACGGGATTGTCGGCTCTATCTCAAACAGCTCCTGCCGGTCCAGTTGCTCTAGAAATGGGAGAAAATCCGGGTAGGGAAGAGAATCTAGATTGTAGAACTGTCCTCCCGGTCCGCCGTCCTTCACGCAGCCGCGCTCATCCCGATAATGCAGGCCAGGGAGGTCGAAGCCACCGTACCCTTGTTCGCGATACTTTTGGACGAACTGAGTGATGGTACCATCAACCTCACCTTCCAGCATGAAATCGATCTCGGGAAAGCGCTCCATCATCTCGAGGCCCATCGGTCGAGTGGTGTTGGCACCCCCGAAGAGTGTTCGAATTTTCGGATAACGCTTTTTTAGTCGCTTCGCGAGCGCGAGGGATGCGACCGACTGCTGCATCATCGTCGCAAAAGCGACGATATCATAATCCTCCCATGAGATTTGGTCGAAAACGATGTCCAGACATTCCCCGGCGCGATCCACTATATCAACAACCGACTCCCGCGTCATCGCCGAGGGATCTGCAGCAAGTTCCAATATGGCGCTGTGCAACTCATCGACCGCCTCAGTCTTCGATTTATCGAAGTAGTACGGAGAGAATGCCAACTCGCACATCGGAAGCTTTGGAAGCTCGCGATCGATGAAAGGGTCAGATCGCAAAAGCCGGGAGAATATGAGATTTGCGTACAGGATATCGCAGGGAATTCCGTCACGCAGAAGGATGCTTCTGATCAACGCCGGGCCGAGACCAGGGAAATCGGGCGGAGCCCAAGGCATAGTGACCATCAGCACCTTAGGTCCATCGGCCGGATCGGAAGCGAATAGAGGAGAGAGCATCATCGGATTCTCCAAACACACTACGATCGCCAACCTCGTGGCGGCCTTGACCTTGATGCCAGTATAGCGCTGGCCGAAAGAAGGTGGCCATTATCCGGAGGGGCCATCGCAAACACTCGTGCGGCGGACCTAATCAAACCTGCTTGAGGCGATCGAACCTGCTTAAGCGTTAGCTTGATTGCCTCAAGCAGCATTGAGCAATATTCATATTGTAGATAACGTGTCGTATGATCAGGCGGTGACGATGATGATAATTGAGATGAAACTCGCCTTTTCATCGTTCGTGCGGAGCTTCTTCTCTTCGGCTGTGGGGCGGAGGCGGACCTCCTTCACTTCCAAAGTGTCGAAGTCCGCAAACGGATCGATACTCTCGATCGCGTTCTTCTTACTGTTCAGCATGGTAGTTCTCCAGGCTGGGTGATCGCGCCACAACGATGGCGCATTGTGGATTATGTGTTAGTTGCGAAATCGAGTCAACACGAGAATGGTCTAATATGGGAGTAACTAATAAGCTAAGATTATTGCGGGGAGACATGGGTTTAGCGATTCTCGGTGCGCGTGCGTGTAAGCCATGGTAGGTATGTGGCGCTTCGAAGACGCAGCGCCTTGGCTGTGAGGCACGCAGGCCCATGAGTCTATATAGCGTGCCGCGACGGGTCGAGGGCTGGCGACTTTCGCGACGATAGGCATGGAGCACGTTAGTTATGGACGGAAGCGTTTCGGTTCTTCGTGGCGAGAAGAGTTCGAGGTGGAATCCGATAATTTTGATAGCGCCATATCTCGTTGTGCTGCTGGGACGTTTTGCCATCCGCACTCCGTTGGCGTCAGCACATTCCCTGGTGGCGATCCTTTTGTTCCTCTGGGTGATGTCGGAGGCCATGTTGATGGCGTTGATGTTTCGTTCCAAGGAACGCCCTGGGCCAGATGCCGTCATAGGCGCCTTTGCCGGAGCTATTTTCACAGTCTGGCTCTGTGCACCCCCTGCCGCGGCGAATGCTTTAAAGGCTATGCCGTTCGTCGCCATCGGACTGGCCGCGATCGTAGCTTGCCACGTCGGTTGGGCGGCGCTTCGTGCCAGGCGAATTCTAGCCGGGTCTGAACAAGATCTCCGGGAACGCTGGATTTCCGCGATATCTGAACTTCTGCCTCCACAGCTAGTACGATTGGCGGCAGCCGAGCTTTCCGTGATTCATATGGCTTTATTCAGATGGCGTGGGCCGGCTGATGTGCCGAAGGGGAGTCGCGGCTTCGCGTACCATAAGCACCTTATACCTATGAGCGTCACATTACTTGTTCTGTCTACAATAGAGATTGCAGTTTACCATCTCCTGCTCGGCCACTGGAGCCGGATTGGTACCATAATTATGTTTATCCTCAGCGATGTTGGCTTTATTTATCTTGTCGGCCTGATAAAGTCGTTCCGGTTTAAGCCGATCCTATTAACCCCCGATGGAATTCGGGTCCGTGCAGGTTTCCTTATCGATCAGTTGATACCTTACGAGGCGATTAAGGAGATAGGAGCCAACTTCGGAGGGGACGAGATTCGGGACAAAGCGACCCTTAACGCAGCGTTGCTTGCATGGCCGAACGTGCTCCTGCGTCTTGCTTCGCCGGTCACCCGTAAATCGGTTCTGAAGGGTAAGCGCTCGTTCACCGCCGTGGCGTTTCGACTGGATGATCCGGAGCCGTTTATTCAAATTCTGCGTTGGCGGCTCGCGACGTAGGCCTCTGTTTTGACGAGATTCGGATGGAGGAACCTCGTCACGTCGCTCTTGGCTTTCCCACCATGAGAACATGCTGGAAGAGTTTGCTTGTACGCTCACCTGTCGGCGCGGCCATGGCTGCGTCGATCGCTGCTTTGTTCAAGCGATGATGACCTGAGGCGGCCGCTCCTTCCCATGATCGAGGAGCGAGCTCGGCGGTAGTGCAGATGATGTCGGGGCAACGGTCGCGCGATCATCGCTGGCCTCGGCCGCGGCGATCACCCGAAGGCTGTTGTTCGTCACCGCGGGGTCGGGCCGGATGTTGGGCATCTGCGGTGCCGGTATCTTCGTCAGCGCCACCATGTCCTTCTCCGTGTAATAGCGGATCTTCTTGCCACAGACTGGCGGGATGCCGAGGCGCAGGACAATCATGTCCTTTTCGGAGAGCTGCATCAGTTCCTGGGGGAGCAACAAGGGAC
>Ga0247735_1000979_pt1 | contig 11199 bp, 6 predicted proteins | sample UWRJL178409R2_FD_180934 | JGI IMG/M metagenome (GOLD analysis project Ga0247735, IMG submission 180934) | Plant litter microbial communities from Arlington Agricultural Research Station in Wisconsin, United States - UWRJ-L178-409R-2 | ecosystem: Environmental > Terrestrial > Plant litter >...
TTCCGCTCGTCACGAACGTCGAGCCGACGGCATCGACTCCGGGTGCCGCCGAAACCCGATCGAGCGTCTGCTGAGTCACCGGGCCCTCCACCCGCACGTCGGCGCCGATTCGCTGCCAGGAGGCGTCGTCCTGTCCGCCGCGAACGCTGTCGACGAGCAGGCCGCCGGTGACGGCAACACCGATCGCGAGCGTGAGCGCGAAGACCGGCAAGACGGGCACTCCGCGGCCGGCCTGCATCGCGCCGAGTATTCCGAGGGCGCCGCGCTGGCGCGAGCCGAGAGCGGATGCCGCGCGCACCACCAGGGGAAACACCCGCGCAATCACGATGGTGATTGCCACCGCAAGCAGGAGGGGCGCCGCAACGAGGAACGGGTCGATGCCCGCGAGGCGACTACCGAACAGGCCGCGGGAGCGCACCGAGTAGAGCGCCGCAACCGCCACGAGCACGACGGCTGACTCGATCACGATTCGCTGAACGCGTCGCCGGCCGATGAGCTCCTGCCGGTCGCGGCGGTTCGCAGCTTGCCGCCGGGTTGCCCCGCTGGCCCGCGCGATCCGCACCGCCTGTGCGGTCGGCGCGAAGACGGCGACTACCGCGGTAACCGCGACCAGGGCAGTGACGCGTGCCGCGCCCGGGACGAGGAAGGATGCCGCGACGATCCCGAGCGCCACACCGAAAGCGACGGTGACGACGGACTCGACCAGCTGCCGGAATCCCACCGACAGCACGGACGCCCCACGTGATCGCTCGAGCGCGATCTCGGACGCCCTGCGCCCCACGATCAGTCGCGCCAGCACGAGAATCACGGCGATGAGAATGCCGAGCACTCCCGTCACCACCACCGACATCTGCGCCGTCGCCGCGCGCGCCTCCCGCGGGAAGGAATCGAGCGCGTCCCCGAATCCCGAGGTCACCCGCACCTCGCCGATCACGTCTGCGGTCAGGACCGAACTGTTGGCCTGAAGCGTGTGGATCTCGTCGTTCATCGCTGCGATGCGATCGAAGGTGAACGCCGACGGATCGACGGCAATCCGCACCGCGGCGTCGAACGGATCCGTGAACAGCACTTCTGCACGTTCGACCGCACCCGGCGCGGCGAAGACCGTGAAGCCAGGCACACCGGACGCGGACCGGCTCGGCTGCCACACGGAGGGGATGTCCGTCCATACGGCGTCCGCCGCATCCGCCGGTTCGATGATGCCAACGACCTGCAACGAGAGCTCTCCCGTCGGCGGCGCCAGGACGCTGCCGACGCGAAGGGATGCCGCCTCAGCGACAGCCGCCGAGACGACGACGTCGAGCAGGTTGCCTTCCTGATCGGTCGGCAAACTGCCCTCGTTCACGGTCAATCGGTCGGCGAGCGTGGGGGTGAGCATCGCGAGCTGGACCTGTGACGTCACCGTTGCCTGACCCTCGGTCGAGGCGAAAGCGCCGGGCGGGCTCAGCACCGTCGCGGTCACGTCGGTCGCAACGGCGCTCAGCGTCGGCGGAAGCAGCTCGGCGAGGCCGTCTTCGAGACGGAGGATGTCATCCGGCTGCATCAGTCCCGACAGGTCGGGATCACCGACGCCCGCGCGCACAACAACATCGGCGTCGGTGCCGGCCGACGCCACGGCTTCTCGCGCTCCGTCGTCGATCGTTCCCTGTGCGCGATGCGGAATGGCGATTGCGAGCGCGATCGCGAGCGCAACGAGTGCCACCCAGGTCGCGACCAGTCCGGCGTCGCGCCGCATCCGTCGACCGGAGAGGGAGACGGATGCGGACACAATCGATCGCCCCACCACACCGATGCGGGCGTGGCGCTCCGGACCTTGCACGCTGTGGCTCACGAACTCGACCCTTCCCGCAGCAACTCGGCCGGTTCGGCGAATCGCTGCCCACGCGCTACGAGCAGCACGACGAGTCCGAGGGCCAGCCCGAGCTCGACCACCAGCAGCCCGATACTCAGCCACGGAACCTGCACGATGACTTCCGGCACGGTCTCCGCACCACCCGGTGACACGGCCACCAGGGGCCCAACGAGCCACACGAGCAGCAGCCCGATCGATACCCCGAAGATGGCACCGAGCACCGTCATGAGCAGCGACTCCCCCGCGATCAGTCCGACGAGTCGACGTCGCGAGAAGCCGATCGCGCGCAGTTGCGCGAACTCGAGGCGCCGCGCCCGCAGCGTTGCAACGCTGTGGACGGCGAACCCGACGGCAGCGAGCGCCGCACCGGCGGCGATCACGAGCCAGAGCGCGGCCTGCGTCGCGACCCGCAACGGCGCCTGCTGCAGCGCGAGCCCCAGTTGCTCTGCGGTGAACGAGCCCGGGTGCTCCGCACCGTAGGCGACCGCGGTCGCCGGGGCGACATCCACCCACCACTCATCAACGGTGGTGTCGGTCACCCCCTGCTGCACAAGTGCCCGTGCGAACTGCACCTGGTCGACCACCATTGTCGGGACCGACGAAGCGGAGCCGCCAAGGCCAGCACTCACCGCCGTGAGGTCGACGGACGTGGCCGCGCCCGGCACGAGAGAAACCGTATTTGTGGCCGCGAAACGAATGCTGGCTCCGCGCGTCAGCAGGGTCAGCGGCGTACCGCCGTCGATCGCGAACGAATCCGCGAGTCCGGTCGACACGATCGCAGAAATCGAGGTCACGGGCATCCACCCGACGAGCGCGAACGTCGCCCGCAGCTGGTGAACGGATGCCGGAACGACAACGCTCATTCGCACCGGCGAGTCGGTGGAGACATCGATTTCCGCCGGAGGGTTGCGCGTATCGGTGGGGTCGATGCCGAACCAGGTCGCTATGCCGTCGGCGACGGGTTCGGCAACCAGCTCGTCGAGAGACTCGCCGTCCTGCGGCTGGAGCCCCGCAAGAGCGGTGACGACGATGTCGGCGAGCGCATCTCGATCCTCATCACCGGCGGATTCGCCGCCCGATAATGCGTACTGGAAGCCGATCACTCGCAGCGGCTCGGCCGGCGCCGCTCCCTCGTCGATCGGCAGGGCGGCACGCAACGGGTGCGCGGCACCGTCGATCACGAACTCGCCGAGCGAAACCGGAGTGATAAGTCCGGTGGCATCTTCGAGCACGGCACTGACCGCGAGAGTCACCCCGCCGAGCTCCCCGGCTTCGTCGACCGCGACCGTAGCGGAAATGCCGACCGCACTCTCCGGAAGGGTGAAACCGGATGCGGGTTCCGGCTCACCCGGGAAGGCGTTGGCGATGGTCGAGCCACCCGTTTCTCCGGTGCGTCCGCGATCGAGCAGCTGGCGAGCGCCGCGAGTCAACGCGAGGATCTGCTGGGTCTCGCCGGCCGCACCACTGTCTTCTCCGAGCCCGGACGACGCGCTTCCGACGACCCCGGTTCGACGCATGACCGGCTCCGGCTGGCCGATTGCGCCCTCCCGCAGCGAGTGCGCCTGGCCGGCGACAAGTCCGGCATCGGCCGGGACGCGGGCGGGCGGTCCGAGCGCCACCGACGCCTGGTCGACCTGCGATTGCTTCCAGGTTTCGAGGAATGCGAGGCCGAAGGTGCCGACCGCCAGCGTGAGGCTGAGCAGCAGTACGGCGGCGGTCGCCCGCTGCGAGCGCCGACCGACCTCCCACGCCGCGAGCGAAATACCGATTCCGCGAGAGCCGGAACCGACCCGATCCACGAGTCTCGAGACGGCCGGGATGAGTCGCGCGCTGACGAGCGCAGCGGCGAGCAGCACGAGGGCCGGCCCGGCAGCGAGCACCGGGTCGACCGACAGCGAAGCACCCGTGCCCACGGGAGTGCGATACGACTGCAGCTGCCAGAAGGCGAGCGCGGCGAGCGCAACCAGTGCGACATCCACGCCGGACCGGGCAATGCCCGATGCCGCTCGCTGGCGCCCCTTGGCCTGCTCGCCCTCGACGAACGAGCGCGCTGGAGAAAGCAGCGGCGCAATGAGCACGAGCGCGAGCACAACCGCGACTGCGCCGGCAGTGAGCCAGGCGATCGGGGGAATTCCCACGTCGAGCGGCATGCCGGCAGCGACCATGGGCGGCTGGGCGGCGATCGCCCGGTAGACGAGCGCCGCAAGCGGCGGGCTCAGCGCTGCCGTTGCGAGTGCGAGCCCGCCGGCCTCGACCGCGGCCAGGGCGAGAACATGACGAGCGGATGCCCCGCGTGACCGCATGAGCGCCCGTTCACCGCTTCGCGCGTCGGTGAAGAGCCGAGCGGTTTGGGCCATGGCCGCAACGGCGAGCACGAGCATCAGGAGGCTGACGACCACCACCGTCGACCGGGTCACGATCAAACTTGCCGCCACGGTCGACGCCGATTCTGCGACGTCAGAGTCGTAGAAGATCGATGTTCCGACGCGGCCGGCGTCGCTCGGGATGTCGAGATCCGCGGAATCCAAACGGTCGAGAAGCGGCTGGAGTTCGGCGACGGTGACTCCCCCGAATTCCGGCAGGTAGTCGACATCCACGTAGGCCACCGGAATACCGGCGGCATCCAGTCCCCCCGGCGCGGAAACGAGGGGGCCGAAGGCGTGCGTCTGCTGGTAGAAGCCCACGCCGGGGTTGGCGAAGTTCGTATCGTTGCCACGGCCGTGCAGAAAGTCGCGGTCCCAGTAGGCGGCGGTCGGATCGTCTACGTCGTAGATACCAGAGATGGTCACGGTGAAGTCCTCCGCGGCCGTATCGACGACGAAAGCACTTCCCGTGGTGAGCCCAAGCGACGATGCTGCGGCCGAAGGCAGGGCAACGGAGATCCCGGTCGCGGCGACCTCCGGCCAGCTGCCATCGACCAGCGTTGCGTTGTCGGTGATTCCGTCGCGCTCACCGAACCAGGTCAGCGTGGGAAGTTCGCCCCGACCGGGAACGCTTTCGAGACCGGTCGACGCGTTGCTCGTCGAGGTCGCGCTGGCGCCATCCCCGAGCACGGTAGCGACGGCACCATCGAGGGACTCCAGCGCGGCGTCGATGGTCGGGCTCGGCTGCAGTACGCGGATCCCCATTGATCGAGCGTCCGGTGGAATCGCATTGAGCGCACCACGAACTCCGCCCTGCTCGGTCGCGGTAACCAAAAGGCCGAGGGAGGTGACGAGCGATCCGGAAAGCACGGCGACGCCGAGCACTGCGGCGAGAAGTCGCCACTGCGCTCGCGTGCGGCGCACTGTCGTGCCGATTAACCAGGACGATTGCCAGCGCCCACGGGGACGGCGGTTGGAGGAGGCGTGGGCAGCGCCGGTGCCGCCACCCTGTCCCCGTGCCACGTTCCGGTCTCCGTCATCGTCGTCGATCACCCTCGGAATGGTGCGACGAGTCGATCAGATCGCGCGGGATTCCAGTCTGGACAGAGTACAGGCAGACGGGGCCCAGGTTGGGTTGTCGAGACCATCCCCACGGTTGCTCGCAGGTAGTGGTTTCTGTCAACGCTGGAACATCCGGTTCAGCGCACTGCCGGCACCAGCACCGCTCCGATCCAGTGCCGAACGCAACTCAGGCAGGATCCGCATCCGCATCCTGCCTGAGTTATGTTCTTGTCGGCTAGTGCCGGCGGCTGCTCACCGCGGCCTTGGCATTGATGATTCCCTTTCCGTAGAAACCGTTGCTCGCCTTGGTTCCCTCGCAGGTCGCGGTCGACGTGCGAACGATGATCGAACCATCGGCCTGCGGAACCCGCCGCGTGTAGGTGAACTCGGCCGGTGACGGGCAGGCCTTCTTGACGGCCGTTCCCTTCAGAACCGATTCCACCGTCGCGGGTGACAGCGTGCGTCCGCCGTTCCAGCGGTCGCGCTTTCCGTAGTGGCTGACGATGAGCGCTGCGACTCCGGCCGCGTGCGGCGAAGCCATCGAGGTGCCCTGGATGTACTGGTAGTACGCGCACACCTTTCCGGACTTCGTGCAGCTCTCGACGATGTACGGAACCGTCGGGTCACCGTTCTCGTCGATCTCCTCGTTGGCGATCGCGAGTGCCTTCGGGTACGCCGCCAGGATCTGCGCGGGGTAGCTCAGGTCACCGGTCGGGGTGTCGTACGCGTCGCCGCCGGGGGCTGCGACATCGATGTACCCGTTGCCGTAATCGGAGTAGTACGCCTTGCGCTCGCTCGGGCCGGTGCTCGACACGGCGATCACGCCCTTGCCCTCGGACGGCATCGACACGCAGCTGGCCGGGTCGAGCAGGTCACGCGTGTACGCAACCTCGCCGGGCACGTCCGCGAAGTCGGGGCTCGACGAGTCGGTGAGCGGCTTCGTGTAGTCGGTCGCTCCGTTACCGGCTGCCGAGACGAGAGTCACACCGTGGTTGCGAGCGAAGTTCAGCGCGCGCTGCATGGCCGCGATGATCGTCTTCTGCTCCTGCTGGTCTTCCGGCGAGTCAGCCGGGTTGTCGGTGCAGTTGAACAGCCACGGGTCGACGTAGTAGCTCATGTTGATCACGTCGATGCCGTTGCGTCCGGCGTAGGTCAGTGCGTCAACCGAGGGCTTGAGGAAGAAGTATCCCGAGTCCTGGCCGGCGCGAAGGTTCACGATCGTGACGTTCGGCGCGACACCGGCGATGCCGATCCCGTTGATCGGCGAGGCGATCGTCGAGGCGACGTGCGTTCCGTGTCCGTCTTCGTCGACGTTCGCCGCGTCGTTACACGACTGGTCCGGTTCCTCTTCACAGGGGCCGTCGATCGAATCGCCGTTGGCGTCGACCGGGATGTCCACGGTGAAGTTGCGACTCAGCTTGGTGCTGAAGTTCGGCGCGATGTCCGGGTGCGTCCCGTCGACCCCGGTGTCGAGGATGCCGACGAGCACGTCCTTCTTGCCGGGCTCCGTCTTGTAGCTTCCCTTGGCCGTCGCATCGATCTGCTTCATATCCCACTGCAGGTAGGCGAGTGGCTCTTCCTTCGCGCCGTGCTTGCCCTTGCCTGGCTTCTTCGTCGACTTCGAGTCGCGGCCCGCCTTCTCCACGGTGTCTTCCTTGACGGCATCACCGCTCGCCTTGCGGCTCTCCGGAACGTCACCGATCACGCGGTTGGTCGCAGTGCCCTGGATGGCGGACTGCGCGGTTGCGTCGGCGGTGAAATCGACGTTGGTGGTGGTGACCGTCGCGACCCCCACATCCGTGTTCTCGCTGACAACCTTGCCGCCAGCTGCCTTGATGGCCGCGTGGGCCTTCGCCGCGGACACCCCGGCCGAGTACAGCACGGTGTACTCGGTTTTTTGACCGGGTTTGCTCGTGGTCGTTTCGACAGCGCTTGACGCGGATGTCGCCGCCAGCGATGTAGCGGACAGTGCCACGATGACCGCAGCAGTGAGGAACTTCTTCATGGATGACGCCCAATCTTCAGTCGTCGGGCGATTGTGACACGCGCTTTCGCGCGGTGGCAATGTTTCTGACTGCGGGGTGGGAGCTCGTTGACGATATCGCCTCGACCGCGTATAACCCCCCGTTCGGGGGACCGAAATCAGCCGGCTAACCGCCGCTGCCAGCGACGCCACGGCAGGTCGACCGGCCAGTGCACGACGACCGAATGCCAGCCGCGGCGTAGTCGCAGCGCGAACGCCTTGGGGTCACTGAACGGGCGCGACGAGATGCCCATCCGCAGGTCTCGCGAGTACCCGATCCGGCGCAGCGGACCAACGTGAAAGGCAAGGTCGAGGTCATCGTGAACGAGTTCGTCGGTGCGGTGCACGAGCGGGCCGACCTCCTGCCAGACCGAGCGGCGCAGCGCGCAATTCGATCCGAAAATCGGCGGATGTCCGAGCGCCGGCGCGAGCACGGCGAAATACGCTCCGAGATACAGCGCGGCACCCACACGGCGCAGACGAACCGGCCCGTCGGTGAAATGCGCTCCCCCGGTGACCGCCGATGCGCCGACATGGTCGCCGAAGTATTCGTCGATCACCTGCACCCAATTCGCCGGCGGCAGGCAATCCGCGTCGAGCCGCGCGATGAGCTCGCCGGTCGCGGCGTCGTACCCGGCGGCGCTCGCGGCCGGGATTCCGCCGCCGACGTGCTCAACGACTCGTGCACCGAACTCGCGGGCGACATCCGCACTGTCGTCGGCGCTGCCGTTGTCGACAACGACGACCTCGAACGGTGCGACCGTTTGCGATGAGAGAGCGGTGAGGCAGCGGCGAAGGTTCTTCGCGTCATCCTTCACCGGAATGACGACGGATACTGAGAGCGGATGCCGTTCCTCGAAAATTCCGGAGAGTGGGCCCGCATCCCACGTTTCGTCAGCGATGGGACACCGGATTCCGGCTCTGGTCGGAAGGAGAAGTCATCCCGGCGACGCTACTCGGCATCCGGCCGCGAGCGCGACGCTGCGCCGCACTCGGGGCTAGTCCCTAGGTACGCTGCGCGACCGGGCGGGGGTTCGTTATCAGCGCGCCCGTTTGCGAGGGCGCACTGATAACGAACGGCAGCACTGCGAGTGCGCTCGCTGATAACTAGTTGACCTCGTCGGGGTTGGCGCCGACGCGCTTTCCTGCATCCAGTGCATCGATCGCGGCGAGCTCGTCGGCCGAGAGCTCGAAGTCGAAGACATCGAAGTTTTGGGCGATGCGCTCTGCACTGTTGGACTTGGGGAACACGATGATGCCGTTCTGCAGGTGCCAGCGGATGGCGACCTGGGCCGGTGACTTGCCGTGCGCTTCGGCTGCAGCGGTTAGCGCGGTCTCGCCGAACAGGTCGTACTTGCCCTGGCCGAGGGGTCCCCACGCTTCGATGTGGATGCCGTGGCCGGCCGCGAACTCGCGGATCGGACGCTGCTGGAACGCGGGGTGCAGTTCGACCTGGTTGACCGCGGGAACGACGCTGCCGCCCGCGAGAACTTTCTCGAGGTGAGGCACCTGGAAGTTCGAGACGCCGATCGAGCGGGACTTGCCGTCGGCGGCGATCTGCTCGAGGGCGAGCCAGCTCTCGAGGTACAGGTCGCGCTGCGCGGTCGGCCAGTGGATGAGGTAAAGATCGACGTACTCGAGACCGAGCTTCTCGAGGCTCAGGTCGATGGCGTCGAACGCCGACTGGGTGCCTTGGTCGGAATTCCAAAGCTTGGTCGTGATGAACAGCTCGTCGCGCGGGATTCCCGATTTCTCGATCGCCGCACCCACGCCGGCCTCATTGCCGTAGATCGCGGCGGTGTCGATGTGGCGGTAACCGGCCTCGAGGGCGTCGGTCACGATCCGCTCGGTCTGTTCCGGATCGACCTTGAAGACTCCGAAACCGAGCTGGGGAATCTCGTGACCAGAGTTCAGCGTGATGGTGGGAACTGACATGTAATGCACTCCTTCGAAACGCGGGCGGTCCTGCGTTGCGGACGCCCCGGATTCAAGCGTAGCCAGTCCCGCTGACCGGTTACTGGCATCCGCCCCCGCACCCTTCCAAAATTCAGGAACCCCGAAGCGGGCTCCGGCGAGTCGCGCTGCAACACGCCGCGATGCTCTGCGGACTTCCTGCGTTGTGGAAGATGGGCCCGCTGCATTGTGGGAAAGCGGATGCCGCCGGGCGCCGCTCGAGGCGCCGCTCGAGGGGCCGCTCACTCGCCGACGGCGGCGATCTTCGCCTCGAGAGCCGCGGACTCCTCGGCGATGGTGTCCGCGTCGACCAGGTCGCTTGCATCCAGAGTCAGCAGTGCGGTCCAGTCGTCGAGAATCGACGCCGCCTCGCCGCTCGTGAAGAGCGTCGCGGTGAGATCGGTGAGCGCGGCGGAGTACTGCGCTGCGAACTCGGTGTTGGCCATAAACCGGTCGGCCAGAATGTTCGAGCTGTTGGCCGCGGTGCGGCCGCCAGCCTGTCCACCACCGTTCCCGCCAGTGCTCCCGGCCGGCTGTCGTGCGCCACCACCGTCCGGTGCCGCGCCGCCTTCTGCCGCGCCGCCTTCACCCGCGCCGCCACCACCGCCCCCGCCACCGAAGTTCCGCGCACCGAAGGTCAGGTTGAGATCCCACGACACCACCGTCATCAGCCCGGTGTCTTCGCTGTAGGCCAGGTACGAGTTATTACCCGGGCCCGAGATGTCGTCGTAGTTGTCGACGAGCTCCTGGAACGCCAGGTAGGTGGCGAACGAGTCGACGTCCAGCCACTTCGACAGGTCGGCGGCGAAGGTCGCGTCATCCGATTCGTTGATGAATTTCAGAAAGGCAGTCAGCGGCTCGAGGTTGTCGTCGCCGGCCTCCTGGTCGAAGACGTCGTCGTACGCCGTCGCATCGTCGCCGCGATAGCTGTAGTCGCCGGTGCTCTCGGCCTTGTACAGCAGGTCACCGTCGGTGAATTCCTGCGCCACCCACTCGTCATCGGGATTCTGGATGACGAGCCGCAACTGTTCGTCACCGCCGTTCACCGAGAACCGCGACGACACCGCCTCTTCATTCGCGAGCCCGCTCAGCGCGAGCAGCTCGAGCGAGACGGCCTCATTGAGCGACGTCTCAGATGTATTGCCGCGCACCACGAGCTCGGTCTCACCCTCGTAATTCTGCCCGTCGACATACTCGTCGAGCCGGATCAGCCACGGAAGCGTCGCCGGATCGCTGTCGGTCGCGACGGACTTGAGTGTCGAGTTTCCCTTGAGCTTGATGCCGATGTTCCCGAAAACCTCGCCGTCGATCGTGACGGTCGCCGGCATCCATTCTTTCGACCCGTCCGCGAGGTAGGCGGCGATGGTCGCGTCATAGTCCGCGTCGTCGAAGTCGAGCGTGATCGTGTGCAGCTCGCTCGAATCCCACAGCGCAGCGGATGTCGCCCCAGCGCCGCCGCCGGACACGGACGATTCCGAGGTGGCTGACCCCGCCGCCGTCGCGCAGCCCGCGAGGCCTGCAACCAGCGCGGCCGAGGCCACAAACGATGCCGTGCGGACGAGCGTTTTCTTTGCGATCATGGGGGTCCCTTGCTGTTGTCGACTGGATTCAATTCGACCAATCGCAGCTTGCGCCGGGCTGCGTGGAGCCTATGGTTTTCGCCAGAACCGTGCGACCGGCCGCACCTCACCCGCCGCGTGCTTGCTCGTCGGCAACCCCGGTGTGGTATTCGTTGAAACGATTACCCGTACGACCTCCCGTACGACCCAGACGCACGACCGAAACGGCGAAATGGACACCGCAACGCTCACGCTTGTCATCACCGCGGTCGCCCTCGCGGTCGATCTCGTGGTGCGCATCGCGGCCCTCGTGCTCATCCCTCGCAACCGCAAGCCGAGCTCGGCGATGGCCTGGCTGCTGGCGATCTTCCTGATTCCATTCGTCGG
>Ga0247735_1000980_pt1 | contig 11174 bp, 14 predicted proteins | sample UWRJL178409R2_FD_180934 | JGI IMG/M metagenome (GOLD analysis project Ga0247735, IMG submission 180934) | Plant litter microbial communities from Arlington Agricultural Research Station in Wisconsin, United States - UWRJ-L178-409R-2 | ecosystem: Environmental > Terrestrial > Plant litter >...
GGGGCTCGACGGGATGATCGGCGCGCTCCAGACCGGGCTTGGCCCGGTCTGGGCCGATACGATGGTGCTGGTCGCGACCGAGTTCGGCCGCACCGTCGCGGTCAACGGCACCGGCGGCACCGATCATGGCACGGGCACGTCCGCGATGCTGCTCGGCGGCGCGGTGAAGGGCGGGCGCGTGATCGCCGACTGGCCCGGGCTGGGGCAGGGCGCGCTGTACGAAAACCGCGACCTGCGCGCGACGATGGCGCTCGACGGCTTCATCGCGGGGGCGACGGCGGCGCATTTCGGGATTTCCGGCGGGCGAACGATGGCGGCGCTGTTTCCCGGCGCGCGCGGCGGCAAGGCGGTGACGGGGCTGGCGTGAGGGGTGCCTCTTGCAAGGCCGTAGCGGGCCTTCGCATTGTTTTCTAGCGTGGGATATGTCAGGATATTCCGCGCTTGAGGAGGTCGCGGGCATGACTCATGTTATCGTCGGGAAATGGGGCAAGAACCTTGCCATCCGTGTGCCCTTCGAAATCGCGCGGGAGGCTGGTCTCAGCGACGGCGAGGATGTCGAGATAGAGACTGTGGATGGCGACATCCTGATCCGGCGATCGGCGGCGCGCAATCGCAGCCTTGCGCAAGCGCGGGCCGCCGCCGCCGAGATCGTCGCGGACAGCAAGGGGCGATCGCTCGGCGATACGACGATCCGCAGCTTGCGCGAGGATGGGCGGCGCGGGTGACGCTGGTTCTCGATGCGTCGATGACGATCGCGTGGTTGTTCGATGACGAGCGGACTGCGGCCGCCCACGCGATCATGATGCGCGTCGTCAACGATGGCGCGATCGTGCCGTCACTGTGGCGGCTTGAGATCGCGAACATGCTTCGCAATGCCGTTCGGCGCGGGCGGTGCGACGAGGATTTCGCCGACCGTTCGCTCGCGCGGCTGGACCGGCTGCGGATCAGGGTCGATGACGAGACCGACGAGCATGTGTGGGGGGCGACGCGGACGCTTTCGCGCGAGCAGGGTCTGACGCCATATGACGCAGCGTATCTGGAGCTTGCGGTTCGCACCAAATACCCGTTGGCGTCTTGCGATGGCGATCTGATCGCCGCCGCCGGGCGCGTATCGGTCGAGACGCTGACCGCCTGAAACGGCCCGCGTCGCCGAACAGGTGGCACGCCGTTTGAACCGCGCCCGCCTCTGCGCTAAGGCGCGCGCTCGCTTGATACGACCGGAACCCACATGACCCTTTACGCCCGTTTCGCCGCGCATCTCGATGCGGCGCTCGATACGCTCGTTGCCGCCGGCGACCTGCCCGCCGGGCTGAACCGCGCGCCCGTGACGGTCGAGCCGCCGCGCGACGCGAGCCACGGCGATCTCGCCACCAACGCGGCGATGGTGCTCGCCAAGCCGGCGGGGACCAACCCGCGCGCGCTCGCCGAGAAGATCGCGGTCGAACTGCGCAAGCTCGACGAGGTCGAGGACGTCTCGATCGCGGGGCCAGGCTTCATCAACATGAAGCTGAGCGACGATAGCTGGCGCGCCGAACTGTCGGCGATCCGCGATGCCGGCGCCGATTACGGCCGCGCGACGATCGGGCGGGGCGTGACGGTCAACGTCGAATATGTCTCGGCCAACCCGACGGGGCCGATGCATATGGGGCATTGCCGTGGCGCGGTGGTGGGCGATGCGCTTGCCGCTCTGCTCGAGTTCGCCGGGCATAAGGTGATCCGCGAATATTACGTCAACGACGCGGGCGGGCAGGTCGATACGCTCGCGCGTTCGGCGCATCTGCGGTATCGCGAGGCGCTCGGCGCGGATATCGGCGCGATCCCCGAGGGGCTGTATCCGGGCGAGTATCTGGTGCCGGTCGGGCAGGCGCTGGCGGCCGAATATGGCGACCGTTTCGTGGACGCGCCCGAGGATGAATGGCTGGTGCTGTTCCGCAAGGCGGCGGTGGCGGCGATGCTGGTGATGATCCGCGCCGATCTCGCGTTGCTCGGCATCCACCACGATCTGTTCTCGTCCGAAGCCGAGTTGCAGGCGGCGGGCAAGCCCGAGGCGGCCGAGGCGGAATTGCGCGCGCGCGGGCTGATCTATGACGGTGTGCTCGAAGCGCCCAAGGGGCAGGAACTCGAAGACTGGGAGCCGGTGGTGCTGCCGCTGTTCCGCTCGACCCAGTTCGGCGACGATCAGGACCGGCCGATCCGCAAGTCGAACGGGCAATGGACCTATTTCGGCGCCGATCTCGCCTATCATTACCAGAAGGCGCAATCCGCCGACGCGCTGATCGACGTCTGGGGCGCCGACCATGCCGGTACGGTCAAGCGCATCACCGCGGCGGTGCAGGCATTGACCGGGGGCAAGACGCGCTTCGACGTCAAGCTCGTGCAGATGGTGCGGCTGCTGCGCGCGGGCGAGCCGGTGAAAATGTCCAAGCGCTCGGGCAATTTCGTGACGCTCGCCGATGTCGTGCGCGAAGTCGGCAAGGATGTGGTGCGCTTCACGATGCTGACGCGCAAGGCCGACGCGCAGATGGACTTCGACTTCGCCAAGGTGGTCGAGGCATCGAAGGACAATCCGGTGTTTTACGTCCAATATGCGCACGCACGCATCGCCTCGCTTCACCGCCGCGCGGCGGAGGCCAATATCGTGTGCGAGGGCGTCGACCTGTCCCAGCTTGACACGGAAGACCTTGCGCTGGTGAAGCTCGCGGCACAGTTTCCGCGCATCGTCGAGACGGCGGCGACGGCGCGCGAGCCGCACAGAATCGCCTTCTATCTCTATGACTTGGCGGCGAGCCTGCATGCGCAGTGGAATGTCGGCAACGACCGGGTGGACCGGCGCTTCCTGATCGCCGATAATCCCGCGATCACCTGCGCTCGGCTTTTCCTGGCCGATGCGATAGGGCAGATCATTCGCAACGGCCTCGGCATCATGGGTGTCGTGGCGGTCGAGGAGATGAACTGATGGCCTTCGGCAAGATCGATGCGGACGACGGGGATCGGCTGCCTTGGCTCGAGACCGCGGAAGACTATGACAACAAGGGGCCGTCGGCGCTGCACATCGTGCTGGTCGTGGCGGCTTTGCTCGCGGTGATCGCGGCGGCGATCCTCGGCTATCAATTGCTGCGGAGCGCGCGCGACACCGGCGGCAACGGCGCGCTGATCGCCGCGCAGGAAGGCGACTATAAGGTCAAGCCCGACGAGCCGGGCGGCCTCAAGGTCGAGGGCGAGGGCGACAGCGCGATCGCGACGAGCAATGGCGCTGGCAGCGGCAACGCCTCGATCAACGTGAAGGCGGTGCCCGAAGCGCCGATCGTCGGCAAGAAAGCCGCGCCCGCCGCCAAGGAAGGTGCGGGCGCGAGCAAGGCGGAGGTGGCGCTGCCGCCCTCGCACGGCAAGCTCGAGGCGAAGACGGCGACCCCGCCGGTCGCGCATGGCACCGCCGGCGGCGCGCTCGTCCAGCTCGGCGCGTTCCCGTCGGAAGCGGCGGCGAATGCGGCCTGGGCCAAGCTGTCGGGACGGATTCCGTATCTCGCGCCGCTCGGCAAATCGGTGCAGTCTGCCGAGGTGAATGGTGCGACCGCCTACCGGCTGCGCGTCAACGCTGGCAGCGCGAGCCAGGCGAGCGAATTGTGCGGGAAGCTCAAGGTGGCGGGCGAAGCGTGTTTCGTGGCGCGGGACTGAGCTGACTTCCGCTCTCCGTTCGCCCTGAGCCTGTCGAAGGGCGTGCCAAGCAGCGCAGCGCTCGGGGCACGTGCTTCGACAAGCTCAGCACGAACGGGGGATGGGGCGCGTACCGGGTTGGTATGCGCGCACGGCGCTGATATGCCGCGCTGATGAAGCCTGTCATCTTCGGCCTGTCCGGCCTTACCGTTACCGCCGACGAGCGCCGGTTCTTCAGCGAGAGCCAGCCAGTCGGCTTCATCCTGTTTCGCCGCAACATCGAGAGCCGCGCGCAGGTGCGGGCGCTCACCGATGATCTGCGCGCGTTGACGGGGCGCGACGATCTGCCGATCCTGATCGACCAGGAAGGCGGGCCGGTCGCGCGGATGCGACCGCCCGAGTGGCCGGCGTTTCCGGCTGGGCCGGCGTTCGACGCGCTGTATGATGTCGCGCCGATCTCGGCGATCGAGGCGGCGCGCGCGCATGCCGAGGCCACGGGGGCGATGCTCGCCGAGGTGGGCGTGACGGTCGATTGCTGGCCGCTGCTCGACGTCGCGCAGCCCGACACCGCCGAGATCATCAGCATCCGCGCGCTCGGGCATGAGCCGATGCGGGTGGCGGCGCTGGGGCGGGCGATCCTCGACGGGCTGGCGCGCGCCGGCGTGGTCGGGGTGGTCAAGCATATGCCGGGGCATGGCCGCGCCTTGGTCGACAGCCATCTCGAACTGCCGCGCGTGACCGCAGATGACGCCGCGCTGGAGGTCGATCTGGAGCCGTTCCGCCGGCTCGCGGGCGCGCCGATGGGGATGACGACTCATATCGTGTTCGATGCGTGGGACGCGGCGCGCCCGGCGACGCTGTCGCCGGTGGTGATCGAGGAGATCATTCGCGGCCGGATCGGGTTCGACGGGCTGTTGATGACCGACGATATCGACATGAAGGCGCTGTCGGGCACGGCCGGCGAGAAAGCGGCGGGGGCGATCGCGGCGGGGTGCGACGTGGTGCTCGATTGCTGGGGGCGGATGGACGAGATGGTCGAGATCGTCGGGCGGCTGGGCGAGATGTCGGAGGTGTCGCGCGGGCGGCTGGATCGGGCGATGGCGAGCGTGGCGGGCAAGCGCAGCGGCGTGGCGTTCGCGGATCTGATCGCGAAGCGCGACGCGCTGCTGGCCTTGGCGTGATCCTCCCCGCTTGCGGGGAGGGGGACCGCCGGCCGCAGGCCGGTGGTGGAGGGGGGCTTCCTCGGGCGTTACCGTGTGTGGAAGCCCCCCTCCGTCGCGCTGCGCGCGCCACCTCCCCGTGCCGGGGAGGATCGGGTGACTGACGAAATCCTCACGCTCGATCTCGATGGCTGGGAAGGGCCACTCGATCTGCTGCTTGCGCTGGCGCGCAACCAGAAGGTCGATTTGCGCGAGATTTCGATCCTGGCGCTGGTCGATCAGTACCTCGCGTTCATCGAGCAGGCGCGTGAGATCAAGCTCGAACTCGCGGCCGATTATTTGGTGATGGCGGCGTGGCTGGCGTATCTCAAATCGGGGCTGCTGCTGCCGCGCGACCCCGAGGTCGAACCCAGCCCGGAAGAACTCGCGCTGCGGCTGCAATTGCGGCTCGAACGGCTGAACGCGATGCGCGAGGCGGGCGCGCGGCTGATGGCGCGCGACCGGATCGGGCGCGACGTGTTTCCGCGCGGGAGCCCCGAGGGGCTACGCACCGTCCGCAAGGCACTGTGGCAGGCGGAGATTTTCGATCTGATCGCGGCTTATGGGCGGATCAGTGCGCGGACGCGACCAGTGATGCACATCGTCGCCAACCGCCCGGTGATGACGCTGGAGGCGGCGCTGGAACGCGTCGCGCGGCTGGTCGGCAGCGCGGTCGACTGGGCGGTGATCGAGAGCTTCCTGCCCGAGAGCGCTACGGCCGAGTTTCGCAAGTCGGCGCTCGCGTCTTCATTCCTCGCCGCGCTCGAACTGGCACGACAGGGGCGCGTGGAGCTGCAACAGGCATCGCCGTTCGCGCCGCTGTATGTGCGAGCGCTGCGATGACGGGGTTCGGCGAGTCCGCGCCGGACGATCTCGTCCGCGCGGTCGAGGCGATTCTGTTCGCCGCGGCCGAGCCGCTGACGATCGACGCGATCCGCGCGCATGTCGGTGAAAGCGCGAACGTGCGCGCCGCGCTCGATACGCTCGCCAAGGACTATGCCGGGCGCGGCATCGAACTGGTGCGGCGTGGTGAACGCTGGCATTTCCAGACCGCCGCCGACATGGCGCATGTGTTGCGGCGGGACCGCGAGGAACCGCGCAAGCTCAGCCGCGCGGGCATCGAGACGCTGGCGATCATCGCCTATCATGAACCCGCGACGCGCGCCGAGATCGAGGCGATTCGCGGCGTGCAGATCTCCAAGGGCACGATCGACGTGCTGATGGAGGCGGGCTGGGTGCGCCCGGCGGGGCGGCGCGAGGTGCCGGGGCGGCCTTTGCTCTATGCGACCACGCCGGAGTTCCTCGCCCATTTCGGCCTCGCCACCCGCCGCGATTTGCCGGGGCTGGAGGATTTGCGCGCGGCCGGATTGCTCGATCCGGCCGATCTGACGCTGGAGATCGTGCCCGATGCGGGCGCCGACACGAACGAGGTGGCAAATCGTTTGGAAGAGGACTAGATAGAAACGATACCTAGGAGAAACATGATGGGTTTCGGTAGTCCAATTCACTGGCTCATTTTCGGCGTGCTCGCCATCCTCGTGCTGGGCGGTGGCCGGTTCTCGAGCATGATGGGCGATGTCGCCAAGGGCATCAAATCGTTCAAGAAGGGCATGGCCGAGGAAGACGAGCCGCGCTCGCCGAGCCGGATCGAAGCCAAGCCGGCGGCGGAACCCGCCTTCGACGCGCACGGCGAGAAGGTTCGCGAGGACCGCTAAGGCGTTTTACGAAGAAGGTTTCGCCTTAGAATGTTCGATTTCCAGCCGATGGAGTTGGTCGTCCTGGCGACGGTCGCGATCGTGGTGATTCCGCCGAAGGATCTGCCCAAGGCGATGCGGGTGGCCGGCTATTGGGTCGGCCGCATGCGCGGGGTCGCGCAGCAATTCCGCAGCGGGTTCGACACGATGGTGCGCGAAGCCGAACTGCACGAAATGGAAAAGAAATGGGCGGCGGAGAACGAGCGCATTATGCGCGAGCATCCGCCCACGCCCGCACTGGAAGCGCCGGTCGATACGATCGACGCGCCAGCGATGATGCCGGCGCTGCCCGATTCCGAACGCCATTATAGCGAGGACGGCCCGCCTATTTACGTCGAGACTCCCACGGTCGCCGCGGCCGAGACGCCGGCGCCGGTCAATCTGGACAAGGCATCCTCGTGAACGCGCCCGTCGATGAACTCGATGCGTCGCGCGCGCCGCTAATGGATCATATCATCGAACTGCGCCGGCGGCTGCTGTACAGCCTCGGCGCGCTCGCGGTGGCATTCGCGGTATGCCTGTATTTCGCCGAGCCGATTTTCGGGTTTTTGGTTCATCCGCTGATACAGGCGGGGCAGAAACGGATCTATTACACCGGGCTGTTCGAGGCGTTCTTCGTCCAGATCAAGGTCGGGCTGTTTGCCGGGCTGATGGTCTCGTTCCCGGTGATCGCGAACCAGCTCTGGCAGTTCGTTTCGCCTGGGCTGTACCGCAAGGAAAAGCGCGCGCTGCTGCCGTTCCTGATCGCGACGCCGTTCCTGTTCGCGACTGGCGCAGCGATGGCCTATTTCGCGGCAGTGCCGGCGGCATTGCACTTCCTGCTGAGCTATCAGGGCAACGTCGGCGGGATCGAGCAGACCGCGCTGCCGGCGGTCGACAAATATCTCGATTTCGTGATGCAGTTCCTGTTCGCGTTCGGCATCGCCTTCCTGCTGCCGGTGGTGCTGATGCTGCTGGAGCGTGCAGGCATCGTCACGCGCACGCAGCTTGCCGGCGCGCGGCGCTACGCGATCGTCGGCTGCTTCGCGATCGCGCTCGTGCTGGCGCCGCCCGATGCCTGGTCGATGGTGATGCTCGCGGTGCCGCTGATCCTGCTCTACGAACTCGCGCTGATCGCGATCTGGTTCACCGAAAAGCGGCGCGGGCCGGCCGAGACCGGGGTCGAGGCGGTTTAGGGCGCGACATCCACGTAAAACTCCGTTCGCCCTGAGCTTGTCGAAGGGCGTGTCCGGAACACGTGCTTCGACAAGCTCAGCACGAGCGGGGTAGGGAAGTGGCCCTTACCGCCGCCGGCTCCGGCGATCCGACGGCCTTGGCTGCGGCGTCGGAGTCGGCAGCGGCTGGATGAAATAGCTTTGCGGATGGCCTTGCAGATAGGGTGAACCCGGCGGCGGCACGACCGGCGCGGGGGCGGGGGCGGTCGGCCGGATCACGCCGATCCAGCCGTCGGCGACGTCGCGGACTTGCGGGCTGGCGGGAAACTCGCGGCGGGCACGCGCGAACAGCAGTCGTGCGCGCGCCGCGCCCGGTGTGGCGATCGTCGCGCCGACCCAGCGCCAGTGCCACGGCTCCCATGTCACGCCTTGCGGGTTGCCGGCGGGGAAGCTCAGTTCGAAGCCATATTCGGGCGCGTGCGCGATCAGCCATTGTCCCGCCGGCGTGCGCGCGAGGCACGGGCTGACATCGCCGCATCCGCCGGTCGGGCGGAGGCCAAAGTCGATCGCATAGCCGGTGGCGTGCTCGCTATGCCCCGGCGGGCCGACCGTGCGCGCGCGCTCGGCGGCGTCGCGGCAGCGTTTGCGCGGGCCGATCTGGCTGCAGAACACCGCGCGCTGATGCTCGATCGTGCGGTAGCAGGATACGCCGCGCAGGCTGTTGCCGATGCCGGGCGTCGCCGCGGCGGCGGCGAGCATCCGCGCGAGATCGGGCGCGGCGTCGCGCTGGACGTAGCAGGGCTGGCCGAGCGCAAAGCCGGCGGGGGCCGAAACCAGCTCGCTATAGGGCGCCTCGCGGTACGGGATGTGGCCGAGCACGCGGCCGTCCGCGCCGGGCGTGACCCATTGGCCGGAGCATAATTGTTCGGGGGTGGCGGCCATTGCCAGCGACGGCGCGGCGAGGGTCGCCCATGCCAGCAGGCGCATCGGGGAAGGTCTGTACCGTCGCATCGTCGAAGCGCTCTGGCATGCGCGCGCTTGCGGTGGCAAGACGGGTTCATGCTTGCCAATCATGTTCTCTTCCTCGACGGCGAGGCGCTTGTCATCGACAAGCCCGCCGGTCTGCCCGTCGATCGCCCGCGCGACGGGTCGATCTCCCTTGAAAACCATATGGATGGGCTGACCTTCGGGTTCAAACGCTGGCCGCATCCGGTGCATCGGCTCGATCGCGACACGTCGGGCTGCCTGCTGCTCTCGCGCAACCCCAAGGCGCACGCGCGGCTCCAGCAGGCGTTCGAACAGGGGCTGGTGCAGAAACGCTATCTCGCCGTGCTGGAGGGCGTGCCCGAAGGCGAGTCGGGGTTGATCGATCTGCCGCTGCTCAAGGTCAGCACCGCCGAGACCGGGTGGCGGATGCAGGGTGACCCCGCCGGCAAGGCCTCGCGCACCGGCTGGCGCGTGCTGGCGGTGAAGGACGGGCGAGCGTTCGTCGAGTTCACCCCCGAGACCGGGCGCACCCACCAGATCCGAGTCCATGCCGCCGAAGCGCTCGGCGCGCCGGTGGTGGGCGATCCGATCTACGGCAGCGGCGGCGGCGAGACGTTGCTCCACGCCGCCGCGCTGACGATCCCGCGCGCAGGCAAGGAGCCGATCGTCGCGGTGGCGCCGTTGCCCGAGCGGTTCCTCAAGGCGGGCTTCGGCGGCTGACCGCGACGAGCCCGTTTTCCAAGCGGTAGCGATCGGCTATCATCGCGCGATGGTCGCCATCCCCATCACGCGCTCGATTTCGATCGACGACAGCGAGCTTCTGGAGTCGACGACGCGGTCGGGTGGCCCCGGCGGGCAGCATGTCAACACGACGGACAGCGCGGTCATCCTGCGCTTCGATGTCGGCAACTCGCCGGGATTGCCGTTGACGGTCAAGAACCGGATCGCGGTGCTGGCGGGATCGCGGCTGACGCGGGAGGGCGTTCTGGTCCTGCGCAGCGAAGGATCGCGCTCGCAGCATGAGAACCGTCAGGACGTGCGCGAGCGGCTGATCGCTCTCATCAAGGAGGCGACCATCGTGCCGAAGAAGCGCCGGCCGACCAAACCGACCAAGGCCTCGCAGACGCGCCGGGTGGACGGCAAGGTGAAACGATCCGGGGTCAAGGCCGGGCGCGGGCGTGTGACGATGGATTGAAGCGCATTACATTTCCGTTCGCCCCGAGCGAAGTCGAGGGGCAGGCCAAGGGCGCAGGTGCCTCGACTGCGCTCGGCACGAACGGTTTGTTTTGCTTGAGGATTATTCCAGATCCTGGGCCTCGTAGAGCGGGCGGATTTCGATTTCGCTCGGTCCGGGCATCGGGTTTGGGCAGCGCTTCACCCAGGCGACCGCTTCGGCCATGTCCTTGACGGTCCAGATCCAGAAGCCGGCGACCAGCTCACGGGTGGCGGGGAAGGGACCGTCGGTGACGGTGCGATCGGCGCCGTCGAAGGCGATGCGCTTGCCCTGCGACGAAGGTTTGAGGCCGATGCCGGTGTCGGGCGGCATGATGCCGGCGGCGACGAGTTGCTGGTTGAACCGGCCCATCTCCGCCATCGCTTTAGGGTTCGGGGGCAGCGGGTTTTCGCTGTCCTCGGTGGCTTTGACGATGACCATCACGCGCATGTGCCGTCTCTCCGATCGAAAGAGCGATCAAATCATACCCGTTCGTGCCGAGCGAAGTCGAGGCATCTGCGCTTGGGGCCGGTGCCTCGACTTCGCTCGGCACGAACGGAGGTGTGGTCCTAGCCCTCGAACACCGACCAGCCAGTGCGTTGCACCAGCCGTTCGAGCGCGAGCGTGCCGAGTTGCGAGTTGCCGCGATCGTTGAGGCCGGGCGACCAGACCGCGATGCTCGCCTGGCCGGGCGCGACCGCGAGGATGCCGCCGCCGACGCCGGATTTGGCGGGCAGGCCGACGCGAAAGGCGAATTCGCCCGATCCGTCGTAATGGCCGCAGGTCAGCATCAGCGCGTTGATTCGGCGCGCGCGCTGGGGCGAGACGACCGAATGGCCGGTGGACGGGTTGCGCCCGCTGCGCATCAGATAGCGCCCGGCGAGCGCGAGCTGGCGGCAGCTCATCGCCAACGCGCATTGGTGGAAATAGACGCCGAGCACGCGATCGACATCGTGATGCAGGTTGCCGAACGCGCGCATGTAATTGGCGAGCGCCTTGTTGCGGTATCCGGTCGCTTGTTCGGCGGCGGCGACGGTGTTGTCGATGAAGATGCCGTCCTCGCCGGCGAGCGCGCGCACGAAGCGGAGCAGTTCGGCGATCACCTCGGCGGGCTGGCGGTTGCCGAGCAGGATGTCGGAGATGACGATCGCGCCGGCGTTGAGGAACGGGTTGCGCGGGATGCCGCGTTCGGTCTCCAACTGCACGATCGAGT
>Ga0247735_1000982_pt1 | contig 11163 bp, 8 predicted proteins | sample UWRJL178409R2_FD_180934 | JGI IMG/M metagenome (GOLD analysis project Ga0247735, IMG submission 180934) | Plant litter microbial communities from Arlington Agricultural Research Station in Wisconsin, United States - UWRJ-L178-409R-2 | ecosystem: Environmental > Terrestrial > Plant litter >...
AGCCTGCCGCTGGGCAGCGCCTATATGATCTGGACCGGCATCGGCGCGCTCGGATCGTTCGTGCTCGGCATCGCCCTGCTCGGCGAAGCGGCGACACCGGGCCGGCTGATCGGCGCCGGGCTGCTGCTGGCGGGCCTTCTGATCCTGAAGCTGGCGTCTTAGCCTCCGCGGACGGGCCGCCGTCGTTGCCGGTCAGTCTAACGCGAGGGTGAATTGCTGAGGCAGGAGCCACCAGCGGCAGATGTCTTCATGCCGCCCTTCGCCATGATGGCTGACGACCAACGAAATCTCTTCCGCAAGCCAGCCGATCGGGGCGATTCGGGCAGACGGCTGTGGTGGCACACCGTAGGCGAGCGTAAGATGGGGATCGAAACGATACCCGGGCAGGCACAGACCCGCAGCACGTAAGTGAGATGCCAATCGCTTCTGTAGCGCCTTCACGGCGCGCATGCCGGTTCCTTCAAGACGATTCCCGCGCAAGCGATCGAAGAGGATAGCGGCGGGTTCGGCGCACGATGCCGCGACAATATGATCTATTCGCGCGAGATCGCCCGGCGAAAGCGCATCGCGCTCACCAAGTGGCAGCAGCGTGACGTGAAGCCGCTCCGCTCGATAGCGCGTATCGATTCCAAGCACGCGCCGTTGCTGCGCGATGTGTTGCGCAACATCGGCCGGAGGTTTGGCCATAAGGTAGACCGGCCGCACCGGTGATCCTGCTCTCTCAATGGAAGTCATGGCTTTTCACCGGGATCACCGCCAGCTCGCGGTAGTGCCAGTCTATCCGGCCCGGCCGCCACTCGGGATCGCGCGGGTCGATCGTGCCGCCGTGGGTGGCGCCGTCGCCTGGCATGGTGAGGCGCGGCAGGTCGATTTCGCCGACCTGGCCGAGCAGCGGCGTCAGATCGACGATGCGGTCGGCGACGACGTGGATCACCAGCCCTTCCTTCTGGACGCGGCCGATGATCGACACCATCGTCGCGGTCATCACGGTGCGGCGCTGCGCCTCGAACCGGTCGGGCCAGAGGATGCCGTTGGCGATGCCGGTCTCGTCCTCGATGGTGATGAACAAAACGCCCTTCGCGCTGCCCGGCCGCTGGCGCACGAGGATGATTCCCGCCACTTCGACGCGCGCGCCGTCCTTGATGTGCTGAAGATCGCCGCAGGTCCGCATGCCCCGCCGGGTCAGTTCGCCGCGCAGGAAGGTGAGCGGATGCGCGCGCAGCGAGAGTTGCGTCGCGCGGTAATCCTCGACCACCTCGCGGCCGGCGGTGAGCGGCACCAGCGCGACCGGCGGCTCGATGCCGGACGCGCGCGCATCGGCGGCGGCGAACAGCGGCAGCGGCCTGGCGCCGAGCCCGCGCACCGCCCACAACGCCTGGCGCCGGTCGAGCCCGAGCGCATGGAACGCATCGGCGCGCGCGAGCTTCTCCAGCGCGAGCGTCGAGAGTTTGGCGCGGCGCCATACGTCCTCGACCGAGGTGAACGGCGCGGCGGCACGCGCCATCAGCATATTGCCGACCTCCGCGCCGGACAGGCCGGCGACGATGCGCAACCCGAGCCGGAGCGGCGCCATCGAAGCCCCCGCCTTTCCGTGGAGCGGGGTTAGGATGGTGTCCCAATCACTCGCGTTGACGCACGGCGGCAGCACGTCGACACCGTGCGCGCGCGCGTCGCGGACGATCTGCGCGGGCGCGTAGAACCCCATCGGCTGCGCGTTGAGCAGCGCGGCGCAAAACACGTCGGGGTGGTGATGCTTCATCCAGCACGAGGCGTAGGCGATCTTGGCGAAGCTCGCCGCGTGGCTTTCGGGGAAACCATAGCTGCCGAACCCCTCGATCTGCTTGACGAGCCGCTCGGCGAACGCTTGGGTGATGCCGTTCGCGCGCATGCCGCTGACCAGCTTCTCGTTGAACTTGCCGACCCCGCCGGTCATCTTGAAGGTCGCCATCGCGCGGCGGAGCTGATCGGCCTCGGCGGCGGTGAAGCCAGCGCCGACGATCGCGACCTGCATCGCCTGTTCCTGAAACAAGGGCACGCCGAGCGTCTTTTCCAGCACCGCCTCAAGCGCGGCATTGGGATAGCTGACCTTCTCCTTGCCCTCGCGGCGCTTGAGATAGGGATGCACCATGTCGCCCTGGATCGGCCCCGGTCGCACGATCGCGACTTCGATGACGAGATCGTAGAATTCTTTGGGCTTCATCCGCGGCAGCATCGACATCTGCGCGCGGCTCTCGATCTGGAACACGCCGAGCGTATCGGCGCGCTGGATCATCGCATAGGTGCCGGGATCATCGGTCTGGAGCGCGCCCGAAGCCATGTCGAGATCGAGGCCCTTGTGCTCGCGCAACAGATCGAAGCAGCGCCGCATGCAGCCGAGCATGCCGAGACCGAGAATATCGACCTTCATGAAGCCGAGTTCCTCGATATCGCCTTTCTCCCATTCGATGACCTTCCGGTCCACCATCGCGGCGGGTTCGATCGGCACCAGATCGTCGAGCCGGTCGCGCGTCAGCACGAAGCCGCCGGGATGCTGCGAAAGATGGCGCGGCGTGCCGATCAACTGCGTGGCGAGATCGAGTGCGATCGCGAGACGCGGCTCGGTCTTGTCGAGGTTGAGCGCCTCGACATGCGCGTCCGGCACGCCCTCGCTCGACCAGCCCCAGATCTGGCTGGCAAGCCCCGCCGTCATATCCTCGGGCAGGCCCAGCGCCTTGCCGACCTCGCGGATGCTGCCGCGCGAACGAAAGCGGCTGACGACGGCGGTCAGCGCGGCATGCTGCGCACCATAGGTCTCGTAAATCCACTGAATCACGCGCTCGCGCTGCTCATGCTCGAAATCGACATCGATATCGGGCGGTTCGTGGCGATCCTTGTTGATGAAACGCTCGAACAGCAGCTTGCGCTCGACCGGGTCGATCGAGGTGATGTTCAGGACATAGCAGATCACCGAATTCGCCGCCGAACCGCGCCCCTGACACAAAATGCGCTGAGCGCGGGCATAAGCCATGATCGAATTCACGGTCAGGAAATAGGGCGCGTAGCCCATCTCGCCGACCAGCCCGAGTTCGTGTTCGAGCAATTCGGTATAGGCGCGTGGCGGATTTCCATCGAATTTCCGCGCAAGCGCGGTGCGGGCGAGATGTTCGAGCGCGGCCTGCGGCGAGCGTCCGCTGAGCACGATCTCATCGGGATATTGATAGTCGAGATCGCGCGGGGAGAAGGTGCAGCGCTCGACAACCGCCTCGACGGCGGCGAGCGCGTGGCGGTGGTGGCGGAAGCGGCGCGCCATCTCCTCGGGGCTTTTGAGATGCCGGTCGGCGCTGCGCTCGCGGCGGAAGCCGAGTTCATCGATGGTGCATTTCTCGCGGATCGCGGTGACGACGTCCTGCAACATGCGGCGCTCGGGCAGGTCGTACAGTACATCGCCGGTCACGATCGGCGAAAGGCCGAAGCGGCGCGCGCTGTCGGCAAGGGCGTGCAGGCGCCGTGCCTCGCCGGGGCGACGATGCTGGGTCAGGCATAGATGGCCGCGCGCGCGATCGAAGATATCCGCCATCCAGCGCAGTTGGTGCATGTCTCCGGTGTCGGCGAGGCCGGGAACGAGCGCGGCGACCAGCCCTTGCGCATGCGCCGCCACGTCTTCCCAATGCAGGAAGCATCGCCCTTTCTCGCCCTTTTGCGCATGGGCGCGACCCTTGCCGAGCGTCAGCAGGCGCGTGAGCCGGCTCCATGCCGCGCGGTCTTCGGGCCAGACCAGCAGCGATGCGCCATCGACCAGATCGAGCCGGCATCCGGGCACGAGGCGGATCGGCACCCCTTGCGCGGTGATCTCCTCGGCGGCGACCAGCCCGCGCACGATCCCGCCGACCGAATTGCGATCGACGATGCCGAGCGCGGGCATCCCGGCCAGAGCGGCGGCTTCGAACAGTTGCTCGGGCGACGACGCGCCGCGCAGGAACGAATAATGCGTCGTGACCTGGAGTTCGCAGTAGGTCATGCGCCGCCGATCATCCGAACGCGCCGTGGATGAACCAGGCGAGATCGCCGGTTTCGGGGCGCTCGCCATCGCCGCGGCGGAACAGCCAGAAGCGGTGGCCGGCTTCGTCCTCGACGCGGAAATAATCGCGCACCGATTGCGCCTCGGCGGTGCGCTGCCACCATTCGCCGAGGATGCGTTCCGGCCCGTCGGCGCACACGATACGGTGCGTCTCCCCGCGCCAGGTGAAGCGGCGCGGCGGCTGGTCGGGCAGTTCGGCGATGACATGGTCGAGCAGCTCGGGCCGGCGCAGCAACCGCGCCGGGCGCGGCCAGCGCGGATGCCAGGGGTGGAGATCGACACCGCGATCGAGCTGGCGGACATCGTCCGATTTCAACCGTGCTGTCGGGCGAGCCGCGTCGGCGAGCGGCGGCGCGGATGCGAGCGAGCGTTCGGGCACGTCGCTCTCGACCGGCTGGATTCGCCACAGCCGGGCGTCGCCGATCCGGTTGGCGAGCGCATCGACCAAGGGGGCGATGTCTGCAGCGCGTTCCTCAAGCCGTTCCTCGAACGGCTGCGCGCCGAGCGGATCGGCGCGGCGGACATGGAGCGCGAGCGTATCGATCCCATAGCCGGGTGCGATCTCTTCGATACGGCGGGTGATGAGGCGCAGCATATGTGCAGCATCGCGGCTCGGCCGGGCCAGGCCGATGCGGAGATGCTGGGGCACGCCGTCGATCCGGTCGGCGACCAGTTCGATCATCCGTGCGCCCTTGCCGGCTTGCGTGAGCGCGGTGACGAGGTGCAGCATGAGCTTGCCTAACCAGTGTTCGATCGCTTCGGCGGTGGCGATCGGTTCGGCGAAACGCTGTACGACCGCGATCGGCTCGGGCGGGATGACCGGATCGAGCGGCTCGGCGACGCGGCCATGCGCCTGATCGAGCCGCGTTATCAGGGCATCGCCGAAGCGGCGCGCGAGCGGCGCGCGCGGCATCGCGGCAAGCTGGCCGACCGTCTCGACGCCGAGATGGACAAGCGCGTCGATGGCGGCGGGATCGAGGCGGAGCGCTGCGAGGGGGAGGGGGGCGAGGGCTGCGGGGTGTTCGGCCGGCGGGACGATGACGAACCCGTCGCCCCGGCGCAGGCCGGGGCCGCTGGGATGCTGGGCGGGTCGGTTGCCCCACGCGTAGCGGCCCCGGCCTTCGCCGGGGCGACGGAACCGCGCCGTCGCCCACGCCGCGCCCGGCGTATCCGCAACCGCGACTCGGGCGGTGTAGCCAAGCCGGGCGAGCAGCCTCACGATTCGGCGGGCCATCTTCGCCTCGCCGCCGAACAGATGCGCGGTGCCGGTGATGTCGAGCAGCAACCCGTCCGCACCCGACACCGCCGCGAGCGGCGTCCAGCGTCGTGCCGCCGTCGTGGCGAGGCGCAGCAGATCGGCGGCGTCGCCGGCCGGATCGGCATCGCGGATGTCGAGATCCGGCACCAGCGCGCGCGCCTGGGTGATCGCCATGCCGGGCGTGAGGCCAAACGCACGCGCCGCCGGGCAGGCGGCGGCGATGACGAGGCGGCTGCCGTGCTTGAGGCTGGTGACGAGAGGAGGCGGCGCACCGTTCCCCCGCGCAGGCGGGGGTCCAGAGTCGCGGGCGGAATCGCGTGTCGCTCTGGGCTCCCGCTTGCGCGGGGGAACGGATTGGCTTGGGCCGAGCGATTTCGGCAGCGCGCCGGGCGGTCGGAACGGCTGGCCGCCGGTCGCCTCGTCGGGTGGCATCGCGCGGAACGGTGACGCTGCGGCTTCGCTGCGGCGACCGAGCTCGCGTAGCGGCGGGCGCTGGTGCGCGGGCAATGCTGCGATCTGGGCGGCGACTTTCGCTTTCCCGTGACGTGGCGTGTCGAGATGCTCGCTCACGCGCGCGGAGGTGTCCTCGCGCGCCCATTTCGCGCCGGGACGCCAGCCGCCGCCGCGTGGCACCGAGCAGGCGATGGCGTGCTCGGCGGCGGCTGCGTTGGCGAGCGGGGCTGCGACTCGGGCTAAGCCCGAGTCGTCGGACGAAGCTTCGCTTCGCCGGCCGGGCTTGTCGCTGTGCGAAATAGCTTCGCTATTTCGTCTCGCGACTTCGCCTTCAAGCTGCCTCGACGTAGCTATATCGGTCCGCTCCATCCGCCGCAGCCGTTCGATCGGCCAGTCGGGCAGGTAGAGCGAGGCGACCCGTTTCATCGCATGCCTCCATGATGGTTTCGAAAGGCTCGCCGCCACGCTGGCGGACCAAAGCGACGTGCCAGCAGGCGCGCCCGACCCCCTCGACCGGCAGCGGCTCCGAAGGCGCGCTGCCGATCCGCCAGCGCGTGATCGCGGCGGAGGGGACGTGGAGCGGGTTCCCCCCTTCGCGCGCATGGCGCTTGAGCAGCAGCGCGATCGTCTTGCCGCCCTCCGCGGCGAGTTGCAGGCGGCGGGTGTTGGGCATGGCGGCGCGCTTGACCTCGCCGATCACCGCGCCGAGGCCACGGTGGCGCAACCCCTCCTCCATCAGCGCGAGCACTTCGGCATCGTCGGCGGCCTCGGCATACAGCACGCGATCGGGATCGAGCCCGGCCTGGTAGAGCCCCGGCGCGAACAGATCGCGGCGGCGCACCACCCACAGCACTGGCCCCCACGCCCGCGCGGCGGCACCCGCCATGAACAAGGTCGCGGCGGCATCATCGCTCGGATCGGGGCTGGCGGCGGCGACTTCGTGGAGCGAATCGAGCCGCAAGCCGCCGCTCGCGATTCGCCCGTCGAGCGCGGCCACGCCGAACGGCAGCACCGGGCGACGCTTGAGCCCGTCGCCCTGGATCGCCCGCAGGCTTTCGCGCAATTCTGCTATGGTGGCTGACGACACGATTCGACTCGCTGCTAAGTGTTCCTATTTTGTTCCGTTTAGCACACCTGAGTCAATGGCCTTGCGCGACTGGGTCTAGCCAAGACCGTTGAAATTTAATAACAACGGCGCATAAGATGATTTCGGGCGTTCTTACCGACGTGCCGATGCGAACTGCGGAGAAGTGATGCCAAGCGACCGTCCCGGCGCCAATCTGCCTCCCCTGTCCCTGTACGTGCCGGAGCCGCGCTTCCGGCCAGGCGATACGGTGGATTTCACGGAGGTTGTCCTGCCCCCCGCCGGGCAGGCGCGCCGGCCCGATACCGCCGAACCCGCCCATGCGTTCACCGATCTCGCGTATGATCTCGTCCGCGTTCTCGACACGGATGGTCAGGCGGTCGGCCCGTGGAATCCCCGGCTTTCCCCCGATACGCTGCGTGCCATGCTGCGCAGCATGGTGACGGTGCGCGCGTTCGACGAGCGCATGTTCCGCGCGCAGCGGCAGGGCAAGACCAGCTTCTATATGAAGTGTACTGGCGAGGAAGCGGTGGCGGTGTCCGCCGCCTATGCGCTCGACCGCGACGACATGTGCTTCCCGTCGTACCGCCAGCAGGGCCTGTTGATCGCGCGCGGCTGGAGTCTGGTCGACATGATGAACCAGATCTATTCGAACAAGGGCGACCGGCTGCAGGGCAAGCAGCTCCCGATCATGTATTCGGTGCGCGACGCGAGCTTCTTCTCGATCTCTGGCAACCTCACCACGCAATATCCGCAAGCGGTGGGCTGGGCGATGGCGAGCGCCGCCAAGGGCGACACGCGAATCGCCGCGGCATGGTGCGGCGAGGGATCGACCGCCGAGGGCGACTTCCATTCTGCCTGCACCTTCGCGAGCGTCTACCGCGCGCCGGTGATCTTCAACGTCGTCAACAACCAATGGGCGATTTCGAGCTTCTCTGGCTTCGCCGGCGCCGAGGCGACCACCTTCGCGGCGCGCGCGATCGGCTATGGCATCGCGGGCTTGCGGGTCGATGGCAACGATGCGCTCGCGGTCTACGCCGCGACCGCATGGGCGGCGGAGCGCGCGCGCACCAACCAGGGGCCGACGCTGATCGAGCATTTCACCTACCGCGTCGAAGGCCATTCGACCTCGGACGATCCCGGCCAGTATCGTTCCGCGGGCGAGGCGAGCGCATGGCCGCTCGGCGACCCGGTCACGCGGCTCAAGGATCACCTCATCGCGATCGGCGAATGGGATGAGGAGCGTCACATCGCACAGGACAAGGAGGTCGCCGAAATGGTGCGGGCCGCACAGAAGGAAGCCGAGGCCAACGGCATCCTCGGCCACGGGCTTCACCAGCCGCTCGATACTTTGTTCGACGGCGTCTTCGAGGAGATGCCGTGGCATTTGCGCGAGCAACAGGCGCAGATGCTCGCGGAAGAGACGGCGAGCGGCCGCCCGTGGGCGCGGAAGTGATGGGCGCGGTCGCACCATGTCTCCCTATCCCCCCGAGGGGAGAGGGTTGCGCAGACTTGGGCCCGCGTCTTCAGCGGGCCTTAGTCAGAGCTGGGAGAGGGGTGAGCGGCGCGCTTGCGCCGCGCGGTCCTGCGGGCCGCTCAACCCCTCACCCAACCTTCGCTAGGCAGCGAGCTGCCAAGCTGCGGTATCCCTCTCCCCTGTCCAGGGGAGAGGGCAAGTGAGCACCACCCGCATGAACATGATCCAGGCGATCAACTCGGCGATGGACGTGATGATGGATCGCGATCCAGCCGTCATCGTGATGGGCGAGGATGTCGGCTATTTCGGCGGTGTGTTCCGCGCGACCGCCGGGTTGCAGGCGAAATACGGCAAGACGCGCGTGTTCGACACGCCGATCACCGAATGCGGCATCATCGGCGTCGCGGTCGGGATGGGCGCCTATGGTTTGCGGCCGGTGCCAGAAATCCAGTTCGCCGATTACATCTACCCAGCGCTCGACCAGTTGGTGAGCGAGGCGGCGCGGCTGCGCTATCGCTCGGCGGGTGAGTTCATCGCGCCGATCACGGTGCGCTCGCCCTTCGGCGGTGGCATCTTTGGCGGGCAGACACATTCGCAAAGCCCCGAGGGCATCTTCACCCATGTCTCTGGCATCAAAACGGTAATCCCCTCGACCCCCTATGACGCCAAGGGGCTGCTGATCGCGGCGATCGAGGATAACGACCCGACGCTCTTCTTCGAGCCCAAGCGGATCTACAACGGCCCGTTCGACGGCCATTGGGACCGCCCGACGCAGAACTGGTCGCAGCATCCGGCGGGGGCGGTGCCCGAGGGCTATTACAAGATCCCGCTCGGCAAGGCCAACGTGGTGCGCGAAGGCGAGGCGCTGACGATCCTCGTCTACGGCACGATGGTGCATGTCGCGAGCGCCGTGGTGGCGGAGGCTGGCGTCGATGCCGAGATCATCGACCTGCGCACGCTCGTCCCGCTCGATATCGAGACGATCGAGGCGTCGGTGAAAAAGACCGGGCGCTGCATGATCATCCACGAGGCGACGCGCACCGGCGGGTTCGGCGCGGAACTGTCGGCGCTGGTGCAGGAGCGCTGCTTCTACCATCTCGAAGCGCCGATCGAACGCGTGACCGGCTTCGACACGCCTTACCCGCACAGCCTCGAATGGGCGTATTTCCCCGGCCCGGTGCGGATCGGCGAGGCGCTGAAGAAAGTGATGAAGGACTGATATGGCCCGCTTTACCTTCAAACTCCCCGACATCGGCGAGGGCATTTCCGAGGCCGAGATCGTCGCCTGGCACGTCGCGGTGGGCGACCGTGTCGAGGAGGACCAGCGCGTCGCCGACATGATGACCGACAAGGCCACGGTCGAGATGGAATCGCCGGTGTCCGGCACGGTGATCGCACTGGCTGGCGAGGTCGGCGAGCAGGTGTCGATCGGCGCGGCGCTGGTGGTGATCGAGACCGACGTGGCCGATCTGGATGCGGAAGAGGCCCCGGCGCTGCGCCCGGTCGATGTTGTAGAGCAGGTGTTCGAAGCGGAGAATCCGGGGGTGGAGGAGATCGCGCATCCTGTTCCCCTCCCTGGAAGGGAGGGGCTAGGGGTGGGTCGGCCCGAGGCCGATCCTGCGCCCGCCGCAAGCCAACCCACCCCCGCCCCCTCCCTTTCAGGGAGGGGAGAAGATGCGAAGATCCTCGCTTCCCCCGCCGTCCGCGCCCGCGCGGCGGATCTCGGCATCGACCTCGCGCACGTTAAGCCCGCCGAGGGCGAGCGAATCCGCCATGCCGATCTCGACGCCTATCTCCGCTACGGCAGCGCGCAGGGCTATCACACGCCGCACGCGTCGCACGCCCGCCCGGACGAGGCGATCAAGGTCATCGGCATGCGCCGTCGCATCGCCGAGAACATGGCCGCATCGAAGCGCGCCATCCCGCACTTCACGTATGTCGATGAGATCGATGTCACCGCGATCGAGGACATGCGTGCCGACCTCAACGCCAATCGCGGCGATCGTCCCAAGCTGACGATGCTGCCGCTGCTGATCGCCGCGATCTGCAAGACGATCCCCGCCTTCCCGATGCTCAACGCGCGCTATGACGACGAGGCGGGCGTGGTGACGCGGCATGGCGCGGTGCATCTCGGCATGGCGACGCAGACCGACGCCGGGCTGATGGTGCCGGTGATCCGCGACGCGCAGGATCGCAATGTGTGGCAATTGGCGGCCGAGATCGCGCGGCTTGCCGAGGCGGCGCGTACCGGCAAGGCGAGCAGTTCGGAATTGTCCGGATCGACGTTGACGGTGACGTCGCTCGGGCCGCTCGGCGGGATCGCGACGACGCCGGTCATCAACCGCCCCGAAGTGGCGATCATCGGGCCGAACAGAATCGTCGAGCGACCCGTCTTCCGGGGCGACGACATCATCCGCGCCAAGCTGATGAACCTGTCGATCAGTTGCGACCACCGTGTCGTCGATGGCTGGGACGCGGCGAGTTTCGTGCAGGCGCTCAAACGCTATCTGGAAACGCCAGTATTGTTGTTCGCGGACTGAACTTCAACCGGACGCCGAAATCGTACCACAATAGCAAAACCCGTCCGTGCTGAGCTTGCGGAAGCCCAGAACGAACGGGTTTGTATTCGCCCAGTCGTTATAGTGCGCGGCGGCCGGTGATGAGCTGGATGACCACGACGATGACGGCAATCACCAGCAGCAAGTGGATCAAGCCACCGCCGATATGCACGGCGAAGCCGAGCAGCCACAGGACGACGAGAATGACGGCGATGGTATACAGCATGGTACAGGCTCCTCCTACTTGAACGCTTAACGTCGCGACATGCCAACCCG
>Ga0247735_1000984_pt1 | contig 11161 bp, 8 predicted proteins | sample UWRJL178409R2_FD_180934 | JGI IMG/M metagenome (GOLD analysis project Ga0247735, IMG submission 180934) | Plant litter microbial communities from Arlington Agricultural Research Station in Wisconsin, United States - UWRJ-L178-409R-2 | ecosystem: Environmental > Terrestrial > Plant litter >...
GTGCTCGTCGGTGTCGCCCTTCTTCGGCTTCTTGCCGATGCGCTTCGGGTCGAGCCCGGCGGCCGCGATCGCCTTCAGCATGTTCTTCACCGTCTCGTGCGACTGCGCGACGATGCCGACCCGCCAGCCGTGGTTCTTCACGAGGTCGGCGATGACGCGCGACCCCGTGTAGGTCTTGCCGGTTCCGGGTGGGCCCTGAACCGCGAGGTAGGAGTGGTCGAGGGTGAGCAGGGTGTCGCGGATGGCGGCGATGGTGTCGTCGACGGCGGGCGCGAGCACCCCGCGCGGCGGCACCCGGCGCAGTACGTCGAGGGCGGCGTTCGGCAGCATCGCGGGTAGCGCGCCGAGGACGCGGGCACCCCACTCTTCGATCGCCTCGGGTTGCGGGGTGGCTCGGGGCGGCGCGGGCGGTGTGAGCACGGCGGGCAGCTGGTCGAAGTGGTCGGCCCCGGTTTCGAGCAGTTCTTGGACGACGTAGGTGACGTGCCCGGCCTCTTCGACGATGTCGATGATCTCGCCCTCGCTCGAGGCTCGGGCACCGGGAGACCGTCGGGCGGCGATCGGCGGCTGCGGGTCGTCGTAGACCAGGTAGGGGTTCTGTTCGGCCTTGAACGAGCTGCCGGGCGACAGCGTGCCCGAGACCTCGATGATGCGCCGGTCTTTGCGCTGCCGACCCTCGCGGTGCCAGTCTTTGACCACCTCGGCCCGCTCGACGACGAGCACGTTGCGGGTGTCGACCCACTCGTCGAGCGGCGACACGAGCCGGTCGAAGTGGTCTTGCCAGAATTTCTTGCCCTCGCGGCGGTGGTAGTCGATCGCCGCCGACGCCAGAGCGATGGCCGTGTCATCCGGCTCCCGCTCCCCCGGCGGCACGTCGGCGACGTGCGCCGCGAGCGCGAGGTAGGCGGGGCTCGGCTCCCGCACGATCGGCAGGTCGAGCTCGAGGTCGCGTGCTACGGCCGGGGTGATGGCGTTCTCGGCCGCGCGGGCGAGCAGCCAGTCGCGCAGGCGCAGCGTCGACACGCAGTCGTACTCGTTGTAGCTGGCGATGGCGTCGAGCTTGGCCTGGCCCTCGGCGACACGGCCGTCGCGCATCAGCTGGCGCGCGTCGGCGTACTCGGTGACAGAGTCGGCCGCGTTGGCCACGCCGCTGCGCTCGCTCGGCATGTAGAGCGGTTCGAGCTTCTTGATCGAGTAGCTGTGCGACCCGACCCGCACGCTCTTCTTCACGAGCGGGTAGAGGTCGACGAGCACGTCGTCGCGCAGCAGGTCGTCTACGGCGTCTTCGCCGACGCCGTGGCGTGCCGCGAGGGAGAGCAGGTGGGTGCGTTCGTAGGCGGCGTAGTGGTAGATATGCATGCCCGGATGCTTCGCACGACGCTCGGCGACATAGGCGAGGAACCGCTCGAGTGCCTCGCGCTCTTCGGCGTAGTCGTGCGCCCAGAAGGTGCGGAACGTGTCATCCGGTTCGACGAGTCCGAACAGGTAGTCGAGCCCCCACTCGACCCCGTCGGTGTCGCCGCCGCGCGACGAGGGTTCGGAGTAGAGCGGGTCGCCCTCGAAGTCGAAGAAGATGTCGCCCGCGTCGGGGGCGGGCAGGGCGGCGAGGGCCTGCGGGTTGTAGACGTCGTAGGCGGGCACGTCGCCGTCGTGTGGTGCGGTCTGGATGCGGGCCTGCGAACGGAGTCCGGCGAGGGTCGCGGCGCTGAGCCCGTCGACCTCGGTGGCTGTGGCGAGGTCGTCGATCGTGGTGACGCCCGCTGCGTTGAGCTTGCGACGCTGGGTGAGCTTCATTCCCGCGACGAGCAACACGTCGCGGTGCAGCTCGACCTGTTGCGTGCACGCGGCGCAGCGGCCGCAGATGGAATACCGCGGGTCGCCCCAGGGTGTGGCCGTGTCATCCGCCAGCCGGTCGTCGAGCATCGTCTGCAGGCGCGCCCGGCGCTTGCGGTAGACCGGCAGGATGTCGCGCAGCGCGTGGGTGCTCGTGCGGCCGTCGCCGAGGATGAGATGCACGTTCTCGCCGACGTCGATGCCGAGCGCGAGAACCTGGTCGCTGTAGGCGGCGAGCTGCAGCAGGGCGGTGATCTTCGCGCTGCGGGCGAGCTTGGTGTCGTAGACCTCGTAGACGCCGTCGCCGTTGAGCATGATGAAGTCGGCGAAACCGAGCAGGCGTCCGTCGAAGAACGTGGCCTGGAAGAGCACGTCGGCCTTGTCGCGCAGTGCTTGGGCGGTGACCTCTGCGGCGGCGGCGTATTCGCCGAAGTCGGGGTGGTCGAACTCGACGACCTGGCGCGTCTGCTTCAGCGTCTCGAGCACTCGCAGCTCGTGCGCCGTGCCGAGCAGACCGGCACGCACGAGCATGTCGTCTTCGATGTCGTCGACCCGGTCGACCCGGCCGAGCTTGGCGTCGAGTTTGCGCATCAGCGCCCATTCGCACTTCGCTGCCGCGGTGAGATCGCTCGCCGAATAGATGACGGTCGTCGGGTCGATCAGAATCACGGTGCTCCCAGTGCAGTGCCGCTGTGGGTCGTTCATTCGACGGGCGACACCGTCAGGCTAGCGCGCGCCGCCGACGTCGTGGTGTGTCCGTCTATGGGCCGACGGCTTTCCACAGGGCGGGCTTGTCCACAGAATCGGTGGGGGCAGCGACGGCCGACGGCGGCGCTTCTACCGTGGCTGCATGATCATCGAAGCGGGGTACGACGTGGTGCAGTTGCTCGACGCCAGTGTCAACAAGACCGGTCGCAGCCGGCGGGGGTTGTGGATGCTCTCGATGGACGAGAACCTGCGGGTGGTCGCCCAACCGCGCATCACCGCGCGCATGCACCTGCCCGTCGAGGCCTACATCGACGAGGTCAGCCTCGCGCTGCGCCGGTCTCCCGTACCGGTGAGGTACATCGCGCTCGGGTACGCGACGACGCTGCCCCTCGACGAACCGTTCTGGCTGCACGCCGTCGACGAGCGCCTCTCCTCCGACGGCTGGCTGGGCGACGTCGAACTGCTCGGGCAGGTCGTCTTCGCTCGCGACGGGTTCGTCTCGACCGTGCCGCGCTTCAGCTTCCGCGACTACATCGGGCTCGAGCACCTGCCGCGGTCGGTGTCGGTGCTCGGTCCGCACGATGTCGGCTGCGAGTGCGTCGCCTGTGTGCACTTCGAGCAGATGCTGCGCGAGAACCGGCAGCGCAGGGCGGGTGCGAGCGCCTGACGGCCGCGTGCGCCGGCCGGGTCTGGTCATCGGTGCGAGCAATCCCCTACCCTCGACGACATGAGAGCGATCCGTTCGGCCTCCGAGGTGCCGTGGCGTGACGTCGAGCGGGTCTTCGAGACGCCGGGTGACCCGCGCACCTGCTGGTGCCAGTACTTCAAGCTGACGGGCGCAGAGTGGCGAGAGGCGGATGTCGCGGCTCTCCCCGCGCGACTGCACGAGCAGACCCGCCGCGACGATCCGACGCCCGGACTCGTCGCGTACGCCGACGGTGAACCCGCCGGGTGGATCGCGGTCGAGCCGCGCGACCGGTATCCGCGATTGCGACGCAGCCGTGTCGTCGTCGGCGGATCCGTCGAAGACTGGGGCGACGCATCCGTCTGGGCCGTCGTCTGTTTCGTCGTGCGCCGTGATTTCCGCCACCAGGGGGTGGCCGCCGATCTGCTCGCGGCGGCGGTAGAGCACGCGCGGTCGGCGGGCGCGCGCGTCGTCGAGGGCTACCCGATCGACCCCTCGCAGTTCACCTCGTCACCGGTCGGTTCGCTCTACCACGGCACGGTGTCGATGTTCGCGGCCGCGGGGTTCACCGCGACGAGTTCTTCGCCTGCGCAGCGCCGGGTGATGACGCTCGAGCTCTGAGCGCGCGCGGGCTACGGCTTCGCGAGTAGCGCGGTCAGTCCGTCCTCGCCCACGATGGGAATGCCGTAGTCGCGAGCCTTGCGCGCTTTGCCCGACATCGAATCGGGGTCGGCCGCGGCGAGCAGCCTCACCTTCTTGGTCACGGCCGACCACGGCACAAAGCCGCGCGACGTGAGTTCGGCGTGCCAGTCATCGCGCGACCTGGCCATGTCTCCGGTGAGGACCAAGAGGTCGCCAGCTGCCAGGAGGAAGGCCGGAATGTCTCGCTCGGTGACGTGGGTCGCTGCGCGCATCTGCATGGCTGCCGAGATGACGGCGGCGTCGATGCTCAGAGCGGTGCCGACTGCGATCAGGTCCGACATCTCGTCGGTGGTGAGAACGCCGTCAGACCAAGCGACCGCTGTCAGTTGGTCGAAGTATTCGGAATGGAGAGCCTCGCAGGTAGAGCGGCTGATGCCGACGGATTCGGCGAGGGCGACGAGCTGGTCTGCCTCGTGCGCCGATATATGCCGGTCGAGTAGCGCACGGTCGAGCAATGCGAGGTAGTCGAGATGTTCGGCGGGACCGGAGAATTCGGGCAACTTCACCGAAATCCGCTCGAGAAAATCGCCCGGTTCGACCGTGTGGCTCCCGCGCGGAAGCCAGTCGGCCGCTGCTCGGTCGAGGGGCGACCAGCCCGGCGCGGCGAGCGACAAGTGGGCGCTCCAGCCGTTCCACATCGGCGAGTTCACGATGTACGCCTCGAGAAGCTGTGCCGTGGCGAAGGCGTCGACCGACGCGCGGTGAGCGTTCTCCAGCTCGATCCCGAAGGCGTCACAGCAGTCTTTGAGCGAACGTCCCGAGCCGGGAAGGAATTCTCTGGCCAGCTGCATCGTGCATAGACCGATGAGCTCGGTGTCGAGTTCGTATCCGATGCGGGCGAGTTCTGCGAGCAAGAAGCGGGTGTCGAAACTGGCATTGTGGGCGACGATCACCCTCCCCGAAAGCAGCTCGATCAGTCTCGGTGCGGCTTCGGCGAACGTGGGCGCGTGCATGACGTCGGCGGCACGGATGCGGTGTATGTGTTGTGGGCCGAGGTCTCTCCCCGGATTCACGAGGGTGTCCCACTGCCCGGTAACCGCACCGCCGGCGTCCACGTGAACGACCGCGATCTCGACGATTCGATCATGGCCGCCGGGAAACAGGCCCGTCGTCTCGAAGTCGATTACCGCAAAGCCCCGACCAGCCATGTGCTCCCCCTCGATGCCACCTGTAGGCCGACTATAGCAATAGGCGACGATCAGTCGTCTTCGCCGCCCGTGCGCCTGATCCACGGAATCAAGGCGATCCAACCGACGGACGCTATCGAAGCGCCCATGATCATCGAAGCAGCGTCCATGCTCTCCAGCCTAGAGACCGGTCGACGGCCCGGTATCCCCCGGGCGAAGGAGATCGCGGATGCGCGAGACGACCGCGTCGACCGGCTCGTGCGACCAGAACCGCAACACCACCCAGCCCCGCTCCTCGAGCGCGCGCGTCGTCTCCAGGTCGCGTTCGACGTTGCGGGCGAGCTTCGGAATCCAGTAGTCGGCGTTCGCCTTGGGCTGGGTCGCGTGTGCGGGGCAGCCGTGCCAGAAGCAGCCGTCGACGTAGACGGCGACGCGACGCTTGGTGAACACGATGTCGGCCCGGGTGCGCAGCGAAGGGTCGGGTCGGTGGTCGACGCGGAAGCGGAATCCCTGGGCGTGCAGCGCTCGCCGCACGAGCAACTCGGGCTGCGTGTCGCGGCCGCGATTGCCCAGCATCGATCGTCGCGTCGCCGCGTTGGTCGCCCAGGACATGCGCCCGACCCCTCCCGGATCAGCGCCGGCGCCGCGCGCTCTCCAGCCAGTAGTTCGTGAAGCCGGCGTCGGCGGGGTTCAGGTTGGTGCCGGGCGGCACGATCTGGTCGATGCGGTCGAGGGTCTCGGTCGAGAGTTCGAGCGACGCCGCGTCGAGTTGCGACTCGAGCTGCTCCATCGTGCGCGGGCCGATGATCGCGCTCGTGACCCCGGGGTGCCGCAGCACGAAGGCCAGTGCGAGATGCACGAGCGGCACGCCGAGGTCGTCGGCGAGGTCGCCGAGCGCCGACGCCGCTTCGAACTTCGCGGCGATGGCCGGGTTCGACAGGTCGTAGCGGCCGGGGTCGCGGTCGCTGCGGTGGGTGGTCGGCAGGTCCTGTCCCACCCGGAACTTGCCGCTCAGCCAGCCACCGGCGAGCGGGCTCCAGACGAGGGTGCCCATGCCGTGACGCTGCGTCGTCGGCAGGAGGTCGGCCTCGATGCCGCGCGCCAGCATCGAGTAGGGCGGCTGCTCGGTCACAAAACGCGCCGTGTGGTTCTGCCGGGCGCTCCACTGCGCCTCGACGACCTGCGACGGCTGGAACGTCGACGAACCGATGTAGCGCACCTTGCCCTGGCTGACGAGATCGCTGAGGGCGCCGAGGCTCTCCTCGATGTCGGTGTGCTCGTCGGGGCGGTGCATCTGGTACAGGTCGATGTAGTCGGTGCCGAGTCGGCGCAGCGAGTCCTCGACGGCCCGCATGATCCAGCGGCGTGATCCCCCGCGGTAGTTGGGCTGCTGCTTCATCCCGTTGAAGAACTTGGTGGCGATGACGAGGTCGTCGCGTCTGCCCGCGATCGCCTTGCCGACGATCTCCTCCGATTCGCCGAAGGAGTAGATGTCGGCGGTGTCGATGAAGGTGATTCCCGCATCGATGGCGCGATGGATGACACGGATCGAATCGTCGTGATCGCGGTTGCCCCAGTCGCCGAACATCATCGTTCCGAGGGCGAGGCGGCTGACCTCCACTCCGGTGCGGCCGAGATGGGTGGAGGGCTGAGGTGAGGTCTGCTCTGACATGGTTTCCACGCTACGCCCGCGCCGCCGTGAATGTGTGGTCGTGTCATCCGAAAGGCTGAGATTGTAACGACTCGACACGCGCCTGCGCGCGGCGTGGTGAATGCCCAGACTCGTTCTCTAAGGTTGAACCCGGATGGCTTGTGCCGTGTGGGTTGCCGGTTGCGACGCATCCGGGACTCGGTCCGCTCGCCTTCGTAATCTATGGGGATTCACACATACATGTTCGACAACGGATCAATCGACTACGCGCCCGACCGCAGCAGACGCAACATCGTGCGCGGTTTCGGCGGACTGGTCGTTGCCAGCATCGTTGCCGGCGTGCTCGTAGCAACGGGCCTCGCGCCCATCGCCGCCGTGACGGGCGTCACCGGGCGCGATTCGCTCGACGCCTTCGACGCGCTCCCGAGCGAGATCACCCTCGGCGACACCGCGCAGCGCAACCAGATCTTCGGGGTGCGCGACGGCCAGCAGGTGAAGATCGCCGAGGTCTTCGACCAGAACCGGCAAGACCTCGCTTGGGACGACGTCTCCCAGTTCTTGAAAGACGCCGCGGTCGCCGGCGAAGACCACCGCTACTACGAGCACGGCGCCGTCGACCCGCAGTCGCTCGCCCGCGCCGTCTTCGGCTTCGTGACGAAGACCGGCGACACCGGCGGCTCGACCATCGCCATGCAGCTGGTGAAGAACATCAGGGTGCACGAGTCGCAGCAGCTTCCGACGCAGGAGGAGCGCGACGCCGCCTACGAGGCCGCGATCGACAAGAGCCCCGCCCGCAAGGTGCAGGAGATCCGGCTCGCGATCGCGCTCGAGAAGAAGTACACCAAAGACGAGATCCTCCTCGGCTACCTCAACGTGGCCGGCTTCGGGCGCGCGACCTACGGCGTGCAGGCGGCGGCCGAACGGTACTACAGCTCGTCGGCCAAAGACCTCACCCTCGCCCAGGCCGCGAGCCTGATCGCGACCGTGCAGACGCCCGATTCGTTCAACCTCGGCGACCCGGCCAACTACCCGAAGAACCAGGCGCGACGCGACCTGATCATCAACAACATGCTCGAGTACGGGTTCATCACGGTCGAGCAGCACGACGAGGCGATCGCCACTCCGATCGACTCCTACGTGAAGCTCTCGACGCCGACGCAGGGATGCCTGTACGCCACCGACGCGCAGTTCTTCTGCGACTACGTCGTGAAGAGCATCCCGACTCTCGCTTCTCTCGGCGCCACCCCCGAAGAGCGCAACGCGGCGTGGAAGCGCGGCGGCTACAAGGTCTACACGAGCCTCGACCTGAACCAGCAGGATGTCGCGCAGGCGCAACTCAGCGCGCGGGCCCCGGCAGACGAGGCGAGATTCGCGCTCGGCGCGGCCGCGGTCGCCCTGCAGCCCGGCACCGGCAAGATCCTCGTCATGGCCCAGAATAAGGGCTACAACAACACCCCGCAGGCCACGGCCGCCGAGACGGGCATCAACTTCAACACCGACTACGAGTACGGCGGATCGACCGGATTCCAGACCGGGTCGACCTACAAGATCTACACTCTCGTCGATTGGCTCAAGGCCGGTCGCACACTCAACGAATCGGTGAACGGCTCGGAGCGGGTGATTCCGGCCAACCAGTTCAAGTGCAACGGCGCGACCGGAGCGGGGCCCGCCTTCGACGTCGGAAACGACACATCGGGCGAAGGCGGAATGCAGTCGGTCATCTCCGCGACCGCGCGTTCGGTGAACGGCGCTTTCGCGAGCATGGCGCAGAAGCTCGACCTCTGCCAGATCCGCGACGTCGCCGCGTCGATGGGCGCCCACCGCGCCGACGGGGCCGAGCTGGAGCCGAACCCGTCGTCGATCCTCGGCACCAACACCATCGCCCCGATGACCATGGCCGCTTCCGTCGCGACGATCGCGGCCAACGGCGTGTACTGCGCGCCGACCGCGGTCGACCGCATCGTGAACTCCGCCGGTGAAGAGCTTCCCGGCCAGGCCGCCGAGTGCACCCAGGCGATCGAGCCCAACATCGCGGCCACCGCGGCCTACGCGCTCGAGCGTGTGTTCACCAACGGAACGGCGACCTCGGCGAACCCGTACGACGACATCGCGATCATGGGCAAGACCGGTACCACCGACGGCTCGCACCAGAACTGGCTCATCGGGTCGACGACCAAGGTCGCCATCGCGGTCTGGGTCGGCAACATCGAGGGCAACCCGGCGAAGCGCACCACGGCAAACCCGGCCGGCGAGCAGAGCCTGCGGCGCATCACCGTGGCCCGCACGAACGGCGCCAACATCAAATTCATCGTGTTCGAGGAGATGTTGAAGGCGTTCAACTCGAACCCGGCATACGCGGGCGACGCCGACTTCCCGGCGCCCGACCCCGCTCTCGTCAGCGGCCGCGGTGCCGCGCCGCGCAATACCGACGTCGACTGAGGCGTCCAGCATTCCGTAATGCGACAGGTGTTGAATTGGCTGGAGCCGTCGGAGCCGACGGCCGCAGACAAGGAGATTTGACATGGCACGCGTCAGCGGAAAAGTTGCCCTCATCAGTGGTGGGGCCCGGGGAATGGGAGCGGCGCACGCCAAGCTCCTGATCGCGGAGGGCGCGAAGGTCGTCATCGGCGACCTGCTCGACGAGGTGGGTGCCGCCACGGCGGCCGAACTCGGCGAGAACGCCCGGTTCGTGCACCTTGATGTCACGAAGCCCGACGACTGGACCGCGGCGGTGGCCGTCGCCGTCGAAGAGTTCGGCGGACTCGACATCTTGGTCAACAACGCGGGGATCGTGAACTTCGCCCCGATCGAGGAGTACACCCTCGAGCAGTGGAACCTCATCATCGCCATCAACCTGACCGGAACGTTCAACGGCATCAAGGCGGCCATCCCCGCGCTCAAGGAGTCGGGCAAGGGTTCGATCATCAACATCTCGTCGACCGCCGGGCTCAAGGGCGTCGCGGGAATCCCCGGCTACACGGCGGCCAAGTTCGCGGTTCGTGGACTGACCAAGGAGGTCGCCATCGACCTCGGCCGCTACAACATCCGCGCGAACTCGATCCACCCGGGCAACATCCGCACCCCGATGACCGACGGACTCGACCCCGACCAGAGCCTCGTGCCGCTGGGCCGCATGGGCGAGGCCCTCGAACTGTCGAACATGGTGCTGTTCCTGGCGAGCGACGAGTCGAGCTTTTCGACCGGTGCCGAGTTCGTCGCCGACGGCGGCGAGACCGCGGGCATCGTTCCGCCAGTCGCGTAGCCCCACTTCGCCGTTTCGACCACCCCTCGATTGTTTCGTCGAGGGGTGGTTGTCTTCGTTGTGGGGTGCATCGCATTCGCGCGTGCGCCGAAGGCAGGGAGCACGACGATGAAGTTCACGCTCGAAGTAGATCTCGACCAGCTCGACCCCGCGAGAACCGCGGACGAACTCAGCCGGATTCTTCGCTACTGGGCCGGCAACATCAAGCATTACGACCTGAAGACCGCCGAGCGGGTGAAGGTCTACGACTCGGGGTACGCCAAGGTCGGGCGCTGGACGCTCGGCGAAGACGAATCGGCCGCGCTCGCCTCGAGCGCGGGCGAGCGCTGACCGAGACCAGAGGCCGACGGCGCGCTGACCGAGACCAGGGGCCGACGGCGCGCTGATCGCGGCTAAGGGGCGACCGCGCGCACGTGGTACAGGCTCGCGGCCGTCTCCAGAACGTCGAGGACGAGCGAGAGCGATCCGGCGGTCATCGCCGACGCCCCGTCGTGCAGGTCGAAAGCGGCATCCCTCCCCCGCGCGAGCGCGCCGAACGCCTGCCAACTGCTGCGGATCACCGCACCGGCGTTCGGCACCCGGGTGAAGTCGGCGACGACGCCCGCCGCGACGTCGACCTTCGTCGCCATCGAGGTCGGCATCTGTCGCGCAGCGGTGTCGGCGTCGCCGAAGACGGCGGTGTGCGCCGTCTTCCAGCCGCGCTCCTGCGCAGCGAGTGACTCCAGCGCGCCGTTCAGTGCGGTCGCGAGGCGGTCAGAATCGCGGATGTCGCCCCAGACTTCCGAAAGCAGGCGCGTCGCGCGCACGGCCGGGTTGTCTGACTCCAGTAGCCACACGGTGACGGAGGCCGCTTCGAGGGCGGCACGCAGCAGCGCGAAGGTTGCGGCGGAGGACCCGGCGGAGGATGCCGATGCCGCAGCATGGAGCCCGTCGGTCGCCGCGAGGAACGTGGCGCGGGCGACCGCCGAGACGGCGAGCGGTGCGAGTGCGGCGTCGTCGGAGGCGAGCGTCGATGCGGGCGCGACGTCGAAGAACGTCGTCGAGCGCAGTCCTGCGAGGAAGGCGGTGCGGTCGTCGAGCTCGGCCTGGATGCGGGCGGGGTCGAGCATCGGGTCAGCGGCCACCTCCGCCGCCTCCCCCGCCGCCGCCGCCGGCGAAACCGCCGCCACCGGTTCCGCCGAAGCTGCTGCCGA
>Ga0247735_1000985_pt1 | contig 11161 bp, 9 predicted proteins | sample UWRJL178409R2_FD_180934 | JGI IMG/M metagenome (GOLD analysis project Ga0247735, IMG submission 180934) | Plant litter microbial communities from Arlington Agricultural Research Station in Wisconsin, United States - UWRJ-L178-409R-2 | ecosystem: Environmental > Terrestrial > Plant litter >...
CGCGCAAATTCCGCAACCGCGTCGACAAAGCGGTCGCCGAGCATATCGGCGTCGAGAATGTCGGCGCAGCCGTCGGCAACGCGCTCGCCGACTTCTTCCACGAACCGCACAACCGGACGGTGTGGACCGATTTGCTCGGCGAGGTGACGCCGCCGGCCTTCGCGCAGGACACGCGCGAGTCGCCGGTCACCGGCAAGACCATCGTCTTCACCGGCACGCTCGAGACGATGAGCCGCGACGAAGCCAAGGCACAGGCCGAGTCGCTCGGCGCGCGCGTGGCGGGCTCGGTTTCCGCCAAGACCGATCTGGTCGTTGCGGGGCCGGGTGCTGGATCGAAACTCAAGAAAGCGAGCGACTTGGGTGTCGAAGTGATCGACGAAGCTGGCTGGGCCGCACTGGTCGCGGGTGCGGTCTAACGACGAGGGTCCGCTTCGGACCCGATGATGCTTTTTTGCAACGCGGCAAAACTAGCTGCGCTGGGGGCTGGCGCATGAGCGCTTTGTCATTTTAAGTACATAAATCGGTCTCACGGGCGGGGGCGACGGCGCAAACGCCGCGTCCGCAGACGATATCGCCGCGCCAGATCGCAGCAAGAATAATAGGGGTAATAAAATGCGTAATAAGCTGTTTTTGAGCGCGGCGACCGCCGCGCTGCTGATGCCGGGCGCGGCTTTCGCCCAGACGACCGGCTCCGTAGATTTCGACAATCAAGACATCGTCGTCAAGGGTTCGCGCACGCATGACGTCGCTGGCGTCCAGATTCCCGACACGCCCAAGACGCGCCAGGTGCTGACGCAGGAGTTCATCAAGAAGCAGGTCGCCGGTCAGTCGATCGACGAAATCATCAACCAGATGCCGGGCGTCAGCTTCCAGAACAACGATCCGTATGGCTCGTCGGGCGGCCGTTTGACGATCCGCGGGTTCGGTCCGGATCGTATTTCGCAGACGATCGACGGTATCCCGGTCAACGACACCGGCAACTATTCGCTCTATTCGAACCAGCAGATCGCACCTGAGTTGATCGACCAGGTTAACGTGACCCTGGGTTCGACCGACATCGACAGCCCGACCGCATCGGCTTCGGGTTCGACGGTCGCATACCGCACGATCACCCCGACCGACGATTTCCACGCACGCGTGATGGGCTCGGTCGGCGACTTTAACTTCTTCCGCGTGTTCGGCTTGGTCAACACCGGCGTGTTCACCCCTTGGGGCACCAAGGCCTGGTTCTCGGCCAACAACGCGATCAACGACGTGATCTTCTCGAACTTCGGCAAGATCAAGAAGGACGAGTACGACGGCAAGATCTATCAGCCGATCGGCTCGAACGGCGACTTCATCTCGATCGCGGGCAACTACAACGTCAACCGCAATCAGAACACGCCGAACTTCCGCTTGGTTAACGATCGCAGCCTGCCGGTCAACGGCACGAACAGCTCCGGTCGCTTCCCGCAAAGCCTTGATGAAGCGTTTGCCTTCAACAGCGCACGTTGCACCGTCTCGCCTGCACGTCCCGGTCAGATCGATACGCCAAACGGGTGCGGCTCTGCGTTCGAGCAGAACGTCAACCCTTCTAACACCGGCTCGGTGCGAATCAATTCGCGCTTCACGTTGGCCGATGGCCTCGTCCTGACGGTCGATCCGAATTTCCAGTACACCAAGGCGAACGGCGGCACTTACGGCGTAAACGGCAAGGAGACCGCCGCAACCGGTGGGTATCTCGGCTTCGTGGGCGGCACCTATTATTATGGCCGGGACCTGAACGGCGACGGCGATACGCTGGACACGGTCTATCTGGACCACACCAGCCAGACGGTCACGCATCGTTGGACGATCAACTCGTCGCTCCGCTACGACATCACGCCTTCCCAGACTGTTCGCATCGCCTATTCGCATGATTACGGTCGTCACCGCCAGACCGGTGAAGGTGGCATGCTCCAGTTGAACGGCCAACCGGTCGACGTCTTCCCGATCAACAATCCCATGACCGCGGTGAACGGCGCAGTCGTTCAGAAGCGCGACCGCAAGTCGTTCGCCGTGCTGGATCAGGCCTCGGCTGAATATCGTGGCAAGTTCCTGGAGGACGCGCTGGTCGTCACGCTCGGCGTGCGTGTGCCGTGGTTCAAGCGCAACCTGCAGAACAACTGCTTTACGACAGCGACGAACGGCTTCGTCGACTGTATCGCAGGCGATGCCGCAACCAAGGCGGCTTATGCGGCTGCGCATCCTTACAACTTCACGCAGAACGCCGCTGGCAATGCGGTTCCGACCGGCTACGCGGCACCGCAGTTCCGCCAGTTCACGTACAACAAGGCTCTGCCGAGCGCGGGTCTGCAGTTCAAATTTGCCGACGCGTTCCAGTTCTACGCAAGCTACTCGAAGGGCCTGCAGGTTCCGGGAACCGACAACCTCTATCAGTCTTTCTATTATCCGGTCGGTGTGCAGGCGCCGCGTCCGGAAGAGACCGACAATTTCGACGCCGGCCTCCGATACACGTCCAGCAAGATCCAGGCGCAAGTCGGCCCCTGGTACTCGCTGTTCACCAATCGCCTTGCGGCCTCTTACGATCCCGTCCTCGACATCACCACCTACCGCAACCTCGGCAAGGTGAAGAAGTACGGCGTTGACGTCAGCATTTCGTATCAGCCGATCCGGGAACTTTCCCTCTATGCCTTCGGATCGTACCTGAAGTCGGAAATCCAGGACAACGTGCTCGCTGGAACCTGCGTTGCCGCCAACGTTACGGCAGGCGTCCTGGGTTGCACGGCCGTTGGGCAGGATGCTTACTTCCAGACCAAGGGCAAGCGGGAGGCCGGTGCGCCGGTTTACACCTTCGGCGGCCGCGCCCAGGTCGATGTCGCCCCCTTCTCGCTCGGCATTCAGGCGAAGCGCACGGGTCCGCGTTACGTCAACGACCAGAACACGCCGATCTACAACGGAACCTTCACCCAGCAGCTCTGGGGCGCGAAAGCGGCGGCTTACACGGTCGTTGATCTCGACGCCCGCGTGTCGATGGGCTGGGCTGGGCTGAACGATAGAACCTACGTCCAGCTCAACGTAACCAACCTGTTCAACGAATTCTACGTCGGCAACTTGGGCAATGCGAACACCTCGGCGACGAGCGTGCCGACGACGTTCGTCGGACCGCCGCGCACGATCAGCGCTTCGCTCAACGTCGAATTCTGATCGCTTCGACTTACAACGAAGAGATCATCGCCGCCGCTCCCGAAAGGGGGCGGCGGCTTTGTTTTGGGGTTTTTGACGCCCCCTTTCCGTCAGGCGCCATTTAGGCTATCGGCGCCGGCAACCTTTTCACTCAAAAGCATCGGGCAGTATTTCATGAGCCTCCGCAATGTGGCCATCATCGCGCACGTCGATCACGGCAAGACCACCCTCGTCGACCAGCTTTTCCGTCAGTCGGGCACGTTCCGCGACAACCAGCGCATCGAAGAGCGCGCGATGGATTCCAACGACCTCGAAAAAGAGCGTGGCATCACCATTCTCGCCAAGCCGACCTCGGTCGACTGGACGCCGCCGGGCAGCGACGAGAGCATCCGCATCAACATCGTCGATACGCCGGGCCACGCCGATTTCGGCGGTGAGGTCGAGCGCATCCTGAGCATGGTCGATGGCGTCGTCCTGCTGGTCGATTCGTCGGAAGGCGCGATGCCGCAGACCAAGTTCGTGACCGGCAAGGCGCTCGCGCTCGGCCTGCGTCCGATCGTGGTGGTCAACAAGGTCGATCGCAGCGACGCGCGCATCCAGGAAGTGCTCGACGAAGTGTTCGACCTGTTCGTGTCGCTCGACGCGACCGACGAGCAGCTCGACTTCCCGGTGCTCTACGCATCGGGCCGCAACGGCTATGCATCGACCGACATGGACGCGCGCGAAGGCACGCTGATCCCGATGTTCGAGACGATCGTCAGCCACGTGCCGCCCCCCGCGGTGGAAGTGGCGGGCGTGCCGTTCACCTTCCTCGTCACGCTGCTCGACCGCGACAACTTCCTCGGCCGCATCCTCACCGGCCGGGTCAATTCGGGTACGGTCAAGACCAACCAGGCGATCCACGCGCTCGATAACGACGGCAAGATCGTCGAGGTCGGCCGCGCCTCCAAGATCATGTCGTTCCGCGGGCTAGAGCGGGTGCCGGTCGACGAGGCGAAGGCGGGCGACATCATCAGCCTCGCCGGGCTGACCGTCGCCACCGTCGCCAACACGATCGCCGACATCACCGTGAGCGAGCCGCTGCACGCGCAGCCGATCGATCCGCCGACGCTGTCGATGCGCTTCGCCGTCAACGATTCGCCGATGGCGGGCCGCGAGGGCAGCAAGGTGACGTCGCGCATGATCCGCGACCGCCTGTTCCGCGAAGCCGAATCGAACGTCGCCGTGAAGGTGACCGAATCGGCCGACCGCGACAGCTACGAAGTCGCCGGGCGCGGCGAGCTTCAGCTCGGCGTGCTGATCGAGACGATGCGCCGCGAGGGCTTCGAACTCGGCATCAGCCGCCCGCGCGTGCTGTTCGGCGAGGACGAGAACGGCAAGAAGACCGAGCCGTACGAAGTCGTCATCATCGACGTGGACGAGGAATATTCGGGCACGGTCGTCGAGAAGATGAACCTGCGCAAGGCCGAGATGACCGACATGCGCCCGAGCGGAGGCGGCAAGACCCGCATCACCTTCTCGGCGCCGTCGCGCGGGATGATCGGCTATCACGGCGAGTTCCTGTCGGACACGCGCGGCACCGGCATCATGAACCGGCTGTTCGAGAAGTACGGCCCGCACAAGGGCAACATCGAAGGCCGCAAGAACGGCGTGCTGATCTCGAACGGCGCCGGTGAGGCGCAGGGCTATGCGCTCGGGCCGCTCGAAGAGCGCGGCATCCTGTTCGTCGGCCACGGCGAGGCGCTGTACGAGGGCATGATCGTCGGCGAGAACGCCAAGACCGACGACCTCGAAGTCAACCCGATGAAGTCCAAGCAGCTCACCAACTTCCGCGCCAGCGGCGGCAAGGACGACGCGATCCGCCTCACCCCGCCGAAGAAGATGACGCTGGAACAGGCGATCGCCTATATCGACGACGACGAGATGGTCGAAGTGACGCCGAAGTCGATCCGGCTGCGCAAGCGCTATCTGGACCCGAACGAGCGCAAGCGGGCGAGCCGGGCGAAGGCTGCGGCCTGACGACGGCAGCGCGGGTCGTGGCGTAAGCCACGGCCCGCGTGGCGGCGGCTGGCCCGGCCGGCGCCGCTACAGCGGCGGCCGACGACGCGGCTTTGCCGCGGCGCTGGAATAGCTGGCTAATGAGCTACTCGCACCGCGCGCACGAACCTGTTTGATTATACTGGTGTCAGATAGCGAGACAAAAGCGCTATGCTCTGGCGCGAAATGCCAGTCTCTTCTCGACGCCCGTCATCCGGCAACGCCAGTGGCATAGGTCATCGCTTACTCCAAAGCGGCTTGCGATGTTGCCCACAGGCTCGCCCGCGCTGCGATAGTGCAGAAGCGCAGCTTGAGGCAAAAGAAGCGCTCCACCAAGCCAGTCAGCTTCTTCCTCTTGCTCGTCCGAATAGTCGGACAGCAAAACTAGACCTGCGGGTGATATCTGAACGCTCGCCGGCGTATGATCCAGTATTGAGTGAGCAAGTTCGTGCATCAGGGTAGAAGATTGCCTGCGCTTACTTTGCGCGGAATTTAGAACGATCAAAAGCAGTCCATCTTCCGCCAAGGTCATGCCGGACCAACTATCTGGGTCCTGCTGTAGAAGTTGGAAAGCATGCTTTGCAGGCAAATCGAGTTCGTCCGCCCCGAGCACGTATGCCCCAAGCGATGCCGCGTATACCCAAGGATCGAGCTTCGCGAGCGACCCTAAACCAAGCGAGGCCCTAGCAGCCTCGGCGATCCTCTCGGCCTCCGCCTTGAACCCTCTTCGCATCTAACGCTGCTGCAACGCCAACCGAGCATCCTTAGCACGTTGCGCTGCTAAAATGAGTTCCGCTAGCGAAGCTGCAGTTTCCGGGGAGAAAGTCTTCTTCTTCCTAAAGTGAACTATAGCAGCTTGCTTAGCCGGCTTCTCGCTTGTCTCAACGCCCAAGAACGTAGCCGGATCGACGTCCAGCCAGCGGCAAATTTTCGCGAAAGTCGCTAAATCGGGAACGTTTCCGTTCTCGACCCTAGACAGCGTTGCCGAGCTCACTCCCGCCTCTTCTGCTGCTGATCTGATCCCACGGGTACCCCGCTTTTTCGCGATCAGACGCCCCAAATCCTGGATAGGAAGGGTTTCCATAAATTCTCCACAGGCGTCCTCTTGACTCCGCAAGGCCACCGCCGGTAATGTCTCACACGTAAGACAAGTCGTCTCACGACTGATACTGCCTTACGTGAGAGACGGGAATCACGTCAGGCTGTCCGAGTCAAGAGATAGCGCTGCGAGACGCCCGCGCAACATGCAGGAAGGTCGTAAAATGAGTGGAAAGAACCAGTACGTAGTACGAAACGGCAGTGGGTGGGGCGTTCGCGGAGAGGGCAACAGTCGTCTTTCTGGTTCGTTTGATACGCAAGCGCAAGCGATCGAGCGTGGGCGCGATATCGCCCGTAACCAGGGTGCCGAGCTTCGCATCCAAGGCACTAATGGGCAGTTCCGCGAGGCTTGGTCCTACGGCAACGACCCCTATCCGCCGGAAGGCTGATTCCTAGGGTCGCGTCGTAGGACGTGACCCGTTGTTTTATCGGGAGCAGAAAATGCAATTCGATGGTGCGGTAGTCCGCAAGCAGGGTGTGACCTTCGCTGTCGTCGTGGTGAAGAAACATATCATCGACAACAAGGGCGAAGCGCAGAAGACGGCGCGGGGCTTTTCCTCCGCTTTTCCGGGCTTGCCCATCGTCCTGATGGGCCAAGATAGCTACGGCACTCCGACCTATTTTGGTCGGCGTGATATCGCTGGCTTTCTCGCTAGCATCTCCCCCGCCCTTATTCCGTGGAAACGTTACAAGCTTAACTGAGTGGGATTTCGATTATGGCCGACGCACAAGTTACTTGCATAAACAAGCAGAACCGCAGCAGTACACATGAAGGTATAACGCACCTTGGCGGACCAAATTGGAAGTGGTCTAGGGCCGATGTTATTCAGTCAATTCGCAACAAAACCAACACATTTTTCACACTGGTAGGCGGCACTCGGGCTGACATAGGTGTCGTAGAGGGTCAGAATGGCCCTTATGTTCGAACATATGCCGATGGGAAATGGAACGATAACTTGCTCGCACTGCCCGAATGCAGCTAACCGAAACTGCTAAGATCGATTTTTCCCGGCGGGTTATTCTGCGCTCAGACCGCAGCAACCCGCCGGATGCAAGTATCCTAAGTCGCTAAAGCTCATATTGAAGCTGGCGGAATCTATGAACGAAAGTAGGCTTTCAGAATCGCCGACATCACAAAGATGTCGGATGCAAAGCTATCACTGCTTTGAACAAACCCCTGTCCTACAGCCCCCAGCCTGACATACCTACCACTCCCGCATCACCAGCCCCGGGAGCCACCCCATGCAAAACCGCGCCCCCATCGCCCGCGAAGACCGCCCCGCCCTCCCCGATTTCGCGCCCGTGCCGCGCAAGAAACATCGGCATGATGGCTGGACGCCCGCCCGCCAAAAGGCGTTCATCGAGGCGCTGGCGGATACCGGCTTGGTCAGCCGGGCGGCGCGGATGGTCAATATGGCGCAGGCGAATTGCTATACCCTCAGGCGTGCGCCGGGGGCCGAGGAGTTCCGGCGGGCGTGGGAGGCGGCGCTCGATTTCGGGGTGCAGCGCCTGAAGGATGTCGCGTTCGAGCGCGCGATCGAGGGGTATCTGGTGCCGGTGTTCGTGGCCGGCAAGCTCGCCGGATATCGCCGCAAGACCAATGACGCGCTGCTGATGTTCTGTCTTCGCCATTACGGGCAGGATGCGCAGGGGCGGCGCACCAAGGTCGAGTATTTCAGCACGCGCGCCGAGGCGGGGAGCGCGGACGGGGGTGCGGTCGCGCAGGCCTCGACGACGACGGTGCGGACGATCGTTTCAGCGTCTGGCGTTTCGGGCGACGGGTGCGAGGGCGGCGCGGCCGAGCGCGGCGATGCGGCGGCGCGGGCGCTGGAGGACTTCGCCGGGGTGGCGCTCGACGCGCAGGCCGAGGCGGCGATCGCGGCGGCGCTGGCGGCGTGCGCGGCGCGCCAGCGCGAGGCGGATGCGGCGATCGAGCAGGGCGGGATGCACGCGGCGGCGGCGCAGCTCGACGATCCGGCCGCGCCGTTCGTGCGCTGCGACGAGGCGGACGAGCCGATCTGGCTGACGCAGGAGCCAGTGATGCCGGTCGAGGATGTCACCTTGTTCGAAGGCGACGAGGCGCTGTGGGCGATGACCGGGCTTGAGACTGCGCCCGGGGACGCTGTGGGGGCGGGCGCGGGGGCGCAGACGGCGGACGCGGCGCTGGTGGCGGCCGATACCCCCCTGCCCCCGGTCGATGCGCTGCTGCGTGCGCTGGCGAGCGAGGCGCGCGAGACCGCCGCGAGCGACCGCGCCGCCGCCGCCGAGCGCGGGGCGCGCGCGGCGGGAAGGGGCGGCAAGCGCGCGCGCCGGCGGATGCGCGCGGCGCGCCCGGTCGCTCAGGCGCGCGCTGCGCCGGTGTAGCGCGCGGCGGGATCGCGGCGGCTGAGCACAGTGGCGAGCGCGCCGCGTTCGGTCTCGATCGCGGTCCAGTGCGGCAGATGCTCGTCGGCGAGCGGCGGGATCGTCACGGTCTCGCGCGCGTCGAAGCCGACCAAAGCTGCATCGACGAGATCGTCGACCGCCATCACCATCTCCGCCGGGAAGGATTCGACGTCCTTGCCAGACCGCTCCCAGATTTCGGTGCGGGTCGCGCCGGGCAGCACCGCCTGAACGTAGAGGCCTTTTTGCCCATATTGCGCGGCGAGGCTCTGGCTGAGGGTGAGCATGTACGCCTTGGTGGCCGAATAGACGCCGTCGAACGCCTCGGGCATCAGCGCCAGCACCGAGGCGATGTTGATGATGGCGCCGCCGTCCTGACCTTTGGCGCCGCGCGCGACGAACGCCTTGCCGGCGGCCTGTGCGAGCAGGGTCGGCGCGGTGATGTTGAGCGCGATGATGCGTTCGACATCGGGTGCGGGCGCGGTGAGGAGATCGCCGTCGAGCGCCATGCCGGCGTTGTTGACGAGCAGGGTGATGCGCGCATCGTCGGCGAGCGTGGCGGCGACGGCGGACACGTCGGCGGCGGCGGTGAGATCGGCGCGCTGGACGGTGACGGTGCGGCCGGTCTCGGCGCGCAGCCGCTCGGCGAGCGTGTTGAGGCGGGCGGCGTCGCGGGCGACGAGGATCAGGTCATAGCCGCGCTTCGCGAGCTTATCGGCATAGACCGCGCCGATTCCGGTCGAGGCGCCGGTGATGAGCGCGGTCTGGTTCAGGGCTTGGGTCATGGCTTGGGTCATGGGGAATCTCCGGTGGCGTGATGTCACTTGCGTTTTAATAGTGACGTGACTATCTTTCCGCAATGGACATCGACGAACTTTCCTGTGGGGTGTGCCCGGTCGGGCGTGGCCTCGCCCGTGCCGGCGATACGTGGAGCATGCTGATCCTGCGCAACGCGGGGCTTGGGCAGACGCGCTTCGACCAGTTCCAGAAGAGCCTTGGCATCGCGCCCAACATTCTCACGCGCCGGCTGGCGGCGCTGGTGACGGCGGGAATGCTGGAGCGGCGGCGCTACAGCGATCACCCGCCCCGCGACGACTATGTGCTGACCGAGGCCGGGCGCGACTATCTGCCGGTGCTGCATGCGCTCGGCGGGTGGGCGCGCAAGCATTTCGGCAGCGGCGCGATGAGCCGCCCGGTCGAGGCGGGCAGCGGGCGCGAGATCGTGCCGGTGGTGGTTGACGCGGAGACCGGCGTGCCGCTCGCCGATCTCGCAATCGCGCTGGCGATGCCGTAGGCGCTCGCGGGGGTGCCTAGCGCGCGGCGGTCAATCGTATCCGACCATGAGCGCGCCGGTGCGACACAAGGTCTCGACCGTCCGCGCGAACTCGGTCATCAGCCCTTCGAGCACCGGCTCGAACCCGCCCGCCGAGATGATGTCGGGCGGTGGCGTCACGCCGCCGCGCGGGTCTTCGACGATGAGGCCGCGCGCGATCATGTTGGCGACCTGCCGCCGCACCGTCTCGCGCGGCAATCCGGTGGCGGCGGCGATCGCGTTCCGCGAGATCGGCACGATCGCCTCGCGCGGCAGCGGCGTCGTGCCGCGCAGCTCGGGCGGAAGCGCGCGTTCGCGCATCACCCGCTGCACATTGGCGACCGAGATCGTCAGGAAGATCAGCGTTTCGGTCGGCCCGAGCTGGATCGTCTCGGACAGGGTGCGATGCGTCGTCAGGAACTGATTGCACAGCGCGGTCATCGCGACGCGCCAGTTTTCGGCCATTTTGGCCGTATTGGTGGTAACTCGCGTACCCATCGTACCTCACGCACACTCTCACGCGCCCGGATTCCGCTCCGGGTCGACTATCGTGGCGAATATCGGCGGTTTGCGCGGCTTCGTAAACCGCGCGCGTGGGTGCGCGCGACGAATCGTCCGGCTCTGGTACATTGATGCCACATTTGCCGGGACATCGCGGCTGTGGCGGGTCAGCCGGCGGTCTTGGCGCTCACCCGCCAGACGGTGTTGCCGACATCGTCCGCCACCAGCAAAGCGCCGGCCTTGTCGGTGATCACGCCGACCGGGCGCCCGCGCGCGCGGCCCTTGTCGTCGAGGAAGCCGGTCAGCAGATCGACCGGGCGCGCGCCCTTGGCGGGGAAGCCACTGTCCCCGAATGGGACATAGACGACCTTGTAGCCCGATGCCGGCACGCGGTTCCACGAGCCATGCTCGCCGACGAACGCGCCGTTTGCGAACTTCGGCCCGAGCTTGGCGTCGGTCGCGAAGGCGAGGCCAAGCGCGGCGACGTGCGGCCCGAGCGCGTAATCGGGCCGCTTCGAATATTCCTGCAACGCCGGATTCTCGGGCTGGACGCGGTGATCGATATAGCCGCCCCAATAGAACCACGGCCAGCCGAAGTGATCGCCCAGCTCGACCTGGGTCATGTAATCGGGCGACAGGTCGGAGCCCATCATGTCCCGCTCGTTG
>Ga0247735_1000986_pt1 | contig 11155 bp, 12 predicted proteins | sample UWRJL178409R2_FD_180934 | JGI IMG/M metagenome (GOLD analysis project Ga0247735, IMG submission 180934) | Plant litter microbial communities from Arlington Agricultural Research Station in Wisconsin, United States - UWRJ-L178-409R-2 | ecosystem: Environmental > Terrestrial > Plant litter >...
GAGACGCTGATAGTTGAGGCGTTCTCCCGAGGAAGGCGCAGTAATCGCGTTAACGAGTAATGGAATAGGTATCTCCGCAATCGGGGTGGAATTAAATAGAGATTTACGAAGTGAGTTGGCGGTCATCGCCATCGAAAGGAAACGCAAGACCGATGGTAGACAGAATGCGTATTCTGTCTCTTCAGGAGAAAGTACAATGACACCCGAATGTTCTGGTAAAAGGTTGAATAGAAGTCGCTCCTCGCTTTCTTCCAGCCCATCATGACTTTTGGGAGTAATGGGCATGAGGAGGTTAGTGCGAGGGGGATATGCCTCAACAACGAGGAGTGGATAGACAACAACGACCTCTTCTAGACGTTTTGTGTATTGCTCCCGCAACACTTCCTCTTCTTCGGCTGTTAAAGGTTCATGTCTCCATCTGACAAACTTGAAGGGTCGTCCAGAACCAATATGTCGCTGAATAAGCGTAAGGTCGGTTGGGTAGTGGAATTCTTTTCCAAGTATATCGGCCTTGATCATCAGACGGTGAGGGTGCTCCGCGGGCGAAGATAGGGTATTCATCATTAACCATGATCGTCTATCTTCCCAAATCGCGTCTGTTTCACCGACAGGTAGGAAGATGTAGGAGAAATCGATATTTTCCCAATCCATTCGGGAGTGATTCAAGCCCCAGAACACGCGTCTCGTGAACTCGCGTGCTTTGGCAATTCTCTCGTCGTCATCACGCACTCTGGACAATGGCATGACGGACGTCCGAACGGGAGGAATGCCATGTCGGTAGAGCACTGGTCCATCGTCGAAATCCAAGGGGAGAGTGTCGGCTCGTGTGAAGAGTAGGAGGGGTGTAAGACCCTCTAGAGTAAGTAGCGAACACGCCCAAGAGTTGGAATCATCTTCTCCGGGTGCCCAAGGATCGACGTTCATGGTGACTTTGGCCATACCTGCGCGCTTCTCGACATCGGCAAGCATTGATTTCACCTCAGCTTCGAGTTCAGGCTCCATGACGCTCGTAATGGGGAGTAGATTATCGTTTAGTAACCCGGCATGGTATAGTGCGACGTAAGCTTTGAATGCAGAATGACGGTGAGCGGAAGTAACGCTCCGGTATTCCATATCAACCGCAAACTGTCGGTTGGGAAGGGGTAATGTGCGAGGAAGGATGACTTTAGAACCAAATGGACCGGCATACGGTTGGAGGCCACGAGCATATCGGTTTAGCGAGTGCCATCCTTCGGGGAACTCAGGGGGATCGCGGTCGTAAAGGGGTCGATTATCGACATGTGCCGAGTTAGGAATGACTGCACAGAAATGGTTCAGATGTGAAACGGCCGAATGCAACGTAAGAGTCGCCCTAGTTAAAATCAGAGAGAGATTATAAGAAAGAAAGAGAACGTACTGGGTGGATTCGATTCTAAAAGCCACATTCTCATCCTCCTCGTCATCCTCTGGTACAGTCTCGTCGACTGCCAAGGCAAGATCACGACGCGGATCGTTGTACAAAGCCACCATCTGGCGTTCCAGTTCCTGCCACTTCGTGACTTGGCCTTGCTGTTTGCCTCCCTCCTCGAACATAAGTGTGAACGTGCTTCTGCTTCTTCTGGCTCTTCCTCGACTTTGAGCATAGCTCGCCATGTTCGGAGGTGGATCCCACCTGATGACGCTACCGCAGGCCTGGATGTCGATCCCTTCCTCCGCAACGGAGGTGGAAACAAGCAAGTTCAACTCTCCGATCTTAAAGTCCTCAAGGGTTTCGTCGTGAGATTTCAGAACGAGATTGCGAGTGATATCCATCATCGCATGACGATGTGCGCTGTCAGAGCTGCCCAGGAGGGTACCGACACGGAAAACATTCTTCGTGCTCGGATGGTGCATTAGCAGCTCTGCGAGGGCGAGAACCGCGTCGCGTCGCTGAACGAAAACGATAGTGCTATAAATCTCATTCAAAGAATCGGCGGTAGCTTTCTCCATGAGAAGACAATCAATTAGGGTTCGGACCTTGTCCGATGAATCGTCCGTGATATCGTCGGCGTAGTAAGAGACAGGAGAGACCTCCACCTTCTCGAGTGCCTCCAGTAGGTAGGCCTTTTCTGAGCGTTTCCAAGTGACCATCATGTTGTCAAACGGGTTTGCAGCCCGTTTGGCTCGTTCGATGACCTTCCACACGAACCAATCTGCTGCCCAGGCTCCTAAGTCATCACGGATGTCTGTTGCAGCGCGTTCAAAATCACGAAGTCCTTTGTGAGTGAACGAGCTCTCCTTCTGAATTACTTTAGAGAGTTTTTGGTCGGTCTTCTGGTATTCAGGCGTTCCTGGATGGGACTTTGCTAGGTGCGAGCGAAGAGAAATAACGTAGGGGTCGTTCTCTATGTTGAGCGTTTCGATGATGGCAGAAAGACAGGCGAGATTCGTTGAATGGGGAGGGTTGGAGGGTTCAGGGCTGAAGTACATGACATGTTTAAATTCAGGTCGATGGACGTATTGCGCGAGCTCCGAGCGATTACGGCGCGGGGCTCGTATGGTGCTATCCAAATTGGACTCGATAGTCCTGCAAAGCTATTAGCTTACGCAGACGAAGAAGACTGAAGCGACATACTGGAATGCTTTCTCGACGTGTCCGCCATATATCGGACTTGCAGTTAGACCAAGCACCCTCGGCCGTGAGGTCGTTATTGAAGAATCTATCAGAGGAGGAAGCTCGAAGTAAAACTCCTTCATTATTTGATTGTAGGGGTGTTTGTCAACAGCGTGGTGGGCTTCGTCGAATATGAGGAGGCTAATATCTCGTCCAAGAACGATGTATCCGTGGCGCAGGGCATCCAAAAAGACCTGAGGAGTGGAAACCATGATACGATGTGTCGAAAGGACTCGTTCCCATAACGCGGCGTTCTTCCACTGGTCCGGTTCGTTCTCTCCAGATACATTACCGATGGATACTGGAATGTGGTCTTTGATGGTCTTCCATTGTTGTTTACAAAGCGCGACAGTTGGTGCAAAGAACCAAGATAGCTGAGCAGTCAAAAACGTTAGCATATACTAAGCACGAATGATGCGGCGACACACTTTTTTTGCTTCCCGTTCCATTTCGTGCTTCAACCTCAGTACCGCGATGTGAGTCTTTCCCGAGCCAGTGTCCAAGGCGATTATGATATTTCTCTGAAGACTTTCATCCAGCATCTCCTGTTGATAACCACGGGTGACGAGGAGAACTGGCGCGGGAAGGGGAGAGTCAACCTCCATTTCCATTGGTGGCGAGGTTCAAGCCTGAATGCAGAATGGAGAGTTAATGAGTGTGGATGAGGGTAGAAGCAAAGAAATCGATCGATCAAGATTGTGTCGCGTCACCTTTGTATGTTTGTACGGGCGCTTATCTTACAATCATGATAGTCAGCTGCTCCATATTGCTGCCCGCGGGTATCGCAATGAGTATGCTTTCGAGTACAACGGTGATCCCTGCACGAGAGAGCCATCGTTCACTGTGAGGTGTGTTTCCTAAAGAGCCAATCCATATTATGAATCGATATCTTCGAACCGTTCTTTCAGAGGAGTTCTGCAGTTGTCGTTCAAGTTGAACACGCGGGGCTTCAAAATTTGTCAACGTCATCGCCGAGAATTTGCCGAGAAGCCCAAATGTCAAAAGATTCCCACACGTGTAAGGGTTCAGTTGCGCCAGTGGGCTACTTCAAATGTTCGCATCGCATTGAGCACAATGATTGAGGGAATAGGTAGATGGGCAAGACTAAGGAAGTGACTCCCGGCGTGTGGTTTCAGCATACGTAAGTCCGGAGTGGGAGACCACCTTTCTCTCGCAGTTCGTCAATCTTAGAAATGATGACAGATTGTGTTTTCTATTCTGAACTCTTGTAAGTAAGCCACCTTGTCACGTCGTTATATATTCACATTCGGGTTGTACATGAGTATCTTGCTCTTCTCTTTTGGCAGTTTAGATTTTAGATTCTAATCTTGTATCACGCCCTCGTCCCATATCCACAGCTAGAAATTGGACCTTTGGACCTGTTTCTCGAGTAGCCCAGTATTTTTGCACCCCGCCAAGAAAACTTCTACCTCTCTCTATTCCATCTAGTCCTGGCCGTCAACATCCGCCGCCTTGTACCTCGCTACACACATAGCTCGACAGTCAGTGTCACCGTTTTTGAGTTTATACTTAATATCAAGTAACAAATTTTTGATAATGTAAGTACTGGATATATATTAAGGATGTTTGTTGAGCGTAGTGTATGAATAGAATGACGGTTCGATAAGTCTGTACTGTGAATTTTACAGGTTGTTATACTGAGACGGACAGTGCAGATGTAGCGGGTGGAAGACCTGGCGGCTGAACTGCCGGCCAGGTCTCCAAAAACGAATCATTTCACGAACAGGTACCGCTACGTAGCTAGTCTGATGCCAGGATACAGAAATACAAACAGGTGAGGCTGGGCGGGCAATGTGAAAACTCGATGCTCGACTGTGAGCAGACCGTGAGGGATACTACCCTCTCTCTCCTGTCTTCCCCAACGATCGCAATCACTCCTCCAATATATGGGTACGAGGTGATGATAGCCTCCCGGACCGTTCCACCTGGTTCGGTAAAGATCGGCCTGCACACAGCGAGGTCCCTTGGCATCGTCCATTGAACTTGAGTAAAGAAAACTTTAAACTCGATAAATTAGAAATGCTGGTGCTCACTAAGGTACCACAGTATTCCCAAATTGACCACATACATGTAATAGAATGAAACACTGGATCATTATATACAATCCAGGAAGCTAGCAACTGTAGAAATTATTGACGCTGATAATCTGGGTGATTAACGCATTTGTTGGGAAGTCCATCATTATGGCGCCCGTCCGAATAACTGGAGGATGCTCTCTCAAGTATTCAAGGAGGAAGGGATTCACTCCAACGAAGCCTGGTGACCCCATAGCGACGTTATATGGATAAGCACCAGCGCTGGAGCCGCTGCAAAAGTTGACGTAGATTTTGTTCTTGTCGCCGGCGCTAGTCGTGTCGAGGAAGCGACGAACCTGTTCGATGGACGAGTAAGAAGACTGTATGACATATTATGAATCCTGAAAGGTGCAATTGCACGTACATGGTCCTGTTTTTTGGCAATATCAAAGAGAGTGGGGACATCATATTCGTCCTGGACATAGTCGCTACTCTTGTCCTTCCACCCAGAGAACTGGGCCAATCCCCAGTTGCCATACCTCCCACCTAGTTTGCCGTTGAGTACGGCGAGAACAGCCTTTCCACGAACCTCGCCCAGCTTGGGCACATCTGAGTTTCCGTTAGTGACAGAGGGTGACCAGAACAGGGAGGAGTAGCCATCGACGTATGACTTGAGGATCGTCTCGAAGTCTCCACTGGCGTTTTCACAGGAGAAGGTATCGCCTGTACATTCCGCTTTGAGGCGCAAGAGGGTTGTCTCTGATTTGTGTTCACGCAAAAAAGATTGCAACTTTGTGAGTACCTGGAGGAGTGGGATGGTGTAATTATAAAACGGCAGTGAGACTGAAAACAAGAACTTACGTCGTCGAAGTTGGCATCCTGGTACACGGCACCATGGTGGATTGTAAATTTCTCACCGTCGGTTATGCGAAGTCGGATGTCAAAAAAGCGAATGCCGGCGTTGAGCTGCGCGGTGAGTGTTTGGGCGCTTTTACCATAATCTTCCTGGCAATTGGTAATTGCGCCACCCGTGATGGCCAAAGATTCATGCGTCCCAGGGATGGATAGCTCAGCTAAACTGCGACCATCGGGAATTCTTGCCATCCAATCCGGGTTGTTCGAAAACTCAGTCGTCGACTGCCCAACGACACAGCGCAGGGTAAAAAGCAAAGTAATGGGGAAGACGGATTTCATCTGAAATGAGAGTACGCGGTTAAAATCGAAGAGTTTTCTAGTTGATGAAGGCACTCACTTTTGGAGAGGGAAAGGATCAGTATGAGGTCAAGGCTAAATTTTATAGGTACGCAATTGTCTTCACAGCAGGAACTTATCGATTCTGAGCACCAGCTGGAATGCAAGGGCTCAAAGTGTAAAAGCTAGCGTTGGGACTAAGTTGAGTTGTTCAGGAAGGTCTTAAGAGAAATTTCCACGACACGCTGTGTCGGAGAACTGAATACTCAAGAATCGACACTCAAGAATCGATGCATTGAAAATGTGGGGATCAATGCACTTTCGCCTTGTGAACGACCTGTCAGAGTGATAGGATCTGTCTCGGCTTACTCTCGGATCCAGAACTTCCTATTAGCAAATCCCATTCTTTATTCGCGCTCTTGGCTAGAGGTGCTTCATAGTAATTGATCACCGTCTATTGAAGGCGTACAAAAGGCAGACCCATGAACGTTGATAAAGTAACACGCTAGTACTACAGCTCTATCCGTGCTTAGCGGTGCTACCACTTCTATGCCGTCTTTCCAACGACCGGACCGTCTCTTCTTGTACATTACTGGTTCTAGATTTACAATCCATGTGTGAGTTCACCTACTTATGGACCATCAATCGAGTGCCCACCATCGGTTCTTGCGAAAGGCTCGGAGTTCTGGTCCTTACCCATGACCATTCCATGCGTAGACTGGTCCGAGAACGAACCAAAGCGACATTAAAATATTTTGATTTGGTCGGGGGATTAATTCCAATCCCCCTCAAAAGGCACCAATCAGAGTCCCTCGTTATCCTCTGACAGATCGAAACTTTTCAAATATTGCTTTGTATATATAGATAGACCAAGCATTTGAACTCACCTCCAGTTCCTACAATGGTTCTCGTTCTAACCGTTTTACTCCTGAGCTTGAGTGCCTATTTCGCATCAGCAATTACATTGTCCCTACGTGCTGGTAAGTATCATGCTAAGTACTACTTCAACCACACGCTTACCTCTACTCACAGATTGTAAAACGGCCACTGTTGGAAGCCCTTACAATAACTGGTGCGAGATGCGAGTCTGTATTTTGAGTCTCTTCTTGACGTCCTTCTACAGCTGGGACATATATACACATGCTGGAATTACTGTGGAACAGTTTAACCAATACAACCCCGGATTGAACTGTAATGTACTTCAGATAGGACAAAGGGTATGCATCTCGCCTGGTACCCTTCCTTCCAACGCACCGTCACCGAATCCGGTAGGTCTACATTGACAGGTCCAAGAAAATGGGCCTCATACCCCAATCTTAGGATGGCTCATGTGCCCGCTATACTACAATACCAGACGACGGGTGCGGCAGTGAGTTTTTGTGTATTTTTCGGTTTTGTAATTTTACTCAATCGTGGGTTTCAGAGATTGCTATTAAGTTCTCAATCACAGAAGCGAACATCGAATTGTGGAACAAGAATACGTACAAATGGAAAGGTAATTACACAAGAGTCAGCGAGACCAACTGATAAAAATTTGGTATAGGATGCAAAAGCCTTCAAGTCAACTTTGTCATGTGTGTCTCACCCGGAAACCCACCACCTATTCCGTGGGTGGCTGTTATAACTTACATACATCACAATCTTTTATTTATTTTGAACGTATCCTTTAGAATCAACCCGCAAGCTCAATGTGGACCGACCAGCTCAAATAAATCGGAATGTCCGTTAAAAGTATGCTGCAGGTGTGTCACTGATCCGTGTTGCACTGTCTACATGTATCTTGACATCCGCATTAGTGGTAGCGGATTCTGTGGTGTTACACAGGATTTTTGCTCGCCCAATAGCCCTGCTGGTCCATGGTATAATTTCCTTCTCATTCACACGTACTGTTGTGTTCAACCTCCCCAGCGAATCCAACTGCATTCAGCCAACGCTTCCTTCATGCAGCGGTTCGGCCACTAGGAAGATCACATACTATGCAGGTTGGGGGTCTCGTCGGCCGTGCAGCTCTGTGAGTCCATCAGATGTAAGCCCCCAATTGTACATTATGAAATCTTCTAGCGCTAACTTGCTCAGATCGACCTCAAGGGATACACGCACGTTAACTTTGCATTTGCCACCATCTCTCAAGGACTGAAAATACGTGCGTCAAAACTACCTATTCTACACCTTGACTATGTAGTCCTAACTAGCGCATCCAGAAATCGACTCAAAGGACGATGATGTCCTTAAGGCTTTAGTCAACAGGAAGAAGGACGTTCCTGGTCTTAAGGTTCTGATTGCTGGTAAGTCCTCTATAACGCCTTGTAGGTAGGACCTGCAATTCTGATTTACTATGCATATGTCAGTGGGAGGATGGGCTTTCTCGTAGGTGTACTATTTTTGAGCGTGATCACTATTGGACTCCGCACTAGCCAAGACAATCCTACCAAGGATCTATTTTCTGGTAAGTGGGACCATCACATTTGTTGCAAATTGTACTCATATTTCATATCGCAGTCATGATTTCTACATCAGGCAACCGTGCAATCTTCATAAATTCCGTGAAGGCGTTCTTGTCAACTTATTCTCTCGACGGTATCGGTGTGTGAGCTTACTCCAGTAAAGGTGCATGAGTACTGATTCAGGCAATCGCAGACATTGACTTCGAGTGAGTTCCATAGTCATGATCCTCATTATTGAAAGTCGTGATAGTTGTCAAGATACCCTAGCTCAATTGAGCGCGGTGGCCCGCCTGAAGGCAATGCCTTGCATTTCACCTTACTGGGACCACTATTAACATTCTGCCGTAGATAAGCCCAACCTGAATGCGTTTTTGCGCGAGATGCGGTCAGGCCTAAGCTCCAATGTTATTTCCATAGGTGTGTCCTGTGCGCACAACTTTTCCAGAACGTCCTAAGCACATAGATTAGCTGCACCTGCTGGATATTGGTTCCTCAAGGGCTTTGCCATCGACACCATTTCTGGAATCGTGGATTATATCAATATGATGTCGTGCGTTTTCATACCATCTGCGAAGTTTTCTCAATTCAACATTGATGACAACACCGAAAGGTACGACTATCATGGTCCTTGGGATAGGAATGTCTCTGGTCAGGACTCGGTCTCAAATCCTCAATCCTCAATTAAGGTATGTCAAAGAAGGCTTCTTATTAATTTAAATTCAGGCCATTCTACTTCCTGCAGGACATTGAAGATAGCGCATTGCTGTACGTTCGTGCGGGTATCAATTTGAAGAAAGTCAACCTTGGACTAGTAAGTGGATGGTCCATCACATTTTATCGCTCGCTCATAGTATTACAGGCCTGGTATGGAAGATCCTTCGAGCTCGTGAATCCCTCATGTAAAGGGTATGGATGTGCCATGCGTGGCGGGGGTACACAAGGAAAATGCACTAACGAAAGGGGTATCTTGTCTCAATTTGAGTAAGAACCCCTATGATTAAATCGATTCCTATTACTGACTCGCGGTGGCTTTCCAGAATAGAGGAACTTTTGAAGGGTAAATCAGTCACATTGGATTCTGCGAGTCAGACGCACTGGTTCAATTTAGTGTGTAAACTCATCTCAAGTCAGACCGGATACTCATGGAATCTTCAGGGAAACGACTTGATCACCTTTGATCAAGACGATACATGGAAAAAGAAAGAGGACTTTGCCAATAACCACTGCTTTGGTGGTACCTTCATCTGGTGAGTGCACTCTTGTTGTGTTCGTCCTGGTTGGTGACAGAGAAAATGGTTAGGTCCCACGACCAACGTCTGCCTACTCCACGTGACCCAGTAGGACCCGACGGTCAATGTGGTTTCCACGTTATCCAGTATCAAAAACCAGACCCTTCTCGAGACCCGTATAGATTTACGCTCATCGTCAAGGGTCCTTACGGTGAGGAACTCGGGCGTGTTGAAAAAGCCGAGGGGCGACCTGGAACCCCAATCAAGGTTAAAAGCAAACTCCCCGACGCAATCGAGATTATCGCAGGAAATATCGACGACGACCCAATTACGTTCTCTTACCGTGGGCAGCAGTGGAACACCAATGATAACCGCTGCAGTACTGGTGGTTACGAGGATGGAGACCGCGAAGTCGATTGTGGTTTCACCTGTAGACTGCCGCCGGTCCCTGTTTGTGGGAACGTGCTCTCACAAGCGTCAGTCTTGGTCATTCCTCCAAGCCCCAATATGTTCAAATACTGATCCTGACTTTTGATGACAGTGTCTTGTCGAGCGATCTCATTTTCAAGTTGTAGTCGCCTGGTACGCACATGCGAAATAGCGAGACGAAGTTGGCTGGGACGACCTCGATGTGGGACTGATTTCATGGGATATCTTGAATACAGGTACTACTAATGAGAGATGTATCATACAACATAACGAATGACGTGTAAATATATGGCAAATTTATCTACACCTTCGCCACCGCTATTTACATTTCTGGGTTGGGTGAGTGATGGGTGCTGGTAGCATCACGATATGGTGTCAACTGAATCACAACTCCCCAAAATAATCGATGTTGCACAAAGCTATGTATATAGCATCTAGACTTATACTACCAGAGCTGAGGCTACGAGACTATGTCTATACTACATATCTAAATACTACCCAGCACCTGAAAGCCCCTCGCAATACGGTACGCCCCCCATTCACTTTTGGACGATTCAGCAAACGCCGGACGCAAAGGAGAAGTCTGGGATCAGCAGAGATGAAAGCATTATAATTCCAGTCTCGTGTATACTCACTGGGAATGTTCTAGCTCATTAATATTATTATTCAACACTATTGACCTAGAGAGTACATTCTGTGTTCTCTACGTGTTTGTACATGTGTAAGTTGTCCTGTCGGACCACCCATTTGAATGGTGGTTCCTGTTTATCGAACTTTGGGCATCGGTGAAGGTACAATGGAAATTTATCGTTCTGGAAACAGCTATTCAACGACACAAGGTCTACTAATTGATTTCGACTGGAAGAAGCCTTCAGGGAAGGCTCGTGATCACAGGTTGAGAGGTAGCTGTGGCATGCAGACCAGTCGTAGTAACGGCGCCACAGCCAGTCACGATAGTGGCTGATTCAGGACCAGTTTGGAGCGGATTACATCCGGGAAGTGTCGGTAGATCTGAAATTTACGAGTTTGTGAATCGTTAAGGATACAAGAGACGAAGAACATACATTCTCCTTCAACTTTCTCATCGACCAAGTTGGGAACGTGGCAACTGTTGTACTGATCCTCGGTTTGAAGGGTGAGCTCTGTGCAGAGTTCAGGGCGAGGACCGGGGTTCAGACAATTATCCATTGCACG
>Ga0247735_1000987_pt1 | contig 11152 bp, 15 predicted proteins | sample UWRJL178409R2_FD_180934 | JGI IMG/M metagenome (GOLD analysis project Ga0247735, IMG submission 180934) | Plant litter microbial communities from Arlington Agricultural Research Station in Wisconsin, United States - UWRJ-L178-409R-2 | ecosystem: Environmental > Terrestrial > Plant litter >...
GAAGCAGCGCTGGTTGACGTCGCTGGTAGTGCTGTACGAGACATCGTAGTTCACTGTTCCCTCGAATTCTGCGTCGTTGTAGAAGAACAGGGTACCCTCAGGATCTGGATGGGCAATCGTCAACATGATATTCAATATTGAATTTTTTTGGAGATACTTACCCCGTCCAAGCGCTGTGCCATTGGTAAATTCGACCATGAGCTCGGTCGCTTCGACGCGGAGACCAAATTGAGTGCTTGTACGCCACCAAAGCAGCGCTGCAGCAGGAACGAAATTGTCATATTCCTTGGTTAGTTCCCCGAAGAGGTCATCAAACGACTTGTTGAAGGTAGTCATCTCTATCAAAGTCGGCTGTGTCACGAAATGTGTAGAAAGTCGTTGGAAGGCAGTGAGGAAATCATCTTGGGGCTTTCAAGTTAACTTTATATGATTTCAGTAATGCTTTTGAGCAAACTTGAGATTTCTTCTGTGTTCCTTCCGAGTGCGTATTTGCTGTTCTTCTCAGGCCCGGGGTCGGCGTTGAGAAAAAGATTACACCGGGTGTATTGCTGCCACTGCATCCACTTGGAATCAGTAGCATTGCGTCTATTAGACCATGTCAGTTGGATCCACCGACCAGAGAAACAACGAATCACAAGGAAGGCCTTCGGAGTTCCTTAATTCCGAGTTCCACTGGACAATGTCATAGCCTTGATTATTGCGTTCCCTGCACATGGACAAGCGGGGAGTAAGATAGAATTGGGGTGAGATGCGGGGGTATCGAATTTCCGATGACAAACAAACTCGACAGCTCCCATATCAGGGTATAACGATCTCTGGCCAGATGAATTATGACGTCCAGAGAGTCCGGATGACCACAACTTCAGGTGGCTATGTGAGATCACTCACGCCTATTCTTATGCGATGATCGCCGTAAGTGGGATCGGATATTGAAATTGTTTTTCTCTTGGGTGCTGTTTCTTCGATGCTGGGCGGGTAACACATGTCCCTGGAATCACGATGTTCATAACGCCAAAATTGAAACTAGAATTTGCAGCGTATTAGTGACCACATCTTACTTGTGTACCTTCCTCTTCAAACTCTCCTTCCCATATCCACCCATGATGCCGGCTAAAACCCAACAATTTCCAACGACATAGATCAGACCTCTGACCCACAGCCCGAGGAAGACATTTCCCCCCATAAATTCGAGTTGATAGGCCTCACTCAGCCAGAGTGCCTGCGTCCCTATCCAAACGACGGTGTACACGAAGGCATTCCAGCGAGTGAGCTCCAATCTAGGCAGAACCAATGGTAGAAGGAGTAGGTACCATAGAAAGTACTGAAAATGCGAAATGAGAATTGAAACACAAATGAAGCATTAACATACCTGAGATGTACAAACTTTGTTGAATATGACGAATACTACTGTTTGCACAAACCACGTAAATGGGAGGTCTTCATTCGTCTTGCCGAACATTAGACCAAGGCCAAATGAAAGTACCATCTGGGGTGCGAAGCTTGCGAGCGGGGAGCGCAAGGTGCGGATCCACAGAGAGTTTGTTGACTCGTGCAAACCCTGATCAAGCGACGGGTAGGAGAGGTACGTTTGGTAGAAGTAGGGGGAGAAGTTATGTCGGTGATCGAGTCTGTGTATATGGTATAAATATGATTCGTATAGGAACGGGTAGCCCCAGCTGGCAGGAAGTATGAGAACAACGTTTGAGCACAGAAGAATCCGCTCACATCCCATAACACCCTATTCCGAGCAATACGAACGTCCCTGCGCTAATCACAGCAAACCGGATGCTTTTCGTGTTCACGAGCGTATGCAAATGACTTCTTCCTATTCCTTCACCAACGACGCCCAAACACCCTACCCCATAGATAACCGGATATATTTTCCAGTGGGTACTGAGTCCCAGCAGAATAGCTGATAAGTCCCAGTGGCCCTTCAGTGCGGCATAGAGAGTGAGGAGGATGAATGAAGAGAGGACGGACTCTGAGGAGCCGCGGGTGGAAATGGAGAAGACGAGAGGGTTGAGGAGGTGCACAGCGCTGTATATCGTGGCAAGGCGTTCGGTAGAGTCGTTTTTCTTGAGTATATTGGACTTAAGTAGTCGGTATATCAGGACGCCATTGACAATATCGCATAATGCAAAGATGTATTTTCCAAACGAGGGATGAAGCCAGCCATTTGGTGTTAGCAGTAAGGCGAGCAGTGGGGTGTAGCGATATGTCTCGCGTGTATATGGACTATTGACAGTGGTCAGATATCAGCTATTCCTCTTAGACAGCATTACGCACTCTCCAATGTCCAAAGCCCATCCGAAAACAGTCTTCAATCCTCCTTGCGCGCGATTGGAGGTACCAGGCCCAGGGTTAGAGAGAAAAGCAGCGGCGTCAGTGAATACCCGGTAGTCAACGTCCGTGTATTTGACAACAGAGCGTGCATCGTGCCATTCACTATATAGGACGAGTGCTACTCTGATGAGGATAGAAGAAAGGAGGACATTTCGGAAAGAAAGCAGTCTGTGGCAAGAGAGAGAGGGCATACGTATCACATGACCGTACATCGGGATCCAGAGATGGCACGGGGTCAGTAAGTCTGAAAGATGTCAGTTTATTTGCAATCGGAGGTTCTGAGTCCCGTACACCCTTCTAAGCATCACAACTATTATCTCCACCTGTCATCAGTAGCAGCTTGACATCCAGTGGGCAGGAACTATTCGGGCAGTAGAGACATGATTGAATCACCTTGAAAACATATCACACATGACATGACAACTCCACGAGCGCGATATCATTTGAGTTCTTTCATTTTGGCACAACGGCGTTTAAGGATTCCGGTGTGTTTGGAAGATTTGACATTTCATTATCGTATTGCAAGCGGAGCTCAAGCAACATGGTATGCTGTTTCTGACTTAACTTAGAGCTTTAGATCTTGATGAGGCGATAACATCGAGGATGTACCGATGAGTGACACATTCGAACTTGAAGGACGGCCACGGGTCTATCTTCTGCATTTTACAGAATTGCTTCCGTAGCTGAGACGAGACCATAATCACATAAAGTTCACTCGTTCAATCGTAGGTATCTCAGTGTCTTTCCGCCACTTTTCCAACCACTTCATCTGGCTCATTACAGACCTTCTACCTTTTAACACCAGAATGGTTGCCACCCTCAGCGAGACTTACGATACACTCTTTTCTGCAATGGAGAAGGAGTATACCGACTTTGTTCCCGCTGACGCTCTGCTTTGGTGGTGGACCAACAGCAAATTCGGTCTGCGCGTCGAAGCGCCTCAACTCATGGTTGAGTTCACGGACAATATGTATATTGGAAGAGGTATGTATTTGACATGTGTGACTGTTCGCCATCACTTAACTGTACATTTTCTCAATCACTTAGATCCCGCGGGTCACCTCTTCTTCTACGACTCACGTTCATTTGGGGGCACCGTGAAGTACGATGTTACATACAGCACAACCAGCGACAAGAATCAGCGTTGCTACGTCATTAAATTCTACCTAGAAAGCCCCGACAACTGCTTTGCTAAGGTGAGACTTGACTCAAGTATTCGCGGTCGCAACTTATTTACCCTTCAGTTCATCGCTAAAGACCCTGTACGTTCCATTTTGTGAACCCGAGGGAGGACTGTGGGAGCTGACCCGAATAGAATGGCGCCGTGAACTACACGAACTCTGCCAGCGGCATCTGGCAACCGCTTACTGCGTCCTCCGCTGCAGCGCACATCGTCAAGGAATCTCCAGTCGATGGTCAGTGGACTATGACTGTTCCTTCGATCAACAAAAAGTGCACCTGGTCTGCGAATTCAGGAATTCACGATTACGTTGGTATGCAGCAATATTTTCCCCATCCATACTCCATTCCTGTTGATGCTTACTATCGTACGCTAGATACATGGGGCATGCTCACCTTCAAGCAGATTGATAACATCTCTAAAGGAGTCTATGTCGACTACAAGGACGATCGTATTATTTTTACTACAACAAATGAGTGGGACAAGGACTTCTGTGCATACGTGAGCATCTTTTTCATCTACAAAAAATTGCGAATGCTGATTTGATCTTCTGATCCTAGCTCGTTCGTAAGTTTTCAGAAGTTTCATTGCCTCAGGTGAAGCTATACTCATTCTATAACAATAGCTGTAGAGACTAAGCAAAACCCCCAACCACTCGGTGCTTACGAGCTTCACGGAATCAGCGCCACATGGTCCAACATTTGATGACCTCACAGTCGGAACAGAGGCAATGTGGGATTTACATGTAACTCAGCTTGAATTAGCTCAGTTTACTTACCGAATCAAAGTACAATGAAACTTATATTTTCGGCTGAGGGGACTTGGTAAGCGACCTAAGTCTCCAATGAATGTGGAGTGTGTGGCGCAAGTTGCCTAATTTGGTAGCAGTTACCCAAAATCATTTTGATGGCAGTATTCATGGGCCTTCGTTCTCAAAAGATCTGACATATGAGTGCCTTCATAGATATTTGTGCTTTTTACGAACAAGAGAGGTACATGGAATAACGTCAGGGGCGTTCATGCGATTGTACTCGAATATAACATATAATAATGATATATGCCATCCATGTAATTTTGGTGATGTTTCAAGAGAACAGCAATTCAAGGGGTTAATTACAACTAGTCTGAATCCGACAGCTCCATATCGCTCTCAGAGTTCACGTCCACTCGATCAAGCAAAGGTAAGGGGTTTGAATTTATCGGCGAAGAAGGCAAAGGCGGTGAGAAGATTATGGGAGGCGGCGCGTCTGATGGTAAACAGGGAAGAGGCGGAGGGCAGTCAGGAGGGGGTGGTGGTGGTAATGGCGGCGGGGCTTCAGCTGGAGGGGGTGGTGCTCGTGGAATATGCTGGTTTAGATATTCTTCAGTATCTTCAAGAGACGTGTCATCCCAAGACGATGGTGGCATGGGTGGGGGCGGAGGTGTGTAGGATGAGAGATATTCTGAGGAGAAGTATGTGTTTGGATAGGTCGCCCAGCGGCGTAGGGGTTCACGTTGGACGTCACGCTCAGACGGGGAGGCGGTTGAGACACTGGTCTCGCTGAGGGTGTCTCTACTTTCTTTGAACTCGAAAGCTCCATAAAAGGAAACACGCTCAATAGCGGTGTCCTCTCCATGAATCTCAAAAACCGTTATGTCGTCAGCATCATCCATACCACCGCCATTCTCACTCCAGATCCTCGCCCTCATACGTTCTCTGGGATCAGCATCACTTATCCACCCCAGCGGATAGCCCCACGCGCAGATAGACATCAGTAGTTCATCGTTCCCATATACGAGTGCGTCTAGCAAGAGCTCTCCTTTGATTGCACCAGGCTCGAAGTCGTCCACCCAGTTAAGACGCTGTTGTCGCCACGCTTCAACTGTATGTATTCGTTTGTAGTTGGACTGTGCCGTCGATTGGTAAAATTGGTAGAATTGACGAGAGAGGGCGATAAGCTCCCGGTTGGGACGGAGGGGGCAATCTGGTATCTTGTGCTCCGTAGAGCCGCAATTGAAGCATCGCGGTAGGTCAAACTGGCTTCCATCTTGATACAGTAGATCAGGGGCTTCCCCAAGAATGGTATCATCGACTCTTTTGTATATGCCAGACTGTTCCCATGAATAGGAATAAGGTCCTGGTGTTGAGTGGTAGAAGAAGGGTAAAGCTAGTTCTGAGGGTTCTCCGACGAAGTCGCTTCCTTCTGGTCCCATTCGTTCAGAGCTTTGAGGACTGTGTTTCCGTCCCAGCGGCCTTTGGCAATTTCCTTGCCCTCGAGGTGAAGAGCAGGGATCCAATAAACATACTTCTTCTTCCACTTCTCTTGACCCTCGTCCTGAATGTTGATGGTCTCCAGTTGGAAGGGCCTCTAAAGGAATTGCATTCTGTAAGCAATCTCATTCATTGCATTCCAATATAGGCGACGCACCGCCTGCCGAACTTTGGCTAGCTCCTCCTTGGCCGTCTATTGTGTTCATTCGAGTCAGACTTAATCTTGAAAGAAAGAGTTTCCTGCCTTACGTCGCAGAGTGAACAATTAGGACCACTGAAGAGAGTAAGTCGAGGGATACGAACGCCGCGAAATGACATGCAGATAGTCGGTGACAATTGGTGACTCTGGGCTAGCAACTTGAAGTTGAACTGCCACAGTCTGCCTGGTGCCAGTGCGAGTTGTGAGAAATATTGTGGTCACGTGTAGCCCCTGTTGGTTGACATTTCCACCTTTCAACATTCAGGGTCGTCTAGTTGCAGAGCATTCCTCTTTTTGCTCCGTTCCCCTTGTCTTCGGAAGAGATTGTCGGACCCTTGAGGTCGATGTCGAGCAATGTCCTCGTCAGAACCCTCATGGCGAGTCAAGAGTGCGTCTTTAACATTTCTTGACCGCTATATAACTGACCGCGTCGTACAGCACGACCATGTCTCTTTTACCCCCAAGGACGATGCGTCTTTGGTGATTCATGCAATTTTCTGCACACCAATCCCGCAGCACCGATACCGGAGACCGTTTCTTTAAAAATCGAGACCAATGAACTTGGAAGAGGACCATCAACGCCTCGTAGACTACCAGAGGTCATCGTCAACTCACCCTCATCCATACGTTCTCCGACACGCTCTCCAAGGACCGCTAGTCTCCTACTCGCTCTGAGGGATGTAATCGGTGATCCAGACGAAGAAGACTTACAAGGAAATGTTAATGAGGCGTCTTCATCTCAACCTCGAACGACACCCTGGAACGAAAGTCTCCCAACGCTCGTGAACCAGGAAGGCTTTGGGTTTTATTCACAAGAGGATCAAGATTCCCTGGTGGAGGTTGAGGACGAACTCTTGGATGATTTTGAGGGCAACTGGACTGCGATTTCTGATTATTCTGATGAAGACAGCACGACAAGGTATCTAGTAGACGGTGAAAATGAAGAGGCCACTGTTGGGGAGGCAGTGCTCGAGCCAGAAACGTTGGCATTGAATGAGGACGTTGTTCAGTCTGTCAGCTCCCCTACAGCAGAGATTGACGAACCCTCCTCTCCCGACACCGTTGCGTCGAGTTCTCATCGGAGCCGCGACTCAATTATCAGCACTGCATCTGGCCTGTTGTCTCCTATCGAGCTATCCATCCGTTTTCCATCCCGCCAGCACTTTGGAAGCTTTTCGACAGGAGAATCAAGTTCCATTGACTCAGGCTATGCCGAAAACTGGAAACCACCTACTCCGTTGCTTGGCACACCTCCACGAAGCCCTTCAATTGCATCTACCTTTGACCTGCTTGCGTCGCCATTCGGATCACATTCAGCACGCATTCTCTCACCTCGTTTGGGGGCTTTTCTACCCAACTCGCCTCTCTCTCCTGCCCGGACGGCTTCACCAGGTCCCAGTATCCGAGAAGACGTTGAACCGCTAGACCTTGGTTTGGACTCCCCAACTTCATATCGAGATTCCTCGGAAGACCAGGCACCAAACGACTCATTGGAGGATGTTACAGCATCGTGGAACAACCGAGTCAAGGCCGAAGACGGCGAGGAAGATAATAGTGCAGGATCTAACAGTTCGTCTGGCGACGACGACGACTTCATCGAAGAGGAATCATATGGACACACTTCCATATGGAATTCCGACGGTAATCCGACAGCGGTATTTATGGGCTCTGAGGATGCGGCGGTTGTTCGAGACCAAGTTAATGATGCTATTAGGCGCTCAAGCAGAACGCCGACCCATTTCCTAGCATCAAGAGAAATTGATTTCGAAGAGGACGCGGCCATTGGTCATTCCTCTCTGCCCCACGACAGCCGGCCCTCTGAATCTTTCGTCCTCGAATACCCCGCCATCTCAGACTCACATTCTGCCACAGGAACAGACGATGAGGCAGAATTATCACCCGACGTTGACGACACTGGAACAGCGTTTTTAGCCTATCTTCGCAGCCCTCCTGCTAAGGCACCTGAAAACGATACCCTGAACAACCTTTATGACATTTATTCTGTGATCGCGTCTCCAAAAGACGTTCTGTCCGACTCCATGCGCAATGCGCGCCTCAGTCCTCCTCCGCCTGATCCCGCACCCTCGTCAAATGTTTCTACTCCGTCCAGCTCTCTGAAAGGGCGTGTTTTTACACCCCCACCTCCTACTCGCAAACGATCGGGCACAGTCACGCTTGATTCTCCAACATCTTTGTCTTCACCTATGACATCCCTTGACTCGGAGTCGAGGGGTCGCGCGTCTCCATTTTCTCCTCCTCTCGATGATCGGCCTACTCCTGGAACATCAGGAAGTCAAAGCTCTGGCCAAGATGTGGAGATTTCTCGAAAAATTCCATTTGGCTTTAGAAACTCCATCTCTCTCGTAAGTGCTCATAGTCTCAAAAGTTGTTTTGTGTTCACGTTGCTCTAGGGTCGAGCCAGTAGATCTTCTCTAATGACCAACCGAAATACCGGGAGGCTCATTCCGCCTTCTCCTCTACTAGAATCACAGATAGACAGACCCCCTCTAGAAGGCCAATCCTCCGAAACGTCTCCATCACCCACCTCATCGACTTCCCATTCTGCATCATCCAGGGGCTTGAAGCCTCTTCGTCTTGTCAGTGCTCTCTTCTCTAACCGTGTGCTAACATGGTAGCTAATAATCCTGCAGTCAACTATCCTTAACGCCAATTCCATTTCACGATCAATGTTCCAAGCTCGCATATCTACTCAATCTGTCCATAGTTCTCGTCAGTCCGGTATGTATCTCATAACTTCAGGCAGATATCAGCACTGATACAAGTACGTTTCAAGGCACTTCTCATCGTACATCTCTGTCATCTGCAACTGTATCATCTACCCACTCGCTATCTCATAATCGTATGGTGTGTCATACCGTTTTCAAAGCCACGCAAATCATTGAAGTTATCTTTCATAGCTATCTTCTGCACGTTCATCTCTTATACCCCAACACATTCGCAATAGTTTATCACTTTCGGAACACGGCACTCCTTCCCCTTCCTCTCCTGACTTTTTCAACGATCATATATCCCTTGGCCAGCCGCAGTCTGCACCTGCAGATTCTTGGCGGAATTCTAGGTCGTATCACCGACCATCGAGTCGTATCTCAGAGCCCACTTACGAGCATGACGATGAAGATGGAGATGATACCACAGGCTCCTTTAGGCGCGGGCCTTATGATGAAACTATCCGACGGCCTATTCCTATCGTACCTCACACTGCTCCTGTGACTCGGGCTCCTTCGGTGTTACAGCAACCTCCAGTTTACGCCCCAATCACTCCGAGACCAACATTGATGTTTGCAATCGCCAGCGACAGCGTCGACGAGGTTCGACAAGTGCTGGAAAGCGGGGATGCAAATCCCAATGATTCTGTTGGTCCACAATCGGCTTTGGCTTTCACATTGACGAACGACAAGCTCGCAAATAAGCTGGATATCGTCAAGACTCTTTTGGCATACGGCGCAGATCCGAGTGTCACTAAGAGCATCGCAATTCCAGAGCCACCGCAACATACAGACGTGGAAGAACATTCAGAACAGTTAACATCATCAAAGGATCGCTCTCTTCTTGATGAAATGGACCCAGCCACACGGTATGACCACCTAATGTCCTCTTTGTAAATGTGGCTTGCTGAAGACTTGATAGCTATTACATCGAACGCGCGGACGCGATTCATACACGAAGGACATCGGCTCTTATTCATAGGTCATTCTTCCAACCGCTGACCCGAGTCCGGTATGAACTTGTGGGCCAGGATAGGGCTCTTGAGCAGCTTTTCAGAGTTTTATCCATGCATTCCCGTCAACTTGCCACAGCACCGGTCGTTGTTATGCTCTGCGGTTCGTATAAGTGTAACATTGCACGAGGATCAAGCTGATATTCACAATCTAGGTCCAAGTGGGCATGGGAAGAGTCTCTTAGCACGCAAATGTAAGTTCTGTCTTCTTGATGATCGATGCTTTACTCAAGTTTGCAGTTGGGGCTCTGCTTGACGTTCCAACACATACTGTGAATATGACGACTTTGCGGTCCACTCATGACCTGTGGCAATCTTATTCCATGAGTCCATACGAGGTAATACCTTTCTCCGGTGGCTTCTTGATACAGATCCTGATTTCCTTCTGACTACCAGACTCCAACAACATGTACTTTGGCTGAATTCCTCATCAACAACGAGGGCAAACGATGCGTAGTGGTATTGGACGTGAGAGCCTCCACAATTCTGATGAACTGAATCTCATCAAACTTCCTCAGGAAATTGAGAAAACCATGGACGAGAAAACACTGTGGTCCCTATTGATGCCCTGGGAACTGGGGCGATGCGCTTTCGAGGCTAATAGCCGCCATGTGGATGTACAAAATGTGGTCTGGCTTGGAACCTCTAACATTGGCCATGACCTGGTTTTCCAACACAAGGATGCACGTAAAGATCCTGAGGAATTGATGTCCAGGGAGGAGTATGTCCAACTGATGGCCATGCTCAGACCGAAGGTTTCTGAGCGACTGGGGGTAAGCGCTTTATTTTGTCTTCACCATTGGTGGATGCTTACTAACTGCGATTGGTAGGCCTCAGTTCTTTCGAGGATTACTACTGTCCTCCCATTCGTGCCCTTTACTTTGGAGGAATTGAAGGCGATTTGTTCGGAAGCTCTATACAGTCTTGGAGGAGAACCTGCGCGATCTCTGTCTAATGCAACGGTAGCGTCATTGATTAATACCGCCTTGGCAGAATATTCTCCCATGGAAGGTGCTAGGTCGTTATATAGAGCAATGTCTAACCAACTAGTGGATCTCCTTTGATGATTATGATTTATGTATCTACAATTCTATTTTTGATGTGCCATGTCTTCGAGTGTATTGATGATGTACTGTCGCTGTTGCTATTGATCATCCTGCCAATTACTCTGCTCTGATACCTTCCGACACTCGTCATACGTACAGATCGCAACGCAAGGAAAACGACATCTTCCCCGATTGAACGTCGCAACGATGTTGATGGAGGAGTACCGACTTGACTACTGCGGGCTTCATTGGGGGACGACGGCGTGCTGTCTACATATGCATCTACGTCCTCTGTTGGCGTATCAATTTCTTGGCTTCTCGCCTGTGAGATAGTTTTGCATTGATGTTGGTATTTCGAGTATATGAATGTCCCCACCTTTTGCTTTGTCGGCAT
>Ga0247735_1000988_pt1 | contig 11147 bp, 10 predicted proteins | sample UWRJL178409R2_FD_180934 | JGI IMG/M metagenome (GOLD analysis project Ga0247735, IMG submission 180934) | Plant litter microbial communities from Arlington Agricultural Research Station in Wisconsin, United States - UWRJ-L178-409R-2 | ecosystem: Environmental > Terrestrial > Plant litter >...
CCGTTGACGCCCGCCTCGGCGTTCTGCTCGAGCAGCGCCGCGCGGCTGGCCAACACGTCGAAGTGATCGGCGAGCAGTTCACCGGCGTGCTGGATGTGCTCGATCATTGCCGCCCGGGCTGCCTCGGCGTCGCGCTCGCGGAGGGCGTCCATCAGCGCGGAGTGGTCGTCCTGGGTCGCCTTGGGCCAGCCGTCGATCGTCGAATAAAAGCGACGCGGGATGTACCGGGACGTCAGCCCCAGCACCCACAGGATCTTGCGCGACCCCGACGCCAGGCTGATCTCCCGGTGGAACTGATGGTTTTTCGCCTCGAGCGCCTCAAGTTGTCCGCGTTTGCTCGCGGCGAGCATTTCGAGATGGAGGGCTTCGAGTTCATTGAGCTGGTCGGTGGTGATGCGGGATGCCGCGCGGGCCGCGACCTCTCCCGAGATCAGGGCATGCGCGGTAAACAGGTCGCGGATGTCGTCGCCCGTGAGGCGCGCCACGATAAAACCGCGGCGGGGAACCAATTCGAGGAATCCCTCCACCCGGAGGCTCTGCAGGGCCTCCCGCGCGGGCGTCGCCGACATGCTGGTCGCCTGGGCGATCTGCTCCGGTCGAACCACGGTGCCCGGACGCAGCTCTCCCGCCATGATGAGGTTGCGGATGTAGATCGCCGCTTCTTCATTCAGCTGGGGACGAGAGGGCTCCACGGGTGCGTACTTTCTGCTGGCGAGTTGTGTTGGGTGAAGCAAAGTCGGTGCTGTTTATCCTATCCACGGGCTGTCACGGGAACTTCGAGCTCCCAGCGCGCCGCCGAACTGAGGGATGAGACGGCGGCGGCGATCTGCCCGGCGACCTCCGCGCCGACCAACCCGGCGGCTTTGGTCACGAGGTCCTCGGCGGTCACCGGGTCCACCGGCGAGCCGCGGAATCCCTCAGACTGCCGCTCGAGCACCCCGCCGTCATCCAAGACCACCCGCACCTCCGCCTTCCAGCGTGCGGGGAACGCCTCCTCGAGACGGTCGCTGTCCACACAGCGCACTTTCGCCATCAGTGGTCCGAGTCCCGCCGACAGGGCCGGTGCATCTTCGAACTGCTCCACGGTCGCCGACCCGGTACTGAGGGCGAGGGCTGCGCTGAACGGCATGTTGAATTGGGCATCCACGGTCGAGGCGACAGTGAGTTTCGACTCCGCCGGCACACTCACCAACAGCGCCCCGGCCTTGATAACTCCCACCTCCACACTCGCGATGCCCCGGTCGACCAGGTCGGGGTACTCCCGCACGAGGTCGATAAGCAGGTCGAGGTTGCCGTGGATGTAGCGGCAACACGGGTACAGCTTGATACTCGTCTCCGCGGCCGCGCGGCCAAGTTCGAGGCGCAGGGTGCGCCCCTCGACGAGCCCTTGTCCGTAGCTGCGGAGAAACCCGTCGCGGCCCCCGATGGATCGCGCCGGGGCGAGGAATCCCGCGCGGGCAAGCGACGCGGCACGGATCCCACTCGAGGCGGCCTGCCCGGCGTTGAGCCGTTTGGTCCAGGACCCGTCGGACAAAAACTCGAGGCTGCCGGCGGTAAATCCCGCCGCGATGGAGAGGGCGTGGGTGGCCTGAGCAAGGTCGAGCTTCCACAGCCGGGCGACGGCCGCAGCCGCTCCGATGGTGCCGCTGATCCCGGTTGGGTGAAACCCGCGGGCGTAGCTCTCCCCCGCCCCGATGAGGGTGCCGATGCCGCACATCACGTCATACCCAACCGTTGCGGCGGCAATCACCTCGGCGACGGTGACGTCCTCGCCTTCGGCCGCGGCGAGTACGGCAGGAAAAATGACAACCGCCGGGTGCAGCGACGCTTCCTCGTGGGTATCGTCCAACTCCAGGGCATGCGCGGTAGTGCCGTTGACCAGCGCGGCATCTTCCCGCGTGGCCCAGAGGTTGGTGCCGAGAATGCGGGCCGGATGCTCCGGGCTCGAGTTCGCGCTGGTGGCAACTGATCGGCGCACCGCAGCAGAGGAGTCGCGGTTGGTTCCACCCAGGGCAACGGCGAGAAAGTCCTGCAGAAACCGGACCATCTGCGTGGTGGTCTCGGCCGACACGGGCGTATCGGTGAGGGCGTGGGCGGCCAGTTGCGCGGCCAGCGTCGATTCAGGCTGATCCAGGAGGGGCTGCGTCTGTTCGGTGCGAGGGGATTCGATTGTCATGGGGTTCTGGTTTCTCGCGGGGTTCTTATTTCATTGAGGACGGACTCGGTGTGCTGTCCGACGGCGGGAACCGCGCCCATCGCCGGCTCGTACGATCGCGCCTGCACGGGCGGCAGCGTTCCGCGCAGGGCACCCACCGGGGAGTCGAAGGTGCGCCAACGGTCCCGCTCGGCCAGCTGCGGGTGGGCGGAGTAGTCGCGCAGGCTGCGCAGTTGCGCGTTAGCAATACCCGCGTCGTCGAGAAGACGCAGTACCGCGGCGGTGGGAAGTGCGGCGAAGCATCCGGAGATCACGTCCTGCAGCTCACCCACATTGCTGACCCGGTCAACATTGCTGGCGAAGCGCACGTCATCGATCAGGCGGGTGTCCCCCAGCACGGTGGTGCAGAACGCTGCCCACTCCCGGTTGTTCTGGATGCCAAAAAACACCGTTCCATCGGAGGCATCAAAGGGGCCGTAGGGGGCGATCGAGGCGTGCCGAGCCCCGGTGCGCACGGGAGCCTCGCCGTACTCGCTGTAGAAGTAGGGCTGAGACATCCACTCTCCCAGCGCCTCGAGCATCGACACCTCGAGAACATCCCCCTCACCCGTGCGCGCGCGGGCGAACAGGGCCGCGAGGATGCCGCTGTAGGTGTACATCCCGGCGGCGATATCGGCGATGGAGATGCCGACTTTGGCGGGTTCGTCGGGGGTTCCCGTGACGCTGAGCAGACCGGCTTCACACTGGATGAGCAGGTCGTAGGCCTTTTTGTCCTGCGCGCTGCCGTCGCGCCCATACCCGCTGATACTCGCGTGTATCAACGTGGGGTTCACCGCGAGGAGGTCGTTGGCGCCGAGCCCGAGCCGCTCCATGGCGCCCGGGGCGAGGTTTTGCACAACCACGTCGGCACGAGCGGCCAGCGACCGGAACGCGGCGCGTCCGTCGTCGCTTTTGAGGTCGAGCACCACGGATTCCTTGCCCCGGTTCAGCCAGACAAAGTAACTGGACATCCCACGCACCTGGTTGTCATACCCACGCGCGAAATCGCCCTCTGCCCGCTCGACCTTGATCACGCGGGCGCCGAGGTCGGCAAGTTGCCGGGTGGCGAAGGGGGCCGCGACGGCCTGCTCGACGCTGAGCACCGTGATCCCGTCGAGGGGACGTGGGCGCGGGCTCATGGTCGTTCCCCCGCCGCCTGCAGCAACCGCCGGGCACGTTCGAGCACGGGACGGTCCACCATCTGGCCGTCGAGTTGCGAAGCGTTCCCGCCCGCCGCCAGCGCGCGGCGTGCCCAGGCGAGCTCTGCACCGGTGGGGAGAAAGCCCGAACGAATGGGGTCGAGCTGTGCCGGGTGGATGGCGAGCATCCCGCCGAATCCGAAGGCATGGGCGGATGCCGCGGATGCAGCCACGGTCTCCGTCTCCAGAATGTGTGTCGACGGGGAATCGAGCGGTGCTGGCAGCGCGGCCGCTCGGGATGCCATCACAATGGTGGACCGGGCGGCATCCAGCACCGCACCTGCCGTTGACCCCACGTCGAGGGCGAAGTCGATCGCCCCGAAGGCCAGCCGGGAGATGTGTGTGGTCGACAGCAGCTGCGGCAGCGCGACGATACCGGCCGCCGTCTCCACAATCGCCACCAGAGGTACCTGCGGGAGTTTGATCGCCAGTTCGTTCAGGTGCGACACCAACTCCACCTTCGGCACCACAATCCCGCCCAGCGCGCCGGCGTGCTCGTGGAGAGCGGCAACGTCGTCACGCCCGCGGGCGGTATCCAACGAGTTGATACGAACCAGCACGGGAACAGCGGTCTGCTCGCCCACCTGCTCGCCCATCTGCTCCCCCATCTGCTCCCCCACCGAGGCGAGGTAGTCGACGGTTGCGGCGAGCGCGGCATTTTTATCGTCGTTGTCGACGGCATCCTCGAGGTCGATGATGATGAAGTCGGCCCCCGAGCCGCGCGCCTTTCCAAACCGGTCGGGACGGTTGCCCGGCACAAACAACGCCGTCACCGCCCCAACGATGATTCGCTCCGCTGCCGCGTAGGGGTTCGCTGCGCCCGAGGGTGCTGAGGGCGCTGCTCCGGTCATGGGGTAGCGCCCGCGAGCCGGAGGGAGGATTCGTCCGGGCGCGACTGAGTCACCTGGGGCAAGTGACCCTGTTTGTAGACCATAAAGGTGCGCTCGAAGCTGAGTACCACCACGCCGTCCTGGTTGAATCCTTCGGTGACGACCTCCACAATCCCGATCTCGGGCCGCGATGACGATTCGCGCAGGCTCCGCACAATCGACCGCGAGTAGATGGTGTCACCCTCGAACACGGGTTTCGGTGCGCGCACCTTGTCCCACCCGAGGTTGGCGAACACGTTCATCGACAAGTCGATGGTCGACTGCCCGGTCACCAACGCCAGGGTGTAACAGGAGTTCACCAGCACCCGGCCGAACTGGGTCTGCGCCGCGAAGTTGCCGTCGACGTGCAGTTTGGCGACGTTTTGGGTCATCAGGGTGAAGGTGTGGTTGTCGGACTCCGTCACCGTTTTACCGAAGGGGTGATAGTAGAGGTCTCCCACGGCGAAGTCCTCGAACAGCCGTCCTTCCCAGGACGCGACCTTATTGGGCGCGGAACTCACGGTGCCGCCTACAGCTTGATCGCGACGGTTTTGGTCTGGGTATATCCGGCGAGCGCTTCGTAGCCCTTCTCGCGGCCATACCCCGACTTTTTGAACCCGCCGAAGGGCAGCTCGACTCCTCCGCCAGCACCGTAGGCGTTGACGTAGACCTGCCCGGCCTCGACCTTCGCGGCCAGACGATGTACCCGGCTGACGTCGCGCGTCCAGATGGCAGCCATCAGCGCGTAGTCGGTGGAGTTCGCCATGGCGACGGCCTCCTCCTCCGTCTCGAACTCCATGGCAACCAGCACCGGTCCGAAAACTTCCTGCTGGGCGATCTTCGACGCGGGATCCACGTCCGCGATGAGGGTGGGCGAGTAAAAGGCTCCCGCTTCGAACCCGGCCGGAACCGTTCCCCCGGTGAGGATCGTTCCCTCCGCCTCATCAACAAAAGTGCGCACCCGGTTCTGCTGTTTGACGGACACCAGCGGCCCCAGGTCTTTGTCGTCCCCACCCGCGCCGATGGTGACGGCCTCGAACTTGGCCACAAGCAGCTCGAGCAACTCGTCCTTGACGTCTTTGTGCACAATCAGCCGCGACCCTGCCGAGCACGTCTGTCCCGCGTTCTGCAGGATCCCCTTGGTGATAAACAGCGCCGCCTGCTCGAGGTCGGCGTCGGCGAACACAATGTGCGGCGACTTGCCGCCGAGCTCCAGCACCACGGGGATAACGCGTTCCGCCGCCTGCGCAGCAATCCGCTTGCCCACTTCGGTCGAGCCCACAAATCCCAGATGGTCGATTCCGGGATGCTCGCTGAGCAGCTGCCCGGTCTCGGGCCCGAGCCCGGTGATGACATTGAAAACCCCCGGGGCGAAGCCAGCCTCGATTGCGAGTTCGGCGATCCGTACCGCCGAGCGAGGGGTCTCGTCGGCGGGCTTGAGCACGGAGCAGTTGCCGGTCGCGAGTGCGGGGGCTACCGCACGGCCCAGCAGCTGCATCGGGTAGTTCCAGGCAATAATCGCACCGGCAACGCCGTGCGGCTCGCGACGCGTATAGACGTGGAAGTCGGGGGTCAGCGGGATGGTGATCCCGTAGAAGGCCTCAATGGTGTGCCCGTAGAAGCGGAAGTAGCGCGCGCAGACGGTCGCGTCGGTGCGGGCTTGGGTGAGCGGTTTGCCGGTGTCCTCCGACTCCATCACCGCGAGCTCTTCGCGGTTGGCGTCGATGAGGTCGGCGAGGCGACACAGCAGCGTCGAGCGCACCTCGGGGCTGGACTCGCGCCAGCCGCCGTCGAAGGCGGTGCGAGCAGTACGCACGGCGAGGTCAACGAGCTCGGCATCGGCTTTCGCTACGGTGCCGATGATTGCACCGGTGGAGGGGTCGATGTTGTTGTACGACTCGTCGGAGTCGACGGACAGGCCGTTGATAAATGAAGTGACGTCAGACATGTGTGGGGTCCTTTGGCAAGTTGGAAGGTGCACGGGGTGGGGAGCGCCGTGAGGAGGTCGCTCCCTACCGCGTGCACAAGGGTCGAGCTATTTCGAGTGCGAGTGTTTCGCCGCAACAGGAGTTGCGGGCGCCGGCGACGGGTTCTCGGCAGCGGCTTGGGAGCGAGCACGGTCGGCCGTGACCGCGTTGGCCACGGCCGATGGGATGTCATCCCCGAGGCGCAAGGGATTCGACGCGAAGATGCCCTCGTGGGCGAGCACCGGGCGACGGTCTCCGCCGAGTTCCGGATACTTCTCTTCGAGCTTCTCCCGCTGGGCCATCTGGGTGTGCCAGTGCTTGACGGTTTCCGGGTCGCCCTTGTTGATGCCCTGCCAGCTGCGGGGCATCTGTTCACGACTGGTCCCCGCGCTCGCACGACCGGAGAGACGAATAGCTGACGGCATCCGGCGAGCCTCACTCCCGCACTCGCACTGGGGACCATCGTCGCTCGACGACGCCAGCAGGGCTTCGAACCGGTGGCCCTGCTGGCATTTGAAGTCGTACAGGATCACGAGTAGAACTCGCGGGGCGCCCAGCGCATGTCTTTCAGCTGATCGGGCTCGTGGCCGAAGAACACTTCGGCGTTGGTCTCCTGGGCGATTTTGCGCAGCTTCTCGACCGACTCCAGCCAGGCGAGGTTGTTCCACACAATGGCCGCGCCGGCAGCGGGCGGGCCCCAGGAGTCCCGCAGGTACACCGCATCGGAGGTAAAGATCTTGGTGCCGTCCTCGGGCAGGTCCACCCGCAGCGACATCGTGCCCCAGGTGTGGCCCGGCGTCTGGATCACACTGATCCCCGGCAGAATCTCGTCGTCACCGGTCAGCGCGCCGATCTCGAGGCCGTCGTAGTCCGACTTGATGTGGGCGCCCTTAAAGGCCCCCTCAATCGTCGCCACACCGTCGAGCTCGGCCTGGCTGGTGACAATGCGGGTCTTCGCCGGGTTGAACATCTTGGCGTTGGCCGCGTGGTCGAAGTGCAGATGCGACAACACCAGTACGTCGATGTCGTCGGGGGTCAGATCGAGCGCCGCGAGCGACGAGTCCAGATAGGTGTCGGCGTCCGGAGCATCCAGAACGGGAAAAAATTGATCGAAGCCGGTCGGCGCCCAGCGGCTGGCCCAGTCCCGCGGCACACCGGTGTCCCAGAGCACACGCCCCTCGGGATGTTCGATGAGCACGGCGTGGGTGGGAACGTGGCCCCATTCGCGCGGAAGGTCTTTATTGTCGCGGGTCTGAATGGTGCGGCCGGCCTTCAACAGCAGCCAGGTGGTGTCGGCCTCCATCGTTCCGGTTTCCAGAACATGGAGCTTCATCGCGTCGGTCAATTGTCCTCCTCATTGAGTGTCAATTCCTGTGGTGCGGATCAGGTTGCGCTGATCACGGGTCGATCGCCGCCGAAGGGTGGGTACGGGCGAATCATCTGCAGCAGTGCAAATATATTCGTTTCACCTGATAACTCTTCAACTGAGTCAACTCTCAGTGATCTGGCTCGTGCTGTCAAGCATCTATTGATGTTTTGCGGTTGCGGATGCTCCGATGTGCAAATATATTGAGCACAACCCGAGTCTTTATGTATCGGCGCTCATCGAGTACGTGGCGGTGGGTGCCTCCCCACTGCGACCGACAGCGACGTCGATGAAAACAGGTGAGAGCAATGCCCTATGGCGCCACAGGATTTACCGAAACCTCAGCCAGGGCAACGCTGCGAGCGCGCACCCGGGCGCTGTGTGAAAGTTTCCCCGCCGAATACTGGCGGGAAACCGATCGCAATCGGCGGTACCCACAGGAGTTTGTGGATGCGCTCACCACCGACGGGCTGCTCGCCGTACTGATTCCTCCGGAGTACGGCGGCGCCGGGCTGGGTATCCGCGAAGCATCCATCATCGTCGAAGAAATCAACCGATCGGGCGGACATTCGGCCGCCTGCCACGCCCAGATGTACACCATGGGGGCGGTGCTGCGACACGGCACGGCCGAGCAAAAAACCGAGTACCTACCCGCCATCGCCGCGGGCACACTCCGGCTGCAGGCGTTTTCGGTCACGGAAGATTCCGGGTCGGACACCACCCAGATCACCACCCGGGCCGACCGTGACGGCGACGATTTTGTGATCAGCGGCCACAAAACCTGGACCTCACGCATCGACGAATCCGACCTGTTGATTGTGTTGGCGCGCACACAGGATGCCCCGGCGAAACCCACCGATGGGCTCACACTGTTTTTGGTCGACCTCCGGCAGGTGCGCGCCGAGCAGCCCGAGGCCATCGAGGTTGTCAAGGTGCGCACGATGTTCAACTACGCCACCAACCAGGTGCACTATCGCTCGCTGCGGGTACCCGCGACGGCCGTGATCGGCACCATCGGGCAGGGATTCCGCCACGCACTCGACGGCTGGAACGCCGAGCGCATCCTGCTCGCGTCGGAAGCAATCGGTGACGGTTACTGGTTCATCAAAAACGCCACCGAGTACGCGGGCACCCGCCAGGTGTTCGGGCGCCCCATCGGACTCAACCAGGGGGTGCAATTTCCCATCGCCGACGCATTTATGAAAATCAGCGCGGCCGACCTGATGCGGTACCGCGCCGCCGAGCTCTTCGATTCCGGATCCCCCTGTGGCGCGGAGGCGAACATGGCCAAACACTTGGCCTCCGAGGCGAGCTGGCTCGCGGCGAACGTCTGCCTCGACACCTATGGCGGCTACGGGTTTGTCGACGAATACGACGTCGAGCGCAAGTTCCGCGAAACGCGGATGTTTTCCGTCGCCCCAGTGAACAACAACATGATCAAAAGCTTCGTCGCCACCAAGGTGCTCGGGCTCCCCAAGTCCTACTGACCCAGCAACCTCTCACTTACAACCCGACCACACAACCCAAGGAGTAATCAATGAAGATTATCGGTGCCGTACTCGAAGAAATCGGACGCTCTCGGCCCTTCGCCGACTCCAAGCCGGTGTCGATCGTTGAGCTGGAACTCGACGATCCCGGCCCCGGGGAGGTGTTGGTCAAAATCGAAGCAGCGGGAATCTGCCACTCCGACCTGTCGGTGGTGGACGGCAACCGCGTTCGCCCCGTTCCCATGCTGCTTGGCCACGAAGCCGCGGGGCGAGTGGTCGCCCTGGGCGAGGGAGTCGACGACCTCGAAGTCGGCCAGCGGGTGGTGACGGTGTTTTTGCCGCGCTGTGGCGAATGCCCCAACTGTCTCACCGACGGCAAACTCCCCTGCACCCCGGGCAGCGTTGCCAACAACGCGGGTGTGATGTTCGAGGGCGGGTTCCGCCTGCACCGCGGCGACGAAGACGTTTTCCACCACGTGGGAGTCTCGGGCTTCGCTACCCACGCTGTGCTCGACCGCCGGTCGGTGGTGCCCGTGGGCGACGACGTTCCTCCGGAGGTGGCAGCCCTTCTGGGATGCGCAGTCCTTACGGGCGGCGGCGCGGTGCTCAACGCCGGGCAGCCCGAAGACGGCCAGACGATCATGATTGTGGGGCTCGGCGGGGTGGGAATGGCCGCACTGCTGACCGCGGTCTCGCTCGGCGGCGACGTTATCGGAGTGGACGCGAATCCCGACAAACTCCTCCGGGCCAAAGAACTCGGCGCCACCGCGACCTACTCCCCCGCCGAAGTCGCCGAGCAGGGCATCAAAGCACCCGTGGTGATCGAGGCTGCAGGCCACCCGCGGGCATTTGAGACCGCTGTGTCGGCGACGGCACCCGGCGGTCGCACGGTGACCATCGGGCTCCCCTCACCGGATGCTCGGTCGAGCATTGCCCCGCTCGGCCTCACTGCCGAGGCCCGCACGATTGTGGGCTCCTACCTCGGATCGTCAGTGCCGAGTCGGGACATCCCGATCTACGCGCAGAAGTGGCGCGAGGGCAAGCTTCCCGTCGAGGAGCTGGCATCGTCCGTCATTCGCCTCGAAGACATCAACAGTGCCTTCGACACCCTTGCCGATGGCAAGGCCGTTCGCCAGATCATCCTGTTCGACTAGGTATCACCACTGCCGCTGCCCGCTGAGTGTGCGGGCAGCGGCACGCTGCGCGTGACGGAGCTCGACGTCGAGCGCCGACGGGGACCATCGAGCCACGATTCACGCCGTTACTCGCGATAACAAATATCAAGTTGCACTGATACCACCACGGTGTTATCGTCGATTACATGAGCACACGATCAGCGATAATCGACGTGGCTGCCGAGCTTCTCGCGCAGTCGCCCACCGGCGATATTTCGACGCGCGCGGTGTGTGAGGCCGCAGGCATCCAGCAACCCGCCCTGTATCGCCTTTTTGGCGACAAAGAGGGACTTCTCGCGGCGACCGTCGACCACGTCTGGGACGAATACCTCGGGATGAAGCGAGCCGCCGAAAAGTCAGCAGACCCGTTCGACGACTTTCGCGCGGGATGGGACAGCCACACGGCGTTCGCGATCGCGCATCCCAACGCCTACCGGCTGCTGTTCGGCTCCGGCGCGATCTCCCGATCGGAGTCCGCCGCCGAAGCCATGCGACTGCTTCGCCTGGTGCTCGACCGGCTTGCCGCGCAGGGCCGCCTGCGGATGGACCCGGCGGAGGCCGCACGGGTGACGATGGCGGCGAACACCGGCGTCGCCCTCGCCCTGGTGCTGCGCCCGGAGCTTTATCCCGACACCACGTCGTCGACCCTGCTGCGCGACATTGTGCAGGGGTCCCTCGTCTCCGACGCTGTGCCCGCCGACGATCCCGACGCGTCGACCCGCATCGCCGCCATCACGCTGCGGAACGCCCTGCCCACCACGGGGAGCGAGCGGTTCAGCACCAACGAGGCGGCACTTCTCGATGACTGGCTGCAGCGCATCCAGTCCCCCACACCAACCACGACCTCAACCTCGACAGAGAGCTAACCATGACTGACACCCCCACCAACT
>Ga0247735_1000989_pt1 | contig 11146 bp, 9 predicted proteins | sample UWRJL178409R2_FD_180934 | JGI IMG/M metagenome (GOLD analysis project Ga0247735, IMG submission 180934) | Plant litter microbial communities from Arlington Agricultural Research Station in Wisconsin, United States - UWRJ-L178-409R-2 | ecosystem: Environmental > Terrestrial > Plant litter >...
ACTCCGCTCGGAGCCGATCTTCGGAATTCCGCTCGGCCTGATCATCGGCCCGCTCGTGATTCTGATGGCCGCATACTCGCTGGTTCTCGACTTCACCACCATCCAGGAGGGTGTCAAGAACGGCGCCGCCCGCAGCCTTGGCTGGAAAGCGGCGTTCGGACTCGTCCTGACCATCGTGTGGCTGTACATCGAAATCATCCGCCTCATCGCGATCATCCGCGGAAGCAATTAGCTTCCCAACTAGCCCCCACCCCGCTGGAATTGTCAGCGCAGTAAGTGAATAAGAAAATTGGGACGGTCGATATCGACCGTCCCAATTTTTGTTTAACAACTACCGTGTTGTCGCGCCTGGACTTTCCGGGTGGGCCTTGTTTTTACGAGCGGTTTGCGTGATCGCGCGCGACAAGCAGGCGCCGGGCATCCCGCGCATTGTCGCCCCGCACAAATACATCCCAGACATCCGCGGTGTGCCAGGTCACCGCCAGCTCACGCCGGATGGCTTCACCACGCGCGATCTTGAGCCCCAGCACCAGGCCGGCGATGGTGCCGACAACAACGATTCCACCCACCAGTGCGACCAGGTTGATACCGGGAGCGATCATGGCGACAAAAAAGCTCGCTACGAGGCCGATCAACAAGCCGACCCAGGCGCCGGTGATGACGGTGACCGCGATCACCCAGCCGGGGGCGAGGCGGCCGCGCGCAGCATCCACCGGGCGATACTGCTCGGAATCCAGGGGCAGGTCCCGGCCGACGACATTGACCTGGTCGGCCGGGATGCCACTGAAGATCAGATAATCGGCCGCGGAATGCGCGTCCAGCCTGGCATCGAACGAACGAACCTTCTGCTCGATCTGCGACGAGGCCGGCACGCCCTCAACGGGCTCGGAGTCCTCACGGTTTAATCCCATCGTTTCCTCCTCAGTGCAGAATCGTGCGCCTCGATTTGAGGCGAATTATTCCAACCAAGCAAGAAAACGTCGCGCAATCTAACGGTTGACGTAGAACGAATTGCAGTTATGCGGTTGCCCGCACCTGATCGGCGAGCAGTCGCTCGGCTTCAGCGGAGTGTCCGCTGTCCACCAGGAGGTCATACCGATCGGCCTCGAGCCGCTGCGTCGAGGTGAAGTCGCGGCGACCCCGGGTAGCCCACTGCGACACCGCCCCGAATATCGCGCCCCACACTGCGCCGAACGCGACCGCGCTGAGGATCACCCACAACCACGCCGCCCCTGGGGTGAAGAGGCCAAACAGAAGGCCGATCAGCAGGCCGAGCCAGGCTCCTCCCGCAGCACCCATACCGGCCGCACGGCCTACGGTAAGCCGACCGGACACGGATTCGACCAGACGGATGTCGCGGCCGACGATATCGACGTGTTCGACCGGGAAGCCACTGTCGGAGAGGTAGTCCACCGCGGCCTGGGCCTCGATGTAGCGGGGATAGGTCCGGATGGTGCGGGTGTCACCGGAGGGCGGCGGGGCCGAAGAAGATCCGGCACCGTTGAGATTGAAGCTCATGAGATTCTCCTTGGTTTAGCGGTGGGTAATAGAAAGAGCCCTGCGTGTTCAAGCCAAGCAACCATTGCGCGGCAGAATCTATCGGTTGACGGGATGCCCGTCCCGGCGTCCGCGAAACACGCACACCGCACCGCGACAGGGAGCTCTCACCAAGGTCCAGACGCTCCGGGTGCCGCGCCCGGTCTGGATCGCCTTCCCGGGCGTTGCGGGAGCCGGCGAGGTGGTGAACCAATGAGTGGACAGCTGGATGGGCGACCTCACCGCACCAGTCGCGGTGTCGGCCCAGGCCCACCGCCACACGCAAAAAAGCCGGCCGTCGCTGTGCGTGATGCACACCGACGGCCGGCTTTTTTGTCCGGGTGAGTGCCGGGTTACCGGCGTTCTGCCCCAGGACGGGGAGGGATTACTCCCATTCGATCGTTCCCGGTGGCTTCGACGTGACGTCGAGTACCACGCGGTTGACGCCGGGCACCTCATTGGTGATGCGGTTCGAGATACGCGCGAGTACGTCGTAGGGCAGGCGGGTCCAGTCGGCCGTCATCGCGTCTTCGGAAGACACGGGACGCAGCACGATCGGGTGGCCGTAGGTACGGCCGTCGCCCTGCACACCGACGGAGCGCACGTCGGCCAGCAGCACAACCGGGCACTGCCAGATTTCCTGGTCGAGGCCGGCGAGGGTCAGTTCCTCGCGGACGATCGCGTCCGCCGTACGGAGCAGATCGAGTCGCTCACGGGTAACCTCGCCCACGATGCGGATCCCGAGGCCTGGCCCCGGAAACGGCTGGCGGCCGACAATCACCTCGGGCAGTCCGAGCTCGCGGCCGATGGCCCGCACCTCGTCCTTGAACAGCGCGCGCAGCGGCTCAACGAGCTTGAACTGCAGGTCCTCGGGCAGGCCACCCACGTTGTGGTGGCTCTTGATGTTGGCTGTGCCGGTTCCGCCGCCACTTTCGACAACGTCGGGGTAGAGGGTTCCCTGCACCAGGAAGTCGATGCTCGCACCGTCCCCCTTGGCTTCGAGCACCAGGGCTTCCGCGGCGTTCTCGAAGGAGCGGATGAACTCGCGCCCGATGATCTTGCGCTTCTGCTCCGGGTCGGTGACACCGGTCAGGGCATCCTGGAACTGCTCAACGGCATCGACGGTGACCAGGCGCACCCCGGTGGAGGCGACATAGTCTTCCTCAACCTGGCGACGCTCGTCCTGGCGCAGCAGGCCGTGGTCAACAAAGATGCAGATCAGCTGGTCGCCGACGGCCTTGTGCACAATGGCGGCGGCCACGGCGGAGTCGACTCCACCGGACAGGCCACAGATGACACGTCCGGTGCCGACCTGGGCCTGGATGCGGGCGACCTGCTCGGTGATGACGCTCTCGCTGTTCCAGTCCGCGGCAATGCCGGCGGCGTCGTGCAGGAAGTTCTCGAGCACCTTCTGGCCGAACTCGGAGTGCTTGACCTCGGGATGCCACTGCACGCCGTAGAGCTTGCGCTCGTCCGAGGCGAAGGCGGCGACCGGGGTGGAGGCGCTGGAGGCGAGGACCGCGAAGCCCTCGGGTGCGCGGGAGACGGAGTCGCCGTGGCTCATCCAGGTGGTCTGCTCGCCGGACTGGCCGGACAGCAGAGTGCTGTCGCCCGGGGCGAGGGTGACCGCGGTGGCGCCGTACTCGCGCAGGCCCGTGTTCGCGACCTCGCCGCCGAGCTGCACAGCCATCACCTGGAAGCCGTAGCAAATACCGAGAGTGGGGATACCGAGCTTGAGGATGCCCTCGTCGAGGCTGGGTGAGCCGGCCTCGTAGACGCTGGACGGTCCGCCGCTGAGCACAATGCCGCGCGGGTTGAGCGCTGCGACCTCGGCCGCGGTGATGGTGTGCGGCACGATTTCGCTGTAGACGCTGGCCTCGCGGACGCGCCGCGCGATCAGTTGCGCATATTGGGCGCCGAAGTCCACAACGAGGACGGGACGCTGGTCGGTCTCACTAATGGGTTGCCTCCACTGGCTTGGGGTTTTCGAGTTCTGCGAGCTGCTTCTCCGTCATGCGGTGCACGCGGACCTCGAGGAAGTAGGAAAGGAAGGGGATGACGCCGCCAAGGGCGATCAGCAGGAACATGTCGAAGCGCCAGCGCATCAGGGACCACAGGCGGAAATCGCTGAACAGGTACACCACGTAAAGCCAGCCGTGCACAATCAGGATGACCGTCGACAGGTTGGTGCCGGTGATGAGCTCTTTGGGGTTGAGCGCGAGGAACCCGAAGGGTCCGTTCAGTTCGATGTCGACGCCGAAACCGTAACGGAACACCATCATCAGGCACAGCAGCAGCAGGAACGTACCGGTGATAATCGAGGTCACCTTGTACAGCTTCAGGGCCTGGCGGATGCTCGGGATGGCGGCGATCTTCGGCTTGAGCACCCGACGCTTTCGGGGCGCGGTGGACGACGGGGACGTGAGCGACATCCGACTAGTTTACTTCTGCGGGGTGTGCGGGTTTTGCCGGATCCGAATCCCGCTGGCTGCGCCCGGACGAGAGCGCGGCAGCAGCATCCGGCGCATCATCATCGTTGTAGTACTCGTCCTCTTCGTAGTCTTCCTGCTCGCGCTCCCAGGCATCCTTGACCAGGCGCCACCAGAGGTAGATGGCGAATCCGGCGAAAACGACCCATTCGACGGCGTAGAAGATGTTCAGCCAGTTGACGCTGACTTCGCCGTCCGGACGCGGAGAGTCGATGGCGTCGAGACCGGCCGCGGGAGCGGCCGCCACGAGGTAGCCGCCGTAGACGCCGGCCGGCGGGGTGTTCCATTCGTTGACGAGGGCGGCGACCGACGCCATTTTGCGTTCGCCATTTTCGAAGTCGCTGTCCTGCGGTCCCTCGCTGGCGAGATAACGGCCCTCAAAGGGGACAAGCATCTGGATCTGCGGGGAGTCTGCGGACTCGGCGGCGGCCTGCGCCTCCTCGAGGGTGGGCGCCCAGCCGAGCGCCACGGCAATGCTCGCCCCGGTGTCGGTGACGACGTGGGCCATGACCCAGTAGCCGGTGACTCCACCGTTGAGGCGGCCGGTGAGGATGCTGCTGTCACCGGGCACAATGGTGCCCTCGAACGTGACACGCTGGCCGTCTTCAATTCCGGTCACCGCCGTCTGGGGTTTCGCGAAATCGGTGAGCGGGGCGGCAGCCTCGGTATCGCGGTCAATGACGGTCGCCTCGATCACACTGCGGTTGATCTGCCACTGGCCGAGCGCCGCGAAGCCGCCGGCGATCACCAGCGAGAGGAAAAAGGCCGCGATCCACTGCGGCCGACGGGCTACAGCCCACACGGGCGGAGCTCCCCTGCTGCGAGGCGGATGCTGCGTGTTGTTACTGCCACTGTTTTAGTACTCCGGATCCGGCTTGCGTTCGCTTTTCTCGTCCGATTGTTCCATCGCTTGCTGGATGAGTCGGTCGACAGCGGCTTTGTCGTTCATTTCGGCGAGCGAATCGTCGGCGAGTGAGACCTCGTCGATGACCGGGCCGGGGCCGGTGGCGGCGACCAGTGCGATCTCCTCCTCGGCCATCCGGTCGCGCTGCTGCTGCGCGCGAACCTTTTTACGCTGGGTGCCGAGCACAAACGATCCGATGCGCTCGGAGTTCGACGCGAGGATCGGCCCCATGATCGACATAATCAGCACATACAGCCCGGCGAACGGGGTGAGCCTCGGGTCGAGGCCCGCCGCCATCGCGAGGGTCGCCAGGATCAGCGCGAACTCGCCACGGTTTTGCAGGATGACCGTGGTGTTGATCCCGGCCTGTGCGCCTAGCCCGTTCAGCCAGGCAACGAACTGCCCGGCGACGATATTGAGCAGCACGGTCATACCCACTGCGGCGAGCACCGGCAGGAGCACATCCCCGAACAGGCTCGGGTCGAGGCCGAGGCCGAAGTTCAGGAAGAAGAAGGCCCCGAACACGTCTCGCATGGGCAGCGAGAGTTGTTCGATCTTGGCACGGAACTTTGTCGCACCGAGGACAAGCCCGATGAGGAAGGCGCCGATTGCGTCGGTGACCCCGAGCAGCTCGCCGATACCGCCGAAGGCGACGGCGAGTCCGAAGAACAGGATGGTGAAGAGTTCATCGTCCTTGGTGCGGAAGAGTTTGGAGACGTACTTTCCGCCCCAGCGCGCGATGGTGAACATCACCACCACAAAGAGGAAGGCAACACCGAGCTGGAGGACCACGGGCCAGATCTCCGTCTGGCCGCTGAGGACAACGGAGACGATCGCCAGGTAGATCGCGATAAAGAGGTCTTCGACCACGGTCACACCGAGGATCATCGGGGTCTCGCGGTTGGGCAGTCTTTTGAGCTCGATCAGCAGTTTGGTGACGATTGCGCTCGAGGAGGTCGCCGTCATACCCGCGATCACCAGGGCTTCCCGGGTTCCCCAGCCGAGCATAAATCCGAAAACGAGCCCCACCCCCATGTTCAGCAGGATGTAGCTGCCGCCGGAGACAAGGAGTTTGGGGGCGTTACTGAAGAACTCGTCCTGATCGAACTCGAGGCCGAGGTTGAACAGCAGCAGGATCAACCCGAAGACCGCGATCAATTCGACATAGCCGGGTTCGAACGCGAGGGGGAACAGGTCGAAGTTAGGGCTCGCGATAAGCCCAACCAGCATGTAGATCGGGATCGCGGGAAGCCCGACGAGCTTGCCTAGCCTTCCGAAGATGTATGCGATGACGAACAGGATGCCGAGTACAAGAAGCTCTTCACCGAGATGCATGACTTAGCCTGCTGGGGGTGCGTCGACGGACGCTTTCGCCTTCATTTCGCCCGTGCGATAGAAATGAAATGCCTTTGCCACCTTTTCGGGGGAACCGGCGACAACAAGGGTGTCCCCGGGGAAAACCTTGAAGTCTTCCGCTGGGGCGGGGTTGGCGGAGTCTCCGCGGACCACCGCGACAACGGTCAGGCCAACAACACCGCGGCTCGCGGGGTCGCCGAGCGGCTGGCCGGCGATGTGGTCTTCGTAGTCGACCGTGAACCAGTCGATGGAAAGCCCGGGGATCTGGTCGAGGCTCGACAGCGACTCGGTGATGCGGGTTCCGCCGAGCAGTTCGGCGAGGGTGTGCGCTTCGTCTTCATCGAGGCGCAGCGAGACCTTGGTTGAGTCCGACCCGTCTTCCGCGTCAGCGAACGTGATCAGGTCGCTGTGTCCGGACCGGTGGGTGATCACACCGACCTTGCCTCCGTCGTCGGTGACAAACGTGTGCAGAACGCCAACACCGGGAAGTTTGACTCTCCGGACATCAACCATGGGTGGACTCCTTCAGTGGCCTGGCCCACGGCTCGAGTGGCCGTGGAAAAATGACGCGCAGGATTGCACGCGATGGATCTATTCTACCGGCGGGGCCCGGATGCCCGCCGGTGTGCAGCATCCATACCGCTCACAGCGAAATTGGGCGGCTGCACCCGGTCGGTCCACCGGGCACAGCCGCAGCCATCGAGAGTGGATCAGGTGGTCGCGACGATATCGGGCGCTTCGAGGCGAACCCGGTCTGCGGCCTCGTCGTTCGGTTCCTCCTGGCTGGCGCGTTCGGCGGCGACCCGCTTGAGGTAGTTGCCGACCTCCCGGTCGATTCGTTCCTGGTCCCAGCCGAGGGCCTCCGCCATCAGCTCCGCGGCCACCGGGGCAGCGGAGACCCCGCGGTCCCAGGCCTCGATGCTGATGCGGGTGCGGCGGGCGAGCACATCCTCGAGGTGCAGCGCGCCCTCGTGGGTGGCGGCGTAGAGCATCTCGGCGCGGATGTAGTCGTCGGCGCCGGGCATCGGCTCGGCGAGTTCCGGGCGCGCCTTGATCAGGTCGAGCAGTTCGTCGGTGAGCACGCCGTAGCGGTTGAGCAGATGCTCGACCCTGGTGGTGTGCACCCCGAAGGCGCGGGCGATCTTCGCGCGTTTGTTCCACGCGGCCTGGTAGCCCTCGGCGCCGAGCAGCGGGATTTCCTCGGTGGTGCTGTGCGGCACGTTGCCGTCGAGCGCGTCGACCGCAGCATCCACCGCATCTTTCGCCATGATCCGGTAGGTGGTCCATTTGCCGCCGGCCACCACCACAAGGCCGGGCACGCTGTGGGCCACAAGGTGCTCGCGGCTGAGTTTGGAGGTCTGCTCGGACTCGCCGGCCAGCAGCGGCCGGAGCCCGGCGAACACACCCTCGACATCGTCACGGGTGAGCGGCACGGCCATCACCGTGTTGACGTGCTCGAGGATGTAGTCGATGTCGGCCGCGGTGGCTGCCGGGTGGGCCTTGTCGAGGTTCCAGTCGGTGTCTGTGGTGCCGATCAGCCAGTGGCGGCCCCACGGAATCACAAAAAGTACACTCTTCTCGGTGCGCAGCAGCAGGCCGATCTTCGACTGGAACCGGTCGCGCGGCACCACAAGGTGCACCCCTTTGGAGGCGCGCACCTTGAACTGGCCCCGCTCCCCCACCATGGCCTGGGTGTCGTCGGTCCACACCCCGGTGGCGTTGACAACCTGGCGGGCCTTGATGTCGAACCGCTCCCCCGTCTCGAGGTCGTGTGCCTTGACACCGACCACTCTCTGGCCGACCTTGAGGAATCCCTCAACACGTACACGGCTGGCGACATGGGCGCCGTAGAACGAGGCGGTGCGGGCGAGGCTCGAGACGTAGCGGGCGTCGTCGACCTGGGCGTCGTAGTAGGTGATTCCGCCGGTGAAGGCATCCTTCGCGAGGCTCGGGGCGAGCGCGGCGATCTGCCGTTTGCTCAGGTGGCGGTGGTGCGGCACCCCCGGAGGGCGACCGCCGGTATAGCTGAAGATGTCGTAAAGCAGCATCCCCGCACCGATGTAGGCCCGTTCGAATGGGCCCTTGGTGAGCGGGAACAGGAAACGTACGGGCTTCACCAGGTGCGGCGCGAGGCGCTGCAGCAGCAACCCGCGCTCGGTGAGGGCTTCGCGCACCAGGCGGAAGTCCAGCTGCTCCAGGTAGCGGATACCGCCGTGCACCAGTTTCGAGGAGCGGCTCGAGGTGCCGCTCGACCAGTCCCGCGCCTCGACCATCCCGACGCTGAGGCCGCGTGTGACGGCGTCAAGCGCCGCCCCGGTGCCGACGATCCCGCCGCCGACAACAAGGACGTCGAGTTCTTTGTCTTTCAGGGCCTGGATGGCGGCTTCCCGCTCCTCCGGACCCAGCTTCGACGAACGGGTGACTGAATTGGACTTGGCCATTCGTGCCTCCTCAGGCGCTCACTGACTGCAGCGCCCCGGTGCCTCGTCATCGAGGCCCTCATCTTCGTCGTCGAGACGCGTAGCTTCGACGCTACCCCTGGCCGTACGGCGCGACAACTACTTCCACCCGCTGGAACTCTTTGAGATCGGAATAGCCGGTCGTCGCCATCGAGCGGCGCAGGGCACCGATCAGGTTGACGCGGCCGTCCGCGATCTCGGAGGGTCCGAACAAAACCTGCTCAAGTGGCGCGATGCTGCCGACCTCGACGCGGTTTCCGCGGGGAAGCTCGTTGTGATGGGCCTCGGGGCCCCAGTGGTAACCGCCGCCGGGAGCATCCGATGCCCGCGCGAGTGCGCTGCCGAGCATAACGGCGTCCGCTCCGACAGAGATCGCCTTCACGATGTCGCCGCTGGTGCCAAGTCCGCCGTCGGCGATGACGTGCACGTAGCGTCCGCCGGATTCGTCGAGGTAGTCGCGGCGAGCGCCGGCCACGTCGGCGACGGCCGTAGCCATCGGGGCGTGGATGCCGAGGTTTGCCCGGGTGGTGGATGCTGCTCCGCCGCCGAACCCGACAAGAACACCGGCGGCGCCGGTGCGCATCAGGTGCAGGGCCGCGGTGTAGGTCGCGGCGCCGCCGACGATGACGGGGACGTCGAGTTCGTAGATGAACTTCTTGAGGTTCAGTGGCTCGGTCGAGCGCGAGACGTGCTCGGCGCTGACCGTGGTGCCGCGGATCACAAACATGTCGACACCGGCGTCGACCACTGTTTTGTAGAGTTCCTGGGTGCGCTGCGGGCTGAGGGCACCAGCGACGGGAACCCCGGCGGCGCGGATCTCGGCCAGGCGGGCGCTGATCAGTTCGGGCTTGATCGGCTCGGCGTAGATCTGCTGCATCCGCTTGGTGGCATCTGCTGCGGCGAGCGTGGCGATCTCGGCGAGGAGGGGTTCGGGGTTTTCGTAACGCGTCCAGAGGCCCTCGAGGTCGAGCACGCCGAGGCCACCGAGGTTTCCCATCGCGATCGCGGTCGCGGGGCTGACCACGGAGTCCATCGGGGCGGCGATCACCGGGATGGTGAAGGTGTACGCGTCGATGGTCCAGCTGACGGACACGTCCTTCGGGTCACGCGTGCGCCGCGAAGGCACGATAGCAATGTCGTCAAAGGCGTAGGCGCGACGCGCGCGCTTGGCACGGCCGATCTCGATGTCACTCACCGGACCAGCCTACCGGCGGTCGGCTGTAGTCCCGCCATCCGGGCGCCGACTTGACGAACCCGATCCACCTTGGCCACTCCCCCGGGGCCCCGAGCGGGCAGACTTGGGGTATGCCGATCGCAGCGCAGGGCCCCGCCACCGTTGATGCCACAACCGTTGTCACCGCCGAGCCGCTGGCGGTGCTGCGTACCCGAACGAGCGAGAAGTGGACGGCGTACCCGGACGACGTCCTGCCGTTGTTCGTCGCCGAGATGGACTACCCGCTCGCCGCCCCCGTCGCCGAGGCCATCATCGAGCGGGTGCGCGCCTCGGACACCGGCTACGTCTTCTCGGCCGGTCCGCTCGCCCCCGCGTTTGCCCACTTCGCCGCTGACACGTGGGGGTGGACGCTCGACCCGGCGAACGTGCACACCACCACCGACGTCAGCGTCGCCATCGTGGAGACGCTGCGCCTGGCCATCCGGCCCGGCGACGCCGTGGTGATTACCCCTCCCGTCTATCCACCGTTCTTCGACCTCATTCCTGAGGCCGGCGGCACCGTGGTCGAGGTTCCCCTGTTCGGTGGTCCGGACAGCCCTAATGGCCCTGACCGTCCCGATGGCTGGTCGCTCGACCTTGCCGGACTCGAGCGTGCCTTCGCCGCCGGCGCCCGGGCCCTCCTCCTTTGCAACCCGCACAATCCGCTCGGTCTTGTGCATCCGCGGCAGGCGCTCGAGAAAGTGGCCGAGCTCGCCGCCCGCTACGACGTCACCGTGGTCAGCGATGAAATCCACGCGCCGCTCGTGCACCGCGATTCAGCGACGCCGTTCACCCCGTACCTCGCGGTCTCCGATGCCGCGCGCGACACCGGGCTGGCGGTGACCTCGGCCAGCAAGGCCTGGAACCTGGCCGGTGTGAAGTGTGCGCTGATGGTCAGCGCGGGTGATCGCGGCCATTCGATCCTCGCGGGCCTGCCCGAAGAAGTGGGCGCCCGCACCAGCATCCTCGGCCTGCACGCGAGCATTGCGGCGTTCACCGACGGCGGGCCGTGGCTCGACGGTGCACTTGCTGCGCTGGAGGACAACCGCGACCTGCTCAGGATGCTGCTCGCCGAGCGCCTTCCCACCGTGGGGTTCCGCGCGCCGGAGGCCAGCTACCTGGCCTGGCTCGACTTCCGCGCCCTCGGCTGGGGCGACGACCCGGCCGCCGTAGCACTCGAAAAGGCGAA
>Ga0247735_1000990_pt1 | contig 11144 bp, 14 predicted proteins | sample UWRJL178409R2_FD_180934 | JGI IMG/M metagenome (GOLD analysis project Ga0247735, IMG submission 180934) | Plant litter microbial communities from Arlington Agricultural Research Station in Wisconsin, United States - UWRJ-L178-409R-2 | ecosystem: Environmental > Terrestrial > Plant litter >...
CCGGGCTGCCATTTACAGTCCTAGCAACCATTTCGCTGTGATCAACATGCGCCAGACGGCTTGACGGTCTAGTGCTGAACATATCGGCTGCGATAGATCGTTTCGTGCAACACCTGTCTCAGTGGCGTCCTTGGGTAAGTGCGCCTGAGCCAGCCAGCAATCTGCTCCGGCGACCATTTCAGCTGCAGCTTGGCAATCAGCCCGCCGTTGCGACGGCCTTCAAGGCTGATCGTAGCGGGAGATCGACTTGATGCGCATGTGATAATCGCGATGAACATCCCGTAATCAGCCCGCGGGAGATCTCCCCACGCTTGCAGGCTGAGTGCAGGCCAGCCCGCCACCGGACAGCCTTTTGTCATCGGCAAACCTTCTACGGCAGGACCTGCTTCGGCCGTGCGGACGTCTCTTTCAGATGCTGAATGCGGTCTCGTAGCTCCGAGATCACAAGATTTGTGGCGCCATGCGCCTTCGCTGACCTAAATCAAAACCGGGTTTCCAATTTGCCCAAATGCGCGTATGTTCCTTTTTTGTTCCTAACCGGTGTCTGGACCTAATCCTGATGTTTTCGACGAAATCTGCTAGCCAGCGTCCAACCACGGTCACTTGCGAGACGATCAGAACAGAAAATCAAAACCGTAGCGGCCTTCGCTCCGCAGGCACCCACGATGAGTGAACTAAGAAAAAATTCCTTGGCCGATGGGATTGTTCTCCGGCAGCTGAGATGCAGGGTTCTCACCGTCACCTGTCGGATCTGTCGCCGCAGCGACGAGATGGATCGCCAAGCGGTGGTGAAGCGGCACGGCGCAACCATCCCGATGCGGACATTACGCCGCCGGATGGGCCTCGGATGCGAGAGGATGAATGCTGCCGACGGCGTCGACAGATGCCAGCTGACCATCTCTGCGAAAACAAAGGAGGGTTGAGCATGACCGACAATATCGTTTCCTTTGAAGATTGCCGTCTGTCGAAACGTGGTGGCACCGTGTTTGGCATCAGCAAGGATGAGGTGGTCATTGGCAGTACCATCGCCGGGCTAGAAGCTCGGATGAAAGAAAGAGAAACGGTCCGCGACTACATCGAGCGCATGGAAATTGGAGAAATCATGCTGCATCCCGATGACGGCAGTGCCCAGTCTTTGCTTCCGGTGGCCCATTTGCTTGATCTCCTTTCCGGATACGATGATCTGCTGTCACGCGAGATCGGCAGGCTTGAATACGACCGCGAAATGCTCGACCTTCGGTTCGACGACTGAGGAGGCCACGATCAATGTGTAACGCCTACAACATCACGACGAACCAGCAGGCGATCCGATCCTTCGTGTCGATCACGCATGATCAGATCGGCAACATGGAGGACTCGATTGATGTCTATCCTGACCGAATGGCCCCGATTGTCCGCAACAACGAGGATCGTCGCGAGCTGGCGATGGTGCGCTGGGGCATGCCCTCCTCCAGCAAGGCGTTGTTCGACGCCGCAAGCAAACGGGCCGACAAACTTCGCGCCAAAGGCAAGGAATTCGACTTCAACGAGCTGCTTAAGATGGAGCCGGACGGTGGCACCACCAATATCCGCAACACCACCAGCCCGCACTGGAAACGGTGGCTGGGCGTTCCGAACCGCTGCGTCGTTCCCCTCACCCGCTTCGCCGAACCCGACCCGGCCAGCAAGGGCGAAGGCGGTCGCACACCGAACGCTTGGTTTGCCAGCACGGGCGACGATCCGCTGATGTTCTTCGCGGGGCTCTGGGTCAAGGACTGGACCAGCGTGAGAAAGGTCAAGGATGGCCTGGTTACAATAGATCTGTTCGCCTTCCTGACAACAGAACCGAATGCGGTTGTAGCACCAATCCATCAGAAGGCGATGCCCGTCATCCTGACAACCAAGAGCGAGATTGAGACTTGGCTTAACGCTCCATGGGATGAAGCTAAGGCCTTGCAGCGCCCGCTGCCAGATGACCGGCTGAAGATCGAACCCGTCGTGGATGCCGCCGCATGAGCGGGCCCATAGAATGAATTCCGAGCCTGGCCTCATTGCCCCGGATCGCGTGCGCAAGATCATCCATGTCGACATGGATGCCTTCTACGCCTCTGTTGAACAGCGCGACAATCCAGAACTGCGCGGCAAGCCAGTGGCCGTCGGCGGCTCCGAGGCGCGTGGCGTCGTGGCCGCAGCCAGCTATGAGGCCAGAACCTACGGCGTCCATTCCGCGATGCCCTCGGTGACCGCCAAACGGAAATGTCCCGATCTCATCTTCGTGAAGCCTCGCTTCGACGTCTACAAATTCGTTTCGGGGCAAATCAGGGAAATCTTCGCAGAATATACGCCGCTGATTGAGCCCCTCTCGCTCGACGAGGCGTATCTCGACGTGACGGAGAACCTGATGGGCATAGAGATCGCCACCGAGATCGCCCGTGAAATCCGCGCCAAGATCAAGGCAGCAACCGGATTGAACGCCTCAGCCGGGATCAGTTATAACAAATTCTTGGCGAAGATGGCCAGCGATCTCAACAAGCCGAACGGCCAAGCCGTGCTCACGCCCAAGGTTGGACCACGCTTTGTGGAAACGCTATCCGTCAAGAAATTCCATGGCGTCGGGCCTGCCACTGCCGAGAAGATGCATCGTCTCGGAATTCAGACGGGAGCCGATCTTAAGGAGAGAGATCTACAGTTTCTGATCTATCACTTCGGAAAGTCGGGCCCCTATTTTTATGGGATCGCTCGCGGGATCGACGAGCGTCGGGTCAGGCCCGACAGGGTCCGGAAATCGATTGGTGCAGAAGATACCTTTGCCGAAGACATCCATTCGTTCGAACCTGCACTGGAAGGGCTGCGCCCACTGGTCGCCAAGGTATGGCGCTACTGCGACACGCACAACATTCGCGCAAAAACAGTGACGTTGAAGGTGAAATATTCCGACTTCAATCAGATAACCCGCGCAAAAACGGCAGACAAACCTGCCGCCTCGGCGACCGAAATCGAAAACATTGTAACTGTATTGCTGGGGCCGGTTTTTCCGGCTCAGAAAGGAATTCGATTGCTCGGCGTGACGCTTTCATCGCTGGAGCAGGCTGCCGAAGGACCAACCGACGACCTTCAGTTCGCTCTTCCACTTGCGTAATCAAAACAAAACCGCCCCTCAGAATGCTGGCGGGCGGTTTTCAATCGATCTGCAATTCTTGCTTAGCGAGCGGCAGCGCGAGCAACGGTGCGGATGTCGCCGCGATCAATGCCGAGATCGTAGAGTTCCCGGTTGCTCATACGGCCTAGCTCGGAGACAGCCTGACGATACTTGCGCCAATTGTTGAGAGTGCGTGCTACGTTCAAGATAATCCCCTTTCCTGGGCTTTCGAAGCTCAGCTGCCAGTCCTTGGCGCTTCGGTTGCTTCGATGACCACTATGTAATGTAGAGGGATGCCAATTTGCAGCGCAAAGACACCACCCCAGCCATGCAGTCGAGGTATGGCATAGCGCAACTATCGGGCGGGTGCACCCGATCCGTTATCTTGAAACTCCCCATGCCAGCGAAACACGTCAAGCTATCGAACACCCGATATGATGGTCGCTGTGGACCGCAACTGGATTTTGCCGCCTGATTGCATTTGTCCCACAAGCGAGAGCACCTCGTTTTTGATGCGCTCGACGGTTGTCGCATCGGCCTTTGCCAGTCCGGCGACAACCGGCGCGGCAACGTCGGTCATGAACTCCCAGTACTGCTCGGGCGTCGCATGGGTCATCATCGTGGACACCTCTTCCTCGGTGACGTCATGGAACCCGGCTTCGGCCAGCACAGATGACATCATGCCATGCGCAGCGCATCGAAACAGACCGGGGGACCCTGCCGGCGGAACCGGCACCTCGACATGGCGAGCGATCGTCGCCAAGATCGTCGTCGCCCAAGGGTTCTTGTCCGGCCCACTCCAGACAGCGCAGCTTATGCGTCCGCCCGGTCGCGTGACCCGAACCATCTCCCGCGCGGCCACGACCACATCGGGAAAAAACATGAAGCCGAACCTGCAAAGCACCGCATCGAAGCGGCCGCGATCAAACGGCAAGGCGCAGGCATCGCAAGCTTGCACAGCGAAATTATGCAGGCCACGGCGGCGTGCATTTTCTTCTGCGACCTGAAGCATGCGCTCCGAGAGGTCAGTAACGGTGACGGTGCCATGCGGCAGGCTCGCCGCAGCGCTTAGGCCGGGCTCTCCTGTTCCGGCGGCGACATCAAGAACATCGTCTTGATCCTTGAGCTTCGCGCTCCTGATCATCGCCTCACCAAATGGGCCCAGCCAACTCAGGACGAGCGCATCCCATTTTTTCCAGCCCGCCGAAAACCTGTCCCAGGTCTGATGCTGTTGTTCGCGTATTTCATCAAGTGTCGTGGACATGACGTTTCCTCCCTTCACGCACGAGGAACAGTATGAAGCATCAACATTAGCATTCAATAATATGGCAAGGCAAATCGGGAAAAGATCAACTGGCAACAATCTGAACGCGCTCTGCGAGGTGTTGTTTGTGGATCGAAAGGCAAAGACAGGGCTTCTCGGTTGGGAACAAATGGGTCGCAAGTGGGTTGAGTTGTCGAACACCAATGGAGGAACGACATCATGGATCATACCAATCACGTTCGCCTTGCCACGGCGGAACTCACACCGTCGGTTCTCGAAGGCGCAACGATCTATGGCGCTGATGATCACAAGGTTGGCACGCTGGACCACATACACGGCGCGGGCACGGGCAGCACGGCAGTGATCGACGTCGGCGGCTTCCTCGGCATTGGCGCAAAGCCTGTCGGCGTACCTCTGGCCGATCTGGACTTCATGCGAGATGAAGATGGCGATGTTCACGCGGTCACGAGCTGGACAAAAGAGCAGCTCAAGGCGATGCCTGAGCACCACCACTAAATCCAAATAGCAATGACGACCAAAAGCCCGGCGAAATGCCGGGCTTTTGGCGTGGCGGGCCTGGGTCCAGCTAGGGTGGGGTGCGATTTCCCGATAGCCGGCAGGTCATAGTGCCGCCACAGATTTTCGCCCAACATATCGGGATTGGAAAGTGGATGACTAAAAGATGAGATTACTGGTTTTCCTTGCTGCAGCGTTCATGCTGACAACACTCCAGACGAAGGCTCAAGAATACCTACCCTATGATGGATATGAGGACGATGGAGGAGACTGGTACAACGACCCTTACAATCCTTATCCACCACCGGCCGAGTATGATCCCAGGCCGGGTTATCGCGAACCGCCGCGGTACCGGGAGCCTCCAGCTCAACGGCCACAGCTGTCAACGCGCATCGCGAGGGGAACCATCATTATCGCGACACGCGCCCATACACTGATCTATACAACGTCACGCGGCGAACAATTCGCCTACCCCATAGCCGTCGGTCGCGAAGGCAAGCAGTGGTACGGTTCAACCAGGGTCGTGTCCAAGCGAGATCATCCCGAATGGCGACCGACAGCGGGCATGCGACAGAAGAACCCAAGGCTACCCGCCGTGGTCAAGCCCGGCCCCTCCAATCCCTTGGGAACCCGAGCTATCTATCTTGCCGATGGCCTGCTTCGCATCCACGGTACAAACGAACCCTCATCCATTGGCACCAATGCGTCGAGCGGCTGCTTTCGGATGTACCGCCAGGATGTCGAAGAATTGTACGAGATGGTGCAGCCTGGAACCCAGGTCATTGTTCAAAGATAGCATCCGATATCTCAAATTCGGCAATGCATTTCGGCCAGTTACTCAACAGATTTGGGCCAGAGGCAGTTTGAACGAAACTGTTGACTTTCGAAGAAGAAAGGAACAAACACAGAACACGATTAGTACTGCTTTTGTGAACTGTGCGAAAGGTATCCAGATGAGTGATGTTGATAGGCCGACACTCCAAAGAGCCCCGAAGCTTGTGGCGAAGCGATGCGAGTGTGGTGATTGGGCTGGATTCGGGTTCGGGAAGGGCGCCCACGAAAGCTGGTGGTGCTGGACGCATTATCCATACAAGACGTCGGCCAGGCTGGAGGCCGCACAGATTGCAGAGACGCTGACGTCCAGGGTTGCGTGATTTGACACCTCTTTATCGTTCGCATTTTATCGAGCATGTCATTAGTTTTCGTCGGGGGCGTAGGAACGGCCCTGCCGATAGCGAGCGACCTGCCGAGACTAGGTGCCCCACGCAAAGACCTCTGCTGGTTCCGAGACACCCTTGAGGGCAAAGATGCCTACACTTTCAAAGCCTGTTGCGATCTGTTGAGCGAACGGTGCGGACGCCAAAATGCTGCGGCCGACTGTATCCGCGACTTTTTCAATCCGAGCCGCTTCATTGACTGCGCGTCCGATCGCGGTGAAATCAAGACGGCGAGACGCCCCTATGTTTCCGTAAAACAACCCGCCGACATGCAGAGCGATATCGACCAGCAACTGTGGCTCGTCGAGGCTCTTCCGCTTCGCGTTGAGCGACTGATTGGAATCCATGGCCGCACGCGCCGATGAAAGAGCACGGTTGCAAGCTTCGGACGGATCGTTGATGTCAGCGGGAAAGATCGCCAACAGGCTGTCGCCCATGAACTTGAGAATTTCGCCACCGTGTTCCTCTACAGGCACAGCGAGAACCTCGAAGTGCTCATTAAGCCAGCCAACGATCATTTCGGGTGGCCACCGTTCATTCAGCGACGTGAAGTCCTTGAGATCGGCCAGCAGGATCGCCGCATAGATGGAGGCCCCGTCTCCCCGGCGGGTTTGACCACTGAGGATATGGCCACTTGTTCGCGCTCCGGTGTAAACTGCAAGCATGTCAGTCGCGACCCGGGTTGTCGCGACGCGGCAGCATGCCAACGCGAGCGCCGGCATGAAATGCTCCACGCCCTCAACCTGCTCCGCTGAAAACCCGTCTGCGGCATCGATGGCAAGCGAGAGGCCGACACCGCCAAGTGCGGTTTCTCCGGGGAACGCCGCTAGCTTTATCAGGTAGTCGGTTGCTCCCAACACCACCAGTTCGTCGAACAGCGGAAAACTCTCTGCTTGCGCCGTAGGCAACCGCCACCGGCCAAAGAGGAGGTCATGCGACAACAGATGGAAGATCGGCGAGCGCTCGAACATCTCCTGACCCGCATCATCGTGCCCCTGTATGTCAACCGAGATGACTGAATGCGGCGACCATACGACCGAAAAGCCCCTCTGCATCGGGTCTATGGAGGGCATTGCAATTGACGCTCGCACGATCGGATAGCCCATAGTGACCAAACGCGGCGCGATGCCTGCCATGATCTGCTCGATGCTTGTGCTGGACAGTCCTTCAGCAATGATCCAGTCGATTAGGTCCTGCAAACCCTGCATGAAAACGCCTCCCCGCGATCCACCACACTGCCTTTGCATACGCCGACTTGACAAGCGAAGGAAGCGTCAAGCAGGAGCGCGCAACAGGCAGCGCGCCTGTTCGACAGGGGATGTCTGCAGCGGCCAGCGATTTGTCCCGATGCTTCGTTGGTCGCCGCGCAGTGATGACACCTCATTGAAAATTACGGCAGAGATCACGATCTCAAGGCTATGATCGGAGCCGGACACATGCTGTATCTTTGCCTCACCCTTTCAATCGTTGTGGGAATGGCCTTCGCGGCGCGTTTCTTCGCGACCAAGACCCGCCTGGTAGAAAAGACCATTGAGGAAACGATTGCCCGCAAGCTTGCATCGTCGCCCTTGCAGGTCGAACTGGTCCGCCTACGGGAGGAGAACGGCGTGATGCGCAACCTCTTGATCGACATGGTGGAGAACGAGTCTTCTCTCGCCGATGCGACACAGATGTCGGAAGCCGAAAAGACAAGGGCGATGGAGGCACGCACCCACAGGCGCAGAGAGTTGTTCGGCGAGGCTATAGCCGCACTCCAGAAGCCCGGCGGAGGACAGGACGCAACGTTCAAGTTCCCTACTGAACGGGCTTAGGCGAACTGATTAACCAACGGAAGGGCGTTCCAATTCCCGGATATCTGAGTACGCGCCGCACCCCGACGGTGGAATGGCGTTTTGTGGTGCAACGCTTCCTCACTGACTTTGGCGAAATTACAGTCCTGGCCACATGCCGCCATCCAGCCTGAGATTTGCGCCCGTGATGTAACTGGCGCGCGGACTGGCAAGGAAAGCGATGGCGTCTGCAATTTCCTCGAGCGTACCAACCCGTCCCATCGGAACCTGAGCGAACATCGGCAAAACCTTCCGCTCGATTTCAGCCCAGGGCGCGTCCTTTGGAACGCCTTGCGCCTCAGCAACGTTGCGAAACCCCTCGTCCAATTTGAGGCTGTGGATCGTTCCCGGTGAGACGGTATTTGCGGTGATCCCGTCTGAAGCGACTTCCTTTGCGAGGGATGCGGTCATGGCAATCATGGCTGCTTTTGCGGCCCCGTAGTCCGGTCGTTTAGCCGGAGCAAGCATGCCTGCGAGACTGGAGATGTTGATGATCCGTCCCCATCTGGCGACCCGCATGGCCGGCAGAAGCCGGCTGGTGACCCGAACTGCCGCGAGCACGTTCCTGTCGTAGCCAGAAGACCATGTCTGAGCCTGAGTGGTCGTCCAGTCTTCAGGGTGACCCGAACCGCCAGCGTTGTTTACAAGTATCTCGACCGGTGTAACAAAGCCCTGCGCGTCCTCGATGAGGTGCTGCACCTCGTCGTCGCGCGTGAGGTCACCGACAACCACATAGGCACGACCACCCGCGGCGACGATATCATGGGCAACCTCCTCGGTCTTTGTTTTGTCACGACCATGCACGATGACAATCGCATGCTCACGAGCCAGCCCTTTCGCTATGCCCTCGCCAATGCCCTTGCTGCTGCCTGTGACCAGCGCAACTTTTCCATCAAGCTTCAAATCCATCATTCCGGTCCTATGTTAGAGTCAGAGATCGATATGGAGCGGCGGAATGACCGAGGCAATTACGCACTTTAAAGTGCCCATCCAGTATGAGGACCGAAGCATCTGCCTCGGGGCAGACGGCTCCGTTGCTCATGTCGCCCGCGTTTTTCGGATGCTGAGCGGCAGATGGAAATTGCCGATCTTGTTCCGCCTCTTTGCTGAGTCATCGATGCGCAGTTCACAGTTCCTACGCGACATGCCGGGTATCTCGCAGAAAATGCTGACTCAGCAATTGCGAGAGCTTGAACGCGATGGCCTTGTTGAGAGGCGGGATTTTTACGAGCGACCTCCCCGTGTCGAATATAGCCTGACGCCCGCTGGTCACGAGCTTATGCCGGTACTGATACCGGTTCGAGAATTCTCGCGCGACCATCGGTTGACGGCCCCGTCTGATACGGCGGATGGTGCACGGTAGGATGCCTTGGCTCCCTGCTCCAAAACTATCGTGCCGTCGTGATCGGTTCCGACGGTGGCGGTGCGAAAGGATTGTAGGCTGGGAGAGATTGTCGAGCTATCTCGCCGAAATGGTCTTAATATTGCCGACGAGGAGAGCGTCGCGAGCCAGACAACTCGGAGATAGGCCCATCGATCTTCTCATCTGCGCAACGGGCATCTTAACGGATGAGGGAAAAGCGCCGGAGAAATCGTTACGTCAACTGGATCCGAATGTGATGATGGCCCAGTTCTTAACCAATGCGGTCTGACCCGCTCTGCTGGCAAAGTATTTCCTACCGCGGCTCGATCGACAAGAACGGTCAATTGCGGCGTTTCTCTCAGCCCGCGTCGGCTCAATAGGAGACAACAGACTTGGAGGATGGATATCGTATCGCTCTGCGAAGGCTGCATTGAACCAGATCGTTCGCACGGCCAGCATCGAGTTCGCACGAACACACCCGCAGGCACTCGTGGTCTCCATTCATCCCGGAACCGTTCTCACCCGTTTGTCCGAGCCCTACGCGATGGGGGCACCCGACGGCCAGTCCATCAGAAGCTGCGGTGTCGATCCTGACTGTTGTCGATTCGATGGCACCAGAAAGAACCGGCTCATTTGTGTATACGATGGAAGCACAATTCTTTGGTAGAATACGTACGTTCCGTAAGCAATCGCAGACTTGGTGCAGGAGTGGTTCCAGTCCGGCGCTGCAGATAGCTTCAATGTGATGCCGCCAATCATCAAAGCCAGCTGTCTTTGTTCGCTGACGAGGTCGTCCTCATCCTTCAGAAACGCGGTCTGTTTCGACTGAATTACGAAGGCGACACCCTGAAGTCTCATTTTGGCTTGGCAGCAGTCACTGCGGACAGCACTTAGCTCGATCCGCATAACGTTCCAATGCGCACATTCAAAGGACAGGGTCACAAGTGAGTTGGCTGGAATCGTGCCTGGCAAATCAGCCACTACACTGGCTCTCGCTTTGGTGGTTTACGAATTGTCGACCAATGCTACGAAATATGGCGCGCTCTCCCGCCTTTGAAGGCAAGGTGAACGCCAATTGGACCCAAGACCCCCATCCGAGCGGTCGCGTCTTTGAACTTGAATGGGTCGAGACAAGCGGCCCAGCCGTGACCGCGCCGACGCGTCGGGGTTTGGGTCGCGCGTGCTCTCTTCGGAGCTAAACGGAGATGTCACCGCAGATCATCGACCAGAGGGGCTCCTGTGCCGACTTGTATCAAGGGCACGTCTTTGAGCCCAGTGTGTAGTAAACGTCAGCTAAGAAGTGCTTGGTTTCGCTGAAGCCTTTCGGTCGCAACTTGGCCACCCAAATGAAAACGAGACGTCTCAGGTCCCTAAATGGGTCTGATTAGGTTACAAAACCTCGATCCCACAATACTGGCGGCAATGTCCGAGATGCGTGCAAGGCACGCAAGCGGTGCTTCGCCCTCGAGGACGATAACACCGCAATCGTCGACAACTGTGATATTGGCGTCCCGCAATTCTACCGCGTAGGCCAGAGCGGAAGACAGGCTGGCGGACAACCCCGCAAACGATGCTATTGAGCTAGAGAAATTCGCGGTGCTAGGCTGAAACATGACACTTTCCTTTACCTAGCAACGTCTAGCGGCAGATTTTGTTCATCTGTGGTTCATCTGTGACATCCGGCGAAGCTAGCTGCCCCTTAACGTGATCGGCCGTTCCCCGTCACAACCCTCGTGTCATCTAGCTTCAACGTCGACGCAGATCATCGCGCGTAAGACCAAAATGGTCGAGAGTCACGTCGACGTTCCGCTTGTTGGACTTGAAATAGACGTCGAAG
>Ga0247735_1000991_pt1 | contig 11141 bp, 12 predicted proteins | sample UWRJL178409R2_FD_180934 | JGI IMG/M metagenome (GOLD analysis project Ga0247735, IMG submission 180934) | Plant litter microbial communities from Arlington Agricultural Research Station in Wisconsin, United States - UWRJ-L178-409R-2 | ecosystem: Environmental > Terrestrial > Plant litter >...
ATAGTTAACTTAGGCCACGGCATTTTACCAAACATTCCGGTAGACCATGCCAAAGCGTTTATAGACGCGGTTAAGGAGTATAAATAGAGTTATTGGTTGTTTGTTGATGGTTGTCAGGCCATACCGTTTACAAATGAGTGAGCTGACTATCAACTAACAACCATCAACTAACAACTAAAAAAATGCTTACAAAAGGATTACGGGACGAAGAGAACGAACGCATAAACAACGTGCTTAAGCAGCTTACGGCACTTACTTTTGTGCCCGAAGGCTGGAGCAATGCCGATGCTGATGTGCTGTTGCAAAAGCTTGGATTATCTATAGAGGCACTTACCAAAATAGATGCTAACGAACTCAACCATTATTTGGTTAGGTTTCATTTAGACTGGGCTAATATGGAGCAGTTTGCCGATGTTCTGGCAGGCCTTTCTGCGAATGCAGGGTTAGAAAGTTTTAAAGCCAAAGCTGTGGCGCTTTATAATTTTATACAGCAGGAAAGCAAGATGATGTCTTTCGGGATTATGGGGAAGATAAGCAAGCTGCAATAGGCTTAATTCCTGAGATTTCTCAACTACGCTGCGCTACGTTCGAAATGGAACACGCTGCTCTTCCATTTCGACGAAGGAGAAATCTCATTGTTCTTCAAACAACAAAAAGTGGTTAAAAGCCACCAACAATATGAGCCAAATAAACTGGAAGACCGATACTCTTGCTAACATTACTGCCGAGGAGTTTTACACCCTTATTGACAGGAACAGGGAGCACATTAAAAAAACATTCCCGCTTACACTTGCAGGGTGTGCCGACTTAAAGAAGACTAAAAAATACATTGAGCAAAGCATTGATAACGAAACGTGGGAAGATAATTATTACTTCTACTTAAGGAATACCGATACTAACGCACTTATAGGCTACCTGATGATCAAGAACATCGACGAGCATTTGTCTAAGTGCGAGATAGGCTATTTTGTAGATAAAGATTTTGAGGGAAAAGGTATCATATCTTCTGCCCTGGGCGATGTGCTTGCTTTTTGCTTTGGAGATTTAAGGCGCAATAAAGTGTACATTTCCACCTCGCTTACCAATACCGCCAGCCAAAAAGTTGCGCTAAAACATGGCTTTATTCAGGAAGGCCTTTTAAGGGACGAGTTCAGGAACGGCGTAGGCAAGCTGGAAGATATACTGTACTTTGGGTTGTTAAAGAACGATTATACAAAATAACAATCATCAAACAAAAAATAGTAAACACAAACAATCACAATAGATTAATGACACAAAAATACCTATTCGGCTTTCTATTCGTTCTTTCGCTTACAGGGTTTTCGGCTTCGGCACAAGCCACTTACGATCCTTACGTTGCCCTTGGCGTATCTATTGCCGATGGTAACTTTGCACAAAATGCTTACCCAAGCATAGAAGGTGGTGTAAGCCACCGCAACATAACGCTGGCGGCCTCATTTGGCCGTGGGAATTTCGACGGGGCATTTTCTAACAGCGACCTGCTCTCCAACTATTTTGTAGAAGCTAAGGTTGCTCCTTATTATGACATTGAAAAGTTTAGGGGCAGCGTGTTTTTTGGCTATGGTGCTTACATTGGCGGCCATAATTTTACCGATGTTGGCGTAGGTGTATCCTACACCGCAGGCAGCATAAGCTATGGCATTGCCTTTAACCGTTGGGATAAAGTAAATTATATTTCGCCATCTGTCAGTTATAATTTTTAAGTATTGCACAATGGTAACTATAAAATCATGAAAGAAAAATTTTATCAATACATACAAAACCTGCAGGATACCATAACTGCGGGATTAGAAAAGGCAGATGGTTCTGCCACATTTAGAGAAGACGTTTGGGAACGCCCCGAAGGCGGCGGCGGGCGCACGCGCGTTATAGAAAATGGTGACGTTTTCGAGAAGGGCGGGGTAAACATATCTGCCGTTCACGGCGCGCTTGCACCCGCTATGCAACAGTATTTTAACGTGGGCGATGTTGATTTTTTTGCATGCGGCATCAGCCTGGTACTACACCCCAAAAACCCTATGGTGCCTACGGTGCATGCTAACTGGCGCTATTTTGAAATGTATGATAAGCAGGGAACTGTGGTAGATAGTTGGTTTGGCGGAGGCCAGGATTTAACGCCCTACTATTTGTTTGATGAAGATGCCATGCACTTTCACCAAACGTGTAAAACGGCCTGCGATAAGCACAACCCCGAATTTTACCCTAAATTTAAACAGCAATGCGATGCGTATTTTTGGAATGCGCACCGCGACGAAGCGCGCGGCATAGGCGGCCTGTTCTTTGACCATTGCAAGGCTACCGAAACTTTTACCATGGAAAACTGGTATAATTTTGTTACCGAAGTAGGCAACAGTTTCCTTGATGCCTATGTGCCCATTGTAGAAAAAAGAAAACAACATGAATATACACATGCTAACCGTACATGGCAGGAAATTCGGCGTGGGCGCTATGTAGAGTTTAATCTTGTGCATGATAAGGGCACGCTTTTTGGCCTAAAAACCAATGGCAGGATTGAGAGTATTTTAATGAGCCTGCCACCACATGTACAATGGGTGTATGACCACCACCCCGAAGCAGGTAGCGAAGAAGCACGTTTAGTTGAGGTGTTAATGAACCCGAGGGAGTGGATAGTAGTGTAATTACATGCCGCTCCTCCGGAGCTCAATCTTCATTCCGGCTATTATTTCTATAAACATGGCGCACCGCTGGTGCTTAGCTTAGTAATGAATACAATAAATAATTTGGAACAATAGTAATACAGAACCAGACTGAGCTACTGAGTAGCGAAATGTTTATAGCAACAACAAGCGCAAGTTCAAGAGCACGCAGCTATAATAGCAAACAAGCTGAGCTACGAGTAATGACATGTTTATAAGATGGGTATAAACACAAGAGCTCGAGAGGAGCGACAATTGAAAATAAACACATAGACAATAATCACGCCTGTAACAGCAATCAAACTGAACTGCAGAGTAGCGACATGTTTATAGAAAATAAGATGGGTATAAACACAAGAGCTCCGGAGGAGCGACAATTGAAAATAAACACATAGACAATAATCACGCCTGTAACAGCAAACAAGCTTAGCTATGGAGTAGCATATGTTTATAGAAAATAAGATGGATGTATAAATGCACGAATACGTAACTACAACAGCAAACAAGTTGAGCTACGGAGTAGCGACATGTTTATAGCAACAACAAGCGAAAGTCTAAAGAGCTCCGGAGGAGCGGCATGTAAAATAGATTAACAATGGCAGATACCTATTCTCAAATATACATTCACATTGTTTTTGCCGTAAAAGGCAGGGATAATCTTATTTGGAAAAGATGGAAAGAAGAAGTACATAAGTACATTACAGGCATCATTACAAACGAGGGGCAAAAATTAATCGAAATAAACAGCATGCCAGATCATGTGCATATTTTAGTTGGTTTAAAACCTACAATTGCACTTTCAAACCTGGTTAGGGATATAAAAGCCAATTCATCTAAATTTATAAATGGCCAAAAATGGATCGCCGGGAAATTTGAGTGGCAACATGGGTTTGGTGCTTTTTCGTGCAGCCATTCACAGCTAACAAAAGTTATCTCCTACATCAAAAATCAGGAAGAACACCACAAGACAAAAACTTTCAGGGAAGAATATATTGAATTTCTTGAAGCCTATAATATAGATTTTAAAAATGAATTTATTTTTGATGAGATGTAACAACATAATATGCCGCTCCTCCGGAGCTCAGTCTTAATTCCGGCTATTGGTTTCTATAAACATGGCGCACCGCCGGTGCTCATCTTAGGAATAAAAAACCGTGTAATAATACTTAGCTGCACACAACCAAAAACGTTAACTGTCAACTTAAAACTTTAAAAAATGTTCCCAATACACAGAAACAGACGACTAAGAACTAACGAATCTATCCGTTCGCTGGTACGTGAAACCACCATATCTCCAAACGATTTTATGTTCCCCATGTTTGTAGCAGAGGGCAAAGGTGTAGAAGTTCCGCTTGGTTCTATGCCTGGATTGTTCAGAAGATCTATAGACCTTACCGTAAAAGAGGTAAAGGAACTATGGAGCCTTGGCGTTAAAGCCGTAAATATTTATGTTAAGGTAGACGACAAGCTAAAAGATAATGCCGGTAAAGAAGCATGGAACAAAGACGGGCTTATGCAGCAAACCATTCGAGCCATTAAAGACGCTGTACCGGGAATGATCGTAATGCCCGATGTAGCTTTAGACCCCTACTCCATTTACGGCCATGACGGTATTGTAGAGAACGGTCTTATTGTTAATGATGCCACGGTAGATGCGCTCACCCTTATGAGCGTGAGCCATGCCGAAGCCGGTGCCGATTTTGTTGCCCCAAGCGACATGATGGACGGCCGCGTATATGCCATTAGGAAAGCGTTGGAAGAAAGCGGGCACCACAATGTGGGTATTATGAGCTATAGTGCTAAGTATGCTTCATCTTTTTATGGCCCGTTTAGGGATGCGCTGGACAGTGCTCCCGGTTTTGGCGATAAAAAGACCTACCAGATGGATTATGCCAACCGTATAGAAGCTATTAAAGAAGCGTTGCATGATGTTGAGGAGGGCGCCGATATTGTGATGGTAAAACCGGGAATGGCCTATCTTGATATTGTGCGTGAAGTTAAAAATGCAGTTAACGTTCCGGTGGCGGTATACCAGGTTAGTGGCGAGTACGCTATGGTTAAGGCGGCAGCCGAACGCGGCTGGTTAGACCACGACAAGATTATGATAGAGCAGTTGCACTGTATTAAGCGCGCCGGTGCCGATATTATATCTACCTACTTTGCTAAAGAAGCTGCTATAATTTTAAATAAATAACGGCGGCTGCCGCCCGCATTTTTAAACACATTTCATAACACACTATGAAACACTTAATCACATTGCTAATAGCTCTGTCACTTTTCTCGTGTAAAAACGAAGAGAAAAAAGAATCACTTTACCCCGAATCTGGCACAGCCGAAACGGAAGGTGCTACAGTAAAACTTAGCCCTGAAGCCGAAGCTGGCCGCGAAATTTTTGATGGTAAAGGCAACTGCTTTTCGTGCCACAGGCCAGACCAGAAGGTGGTGGGACCAAGCATTCAGGAAATTGCAAAGATCTACAAAGCTAAAAATGGTGATATCGTAAAATTCCTAAAAGGCAACGGCGAACCCATTGTAGACCCATCGCAATATGAGGTTATGAAAACTAATTTTTATCTTACCAAAACGTTTAGCGACAAGGAGCTTAAGGCTGTAGAGGCTTATATTTATAGCTTTAAATAAGAGTGTCATGTAATAGTTTTTGAATCAAACGACCATGAAATACCTCAGCTTCATTATCATTATAGCCTGCTTTGCTTCCTGCCGGAATGCTGTTCCGGAACTTAAAAAAATGCAGGGCGATTTTACCGAAATCGGCATTGTAAACATAAGTATTGGTATCCCACTGCCATTATATGCAGGCCCGTATGATACGACATCTTTCGACGAAATTACGTTTAGCCGTGTATTATTTGGCAAAGACAAGGGAAGCATGAGCATAAAAACCTCATACCTTAAAGACAGGCTTAAGCCATACCAGATGGATGGAGGATCGTCTGACGATGAGGGAAAACAATTGATTAATAGCGGACTTGGCCCATCGTCAGCGTGTTTAACTTTTAGGGTAGTAAGCAGTACTCCACAGTATTTTGAAGTTTTAATAAATGATTTTACCAAAGAAATTGCATATATAAAAAAAGAAGGGCGCGAGGTGTTTAACTCTAAAAACGAATACTTTAGCCGAACAAACCAGAAACAACAAAAATTCCCTGCCAGCTATTTTTTGTACGAATCCTGGACGGATTATTTAAAGCGTTGTGAGTATATTTCTATAGATGACTATGAGGTTTATAATACTCCAAATGGTAAGGTATTAGAAAAAATTGTAGCAGGCGACGTTTATAAAGTGGTTGATGTTAATGGCAATTGGGCAAAGGTTATTAAAAAAGATAATCCGGTATGGGTACTATGGCGAAAAAATAATAACCTTAATATTACACCTATAGAATATACTATGGAATAATATGTAAAAATTCTCCTTTGCAGAAATGGAACAACAGGTTATTTTCTTTAAGACTAAAAACCGCGACTGCGACTAACAACTAACTTACTTCATCTTTAAAAAAGCATCGGCTTCACTGTAGGGTATAAGTACTTCTTTTTGCTGCTCTGCATAAGCGGCAGCTTCATAAGCGTTATAATATAAAAGTATACCGTTCTCTTTAAAAAAAATATTTTGCGGAAGTACAAAAACGTCGTCTAAAAACATTAACCCGGTTGCATTAATGTTTTTGCCTGCCGGGATTTTGTATTTAGCCCTGAATTTCTTTTCGGCGAATGCCGTAAATGCTTTTTCGTCTTTAAAAATATCTGAGTATTTTAACGAGCGGCCGGTTTTAGCATTAAATAGTAGTGACCTGTCGCCTTCATAACCATGGGCACCACCTGTAAATGTGTAGTGATGAAGCTTTATTTCTATAATGCTGTCGGTTTTATAATCAATCGTGCCTTTTACTTTAGCTTCCCAGGCCATGGCATCTTTCGGGAATTTTTTGGCTAGCTCATCATACGATTCTATAAAAGAACTCATCAGTTCCTGGTAACTGGTAGCATCTGTAGGCTTTTCGCCAAAATACACAATGCTTCTTACCGTCCTGAATATTTTATTATTAATGCTGTCGCTGGCCACAGGTATCCCGGTAGCATCGGGTACGGAAATATCTACATACGTGCGCGGTTCGGGGCCGGGCAGTGTGGTTTTTTTACTGTATACTTTATCTGCAAAGGCGAGGGCAGCGGGTTTTTGTGTAGTTGTAGCAGCATCTTCCGCAATAGTTTCTTCCTTGTCTTTTTTGCACGAGGTAAGCAAAAGGACAGATAATATAAGGGTTAAGCAATATTTCATAAATAAGTAAAGTGTTATTGTTTTGTAAAAGTGGGGTATGCCGTTAAACACCTGATCAATTTACAGTAAATTTGCCTATATTTTTATGACATCGAACACTCTTTATATGAAATTTAACACAAAAACCATACACGGCGGTCAGCAAAACGATCCCAGCACCGGTGCAGTTATGCCCCCGGTATACCAAACAAGTACCTTTGCACAAAGCAGTCCCGGCGTACACCAGGGTTATGAGTACAGCCGTGCGGCAAATCCTACACGTACTGCGTTAGAGAATGCGCTTGCAAGCATAGAGAACGGCGTGCGCGGGCTTGCGTTTTCATCCGGGCTTGCAGCGACCGATACTGTTTTAAAATTACTTAAACCCGGCGATGAGGTTATTGCCATGGATGACCTTTATGGCGGTACTTACCGTATGTTTACACGCATTTACCAGGACTACGGCATCATATTCCATTTTGTGGATATGAATGACACTGATAAATTCCTGTCGCTTATAAATGACAAGACCAAACTGGTTTGGGTAGAAACGCCTACTAACCCGTTAATGAAGCTGGCAGATATTGAGGCTATTGGTAAAATAACAAAAGCTAAAAACATACTGTTTGCGGTAGATAATACTTTTGCTACGCCTTACCTGCAACAACCGCTGGATCTTGGTGCTGATATTGTTATGCACAGCGCAACAAAATATTTAAACGGCCATAGCGATGTTATTGCCGGTGCCCTTATTGTAAAAGACGAAGCCCTGGGCGAAAAACTGCACTTTGCACAGTTTGCCACCGGTGGCACGTTAGGCCCGCAGGATTCATACTTAGTGCTTCGTGGTATAAAAACACTGCACCTGCGCATGCAGCGCCATTGCGAAAACGGGGTTAAAGTGGCCGAATATCTTAACAACCACCCTAAGGTTAAAACGGTTTATTATCCGGGCTTAGAAAGCCACCCACACCACGAAATTGCCAAAAAGCAAATGAAGGGCGGCTACGGCGGTATGGTATCGTTCACGTTTGCATCGGGGCAAAAGGCTGAGGCTATTACCTTTCTTGAAAACCTTGAGGTATTTACACTTGCAGAATCTTTAGGCGGTGTAGAATCTCTGGCTAACCACCCTGCATTAATGACGCACGCCTCTATACCCGAAGATAAACGTAAAGAACTGGGCATTACTGATGATATGGTGCGCCTTAGCGTAGGTGTAGAAGATGCTGATGACCTGATTGCCGATATAGAACAGGCTTTAGCGAAGTAGGCAGCGGTCGTCAGTGGTCAGTGATCAGTCGCAGTGTTCAGAAGGACACACCCCCTACTTTTATCAAGCGGAGGAAAACTCGTACCTTTAACCTCTCCTGCTTAGCATCAGAGTGTAGCTGGTTCCCCTCTTAAGAGGGGTTAGGGGTGTGTATCTTGCAACATCTTATTATTACAATTAATTTCTCGCGATTATAAAAAAGCAACCTGTACGGAAGATCCGGACAGGTTGCTTTTTAATTTTGGCAGTATAAGTGTAGTGGTTTAGGATATTCTTTTTCAGGGGGCCAAAAAAGGAAAGGTCGCCAATATGTTGTAGTTGTAATGTATATTTATTTGCGGTTAGCGTTGCTGCTGTGGCAAATAGTGTTTATTAATTATAGGGCAAAGATACAATGGGTTTGTAAGTATTTTCTATTATTTAGACAACCGGAAGCTTTGCGTAGACGAATGGTAAGTAAGGTTCGGCGGGGTATTTTTGGCGATTGTAAAAGCGTAGAATTGCTCCAAATATGCGTACAAGCTGCTCTTTTCATTATAGGCAAAGCAACCTGCCTGGGGGCGAACAGGCTGCTTTTAAAAAAAGCATTAAACTATTTACGGTATTTTTTGAGGGAGACCAAAAAGGAAAATCGACAATAAAGCAGGGTTTTAAATCTCAGTATTCTGCACATAACGCTAACTTATTGTAAGGCAAATATAGGTAGCGCTGTAAGGTTACAGTAAATTTTTAAGTTAACTGTAACATTTGTTTAAGCTTTTTTTAATATGCTATTTTAAAAAAAATGTTTCATTAACAACAGTATAACTACATAGAAGTAAGCAATATATAGCATTTACACGAATTTTATAAAATTAATTGCTGTAAGATTAACTTTATTAATCTTTAAACAAAATTGCATGCCATAAAAAAACCTGCCGTGGGGAGTGGCAGGTTAATTTTAGCTATGGCACAGTTAAGGTAGTGTGTGGTATATGTCTTTTTTAGTGGGGGCCAAAAAAGGAACTGCGCAAAATAGTAGTAGTAAAGTATTTTTATTTTTTGCCCGGGTGCGTAATCCGGTTGCAAATGTTAATAACACGGCAAATATAAGCAGGCTTGTAAGGTTATTTGTAATAATTAGCCTAATGGTAACGTTTGTTTAGGCAAAACACGCATATCTTTCCACGGAATAACCTTTTAGTTAAAGGTTTGCTATTGTTATTGTAGTTTAGGTATTTATTGCGAACTTTAAACAAGTGTTGTAAATTTTGTTAATGTATGTATATACTTACAGCCATTCACCGCTCTATTTAGAACTTTATCGATAAAAAAACCATTCGTCGAAGCCAAACAACCATTTACCGTACTTTAACGCCAGCTAAACGAAAAACATTAACGCCGGTGTTGTATAAAGATATATTTGTATATTAAACCACAACCATCAATTTTACAATACCTCACCATAATGCCAAAACCATTAAATATATTATTAATTGAAGACGACACCATAGAGGTAATGAAATTCAACAGAGTTTTAAAATCTATGGATATCGTTCACAAAATAATAGAAGCAAACAATGGCGAAGAGGCATTAGAGATACTTAAAGACAGGGAAATTATTCCCGATATTATAGTACTCGACCTTAATATGCCTAAAATAAACGGTATAGAATTTTTAACTATCTTAAAAGAAGACGAAGTTTTAAAATACATACCTGCCATAATACTTACCACCAGTAATAACCATAAAGATGTTATGGAGTGCTACAGGCTGGGCATAGCGGGCTATATTATTAAACCGCTTAAGTATGAAGAATACGTGTTCAGGATTAAAAAGCTTATAGAATACTGGAGCACTAACGAACTTATATCGCAATAACATTAACAACTACACGTCATGTACGGAATTATTAACGTAGCCATACAGGATTTTGCCGTAGAAAATTATGGCCCCGAAAAATGGGAGGTTATAAAGGAGCAAAGCGGTGTAGATGTTGATTATTCGCTTACAGACAGCCCTTATAACGATACCGTACCTTTTATTATTGCTAAGGCAGCATCGGTAGAGATGCACCTTAACCTTGAAGATGTGCTTAACGACCTTGGCGAAAGTATTATACCCACTACAAATAAAAAGTTTAACAGCTTTATAGATTCCCGCGGCGATACACTTAGGGATTATTTAATAAATTTGCCTAACTTTCATAACAGGATAGCCATGATATACCCAGAGCTTACCCCACCGCAATTCAGGGTAAGCCATTTAGCAAACAACAGCATGCATGTGCATTACTTTACTAAAACTAACGGTCTAACGGCATTTATAAAAGGGTATCTTAAAGGCCTGGTATCTATGTTTAACGAAAAGGCAAGTGTAGAGTTTTTGCAAAGCAAAGACGATGGCAATCCGCAGGAAATTTTTAAAATAAGCTGGTAGTCTATGAGCAATTTTACGTTTAGTTTTAACGAGGAAAATTTTAGCCAGATATTTCCATTCTATATGTTGCTGGATAGTAATATCACCATACAATCTCAGGGAAAAAGCCTGTCTAAATTTTACCCAAAGCTACAGCCGGGGGTTAATTTTGCCGAACACTTTAAGGTAAAACGCCCTTATATAGACGAATTTAGCGCAGATTGCGTAAGCGAGATACTAAACCAGCTCACCATTTTAGAATGCATTGCCCAGCCCGAAATAGTACTGCGGGGCCAGTTTGAAATAATGAACGGCCAGTTTTTATTTGTAGGCTCGCCATGGCTCTCATCTGTAGAGGAGGTAAAGCAACGCAATCTTAATATTTTTGATTTTGCTAATTACGACCCCCAACTCGATTTACTGCAAATATTGCGCAAGCAGGAACTTACCACCCTGGAGTTTAAAGAACAGCTAAAAATAAATACAGAGCAAAAAGAAGAGTTAAAGCGC
>Ga0247735_1000993_pt1 | contig 11139 bp, 7 predicted proteins | sample UWRJL178409R2_FD_180934 | JGI IMG/M metagenome (GOLD analysis project Ga0247735, IMG submission 180934) | Plant litter microbial communities from Arlington Agricultural Research Station in Wisconsin, United States - UWRJ-L178-409R-2 | ecosystem: Environmental > Terrestrial > Plant litter >...
TTTTATTTTACTCATCTTCGCAATGGACGACCGACATGAGCCAACGGATGCATCTCGGTTACATCCGCATCTGATCCCTTCTTGCATTATGCTCGCCCCAGTGTTGGGCTAGATGCGTCATGGTCATTCTAATTGAGGAAACTTGATAGGCATTGAGTTTCCTTAATAAATAAATAAATAAAGGCTCGCCCCTAGTGTTAGACGGCCTGTACAAAACTTCCGGGTCCCGCGAGACGCTGGGCTGTGTCTCGCCTTACACCAAGCAAGAGTTGCCTAGTACCCCGAATTTATGACTACGACGCAATTGAAAGCCATCCCCAGCTGGATACCGACCTTTCCGGGCGAACTCCTCGAGGCAAGCCCAAGCTTGCATGTGTTCCTTTCGATTGACCAAATTGGGTACCAACTCTAATCCTTATCGCTCTGAAAGTTCGACAGGCAGATTGTCTTGCATGCACGCTTCTGACGGTCTCCTTGGAGCTGTGGGGTTGACATTTATCAAGTCATTGATTCTATGGTCACTGGCGGGCTATAGATGGTTCGGGGGGTGCCGCTAGTGGTATTGTGTGCGAACCCCCATTCACCGAGATAAATCCATAGAGCAAAATCAAACCTAACAGATATAGGTTACCTTCGTCTCAGAGTGCCTGTCATGGAAGGACTACCGACATACCCTATCACACACAAGCCCTGCACTCGAAAGATGGGCTGTGTTGTTGTATGGTATGTTCTATTGGCGAGCCGGTGATTTATACCTGTTCTCCTAGGGCGCAGGCCGGTGTTCATGACATGTCGTAATAGGTAGTGATCTTTTTTAAGCCAGCAGTTAAGTATCAGCGCGGGTAGTGTATCTGCTAGATATCAGCCGATTCCATCAGGCTGTTTTGAATTCAGTCTTTGGTTAATATTCGGCAAATTGTAGCCGTACAATAGTGAGCGCTGTTGAATTGATTGAACAGGTCTTCGATTCCGTACGACCACGCCCAAGGTTTACACTTATAGATTCTGATATTGTAAGACGTTGCTTGAGCACTATCTGACAGCCGAATGAGTACCCACTTCCAAACAAGTTCGCCCGGCATACCTCTCGGGGCTTATTCGCCAAGGAAGCATCAATAATCTCGGTTGAAAATATGTCTTTGGAGAAAGTGGCTTTATAATTTAATCTTCAGTTGTGAGTTTTAGCGGCTGTGCAGATTGAGCTGGTTTACTATTCAAACCATCAATTCTACGAATGACTAGAACAGATGTGTGTACTTCCGCCATGAACGTGTCCTTAGCAGAGGTATGTGATTCGCATCAATTTCAAGGGCCTCCCTCATGCTCAGGGAGTGCAACATCTGCGGCCACTATCATCTGTTTCTTGTCAAACTGTGGAGTTAAACCAAAACCAGGTGCGGGTTACACAGGTTAACTTGGCATAGCCGAATTTCTCGTCCTCAAATTCCACAGTTTGTTTTGATATGTCGGCGCAGTTAGCGGCAATAGATGGCACAATGCAAGGCCTATCGTTGAGGCCTTGAGGTGCGGTGGTCGTCCGGCATAATTTTTCTCACCTCGCTCCACAACTTGATCCCTTGCGCTTTCCACCATGGGGTTATGGTTTATTATTAGTACATTGTGGCGCACATCAGGGCTCACTAATTCGGAAATTGATGAGGATCAAAAATATCAAAGGATTGTCGCTACCCAAAAACACGAGCCTGGTGGCAGCGTTGTCTTGTGCAGTAATGTTGGGGCACTCGTTAATTCTGGGGATTAACAGTACATAGTAATGTGGTCAGGCGAAGAGTAATTGACTGAGACTAGCATTAGTATTAGTACATGTGGAACACGGGCCCTAAAGCAGACTCTACGGCGCAAATTAACTGGGACATGTGAGTGCCAAACCAGTCATTCCAACATTTATCCGCTCGAGTTCAACCTTGATATGGTGTGGAAACGTGGTTTTCAGATAATTCTCATTTGTACGGTTGGTGAGAGCTTTGGGAACATTATTTTAGAACATTCCAAAACTTTAGCGTGGCTCGTCGCACGACAATCCCTCTGATATTAGACCATACTTTTTAAGCGCCGACGATCAAAGCTTGCCTGAAATTCCTAATATAGTAAGTTACATTATCACCGACCCGGAATCTCTCACTCTATCGGGGGTCGGATTTCATAGTCGGTGAGAAACCTACGGCAACGAGATGAAGGTTCCTGTCTATCGTTTCACGACTTCTGAATTTGAGTCTCTTCTTTTCTTGGTGATCCTCATGTTGAAGCGATGCTCACACAGAAATCGGCGGCTAGCATTCTCATTGTACGTGTACGTGGTATCGAGGCGCTCATCGGATGTTAACAGCGTTATCGCCATAAGGCCAGCTACCATTCTTTAGGGAAATTCAGGCTCTCTGAAACATGAGAGGCAATAATTCTATGGTGGCAGTAAGTCTAGAGTATTCTAGCCGTTTTCGAGATGCGTCGAGAAATCAGTTGTAGACACTTTCAGTGAACATTTGGTGTTTGAGCGGTAGTTGACTGACAAAGAGCCGAACATCTTAGGCCCACGACTTGATAATTCTCTCTAAGAACAACTTCTCTTCAGACTGCTATGAAATAGTCGACTGTGATTTGATGCGAGATACGTGGGACGTGAACCTGGGTTCTGGGTTTGACATGTTCACCAACTTCCACAGCTGTGGTAACTTTCATCTTCCAAACCGAACTACCCAACTCGCAAAGGAGTACCCTCGTGGGTGTTTTTTCTTACCGGCGGCGACCTCTGTCAGGATCGACCATCTCTCGGCAAAGTCATTCCACGATTTCTACGGTTCCACAGCTGTTTAGATTCTCGAGAAGTTGACAGTAAATCGGGGCGACATACCCGTTAACAGAATATGCCATCGCTTCGCCTTCCGTACATTGTCGGCGGGTATAACGAAGATCCAGTTCCCTATTTAAGCTTGGCTAGTTTTGAGTTGTGGGCGCACTGCTCTGGAATCCTGCGGCCCGTGCATACACACAATATACAAAATTTGCCTCCCAAGCCCTAATAGAAGCCTCACTCGAGATAAAGTGTGGGAGGTTCATGATCCTTTGCCGCCGGGTACGGGTATACGTAGGTTTTATCAACGACCCGGAGCTACCTCGCGCCTGACCTGATGAGGTCTAAATGTCAACTGGGGGATGAAGATCCTACGTTGTAGAAGATACGATTTGGACCCATGAGAATGATCAGTTTGCAGGTTCCTTATGGCGATGCACCAGCAGCTTGTTGCAGTATTTTCGAGCTACACCAAGTAATCGCGATGCCGATGATGACTAAAGAGATGAGGACGCCCAGGGTTGGTGTACACAAGATGCTTGATCCTCTTTCAGAGGTAGTGATAGTACCCCATAATCGAGGGTGCTACCCTTCACTTGAACACAATCGACGTGTTGGCCCTCGTCTCAGGATTTCGAGAGGGTCTTGGTCATCCACGAAAAATCTCATAATGTCCGGTATATCTTCCTCAGTTAAGTCATCCAGACCAGGTCCAGACGCACATTCACAAAAGAGATTTACATGACCCTTCGACAAAACAAAAAATGCATAGTCACAGCGATGTTGATAACTTTCCATCGATAAGCTCCTCAACGATGCAACAATTTAAGAAAGGGGGAAACGCGATGATTATTTTACAGTCTGCAGCAACTATTGACAACAATACCTCATACACTGGCACTAAAGGTTGAGAGTGAACGGATAGGAAAGAGAATGGATAAGCAAGTGGTTAATCCAACTCGCCAGGAAGTGTGCTCCAGTAGAGATATTGTGTAGGTAGCAGACTGTCCAAGATGAAAGTGTTCACTGTCACAAGAGAAATTCGATCAAACTAAAGAGGATATACTGGGGGGAGTCGTCAGGAGAAATGTTCGGATAGCAAATACGATAGCGATAGGGTCATAGTGCTTTACTGGGTACGCCAGGCTTTCAAAGAGTAAGCATGGCACCACCAGCGACAGCTGAAAGAAGGATGGCAGCGAGCCCACCAAGATTTCCACTCATGAGGCGCGAAGGAAGAGCAGCAGAGCCACTGTTGAAAGGCGGTGCCACAGGGCCGGTAGAGGTACCCGAAGTGCTCGTAGAACCAGTTGAGATTGAGGAGGTCGAGGTCGAGGTCTTGCTTGTGGTCGAGGTTCCAGTGGAACTCGTGCGCGTACTAGGGCTGAGGAAGTCAACTTATTAAAGCCTCCAGGAAATCGAATAAATAAAACTTACATGGAGTTGGTGGAGGTACCCGACCCAGTAGTTGTCGATGATGTTCCAGAAGTGATTGAGGTGGGGGCACCAACGGAGAAGGTGCCAGATGTAGCATATACATCATTGACGTTGCCAATATTGATGGCTCGAATAGTATACGCATCACTGAGAGATGGTATATTATGAATAATCAAACCCAATGGGAAAACATGTGTATGACATACCGAACTGGAATGGCTGGGAGTGTGAGAGTCAACTCCAAGAGAGATGGGTCGACATTGTTAGCGATAGCGTATGTATCGTGGAAGTCGACATTCACGAGCTGGAACGTGAAAGTGTTGAATCGATCCCTGTGAATGTAAGAATTTCACAAGTGTGAACGACTGCTGGTGGCGAAGTCTTCGAGAATTACTCACGGATCACCGGCGTCCACAGTCCACTTGATAGTAACGGTCCCTCCACTAGTAGGATTCTCAGGAACCTGAATGCTAAGAGCAGACACGAGAGGGGCAATGAGGGCGAGGAGGCTAGTTCAAGTTCACTTCCATCAGGAACAAAGCACTGAATCCATGATTCAAGTAAACTCGCCTAAGCTTGAACAACATCTTAAGATCGTAAGTGCGGGTGGGCGACTAGTATATTTACTTCTTTTGCGGTTTTGAGGAGAAACACGACGGTGAGAGGCGAAAATGGTGGCAACACCACGCCATGCGAATTTATGGTGACCAATTGCACAAACATCCACACACACCACTGTACGGATCAATGATCAATAATGAATATTTTCGTCACAAGGTCGCTTTCCTCAGTCATCTTTGAATTTCGTCTATATACAAGTCTGAGTTGAGGTGTCTAGTCTGCTGCGGTATATAATGTCTATCTCTATTAAGTATCAATTATAACGCTCTACTGTTGAAATTACAGCAAGTTGCTTGCTCAATAGATCTGATGGAAGTACTGGCATGAGAAGACGTGCGGTGATGATGAGGGTTTCAGTCGTACCTCGTCAAATGGCCGGGTGTCACTAAAACAGCTGTCCCAAACTTCGTTCACAGCCCGTTCTGCTGCCGCAACATCTGGGCACGATGGATTTGCCGTGACGGACTCGACGGCTCGTCGACGTACACAAGCCTTGAAGCACCAAGGAAAGGCAATGAGGATTCATCTAAAAGTAGTACCACCTAAGCTCACCTGATGCTGCTTCGAGAATGAAACGAAGCCCCGGCGAAGCTCACGTGAATATCGACAATCTCCACTCAGGTTGTTGGCGCGTATCTTGCGGGGGAAATTATCAATAACGCATAACTTGAATGGAATGAAAGCCTGAAGTTCACCTCACTGCATGCATGGTGTCGAAGGTTCGACCAATCCACTTTGAACCGGCAATGGTCATACATATGAATGAGCTCATGAGCAATGGTGCTCTCTAGATGTTGCGTGCTGAAGAAGTGGCCGCCGCATAGAATGACCGCACCAGGATCCGGTGTAAAGCCACCAGCTTTTGTCATGTCACACGGCGCACAGAGGATGTTGGATGGGGGTACATCACACCCAGAGAGTTTCAAATGCTTCATCATGAAGACCAATAGAGGACCTGACGTATCGTTAGTTCATTCAATGGCACTCAAAGAAGAAAACACGTACTTGAATTCATAAGGCGCTCCTTCCTCTTCTCACAATCCTCCAAGTGAGAAAGTTGGAGGTTAGCCAATCGTTCTTCCTCCGAGACTCCGAGACCGGTGACAAGCATAGCTTGCCGCCGCCATCTCTCGAATGCGCTAGCAGGTTTGGGGTAATCCTGAGGGATTCGAGCAGAGCTGTCTTTCGTGGAGTCGGACATCGCAAACAAGGAGCAGAGTTCGTTCTTGGCCTATTTTCGCCACGCTTCCCACGATCAGGTTTCCTGAACAAGTATTTTCTCTTCCAATCATTGTCAACTCGTGTGACTTCTCAATCACCATTCAACGAAAACCGAGGCGAATAGCCAGCTACACCTTCTATTGCCGCCAGCCTGCTGGTTAGAGTTCTTACTTGTCTACTATTAGGCAGCTCAAAGGTGCAGATCTTTTGGCCGCACTGCCGATGGAAACTATGGGAAAACTCTTCAGCCTTGGTTCTCACTGGAATACACGCACGGGCGGGCTGGATGACAATCAGCGAGGAGTTTTGAACTTCTGGCATCATCTATGAGGTAGTCTGCATACTTCAATTGTGCAAAATTATCCTTTGAGGAGAAGGAACGCAAGGTGCCATCAGGCTCGACGGGGGTGTTTTATCTTCCTATACAGCTTGTCCAGAAACAGAGCGTTTCAAACAGCCTGATTGTGGGAGTCTTCAAGTGTGCATGGGGTACGTTATGAAATTGGGCCCTCTTTTCGTGCAGTGCCGACTATCAATCTCGCCAGACTTTGGGCGATGTGAAACTACGTAGCACATCCCCTTGGGATAACTATTCAACTTACCGCTGTGCCAAGAGGGATCAGCAGCCATCACCTTCAAGGCTTCGGGGGGGTCGAAGTAGCGAAAAAAACACATGTGAATGCGCCAGTGAGTTTCCTACCCCGTGTTCTGGGATATTTGGGGTTTTGTTGCGTGAAGATGACCGTGGTATTGCGACTGTAAATGCAGCTCTCCTACGACCCATCACGACCCATGGATAACCGGAGCAATGATGGTTGATTCAGAACTTTGACCAAACCCTTGGTGCTGAACCGTCTTTAAGAATATAGACGTCTAGACAAACACCTGGAAATATCGAAGGGGATTGAAGCCATTGCATCTTGAATTTCTTTGTAAATCCTTGTTTGTATCATTTTGCCTTGTACTGATTGAAGGTGTTAGCATATAGTTCAAGAACAAGCTCACGCGATCGATATCTTTGCCTTTTAGCGGATATCCGTCAATGGGTGATTAGAATTGAAGATCATAAATCGGTGCCTCCTTCAGGGAAAAGGCGAACAACAGATCTATTACCTTCATCCCGCTTGATCTTTTCAGTTCATGTCGGACACTTCCTTAAACGATCCAGTTCGTCACCCGCGAACCGTGTTGATCTGGTGTGCCACGGGAGGGTAACGTGATCGACCTTTCACGTTATACAAGTGCGCTTATTTCCTTTCAGACAGTCTTTTAGATTTTACACAGCAGGTCGCAACCCTTGCTAGGTCGTTCCTGCATCGAGAAGCGTGTCCTTTCAATAACTTACCCGAAACCTCAGGCAAAAGGAAAGAGGCATTTTAGGGCTCATTCCGACATCCAAAACCAGATCTCTTTGATGGGCGCGTGCTAGACTTTTTATACAGTCTTCGTTCTCGTCCCCCTTGGGGGTCTCGAATCAGGGAGATCGGCTGTTCTCTGAGATAGACTCACAGAACTAGGCAACTGAACAATTTACCGGCAGAGCCAGGTTATTCGTGTCTCTGGATGCTGCTTTACCTAGGGCCTCGATAACTGCTATAATCTTCTAATTGCACGCGCCTCCTGTACGACAAGATACACGTTCTGAAGTCGAGTTGAGTCGAAATTTTACATCAGTACTACGGCATGGCCTGTCAATCTTTTCTTACCTCAATACTCGCTTGCTTAATACCTCAGAGCTGTCTTCAACCTCCCCACAGTTTCGAGACTTACATGCGGTCTCAACCCTCTGGCGTGTAATTTATTCATCGTGGGGTCGTGGTCATCACGGGGGTACAGTGCCTCTTCTAACTTACCACCCCGCCCCCTTGCTCCCACAGAGTGGACACTCACGGCATCGGAAACGCATACGGCCGGAATTACTATTCAGGAAATTGGATAACTCCCTTAGTTTCCTTCTTGGTGCGGGAATCGCCATAACTGTCTACTCCCATGTGTCGCGGGTTGGAGCTCCACCCATCGCGTCGTTAACGGTTTACCAATAGACACATGACTTTCCTATTCCCCAATCACGCCGTACACCAGGGAGTTTCATGATAAGCTCATCTGGAGACGAACCACTCGATATCAATATTCTTCATCTTGAGACTGACACAGTCGGCTCGCGTGCCTGGAAAAAAAAAACTTCTAAATACCTATAGATTGGCGAAGTATCTGATCGATTGTCGTTCCTTCCGTCGGACAGAAAATGACCAGAACTTCCTTACACATCTGAAATGCCCTATTACAGCACGACATCGAAGAGCTTGGCATTCATACTTGCTAGGCCCCTTCTTGGTGGCGTTTTCATCAGAACAGTCGGTTTTTGCGCGCGGCTTTTTATGAACGTCTCCTGTGAGAGATGTACGAAGGTGTTCTTTGCACAGATATGGGTTCTCGTACGTTTGACATTTGGTATGGCTTGCGCACCACAAGGGAACACACGGAAAATACCAGGCGGTAAGCTGCGGGATACCGGCCTGGGCGTTCTCTGCACTTCTAAAAAATTTCGTAGTTGAAGTTGATATGTCTATTTTCGCCGCCTTCGGTTTCCCTGATGAGAAGTGGCTAATAAAGAGGCCTTGAACTTGGTGGTAACAGTTTGAGCAAGACTAGAACGATAGCCGATTGTGTTTCTCACCTATGCTCCTGCCAACGATCTTATACACTTTTGACTGTTCACGTTCATATGTCTTTGAGATGCCGCACTCCATTCAGTCATCAGCTGTGACCCTTTGGACGTGGAATCAAATGGCCTTCTCACTATGGGAAGCCGCCAGTATTGAATTGGAATTTAGAAGTCAGGAGCTCGTACGGAACAAACTGATAGCTCAAGTTAGGAAAGCGGTTTGAGGTGAGTATTATTAGAGAAATTGGGGTGCATAGCAGCGCTGGGTTTGTATACGAAGAGCGTACTCGCTTGACCAGCATACATACGTACAATACGTGCAACTGTCAATTAGTTGACTATTATATTCCTTCCAATCACAATTTCACACTACACGAATCCTTCACACACACACACAGTGTGCACAGCATCAAACTACGATAATTATAACTTGGATGGGGTGTAATTGGTTACCACGAATTCAAGTAAAGGTTACCAAAAGGAGGCAATTCGTGAGCGGAACAATATATTCGCTAGAGCAACATCACTGAGGATAGTCATCGCAACTGATAAGCCATTCTTCTAGCTCATGGATATAATCTGGTCTTCTGACCAAACTGAATGCTAGAACATCCTTAATTTACAGCTTGCAATGAGCTCGAGAAGCTGCAATGCTGATACATACTGATGCATGACCTTCGGAATATTCCGACAACCAACCGGAATCTAATCGCACCTGGCTGCAGCGTGGCCACTGCGCATGTCGCTGGGCGCCTGTGAAGATGCGATGTACGAGGCTTGACAGCAATAAATTTCATATTAATCACAACGAAGACATCGGACAAGCTTTGCAATATAGCACACATGATATGAACTACCCCAGATGTCATAGTATCGAGTTCAACAAGCACCTTCGAGATATGCCGACATTGGTCATGCGTGTATATATCACCTCTATCATTTCTTCCCGACCACGCTTCAATGTTGCCTTCGGGAACGGATTTAACATGATGAGCCGGCTTCTTCAGCCGCTATTCAGTTCAGGGATTATCATAGTTTCGTTGCAATGAAACAGTTAGTGGCGTCCAGTCGACACAAGCCATCATGTGGCTGAAAACCCGATACGGACTCCACTTATCTTGAATACTTTTCGAACATCAGGCAGGCGACAGGACTTTTGTATGCCGACGTCGGACGAGGAGCGGGAGACTGTTATAGTAAATGCTGCCCCATGTTTTGAGTGTTTGTAAGCCAGCGAATAAGACGCCGAAATATTTCTCCCGTTGAACTCAAAGATCCTGTTGGTTCAATTAACTCTCTGGCAGACTATAGGCTCTATAGAGATCTGTATATCGGTCCCAAAAATATCTAGGGAGACAAACATTGTCCTGCTTCCAGAAAATTCAAGCGCTTCATTGACTCACCCCAGAAATTCCGATGCAGATTTCGAATGAATTATCGATTAAAGCCCCCCGAATGATGGGAAGGAACCTCATACCCTTCAGTCTACTGCAAACGTTCGAAGGGCATGATCAGTACGGTAGGATCACGACCTAAAAATAAATGGTTCGTCTATTTTTAGCTAGCCAACTACTGAGTAGCTGTTGGACTGAAGACACCGCAAAAAGGCACACATTTAGATTTTAGCGTCTAATGAGCGTCCTAAATATACAACAGCGGGTGACATTCTGACGTATATTCAGCACGATGACACCCGAACTTTTCTCTCCGCAGCTCAAAGTTTTGAGGGATTTTTCCAGGCTGGAGCGCGTTTCTGCAATTATGATTGTAAGGTAGCACCCTATATTGCTAATCCGTGTATAAATTCATATTCCTTACCTCTGTAAAGGCTTTCAACCCTTCTTTGATGTTTTTCCCCGTGTAGACCCGCTTACTTTGTGAGCTCCAGGCGTGATTGATGACAGTCTCGCCATGGTTGAGTCTCTGGGAGAGTACCAGGCCGTGCTTTGTCGATTGGACAGCGTCTGGCGAGTTGGCAGTGATTTGCTGGGCAAGTCTTATGGCAGCAGACACGATAGAAGACCCAGGTACGATAATGTTGACGCTAGATCAGGTTCGGGCCGTCAGCTCACGATCAACACCGGTGGTAGAATTAAGGTAAGATAATTGAAGGGACCTAGAACACCAGAAATGCCGCGGAGTAAGCAGGCGAGGAGAGAGGTGTATCGAAGCCGTCCTTGGCGCATGTTTAGAATGCCGTAAGTCAAGAAGGTCTGCCATACAGGGCAGGCTCGACTTCTGCACCTTACGGCCTCGTTGAGTCTCGGAGTAGCAGATGGATCCGTCATTGCGACGGGTCCAGACAAGATGACGAAACGAATCAACTATTTTTTTGACCAAGAAATGTCGAATCGAAAAACGGCGACCAAACGTCAAGGCTTATCGT
>Ga0247735_1000996_pt1 | contig 11130 bp, 10 predicted proteins | sample UWRJL178409R2_FD_180934 | JGI IMG/M metagenome (GOLD analysis project Ga0247735, IMG submission 180934) | Plant litter microbial communities from Arlington Agricultural Research Station in Wisconsin, United States - UWRJ-L178-409R-2 | ecosystem: Environmental > Terrestrial > Plant litter >...
GGTGAGTCTCCCTATATTCAGCTTTATTTGTGCTTTATTATTCTATTTGTGTTATGGCTACATCTTCCCCTTTTCATTGAAGCATTTGCTTAACTTCCCAACTCTGTTGGGAACTTTACCACTCTAAACCATCTTCATGCATTTGCTCTGATTTGTTCTGGATCCCTCCTGCTTTTATCTCCCTCTCTTTTTCTCTCTCTCTCTTTCAAATCTATCATCTCTCCCTCTCTTCCTTCCTCCCTTATGTTGCTATACCCCTGGGTTATCTACACAATCTCTGCCTACAGAGTTCCATAAAACCTGTAGTCTTATCTTAAGCTCATGATTCATGGCTAAGAAAGAAAAGGAAATAAGATCTCTATAAGAGACTATTTACCTGACAGAGATAGTCCTACAAAGAGCTGGATGGTTAAGGACCTCCTTCACACTAGTTTGACTCACCCATCATTCTATCAAATTTCTCAAAAAATCTATACAAAGAATTGAGAAACAATTACTCACACACTCTTCCTAGAACAACCCATCAACATGTCTTCAGCTGAAATCAACATGGCTACTATTGAAGAAGAAGTAGACATTGAATCTCTTTACCAATCAATCTCTCCTCAAGCTCCCCAAGCCCCTTCTATTGCAGAATGGCTGGTCCCTATCTTTGACCATGCAAAAAGTATGATCCATCTTTTACAATAAAAATCCAACATAAAATACTAATACTCTAACTTAAGAAAGGATCATCAATCTGACTAGAAATTCCACTATTGGGATTCTCAGTGCAGAAAAACTTGCTAAGGATCTACAAGAATCCATCTATCCATCAACCATTGATGCTCTCAAGTGTCCTACTGCTTTACCTGAATTCTCAGGACTACAAGAAAGCTGGGATGGAATCCACAAAGTCTACCAAACTCAACTTACAGAGTAAGAAATCTTTCTAATAAAAAATTCAATCACAAATACTGAAACATAATTTCAAAAGAGCTCTTATACAATTCAAAAAGGAAAAATCAGCCACTCTAACTGAATTCACTTCTCTGCAAGGATCAGTCTTACAAGACTTTATGAAGAACCTCAAATTTGAAGTTGAAAAACAAATCACCTCTAAACCTCAAGACACAGAATCAATCAGGCAAGAGGAAAAGGCTATCCTTCACCTTTGGAAAACCCAGAAAGACTTCTGGATAGAACAAGGCAAAAAGGCAGCTCAAGATATGTTTAATAATGGACCTCTCAGGAAGAAAGCTCGCACTGAATCCTCTCATCTAGAGGAAACTAATGTCAGTCAAATCTATCACTCAAACACTCACTCTAACTCACCTAAATCCTCAGAATCCTCAGAAATCTCAGAGATTCCAGAAAACTCCACCTATCAAGAAAAAGTTCAATCCATACCCCAGACCCAACAGAGGACCAGAGACCAGGCAAGGCAAGTCTCTCAGGAGGTTCCCAAAGAAAAAAGAGTGAGGAGATTACCTAAATATAAAAAGATTTGTATAAAGAATCTTAGAAATAGAATTCATGATTTCCAACTTGAATGTCAGGAATATGATCTAGCCAAAAATAATATCAAAAGACTGGGAGTATCTCTAACTCAAGTCCATAATATTTCTGCTATAGATATACCCCAAGAAGAAATAGAAAGTCTAGCTCTAGGAATCAAATTTATTCCCATACCAAAAATCAGATCAGATACCATTGATGAAGCTTGTAATATATTTGAAAAAACTATAAGATGGAGAGCCATCTTCAAGGATGAAGACTCAGAAATACCAATCTTTTGGAAACCATCTGACAAGACACCCCAGAAAAGTACACCAGAAATAGAACTAGCACTCTCAAAACTACGCAGAGAAATTACTCGCAATACAAAAAACTCTAAAAGAAATATGACACCCACTCACCTTCAAAACCTTAACAATCTACTAAAGCGTCCTAATATTCTAGTCATCACAGCAGATAAAAATCTAGGATACACTATCGTATCTATAGACTGGTATCGACAAGCCTGTCTAGAACATCTAGAATCAGATGCATATATAGAATGCACAGAAAAATTCATGAAACTTGACAATGGCTATACATCCATAATTGAACTCAAGGAAAGTCTAAACCAACTTATAACAGAAAATTCAACAATACTTGGAGAATCTGAAATTAAATGGATTATACAACCCCAAGATTATAAACTCATGAAATTTTATATTCTTGCCAAAATACACAAGAACCCAATCAAAGGGAGACCTATCGTACCAAGTATGACTTGGATCACCCATCATCTCTCTCAATGGATAGCTATTCAACTCAACCCTCTCATTTCCAATCTAGAATGGGTACTTAAAGACTCTAGAGAACTACTTAAAGAAATCCACAACATAAACTCTAAAAAAGACCTCAAAAAATCACCTCTCTTACCATTCATTTATAGTGCAGATGTTGAAGCATTATATCCCAATATGGATGTATATCTAGGACTTAAACTTGTTAGAGAATTTCTTACAGAAATTAACTGGGAAACATCTCAACATATAGACTTCATCATTAAAGCAATGGAATTTGTTCTTACTCAAGGGTTCATCCTATTTGAGAACAGAGTTTTTCAACAGAAAAACGGTGCTGCCATGGGCAGCCCAATGATACCACCTTATGCTAATATATATATGTACATGCTCGAAAGAAACACCGTCCACAAATATCTTAAATCCGGTCATCTAAAATTATATCGCAGATACATTGATGATGTACTAATAATCATTCAAAGTCTAAACAATAAAATAATACTAGAACTACAGGCTGAACTCAACAATATTCACCCTAAAATTCGACTCACCTGGACTAATCAAAGTCAAACCTGTAACTTTCTAGATTTAACTCTATGGATTACACCAAAAAATCATATACAGTCAAATGTATTCCAAAAACCACTTAACATTTATGCCTATCTACCATACCACTCTTACCATACAGAAAGCCAAAAGCAAGGGTTTATTAAAGCAGAAGCCCTTAGATATGCTCGCACATGCTCACGAAAGCAAGATTTCATTAATATCATGGAATTATTCAAAGTTCGCCTCCAAAGACGAGGGTACCCACTCAATATAATCCAACAGTCAATCAAAAATGTCTATTGGGAAAACAGACTTAAATATCTTTTTAAACCAACCAAAGCAAAAAATAAACTCCCTCTGATATATAAGATTCTATACTCACCAGCCCACATTCACAAACAATTACGAAATGCCTTAGACAACTTCACCTCTAGAATGAAACAAAATTCAGCTGCACCAAGAGCTACTCAACAAAGAATTACTATATGTTATAAACTTCCACCTAAACTTCATAATCATATACTAAAAAATCGAAAAAACAAAGGATTCTAATTAGCTACTATTTTTAATTTTCACTACTCCTATAAAAACAAAATAAAACTCATATAAATTCATTCTCAGAACAACACAATGACCGATTTTGACCTATGGCTTAAAAGAAACATGCTTAGCCAAATAACAAAAATCATCACCAATACATGCCAACAAATGTACGCCGACGCATACATCCATTCAAAGAAAACCAATACGGTCAACAATTTTTTCCAAACGGTTGATCAAGAATATGCTGTTCATTACATCACCGAAATCACAAATAACTTACAACAACAAATGCTACAACTTATTACAAATAATAAATTCCACCTCGATTCTCGGAAACACAAAGGAATTATACAAATCCATACCCCCCCTTCGCCAATCACTAGAGAAATAATACCACATCCAAAATATACAAACACGCTACTCGATACAGCTTTGTCAACAAAATTATTCAATACCTTCAAACATTTCAAGTTCCCATTCAAATTGATATTCCTTGATATCGAAACTGATAGTCTTAATATCAAAACCGCTAATATCCTACAAATCTCACTTCTCAAGATTGAAACAGATGAAAAATCCCTCACACCGTTCACAATACAGGATACCTGCACTACTTATGTTAAACCATATGATGGTTATAAAATTAATACCAATGACCCCAGCTTCAAAATCAACCAAATCTCTCAAGAACATATTGACAATGCACCATATTTTGAAAAAATCGCAGCAGATATCGCTGACGAAACAGTATTGGCTACAGTTGTAGGATTTAACATACACAACTTTGACATTCCAATTCTTGAACGCCATCTTCTACAAGCAAAAGAAAAAACAGGATGGGCACACACAATTGATATTGGACAAGCCTACTGGAAAAACAATCCTTCAAACCTTACCAATGCTCTTAAAACATTCAACATCAAGAAGAAACTTTCAATGCATAATGCAGCAGACGATAACATTGCTTGCATACATCTACTAGAAGCACTCATCCGAAACCAACAAATACCTCACAATCCTGCTGGTTTCATATCTCTACTTAACAGCCAAGAAAACGTCAACCGCAATAATTCAATAATCAAACGTAACAACCCATCTCATACATGGGTCAGTAGCAAAAACTGGGCCGATATATACAAAACATACGAAACCCAGAGCAGTAATACCTACAAAAAAAGACACATTAACTCAGAAGTAGATACTCCATACAAAAAACCACGCCTATAAAAAACACTATGTAGTCCATAACACTCACATAAGCACAGAAACCTAGATAACCTTATTTCAATTAAAACAAGCAACAAAACAAACTGCTGACTGAAGGAACAGCACAATATTTTGAGGACAATCTAAGAGTATAAATACCACCATCAGAATCATGGTACTATGATTGTCGTATGTATTTTACGATTCTAGTCGGAAGTACTAATCTGTTACTATAATCATATTAAAAACTCCTACATGTAAGGCCCCATGCGAGTGCACACATCTAGGATATGATAAAGTACAGACTAAGTGTATAAAAATATACCCGACCGAAATATTCCGGGAAGAATATCTCACCACAACTTCTCATCATATATGAAAAATGCCCCATCACGCTCCGATGGATCACAATGCTAGCATACGAAAGAAGTTGAAAGAATACATACAGGGAAAAGATGATTATTTACTTGAAAGAAACCACCAAAGAAAACTCCACTATTATAACGATATGACCCATCGAAACTCATCAATATGGGAAATCAATTCGATGGAGGTCAGAGAAGACATATCGTTCTCTAACTTCTTTTTATGAATAATAATAATCTATTGAAAATTTCTAAAAAACATTAAATATTCCAGAAAAACACCACAACCACCTATCACCATGAATCAGCTAATCTACAACGCCATTCAAACCAACTTATCAGTCGAATCGGAGGATATTATCCTCGAAGCCAAAAAACAACTCAAAGTTGCCAAGTTCACTATCAACTCCTACCACAAAGACCTCAAGGATATCAATGATGAAATTGCATCACTTGAAAAAAGAAAAGAAGAAATCTCCCAACACATTGTCAAACATGACAAAAAGATCTTCAACTTAAAATCACTCTTTGCACCCTATCGTTTAATTCCCAACGAATTAATTGCCAAAATACTAGTTAATATCATCCCTACGAATCTAGAAAGAACAAGTCTCCAGACCTGGGTCACTACCCTAAGCGCATTAACACAGATCTGCTCTCACTGGCGCAACATAGCCCTAGCAGACCCACACATATGGAAAAATCTAGGTTTCACTATTCATTCAGGTGAAACCTATCTAGCCTACAAAATTCTTAAATACTGGCTAGAGCATACAAAAACAGAAACATTCAAACTATGCATATTTTTCCCATACACTACAACCGCAACCCCCAATATCAAGAAACTATATCAATTATTAAATAATCACCCACATCTCATCGACCTCACAATTATTGTCTCCAATGCATACATAGATGAACATGTTAATGCACTAGCAAAAATTGCATTTCCCAAGCTGCGCACCTTCAAAATCTCAGAAGGAAACAAACCGTTTCACATACTAGTCCTCCCCAGAGGAAGAAATAGAGCTCTACAAGCACCAAATCTCACATCACTATATATAAATACCTCCAAGACATCAGTCATTCACAAAACAAATCTCGAGAATCTATTAGAAATAAATCTCAACTTCAATACCTCTCGACTTGATGCCCTGAAATATATACTCGGAAATTGTCACCGACTCCAACGATGTAATCTAGACATTCTTTTACTCACCACCTCTCTAAACGTCAATGATAAGGATATTACCATAATACAATCCTTAAAGGAGGTAACCTTACACTATCACGATAACATCGCATACCTACTAAAGGTTCTTAAATTCCCCAATATAGAGCAAATCACACTTATCTCAGATTACATCGAATGTAACGCGGCCGCAATCTTCAATATCATACAAGACTGTACCAAGATAGTCACATTCTCTGGGAAAATAAACGAGAAGAGCATAGAAGATTTCAAAGCTAAATTTACCCAAGTCACCACAAGGGTAGTAAAGCCAATTGAAGTCAGCACACAGGGAACGTTCACGCTCTCTGACATTGATGATCTGAACTCGGATTCAGATATTGATCAAAACGCCTCACAAGACTTCTATCAAAGTGAAGATTTTATCTAGACAAATTCTCTCCAACGTCCTGTATCACGCATACGAACACACCTGAAAAATATAAATGCCAATTTAGAAAAACGTGAATAAGCTCATACCGTCGAGGTCGCCCGATAACACAAATCAAAAAATAGGACCAGATAGAACAGAAGCTATTCGAAAAGATTAACTTAAGCCCACTAATCAAATAAAGATGAATACACTCACAATGCAACCGGATGAAAAAAGAGATATGCAAACGGCAGCAACACATCCGCATACTCCAATCGAAACATTAAAGCAGAGTCCATATCCACAACAGGACTCGCAACATCCACCAACGCCACAATTACTGAGGAGTCTTGAACCATCTGGACCTCCGCCAACCGAAACCGAATACTGCCCTCCAGACTATAACTCATCGCAATCTCCACCACACCCCCCACCGATACAGGGTAGTTAATAACCTCTTGTCGAATGTCAATCGGAGATTCGGAAGACATGAAACAGTTATGAATATGTCACATCGACAGAGAAGCATTAATTTAAACTGACACGTGTCACTCTCCCACGGTTCAAAAACAACAAAGTACACCCACAAGACGCTTCCTCCATCACAGATCTACCCGATACCGGCGCCTAACTCCCATATTAAGCACTACACACCACACATCATGTCCAACAACTCGGCGGCAATCACTACCATCGGACTTCAATATCCGATCATTCATTTCTCCAACATCTACAATCCATTCCGCCCATGGATAATCGTGGAAATGAACCCACAAACCACGCTCGAAACCGGCGCGCGCGTCACAATCGGCAAAACAAATGTGGATATCCTATGGCTAAATCGGCAAACAACAAAATCGATAATACTCGAAACAATCACCGAGTTCAATAAAACTCATGTCACCTATTTCGCCTCAGCCGATCCAAACGCAGAAATGAGTACAGCATTATATATCAAAGTACCAATCGAATGGACCAAATTGGACCTACAACACACCATTAGATATATAATCCGATACCACATTACACCACCGCACTGAACGCACTATCCCGCTACCACATCACCATGTTAAATACACCGCTACCACAACTAAACGCGAATTTATTAAATACACCACCATATTCAAATTCCGTATTCCCCGCACCATATTTGAAACACCAATCTCCTCTCTACAATTATCCACAACCACAATCCTGATACATAATGCACCAAGAGCAAAACACCGCAAGACCTCCTCTGGTACAATATTAGACGCGTACACGACTCACACATATACATTTCATTACAACTAAACCGCTACAACTAAACCACTCTGCTCAGTCATAATACACGAGATTATGATAATCAATAATTCGAACAATACCGATAACAACCATAGAGCTTAAGGTATACAAACAATATAACTACAGCATAACCAAAAATAATGCAGATTCATAGCCATCCTTACAATTCATCTGTTGCTACATCTTATGTTACTCAGCAATATCTCGAAAACATGCATGCAAGAACTATCTCCACATACATCACTCATCCCCAAAATCTATAAATCATGCATCAATCCTCTAAGTCTCAAATACTTAGCGGCATAATCAACTTCATCACTCACGTCCAAACAACTCTGCAGACTCATAAATATAATCGCCATCGTCAACGCATGATGCATATGTACCAAATCGCATATCACCATCATCATCCCGAACTTCACGTCATAGAACATATCCTCTCTCTAAAAGCCACTAATAATTTGATAACACGAGCGCGTTTAAATATGTAAACATGCTGCCACTATACTGCACAGTCAATGCTAGAAGTAAATAATAAGAAAACAAATATAAATATTTACTCTCAACACGAATCATAAACAACAACATAAAACGTAAATGATAAACAAATCGCCTTTAAACTCACCCACACCAAATATGTGCATCTACCAGCCAACACATTGCTCTAAATGCAACCGACCATTCGAACTACTTAAACACTGCGGAAAAGGACTCGGGCGCAAATGCCCAAATCTCTGCCAAGTAGGAGAAGTAAAAACCCACCGAATCATATGCACAGGCTGCCAGCGCATTCAAAAGAATCTACAATTAGATGGGAAAAATGCAAAACAGTACAAACATCAACAACTAAAAAACGCCACGTCACCACCTTAAACTCGTACCACCACCATCACTCAATCTAAATTCCATTCAAATGAACACCAACTCGACTACTACCACACACTCATCATATAAACTCTCTACTCCACATCCATCATCTAATCTCGCAACTCCACACCACTCTACCACAGCAAAAGAGAGTCAAATATCTCTACCATCAACTACGCAATCAACTACGCAATCGACAGCTAGACTCACAACTCCAATAATCTCCGCGAACCTGCTACGATGCAAGATCGCCACACACCCAAACCACTATCGTAACGCAATAATCATCGAAAATATCAAAAAACCACTTCCTTTAAAATCGACTATTCTATTCGAAGAACTTCCACACACAACAATCACCATCAATAAAATCACCAGTATCAAAGGAGAATATATTCTTCTACGAGCCCATCAACAAAACGATATGGAAATCACGCTCATTATAAAACAAATTCACCTCCAGACCACAATACTGCAAAAACTCAAGTTTTTTATCTACCGACATACCACTCGAAACCCCACTATACTTAAAATCAAACCAGTTACCGAAGAATATATTACTGGATACGGATATATAATTAAACCAGACTCATCTATCACTCCCAATATCCAATAAATATCACATACCACACCTCTTTTCCCACACCAACATCTACACGCATTCACTCGTCATTGACAAAAAATTACAAATATAGCAGAAATATTGTTCACATTAGCGAAATGCCGCAGAGATATTTGGTTTATAAAAAAGAACCCATAATACAGTTATCTGGTATCAAGTAACCAATGAGGATAATATTAAGCCATATATGTAATTTGACCACAATACCAGTAAAAATCTATACCAACATCCCACAAAACTGCATCACCAATCCCAGCAGTATATACTCCTGACATGAAAGCAAAAGAACCACAAGAAATTGGAAGAGGAAGAGTATATACAGTCTGATCAGACACCATTTCTATCACACAACGCATCGCTACAACACGTCGACCATCGTCGGAATAATACACATGCCAATTATCAAAAGGCTGATACCACTCCTATGAAACCAGTAAAATTAATACAAAATATTCAAATAAAAAAACACAGAATAATACATACGGACACCAACATCAACCCAGGAGACACACTTTCTATACTCCAACATTCCGAATCTTCAGGAGGTCGAAAATCCAGTACAACATTCCCAAAAGATGCAACATCACCAAAAAACTCCTCAGACCGCAACGTAACTCGGATAACGGATACGTAATGATCTGGGCGCTGCTCCACTACTCCAAAACGACGTAAACGAAAATATTGATCAGAATATGGATGAAAATAAGTATAGTGGTAAGAAGTCCTAGTGACCACCGCACGAGGAATATAAATATGATAATAAGGATGATTCTGCATATGTGGAAGATACTGAATGGAGATATCATTCCCACCACTCTCTAGATAAAGAAATTAGACATATATCAAATCAAGCCAAATCCAAAATCACATACCCACAACAGAGTCAAAGAAGTACTCCCTCTCTCTAGGCATACCCCTAGAAACAATAAAAACTCTAAATCAAAAAATCAAGTCAATGGAAGAAACACCACATAGTAATAAGAAATAATCACCTTTAAGATTAAGCAAAATAATCACCCTCAGAGACTGATAGGAGGATAGCAAATCAAGATAATATGAGTGGAACTTGTAGAGAATTTTCAGAACTCTCCCTACTACTTATACTTATCACAAAGCCAGGGTCACATCATACTACTAAGCCAGCTTAGCAAGCTACTTTACAAATCAGCCTAATAATCTCTAATTGATGAATAATACTCATCAGATTATCAGTAAGCAAAAGCACAGAGTAAATGACAGAAATATGATTAAATCAATTAAAACCCTAGCAACCATCATAATCACATGATATTTTATGATGAAATCAGTCAACATCTAAGCAACCATCACAATCACATGATATAACCAATCCAATATGAACAATCATCACAATCACATGAATGAATTTATAAGACAAATGAATAATCACTGCCATAAAACTTACTAAGAAAAATCTGAATGACAAATCGTATTATGATAATCTCCTATTAATCAGAAGTAAATGACTAATTTAACTTAGTAAATCCAATCATGAAAAGAAGCTATATAAACCATTAAGCAGGAGTGGTCAAAGGGCCATACCACAATTCCCAAATATCTTCTCCAAACAAAACCACCAACTCTACTCTCTCATCTGGGACTGAAGAAGCACAGAAGTGCAGAAATAGGAAAGGAGCACCTATTTCCCAGTTTAACTTAACTGGTTTGGTGAGTCTCCCTATATTCAGCTTTATTTGTGCTTTATTATTCTATTTGTGTTATGGCTACATCTTCCCCTTTTCATTGAAGCATTTGCTTAACTTCCCAACTCTGTTGGGAACTTTACCACTCTAACCCTA
>Ga0247735_1000997_pt1 | contig 11128 bp, 3 predicted proteins | sample UWRJL178409R2_FD_180934 | JGI IMG/M metagenome (GOLD analysis project Ga0247735, IMG submission 180934) | Plant litter microbial communities from Arlington Agricultural Research Station in Wisconsin, United States - UWRJ-L178-409R-2 | ecosystem: Environmental > Terrestrial > Plant litter >...
TCACCTTTGCGCTCAATACAACCAGCAGCGCCACCTCGACGGTCACCGGCATCGGCGACTCGCTGACTAACATCGAGCGGGTAGAGATCACTGGCGGCAGCGGCAATGACAGCCTGACCGGCGGCGACTACAACGATGTTTTCTACACCTACGCGGGCAACGACTACATCGATGGCGGCGACGGCGACGATACGCTGGACGGCGGCGAAGGTATTGACACGCTATCCTATGCCACCGCCAGCGGCGCAGTGAGCGTCACGCTGGAAGACCAAGGATACTATTACACGGTCTATTCCGGCGGTGGTGGCACGGACTATGTCGCGAACGTCGAGAACCTGACCGGTTCCGCATACAACGACAGCCTCACCGGCAACGATGCCGACAACGTGATCGAAGGTCTGGCAGGAAACGACGTCCTGGTGGGCGGCCTGGGCACGGACACCGTCTCGTATGCCAATGCCACGAGTGCGGTCACGGTCAGCCTGGCACTCGCCACGGCGCAGAACACCGGCGGCGCCGGCAGCGACACACTGAGCGGCTTCGAGAACCTCACCGGCTCGACGTACAACGACGTTCTTACCGGCGATGGCGGCGCTAACGTGCTCTCCGGTCTCGGAGGCGACGATATCCTCACCGGCGGCGCCGGCAACGACACGCTGGACGGCGGACAGGGCAGCGACACCGCAAGCTATGCAACCGCGGGCAGCGCGGTTAGCGTCAACCTCGCAACTTCGGTTGCGCAGAACACGGGCGGTGCGGGCAGCGATACGCTTATTGGCATCGAAAGCCTGATAGGTTCTGCCTTCAACGACACGCTTGCCGGGAACGCCAGCGCCAACGTGCTGAATGGCGGCACCGGGGCGGACACGATGTCCGGCGCGGGCGGAAACGACATCTATGTCATCGACAACGCCGGCGACGTCGTCACCGAAGGTGCGAATGCAGGGACCGACACCGTACAATCGTCGATCGCCTATGCGCTGGGCGCAAACGTGGAGAACCTGACACTGACTGGCTCGGGCAACATCAACGGCACCGGCAACACGCTCGCCAACGTCATAATTGGCAATGCGGGTAACAACGTCCTTGATGGAGGGGCCGGCGGCGACACGCTGTCGGGCGGCCTCGGCAACGACACCTACGTCGTCGACAATGCCGGCGACGTCGTCACTGAAAATGCCGGCGAAGGCACCGATCTTGTACAGTCTTCGATCACCTACGCGCTGGGCACGAATGTCGAGAACCTGACGCTGACCGGTTCGGCCAACATCAACGGCACCGGCAGCACGCTCGCCAACGTCATAACCGGCAATGCCGGCAACAACGTGCTCGATGGCGGCGCGGGCGCCGACACGCTGACCGGCGGCTCGGGTAACGACACCTATGTCGTCGACAACGCCGGCGACGTCGTCACCGAGAATGCCAGCGAAGGCACGGACCTGGTGCAGGCGTCGATCGCCTACGCACTGGGTTCGGAGCTCGAGAACCTGACGCTGCTCGGCTCGGCAAACATCAACGGCACCGGCAACACGCTTGCGAACACCATCACCGGCAATGCCGGCAGCAACGTGCTGGACGGTGGCGCGGGTGCCGACACGCTGTCGGGCGGCCTCGGCAACGACACCTACATCATCGACAGCGTCAGCGACATCGTCATTGAAAATGCCAGCGAGGGCACCGATCTGGTGCAGGCCTCGCTCACCTACGCGCTGGGCGCGAATGTCGAGAACCTGACGCTGACCGGCTCGGCCAATATCAACGGCACCGGCAACACGCTTGCGAACACCATCACGGGCAATGCTGGCAACAACGTCCTGGACGGCGACGCGGGCGCCGACACGCTGATCGGCGGCCTGGGCAACGACACCTACATCGTCGACAACACCGGCGATGTCGTGACCGAAGCCAGCGGCCAGGGAACGGATACCATCCAGTCCGCGGTCTCGTACTCGCTTTCGGCCAACGTCGAGAACCTGGCGCTGACCGGTACCGGCAACATCAACGGCTTCGGAAACACGCTTGCGAACACCATCACCGGTAACGCGGGCAACAACGTGCTGGACGGCTATACCGGGGCGGACACGCTGGTCGGCGGCCTAGGCAACGACACTTACGTCATCGACAACGTCGGCGACATCGTCACCGAGAACACCGGCGAAGGCACCGACCTGGTGCAAGCCTCGGTCGCCTACACGCTGTCCGCCAACGTCGAGAACCTGACGCTGACCGGCACCGGCAACATCAACGGCACCGGCAACGCGCTGGCCAACGTGATCACCGGCAATGCCGGCAACAACATCCTCGACGGCGGCGCCGGGGCGGACACGCTGAAGGGTGGCCTGGGTAACGATACTTACGTTGTCGACGACGCTGGCGACACCGTGACCGAGAACGCCGCCGAAGGCACCGACTTGGTACAATCCTCGGTCGCCTACGCGCTCGGAGCCAATCTCGAGAACCTCACACTCACGGGTTCCGCAGACGTCAACGGTACCGGCAGCACGCTCGCCAACATCATCGCCGGCAATGCGGGCAACAACGTGCTCGATGGCGGAGTAGGCGCGGACACGCTGACCGGCGGCCTCGGCAACGACACCTACATCGTCGACAATGCCGGTGACGCGGTGACCGAGAACGCCGGCGAAGGTGCGGACACGGTCCAATCATCCGTCACATATGTGCTTGGGGCAAACCTCGAAAACCTAGTGCTGACCGGCTCGGCCAGCATCAACGGCACCGGCAACGGCCTTGCCAACGTCATCACCGGCAATGCCGGCAACAACGTCCTCGACGGCGGCGGCGGGGCGGACACGCTGAGCGGCGAACTTGGCGACGACACTTATGTCGTCGATGACGCCGGCGACGTGGTCACCGAAGCCGCCAGCGGCGGCATCGACACTGTTCAAGCGGCCATCACCTACACGCTGGGTTCCGAGCTTGAGAACCTGACGCTGACCGGTTCGGCCAATATCGACGGCACCGGCAACGCCGCCGCCAACACGGTGACCGGCAACTCCGGCAACAACGTGCTCGACGGCGGTGCCGGAGCTGACACGCTGACCGGTGGCTTTGGCGACGACACCTACATCGTCGACAATGCCGGCGATGTGGTCGCCGAAAACGCCGGAGAGGGCACCGATACGGTGCAGGCCTCGATCGCCTACACGCTCGGCGCCAATCTGGAGAACCTGGTCCTTGCCGCAAGCGCGGCGAGCGGAACCGGCAACGCCCTGGATAACGTCATCACCGGCAACGCCGCAGCCAATACGCTCAGCGGCCTCGACGGCAACGACACTCTGGACGGCGGCGCTGGCGCCGACACGCTGATCGGTGGGACGGGCAACGACACGTACCTGGTGGACAATGCCGGTGACTCGATCGTGGAGGCGGCCGGGGGCGGCACGGACACGGTGCGTGCGTCGATCAGCTACAGCCTGGCGGGTCAGCAGCTCGAAAACCTGGTGCTGACCGGCGCGGCGAACCTCAACGCGACGGGCAATGGCGGCGCCAACACCCTCATCGGCAACAGCGGCAACAACACGCTCGATGGGTTGGCCGGCGCGGACACCATGACAGGCGGGCTTGGCAACGACATCTACGTCGTCGAAGGCGCAGGCGATCTCGCGGTGGAAAGTGCCGGGGAAGGCACCGATACCGTGCAATCGGCAATAACCTACACGTTGGGAGCGAACGTTGAAAACCTGACCCTGACCGGCACGGCCGCGATCAGCGGGTTCGGCAACGCGCTGGGCAACAGCCTGACGGGCAACGCGGCCAACAACACACTCGACGGCGGCGCGGGCAACGACACAATGGCCGGGGGTCTGGGCGACGACCGCTACTTCGTCGACGCCACCGGCGACGTGATCGTCGAGGCCAACAACGCTGGCACCGACACGGTGCTCTCGTCCGTCAGCTACAGCCTGGCAGGCCAGTTCCTGGAGAACCTGACGCTGACCGGCACGACCAACGTCAACGCCACCGGCAATGGCCTAGCCAACATCGTCACCGGCAATGCCGGCAACAACGTCATTGACGGCGGCGGCGGCAATGACACCATGGCCGGCGGCCTAGGTGACGATACCTACATGGTCGATGCCGTGGGCGACGTGGTGCAGGAGGCGAACGGCGCCGGCACCGATACGGTGCAAAGCTGGGTCAGCTACACGCTGGCGGGCAGCTTCATCGAAAACCTGACCCTGTTAGGGCAGCTGACCAACACCAACGGCACCGGCAACAGCCTCAACAACCTCATCACCGGATCGGGCGGCAACAACGTCATCGACGGTGGCCTGGGCAACGACACCATGGTGGGCGGCAACGGCAACGACACCTACTACGTCGACAGCACTTCCGATGTGGTCACCGAGTTCGCCAACCAGGGCACCGACACGGTGATCTCGTCGGTCGGCTACACGCTGGCGGGCTCGCACATCGAGAACATCACGCTCACCGGCTCGACCAGCACCTATGCCAACGGCAACAGCCTCGACAACGTGCTGGTGGGCAACGCTGGCGCCAACACCATGAACGCACGCGGCGGCGCGGACGTGCTCGACGGCAGCCTGGGTGCGGACATCCTGACCGGCGAGGCGGGCGCGGACAGCTTCCGCTTCACCACCGCGCTGGGCGGCGGCAACATCGACACGATCACCGACTTCAGCGTGGCGGACGACACGATCCAGCTGGACGATGCCATCTTCTCGGCCGCCGGCGCCACCGGCACGCTGGGCGCGGGCGCGTTCTGGACGGGCAGCGCCGCGCACGATGCCGATGACCGCATCGTCTACGACGCCGCCACCGGCGCCCTGTTCTACGATGCCGATGGCAACGGCGCCGGCGCCGCGGTCCAGTTCGCCACCATCGGTACAGGCCTCGCCCTCACCAATGCGGACTTCCTGATCATATAAGGAGAACCACCGCCAGACGGGTTCGAGCGGCCCGTCTGGCATATGGCCAGGCTGATCGATGATAATGGAGGGTAGGGGTACAGACTGTGTCGACGGGCGATGACGCTCGATCAGGCGATCTCCGGGCGCTGGCGTCCCTTTTCGGGCAAGCCGCGCTCGAGCCTGAACTCTGGCCTGTCGCCCTCGATGCCTTTGCCGCTGCCACGCGATCGGAACAGGCCCAACTCGTTGGCTTCGGGCCACGGTTCGGCGGCTTCAACTGGGTCAACCACGCCCCCTCCGGCATGCTCGAAGCGTTCACCGAGGTCGAGCGCGAGCCTGACCTGAACTTCCGTATCAAGGCCAGCCAGCAGAGCCCGCGTGCAACCGTCGTGTTCGAGAAGGACTACGATGCAGCTCGGCCGCTGCTGTCCGGCGATAGCTACCTCGACTTATGCAACGACTGGGACATCCTCTACGGCTGTCAGACCGACCTGGTCGCCACGTCCGATAGACTTGTCGGCATGGCGCTGCTGCGCACGCGGCGAGACGGTCCGACAGACGCGGCAGCGCGCGAGACCTTCGCGGCGATCAGGCCCGCGGCACGAGCGGCGGTGGCCCTGCAATCGGCGGTGGAGCGCGGCGGGCACCAGCTTGTCGCCGGCGCACTCGAGGCCGTGGGCGCCGCCTGCTTCGTGCTCGATCGCAGCTGGCGTGCCGGCGCCATGACCCCTATGGCCGAACTCCTGATCGAGCAGGGCCACTTCGTGCTTGTCGATGGTCGCCCGCTGCCCCGCGATGGGTCCGCGGCGCGCAAGATCGTCGCCCATAGCAGGCGCATCCTGTCCGGCCGGGCAGCGGGTGCGGAGCTCATCGCGCATACCGCACAAGGCCCGATGCGCATCACCTTGTCGGTGCTGCCGCCGCGTGACTGGCAGCTGGGCTTTGGCCCCTACGCCTTGATGACGGCCAAGCCGTCGAGCGGGATGAGCGTGGCGGATATCGATCGCATGCGCGCCGCCTTCGGCCTGACCAATGCCGAAGCCGCCGTCGCGCAGCTTATGCTGGCAGGGCACCGACGCGACGCCATCGCCCGGATGCGGGGAACCAGCGCCGAAACGCTGCGCAGCCAGATGCGCAACATCTTCGCCAAGCTCGGCGTCAGGCGGGAAGCGGATGCAATCGGCGTATTACACACGCTGTTTCAGTAAGAACGCTTATCCCCCTTTCGTGTGTTGAGGACCGGCACCGCTGGCCGCAAACCACTGATAAATTGAAGGCAGATCAGGGCATGGCTACGATCAACGGCAACGCGAATGACAGTATCCTCAACGGAACGTCGGGCGCGAACGCCATCAATGGCCTTACCGGCGCCACGGGCCAGTTCGCCACCGCCGGCACAGGCCCCCGGACTTCGTCCTGATCTGACCGTCAACAGCCTTCGCAGCCAAATCCGGCATCGCAGGCCAACTCTCAAGAACTCTCCAGGAGACCAAGCTCATGCCGATCTACCAAGGCGATCCGAACCAGATTGACGAGTTCACCGCCGACCTGAGTGCAGCCACGACGCCAGTCTCGCTGATCCCGCTGACCGACGGACGCATATGGCTGCTCGGCCCTGAGAACTCCAGCATCATCGACTACGATATCCTGAATGTCACCGGAGGCTCGGGCAAGGATTTGCTGATCGGCGGTGAGGGCCGCGATACTCTGGTGGGCGGCGAAGGAAACGACATCATCGACGGAGGGTGGAGCGACGGCAACGACGTGCTCGTGATACCCAATGCCGATGACGATACGCTGATCGGCGGCGCGGGAATCGATATCCTGAGCTACAGCTACGCCGATGCGGGCGTCTCCGTGTCACTCGCTCAACAGGGCACTCGGATAGACACCGGAAATGCGGGCAACGACTATATCGAGGGCTTCGAAAACCTCACTGGATCCAAATTCGACGACGTGCTGACTGGCGATGCCGGCAACAACGTGATCGATGGTGGCCGCGGCAATGATGTTCTCGATGGCGGCGCGGGCGTCGATACCGTGTCTTATGCCTCCGCGCCGTTCAGCTTCGTGAACCCCGGACTGGCGGGCGTGACGGTAAGCCTTGCCACGATCGGCCAGCAATATACCGGAGAGACGGGCTGGGATACACTGACCGGCTTCGAGAACCTCACCGGATCGGCGTATGACGACGTGCTGGGTGGCGATGCCGGCGCGAACGTCTTGCGCGGTTCGACCGGCGACGACACGCTGGACGGCGGCGCGGGCGACGACACGCTTGATGGCGGAGAGGGCTCGGACTGGGCCATCTACAGTGCGGCCACGTCCGCCGTGTCCGTCTCGCTGGCAGCGGGCACCGCGCAAGGCGGTGCGGGCAACGACCAGTTGATCGGCATCGAGAACGTCGTCGGCTCAAGCTATGCCGACACGATCAGCGGCAACGCGAAGGCAAACATCCTTGATGGTGGCGCGGGTGCCGACACGCTGACGGGCGGTGCAGGCGACGATACCTACCTGATTGACGACGTGAACGATCGCACCGTGGAGTTGGCCGGCGGCGGCTATGACACCGTGCGCGTGACTGCATCGTCATACGTGCTGGACGCTCAGGTCGAGGCGGTTATGCTAGACGGCAACGCGCCGCAAAGCGTGACTGGCAACGCGCTGGACAATTTGATCGTCGCTTCCGGCTATGACAACGTCATTGAGGGTGGCGCAGGGATCGACACCGTCTCCTACGTGACGCATTACGGCGTCGACGTCAGCTTGGCGATTACCGGCACGCAGGCGACGAACGGCAGCGGCAGCGATCGACTGACCGGGATCGAGAACCTGACCGGCTCGTATGGCGATGACCGGCTGACCGGCGATGCCGGCGCGAACGTCTTGAGCGGTCTTGGTGGATCGGACACGCTGGATGGTGGCCTGGGCGACGATGTGCTGGACGGCGGCTTCGGCTCCGACTGGGTGAGCTACGCCTCGACGGGGCAGGGCGTGACGGTGTCACTGGCCGATACGGTCCATGTCACCAGCCAGGGTAGCGACACCTTCGTGTCGATCGAGAACCTGATCGGCTCCGCCTTCGACGACACGCTGACCGGCGACGATGGCGACAACCGCCTGGATGGCGGCACGGGCAATGACATGCTGGATGGCAGCTTCGGCTATGATGGAGCGGATTATGGGCGCGCTACCTCCAGCGTCACCGTGTCACTGCTGGACACGGGCATGCAGAATACGGGCGGCGGCGGTATCGACACGCTGGTCGGTATCGAAGACCTTTACGGTTCCGCGTTCGGCGACACGCTCGGGGGCGACGACGGTGTCAACACGCTGGACGGTCGCGGCGGCAACGATGTGCTGACCGGCTTTGGCGGCAACGACACCTATGTGGTGCAGGCAGGCGATACGATCGTCGAGATCGAGAATGGCGGCTACGACTATGCCTATGCGTCCACCAGCTACACGCTGGATGCCTGGGTAGAGGATCTGGTCCTCACCGGCTACAGCACGAACGGCACGGGTAACGAACTGAACAACACCATCATCGGTGATGCCGGAGACAACGTGCTGCGCGGCGAGGAGGGTGACGACACGCTCTACGGCCAAGGCGGAAACGATACGCTGATCGGCGGCACCGGTGACGATCGCTATGAAGTCTCCAACGTGGGTGATGTGGTGGTTGAGGTGACCGGTGAAGGTTACGACTGGGTAGAGACCACCCTGACCAACTACACGCTGGCTGCCAATGTTGAGGGGCTGAGGGCCACCTACAACGGCACGGGCAACGCGCTCGACAATCAGCTGATCGGCAGCTCTTTGGCCAACGTGCTGGACGGCGGTGCCGGCGCCGACACGATGGATGGCGGTGAAGGCAACGACACCTATTATGTCGACAATGTCGGCGACGTTACGAACGACGGCGGCAGCAGCGGCGGGGATCGGGTCCTTTCTTCGGTGAGCTACAGCATCGGCTATGGGATCGACTATCTCGAACTCACCGGCACCGCCAACATCAACGGCACGGGCAATAACGGCGATTTCAACACGCTGGTCGGCAACGCCGGCAACAACCGGCTTGATGGGCTGGGCGGCAACGATTTGCTGATCGGCGGCAGCGGTGATGACACCTATGTGGTCGATACCGAGTCCGACCGCATCATCGAGACACAGGGGGGCGGCAACGATACCGTCGAATCCTCAGCCGACTTCTACAACCTGGAAGGCCAGTGGATCGAGAGCCTGTTGCTGACCGGGACGCGGGATAGTGCAGTTCACGGCAACCGCCAGGACAACCTCCTGACCGGCAATTCCGGCAACAACTGGATCAGCGGCTTCGCCGGCGGCGATACTATGGTCGGCAAGGGTGGCGATGACATCTATGTCGTCGAGGATGAGCGCGACATTGTGGTCGAGGCAGCAGGCGAAGGCTACGACACCGTGCAGGTGCTGGGAGACTTCTTCTACACGCTTGGTGCGAACATTGAGGCAGCTTCCATCCGGGGTACGACCAAGACCGGACTGAACGGCAACGCACTGGACAACCGGCTAACCGGAGATGGTTTCACCAACATGCTGAATGGTGGCGCCGGCGCGGATACGATGATCGGCGGCGCAGGAGATGACTTCTACACCGCCGACAATGCTGGCGACGTGGTGATCGAACTGAACGGCGGCGGCACGGACACGGTACGCGCGTCAATCAGCTTCAACTTGGCCGGCCAGTTCATCGAGAACCTGACGCTGACCGGATCGGCCGACATCGACGCGACCGGCAACGGGTTGACCAACTTGCTGATTGGCAATTCCGGCAACAACGTGCTGGATGGCCGGGGGGGCGCCGACACCATGGTCGGCGACATTGGTGACGACAGCTATTACGTGGACGATGCCGGCGACAAGGTCACCGAAATCGCCGACCAAGGGACCGACACAGTGTTCGCTTCGGTGAGCTACGATCTGTCCGGCAGCTTTGTCGAAAATTTGATGCTGCTATCCAGCCAGAACCTGAACGCCACCGGCAATGGGCTGGCCAATCACCTCCAGGGCAACAGCGGCAACAACATCATCGATGGCGGCAGCGGGGCCGACACGATGCTCGGCGGCACTGGCAACGACACCTATCATGTCGACAATGTCGGAGACATCGTAACCGAGTTTGCCGATCAGGGCATCGACACCGTGATCTCAAGCGTCGCCTTCACATTGGCCGGCACGCATATCGAGGCGCTGACCTTGACGGGCACGCAGGGTCTCTCCGCAAAAGGCAATGGTCTCGCCAACACCATCACCGGCAACGCGGGCAACAACGCGATCGATGGTGGCTTGGGCGCGGACATCCTGACTGGCGCGGCGGGGCTGGATATCTTCCGCTTCACCACGGCGCTGGGAGGCGGCAATCTCGACACGATCACCGACTTCAGCGTGGCGGACGACACGATCCAGATGGACGACGCGATCTTCTCAGCCGTCGGTGCTCCTGGTGCCAACAATACGCTAGGCGCAGGCGCCTTCTGGACCGGCAGTGCTGCGCACGATGCTGACGACCGCATCGTCTACGACGCCGCCACTGGCGCCCTGTTCTACGATGCCGACGGCAACGGCGCCGGCGCCGCGGTACAATTCGCAACCATCGGCACGGGCCTCGCCCTCACCAACGCGGACTTCGTTCTGATCTGATTTTTATGCCGTCGGTGCCGAAAAGCGCCGACGGCTCAATCTGTCCCGTGTCGAACGGGTCGCATCACACGCTTGTTCGCGACTTGCCTGACTGCGCGGTAATGCTTGCGATTACGGGGCGCGGCCGACTTGCGCCGACCGCACCATCATCGTAAGCGTAAGCGGTGCTCTGATCCCACATTGTTGAAGGCGGTGGGTTAAGCCAGGGATGGGCCCTTTCGCGAGGGTTAGAGCCATGACGATGTCATGTGATGAGAGGTGGCTCGGTTTGTCTGTACAGCCTCGCGGGCTCGTTAAGTGGATCGCCAGCCGGTTGATCATGCCGCTGCGAGAAGCGGCTGGTTGTAGTATATCTGGTCGGGCGTCCTGCAGCCAAGGCTCGAGTGCGGCCTCACGGCATTGTAGAAGCCGAAATATCGACCGATGCCGCTGCGAGCTTCGGGCACCGACGCGTAGGCGTGGAGATACACCTCCTCGTATTTCACCGACCGCCAAAGGCGCTCCACGAAGACGTTGTCGCGCCAGCAGCCTTTGCCATCCATGCTGATAGCGATCTT
>Ga0247735_1000999_pt1 | contig 11127 bp, 9 predicted proteins | sample UWRJL178409R2_FD_180934 | JGI IMG/M metagenome (GOLD analysis project Ga0247735, IMG submission 180934) | Plant litter microbial communities from Arlington Agricultural Research Station in Wisconsin, United States - UWRJ-L178-409R-2 | ecosystem: Environmental > Terrestrial > Plant litter >...
ACCAATGCGCCAACGCCGATCGCGCTCTCGAACGCCCACCGGGACCAGACGACGGATGCCGCGGCGAACGCCACGAACACCAGCAGCGGTTTCGGCAGTCGAAGCATCACCTGAAACCGTCCGGGAACCGCGAGCCAGGACACGCTCGTCGCGACGAGCGTGAGCACGATCGCACCCCAGCCCCACCAGCCGAAGAGGTTACGAAGAAAGTTGCCGCCGAACACCGTGAAGAACGCCATCGTGGCGAGGAACGCCTCCGGGCTTGCCAGCGGCAGAACAGCGGATGCCACCCGAACTCGCCGGGTGGCATCCGTAATCGTCGTCATGCGGCCGACCGTAGACGGCGTTGGTGAAGCGCGAGTGTCTAAACGAAGGCGGCTTTGCCCGTGATGGCGCGGCCGACGATGAGGGTGTTCATCTCGCGGGTGCCTTCGTACGAGTAGATCGCCTCAGCATCGGCGAAGTAGCGGATGACGTCGTAGTCGAGAACAATGCCGTTTCCGCCCAGAATTTCGCGGCTCCAGGCGACGGTCTCCCGCATCCGGCTGGTCGTAAACGCCTTGGCGAGCGAGGCGTGCTCGTCGCGCTGGATTCCCTCATCGAGCATGTCGGAGACCCGGGTGACGAGTCCGATCGATGCCGTAATGTTACCGAGGCTCTTGGCCAGGAGGTCCTGGACGAGCTGGTGGCCACCGATCTCCTTGCCGAACTGGATGCGCTCGCCGGCGTACGCGACGGCGGCCTCGTAGGCGCCGATCGAGTTGCCGACCGCGGCCCAGGCGACTTCGGCGCGGGTGAGGCGAAGGACAGCAGCTGTCTCGCGGAACGACTTCGACTGCTGCAGGCGGTTGGCCTCCGGAACGACCATGTCCTCGAACACGATGTCGGCGTTCTGCACGATGCGCAGTGCCTGCTTGTTCTCGATGCGCTTCGCCGAGTAGCCGGGGGTCGATGTCGGAACGATGAATCCCTTGACCTGGCCGTCATCGGCATCCTTTGCCCAGACGATCGTGACGTCGCTGATCGAGCCGTTGCCGATCCAGCGCTTTGCGCCGTTGATGACCCAGTTGTCGCCATCACGCTTCGCGACGGTGCGAAGTCCCTGGGCTGAATCGGAACCGGAGAGCGGCTCGGTGAGTGCGAAGGCGCCGAGGAGTTCGCCGGATGCGAGCTTCGGCAGCCATTCGGCGCGCTGTTCGGGGGAGCCGGCGACGCTGATCGAGCCCATGACGAGGCCGTTCTGCATACCGACGAGCGTTGCGAGGCTCGCATCGACGCGAGCGAGTTCGAGGGCGACCCAGCCGCGGAAGACCGCCGAGTTCTCGAAGCGGCGGGTCTCCGGCCACGGTTGGCCGAACAGGCCGAGCTCGGCGAGGTCGGTGACGACCTTGCGCGGGTAGAACTCTGCCTTCGCCCACAGGTCGTTGACGATCGGGCGAATCTCGGTTTCGAGGTAGGCGCGAAGGCGCACGATGAGGGCTTTCTCTTCATCGGTGAGGCCGTTTTCGTACCCGTAAAAGTCGCTGCTGAGTGACTCGAATGACATATGAATGCTCCATTGCTTGTCGGAATCCTCACAAAGCGTAGATCGCTGGCGAACGATGCCCCTAGACGATTGGTACTTTGGTCCAAGCGACGACAAGAGACGGGCCGCATGTTTGTAGGCATCACCAATACCCCCCGGGACTACGCCTGGGGATCGACGACGGCAATTGCCGAACTCTTCGGACGGGAGCCGTCCGGAGCGCCGGAAGCGGAGCTGTGGCTCGGCGCGCACCCGGGCTCCCCGGCGCGCGTCGTCGACCCGTCCACGGCGTCGGGTGCAACGACGATCCCTGAACTGCTCGCCGGTGAACGGCTGCCGTTCCTGCTGAAGATCCTCGCGGCGGCGTCCCCGCTGTCGCTGCAGGCTCACCCGACGATGGCGCAGGCCGGCGTGGGGTTCGACCGCGAGAACGCGCTCGGTATCGCGCTCGACGATCCGGCACGCAACTACAAGGATGCCTTCCACAAGCCCGAGCTGATCTTCGCGCTCAGCGACACCTTCGATGCCCTGTGCGGCTTCCGCCCGGTCGCCGAGACGCGGGCGCTGCTCGAGCTCCTCGGCCCGGTCGCGGCCCCGCTCCTCGAGCGCCTCGTTGACGACGCCTCCCTCGCTGCGGTGTTCGAGTGGCTGATCTCCCGCGGCGACGGCGTCGACGAACTCGTTGCGGCGATCGTCTCCGTCGCGCCCGAGCACTCGGACGAGCTCGCCTTCGCCACCGTCGCTTCGCTCGCCGAGGCCTACCCCGGCGACCCTGGCATCCTGATCTCCCTGCTGCTCAACCGGGTCAGGCTCAGCCGTGGCGAGGTTCTCTACCTGCCGGCCGGCAACATTCACGCCTACCTCGACGGCCTGGGAGTCGAACTGATGGCGGCGTCCGACAACGTGCTTCGCGGCGGACTCACTCCCAAGCACGTCGATGTTCCGGAACTGCTCTCGGTGCTGGATTTCACGCCGGTGCCGGTTCCGTATCTCGCGCCGGTGGAACTCTCGGCCGGTGTCGAGGCTTACCGCCCCGACGTGCCGGACTTCGAGCTGCTTCGAGTGACCGGAGGCGCCCAGGTAGCGCTCGCCGCGGATGCCATCGCGATTTGCACGCGGGGGTCGTTCGCGCTCTCCGGTGCCGACGACTCTGCGCGCATCGCGCTCGGCGAGGCCCTGTTCATCACGGGGGAATCGACGGTCACGGTGACCGGCGACGGTGAGCTGTTTGTAGCGACGAGCAACGCCGCCGACTGAACCGTCGAAACCGACAAAAACTCCGCGAGCGCTGCTACGCTGACGCATGACTTCTCCCCACCGCAACCGTTTTCGTTCGACGATTCTCGCGCCAGCGATCCTTGCGGTGTCGCTCCTCGCGCTCGCCGGCTGCACCGCCGGCGGCACGGCGGCTCCCACCGGCCCGGATGTTCCGGCCGAGGTCGCGCCGAGCCTTCCGCCGGCTCCGGCCGCGGCGTTCGACGGTGACTGCGATTCGGTTTTCGCGGCTGCCGACCTCTCCGATGTCCTCGGCCAGCCGATGGGCAACCCGGTCGAGTACGCGGCGAGCCCGTCCGCGCTTACCGTCGCGGTCGAGGTCGTCGGCGGAGTCGGCTGCAGCTGGCAGGCAAGCGGAAACGAGACGGGGGAGGGTGCCTATCTCGACACCATCGTCTTCCCGAAGGCAGCGGTGCCGGACGCCGAGCTTCAGGACCCGTACTGCTACTCGACCGAGAACGGCGACACCGTACTGAACGCGTGCAGCTTCACCGCCGAGGCATCCGGGTATCTCGTGTCGGGAGTCGCCTATGTTCGTCCGGGCCAGTCCGAGAGCGAAGCGCAGGCAGCGGTCGGTGCCCTCGTCGCGCTCTTCGCGACGTCGGCCGAGAGTGTTGGCGAGCCGGTGCTGCCGGTCACCGCCGATGGCGCGTGGTCGACACCGCCGGAGTGTGAGGTGCTCAGTGCAGCCGCAGACCTGCCCGGAGTCCTGAACAGCCCGGAGCTCGTGGCGTACGTCGCGGATGGACCGTCGGAGGCCCCGCCGGCGCTGTTCTCAGTGGCTTCAGCCGCCGGGTACTTCTCCTGTTCCCTGACCTACGACGACGGCGAGACCCCCGCCGGAAGCGTCCCATCGTTCACGCTTACGGGGCTCGCGGGTGCGTCGTTCGTGCAGCCGAGGCTCGTCGAGGCCGGTGGCCTGTCTTACGACGTCGAGGGGTACGACTTCTCGGTGCTCACCGCCGACGATCAGCTGAACGTGTTCGACGGCAGCAACTGGCTGACCATCGTGTCGTCTGCCTACTCAAGCGAGGCGACCGAGCTTCCGTCGCTGGTGCCGGCCGTCGCCCCCGTATTCGCCGCCCTTACCGGCCAGTAGCTGGCTCGGGTCGAAGCCGGTGGTCCGCGACGGTCTGGTTTTTCGCGACGGTCCGGCGTTCCACGACAGTCCGGTAACGGTTGTGACGCGCTCCCGGCGACGCTCAGCGACGCCGCGTAGGGTTTTGCTATGAAGAGACCGGTCGCGCCGCACACTCGTTCGGCCCTCGTCTTCGTCCTGGTGGCAGCGACCCTCGCGATCGCGGGGTGTTCGGCAACCCCCACCGCGCCCGTGACTTCGGCAGCGCCAACGGCCACAGCCACCCCGACACCGACCGCGTCGGCCGAGCCGGTGGTCAATCCGGGCGGCACCGCACCCCCGCAGGCGTTTGGCGGGGACTGCAACGCCGTGTTCACGGCATCCGATGTCAGCAGTGTCGGCGGCTGGGAGCCCGCCTCGGCCGTCGGGTTCGTGAACACGGTTCCGGACATGGCTCTCGTGCACCAGGTCGGCGGACTCGGATGCGTGTGGAGCCCGGCCGAGGGAACCGAAGGGTACCTCCAGGTCACCGTCGTGCCGCAGAAGATCCTGAGCAACGAGCTCGAGAACGGCACAACCTGCTTCCTGCAGTACGAGAAGACCTACATCTGTGCCGTTGACGTCGAGTCGAACGGCTACCACCTGTCGGCCAACCTGACGACCGCGAACACCTCGAGTTACGAGGCGGCCAACCTCGCGTCCGCGAGCCTCGCCCAGATTTTCACCGCTCACGCCGAAGCACAGCCGAAGGCACAGGTGCTCAACCCGCGCGATGGCTCGTGGCCGCTCGATTTCACCTGCCGCCAGCTTAATCGCAAGGCAAAAGTCGCCAAGGCACTCGACAATCCGGGACTCGAGCTCTCGGACGGCGGTGGTGACGTGCAGGTGACCGCCGCCGAGACCGACCTCTGGGGCGGACGCCCGTTCCTGCGCTGCTACTGGCGCCAGAACGAAGGGGACGCCGGCACGGTCAGCCAGCTGACCGTCGCGGTCCTCGGGGGAGCCGCATGGACGCAACTCGAAGTCGCGGCGCTGCCCGGGGCTGAAGAGGTTTCGGTGGACGGTGCCGAGCGCGCGTTCGTGGTCACCGATCCGGAGGGGAGCGGCTCAGACGTCGCGGAACTCCACATCTTCGACGGCGTGAACTGGTTCGTGCTGACCTCGGAGTCGAGCGAGCCGTCAGCCCTGTACGCGGCCGTCCCGGCCCTCATCAAGGGACTCGGCAAGCTCTAGCGCGAGGCTAGCCAGCAATGGCGAGCAGCCCGAAAGTGCGGCGGTACGCGGTCGGCGTGGTCTGCAGCACCTTGAGAAAGTGGTGGCGCATCACGGCGGCCGTTCCGAATCCGGTCTCCTGGGCGATTGATTCGAGTCCGCCGTCGGTCTCTTCGAGCAGGAGCTGCGCGCGGATGATCCGCTGGCGGTTGAGCCAGGCGGCCGGAGTCGTGCCCATCTCCGCGCGGAACCGGCGGGCGAAGGTGCGGCTCGACATCAGCGCCTTTCTCGCCAGCTGGTCGATCGTGAGGTCCTGGTCGAGGTTCTCCAGCATCCAGTCGGCAACGACGGCAAACGAATCGCTCTTGCAATCGAACACCGGGGACTGGATGTACTGCGACTGCCCGCCGTCGCGCTGCGGCGGCACGACCATGCGCCGCGCAATGACGTTCGTCTGGGCTGCCCCGCGTTCCTTGCGCACGATGTGCAGCGCGGCGTCGATGCCGGCAGCGGTGCCCGCGCTCGTGACGACCTTGCGGTCTTCGACGAACAGGACGTCCGGGTCGACGGCAGCGCGGGGGAACTCCGCGGCGAGCCGATCGGTGTGCATCCAGTGCGTCGTGGCGCGACGGCCATCGAGGATGCCGGACTGCGCGAGCGCGAACGCCCCGCTGCAGACGCTGAGCACCCAGGCCCCGCGCGCTTCCGCCGCGCGGATGACCTCCAGGTAGCGCTCGTCGATGTTCTCGATCCGGTGGGCGGGAACCGCGATCAGGTCGGCCTCAGCGGCGGCGTCGAGGCCAGCCTCGATGTACATCTCATAGCCGAGGCTCGTGCGCACGGGCCCAGGATCGGCTGTGACGATCGAGAACTCGAACGTCGGCCCGTCCATCTCCGACCGGTCGATACCGAAGACCTCGCAAATGACGCCGAATTCGAACGGGGCGACCCCGTCAATGGCGAGAAGCACGATCTTGTTCAACATGATGACCTCCGGAGCCCACTGGCAGAAATGTGCCGATAGTCGTCAATCCTGCCACTATCGGCAGGAATCCACCAATCATAGATTTACTGCCATGACCGCACTCATCATCCTCATCGTCGCTCTCGGCCTCCTGGCCATTGCGGCATCCGTCTATGAACTCGCGCTCGACGGCTACCACCGCGTACGCACCCTTGACAGCGATCGGATGCACGACACCCGCAATCGCGCCGGCACGGCGCACTAGCCGCAGCCCGCGTCGTTCACCGGCACCTCGCCGCTGCCGCTAGCGTGGGGGTATGACGTGGTTGGTAACTGGCGGAGCAGGGTACATCGGAGCGCACGTGGTTCGCGCGCTCCTCGAGGCCGACATGAAGGCCGTCGTGATCGACTCGCTTTCGAGCGGATTCTCGGGGTTCGTCCCGAGCGGAGTCCCGCTGGTCACGGGGTCGATTCTCGACGGTGAACTGCTGCGCAGCGTCATCGACGAGCACTCGGTGACCGGCGTCATCCACGTGGCCGGGTATAAGTACGCGGGTGTGTCCGTGCAGCGGCCGCTGCACACCTACGAGCAGAACGTGACCGGAACGGCCGTGCTGCTCGCCGCGATGCAGGACAAGGGCGTCGACCGCATTGTCTTCTCGTCGAGCGCTGCGGTATTTGGAACACCCGACACCGACCTCGTCACCGAAGACACCCCGAAGAACCCGCAGTCGCCGTACGGGGAGTCCAAGCTCATCGGGGAATGGCTGCTGCGCGACCAGGCCGTCGCCGAGGGGCTCAGGCACACGTCGCTCCGCTACTTCAACGTCGTTGGTTCCGGAGTGCCGGAGATCTACGACGCGAGCCCGCACAACCTGTTTCCGCTCGTTTTCGCGGCGCTCGGCGAGGGAAAGACGCCGCGTATCTACGGCGACGACTATCCGACGCCCGACGGCACCAACGTTCGCGACTACATCCACGTGGCCGACCTCGCCCTCGCACACGTCGCGGCCGCACGCCGTCTCGACGCCGGCGAGCCGATCGAGGCCGCCTACAACCTGGGGAGCGGCGAGGGTGTTTCCGTCGCGCAGATCATGACGGCCGTAGCCGAGGTCACCGGAATTGCGTTCGATCCACAGATCGCGCCACGCCGACCGGGTGATCCGGCGAGAATCGTCGCCACCGGAGAACTCGCCGCTCGGGATCTCGACTGGAAAATGCGCCACAGCCTCACCGACATGGTGCAATCAGCGTGGGATGCGACACGCCGGGCCAGCCAACCCTCCTAAAGCAATTGAAGGTTTTATGATCTTCGACTTGACTCTCGCGAACTACACCGGTGTAATTATCACTAACGCATTACGGTCACACCGGCCAAAGGCGAAGGGAAGTCAGCATGGCGAATAGCGAATACCGCGCCAGTTCGCCCAGTGTTCCCGAAGACTGGTTTGTAGATCCGGTCAAGCTCGGCGTTCCGGGCGTTCGCAAGCCGTCGGCAGACGATGAGGCACTCGCCTGGCAGGCAGACTCGCTCTGCGCCCAGACGGACCCGGAAGCATTCTTTCCGGAAAAAGGCGGGTCGACCCGCGACGCGAAGAAGATCTGTTCCTCGTGTGAGGTTCGCACCCGCTGCCTCGAGTACGCACTCGAGAACGACGAGCGTTTCGGTATCTGGGGCGGCCTGTCCGAGCGCGAGCGCCGCAAACTCCGCAAGCGCGCGTAGCCAACGCCGCTGCCCCAACCTGCGGGCGGAATCTGAACGTCTGCGGTTCCGGAGCGTGTCAGCGGCCCCCGGCCGAACGATGCGCCTAGCATCGAACAAATGCAGCCGAGAGTCACCGTCATACTCGTCGCCCGAAACGGCGAACAGTATCTGAACCGCACCCTCGCCGCCCTGGCCCGCCAATCACGACGGCCCGATTCGGTGGTCTTTGTGGATGCCGGATCCACCGATTCGTCCGCGGATCTTCTCGCCGCTGCCGCGCCGACCCAGTTCGTCACCGAGAAGGGGCGCCGGACATTCGGCTCGGCCGTCGCCCACGCCGTTCACGTTGCAACGCCCTCGACCGCGACGAGCGACGACTGGCTGTGGCTGCTCGCCCACGACAACGCCCCGGAGCCCGGCGCACTTGCCGCGCTCCTCGCCGCCGTCGAAATCGCGCCCTCGGTCGCGGTCGCCGGCCCGAAGCTCATGCGCTGGGACGAGCCCGACGTCATCGCCTCCTACGGCGAGACCATCACGCCGTTCGGATCGTCGGTGTCCCTCGTCGATGGCGAACTCGACCAGGCCCAGCACGACCGCAACAGCGACCTGCTCGGTGTCGCAGCATCCGGAATGCTCGTTCGTCGCAGCGTCTACAGTGCGCTCGGCGGTTTCGACCCCGCCCTTCCGACCGTGGATGCCGCCCTCGATTTCTCGATCCGGGTGCGCCTCGCTGGCCACCGCATTGTCGGCGTTCCCGGCGCCCGCGTCGCGAGCGCCGGGGGACCGGAATCGTTCGGTAAGAAGCCCGGACCGGCGTCGAGTCGCGCAACCCGCGCAGCCCAGCTGCACCGCCGGCTCACCTACGCGCCGATTGCTGCGGTACCGCTGCACTGGCTCAGCATCCTTCCGATCGCCCTCGCCCGTGCGATCTGGCTGCTGCTCGCCAAGCACCCCGGAGCGATCGGAGGCGACCTGCGGGCCGCCCTCGCCGCGATCGTCGATCGACGGGTCGGAACCTCCCGCCGCAACCTCGCCCGCAACCGCTCGCTCGGCTGGGCCTCGATCGCACCGCTGCGCATGCCGTGGGCCCAGGTGCGGGAACTCCGCGCCCACCAGCGCGACCTGCGCGCCACCCCGGTTGACGAGGTCCTCGTCCGCGAGCGACCGAGCTTCTTCTCGAGCGGCGGAGCGTGGATCGTGCTCCTGCTCGCCGCGGTGGGCATCGTCGCGTTCGGATCGTTCCTCAACGCGACCTCGCTCACCGGCGGCGGACTGCTGCCGCTCGCGACAACGGTCGGCGAGCTCTGGGCGAACGTCGGCTACGGCTGGCACGACTTCGGTGGCGGCTTCATCGGCGCGGCCGACCCGTTCGCGTCCGTTCTTGCCGTACTCGGCTCGCTCACTTTCTGGTCACCGTCGACGAGCATCGTCGGTTTGTACCTGGTTGCCCTTCCGCTCGCCGCCCTCGCGGCCTGGTGGTGCGCGGCGCGCTTCTCGCGCCGCGGCTGGGCGCCCGCGATCGCCGCAATCCTCTGGGCTCTCGCCCCGCCGTTCCTGTCATCGCTCTCCGGCGGTCACCTCGGCGCCGTCATCGCCCACCTGCTGCTGCCCTGGCTCGTACTGGCGATCGTCGGCTCGGCGCGCAGCTGGGCCGCGTCGGCGAGTGCCGCGATCCTGTTCGCACTCGTCGCGGCATCCGCTCCGTCGCTCGTGCCGGTGCTCGTGCTCGGCTGGCTGGCCTGGGTGACTACCCACCCGTCCGGCCTGCACCGCACGATCGGAATCCCGATCGCGACCGTTGTGCTGTTTGCCCCGCTCGTCGCGCAGCAGGTCGCGGCCGGAAACCTGCTCGCCCTGTTCGTCGACCCCGGGGTTCCCGCCATCGCCGGTACCGATTCGGGCTGGCAGCTGACCCTCGGCGCACCCGACGGCGGATCGAACGGCTGGATCGCGATCGCCGCCGGGCTCGGTCTTCCGGACGTCGCCGGCTCGGTCATCCTGGCGGCGCTCCTGTTTCCGCTCGCGTTCCTCGCGCTGCTCGCCCTGTTCCTTCCCGCGAGCAGCCGCTCGATCCCCGCCCTCGTTGTCGCGCTCGCCGGATTCGTGACCGCCGTCGCGAGCGCCAACATCTCGATCACCGCGGTCGGGGCAACGACCACAATGATCTGGCCCGGTGCCGGTCTCAGCGTCTTCTGGCTCGGGCTTCTCGGTGCCGTCGTCGTCTCGCTCGAGGCGTTCCGTCGAAAGGTCGCGGTGCCGGCCCTCGTCGTCGCCCTCACCTGCTCGATCGCTGTCCTCCCGCTGCTCGGCTCGGTGTTGTCGGGAGCAGCGGATGTCCGCCAGGGCACCGGCAGGCTGCTTCCGGCGATCGTCACGGCGCAGGCCGTCGGCAGCCCGGGGGTCGGAACGCTCGAACTGACCGCCGAACCCGATGGCGGTCTCTCTGCCGTTGTCTCGCGCGGAACCGGCGAAACCCTCGACGACCAGTCGACAGTCGTCTCGACGTCGGCCGAACTGAGCGCCGAGCGAGAACGGATTGCGGTTCTCGCCGGCAACCTCGCGTCCCACAGCGGGTTCGATGCCGCAACCGAGCTGCAGGAACTGCAGATCGGCTTCATCGTCTCACCCGGCGCTGATTCGGGGGCGGCACGCGCCACCCGCGAGCGCACCGGCGAATCGCTCGACCAGAACCCCGTCCTCACCGCAATCGGCTCGACCAACAGCGGGTACCTGTGGGAATTCGAAGCGCTCGAAGTCGATTCGGCTGTTGCCGAGCCCGGACCGACCGACACCGCGATCGGACTCGGCGTGAGCATTGCGCAGGCGCTCGTCTTCCTCGTCGCGTTGCTCCTGGCCATTCCCACCTCGCGCCGCCAGCGCACGCGGGTCGTCTCGTCGAGCGATGAACCCGCGACCACGTTTGACGAGGAAGACAATGACTGACTCCGGAATGCCGGGCACATCCCCGGAACGGCCGCAGCATCCGCCCGTCCGCGGCGATGACAGCGTCACCGTCACGACCGAGAAGCCGAGGACTCCGCCGCGCACGGCCAAGACCTACGCCGTCGCCAGCGCACGGGCCGCCGCGGGAGCGGTCGGACTCGGCATCGCGATCGTCGCCGTGCTTGCTGCTGCACTGCTGCCACTTCCCGGCGTCACCGGCGAACCCGCGAGCATGACCGTCACCCCCGTCCCCACCGCCCAGCAGCTCGTCTGTGCCGGATCTATGCTCAGGCTCGGATCGCAGAACGGTGAGGATGCCACGACGTCATCCGCCGTCGGCCGGGCTATCTCACGGTTCGGTGCGACCTCGGGAGACGTCACGACGCGCACCCTCGACAACAGCAACGGTTCGCCGCTCGTGGTGA
>Ga0247735_1001000_pt1 | contig 11122 bp, 12 predicted proteins | sample UWRJL178409R2_FD_180934 | JGI IMG/M metagenome (GOLD analysis project Ga0247735, IMG submission 180934) | Plant litter microbial communities from Arlington Agricultural Research Station in Wisconsin, United States - UWRJ-L178-409R-2 | ecosystem: Environmental > Terrestrial > Plant litter >...
GATGGTCGCGATGAGCCGCGCACTCATGATGGACCCGCAGGTGCTCCTGCTCGACGAGCCGTCCGCCGGCCTGTCGCCGGTTCGTCAGGATGAAGCGTTCATCCGCGTCTCCGACATCAACAAGGCCGGCGTCACCACGATCATGGTCGAGCAGAACGCACGTCGCTGTCTCCAGATCTGTGACCGCGGTTACGTGCTCGACCAGGGCAAGGACGCATACACGGGCGCTGGACGCGACCTGATGAGCGACCCCAACGTGATCTCGCTCTACCTCGGAACACTCGGCGAGGACGCCGCCTAGGCGCTTCTCAGCACACGAACGGCCTCGAGCACTCGCTCGGGGCCGTTCGTGCGTTGTGGGGGCGCCTGACGGTGGTGTGCGGTGCGCAGGCGCTGGGGTGAGCGCGCTGGGCTGGGTTGTGGGGCACTGGTGACGTGTGTGGCCGGCTCAGCGCACGGTTGTGAGTTGCGCACGCTCAGCGGCGCCATCGCGGTGCGCAGAAAACAAGTTCTCTGCGTGTTGGCCGCCCCGAGCGTCGATGGGCCATGACACAAGCAGGCGAGTGGATGCCGGCAGTCGGCCGCACCGTGGGCGCTACACGTGCGGCAGCGGGCGTGGCATCCGCGATTCGCATCTGTGGTGTGTGCCGCTCGCCAGAACCCGCCACGGGGCGCGAGTCGCCCGGATCGCCCCGCGCGGCTCTCCTCGCCCGCCCCGGCCCGCCCCGCCCCCGCCCGTCGCAGGCACTCGTTTCGCCCGGTTCTGCTGCCGAATCGTGCGCCGGGGCCGCAGAACAGGGCAAATCGAGGGTCGCGGCGACGCCGGCCCCGGCGTTAAACGAGAAAGCCCCCGACCTTGCGGTCGGGGGCCCCTCTGCATCAGCTAGAAACTAGTTGATGCGTGAGTACTTGTTGGTTGCGTCGTACTGGTAGATACCGATGGTTGCCTCGGTCGGGTCGCCGTTCTCGTCGAACGTGATCGGACCGGAGTTGCCGTCGAAGTCAACCGTGCCACCGTCGAGGATGATCTGAGCAGCCGACGCGAAGTCGGTTGCCTTCTCACCGTCGCCGGAGCCGCCCGAAACTTCCTGGAGCTTCGCTGCGATGTCCGCACCGTCGACCGAGTTGGCCTCGAGCGCTGCGAGAGCGAGGAGGATCACTGCGTCGTAGGACTCAGCTGCGTAGCTGAAGTCCTTGAGCTCGGGGTCGCCCTCGCCAGCAACGTATGCCTGGAGACGGTCGGTGAAGTCACCGAGCTTGGCGGTGTCGAGGCCAGGCAGGGTTCCCTTGGCGCCGGTGAGGGTGCCTTCCGGGAAGTCTGCGCTGTAGTCGGCGAGGTTGCCGTCAACGAAGTAGAGCTTGTCCGACGGGAAGCCCGACAGGCCGGGAACGATCGTCTTGGTCTCTTCGAACGCGATGAGCGCGATGGCGTCGGGGTTAGCCGCCGTCACCTGGCTGATCTGAGCGTCGAACGACGTGTCACCCGTGTTGTAGGAAGCCTCTGCGACAACCTCGCCACCAGCGGCGGTGAACGCCTTGGAGGTGAACTCCTTGAGGCCGGTGCCGTAGGAGTCGTTGAGGTAGATGATTCCGAGGGTCTCGTTGCCGTCTTCTGCGATGAGGTTACCGAGAACTTCACCCTGCAGAACGTCCGACGGAGCGGTACGCCAGTAGAGGCCGTTGTCGTCCCACGTCGTGAAGTCAGCCGAGGTGTTGGCCGGGGAGAACTGGATTACGCCAGCGCCGGTCACGTCGTCGATGAACAGCTTGGAGGTACCCGACGATGCTGCACCGATGATGGCGGAGACGCCATCAGCGAGAAGGCGGGGAACCTCGGTTGCGTATGCCTTGTTGTCGGTGTCACCCGAGTCACCGTAGGTGACGTCGATGGTGATGCCGAGGTCAGCCTCGTTGATCTCCTGTGCTGCGAGTCCGACGCCAGCGATCTCGGGCGGGCCGAGGAACGCGAGGTTACCGGTGACGGGAAGTGCCGTACCGATCTTCAGCGTGAGGTCACGGGGACCTTCAGGGGTCTCTTCGGGAGTCGAAGCGCAGCCACTCAGGACGAGTGCGCTGACGCCCAGAACGGCAATGCCGCCGAGGACAGACTTCAGGGTGCGTGAGCGTGAGGCCGGGGCCTTCGCGAATGCGCTCATGTTGCTCCTAGGGTTCTATGAATGTGTTGGGACGCAGCCATGCTTGGCGCACAACTGTTCTGCACAAGCTACGGCGCAAAGCGCTCGTACACAATACGTACGTGTTACAGCCCTGTAACACCATCCAATCGTTACAGTTCGTGACATGAAATATCCCCCCGAACGTGGGGCAGCGTTAGTCCGCTGCGACTACCTCGGGAGCGTTCTTGGCAGTGAAGCGGTAGAGGGTGAACGAGCGCGCGGCGCTGTTTCCACCCTCGTCCAGGTCGGCGCTGCCCGACTGTCCCACGTAGTCGACGTCATCCTTGGCGCCTGCAGAAACGTTGCTCAGCACGTCGAGGCACTCCGCGAACGAGGCACACGGGATTCCACCGCTCGAGGCCGCACGCAGGTGGTGGGCGATCGACGGTCCTCCGTCGTCGTCTGCGAGGGTCGCGGCTATCGCTGCCAGCACCACGGCGTCGTAGGCCTCGGCGCCGAAGCGGGAGGTGGTGAGTCCAGGGTCCGACTGCCGTAGCTGGTTTCCGAACGCGGGGAGGGTCACCGCGCCCGCGGCGACTCCCGCAGCGCCCTCGAGGCTGCCAGCGGGCACGCTCGAACCCCAGCTGCGCATTGCCGTGCCGAGGAGCACGAGCGAGCTGCCCTCGTGGCCCGCCGCGAGCAGCGCGTTGAGCAGCGACGTGGTCTCTGCCTTGGCCGCGTTCGGTGCGGAGATGACGATGGATGCCACGTCCGCCTCGGCGAGCCCTGCAACCAGCTGCGTGAAGTCGGTCTGGCCGGGCGCGAAGGTGGTGGCGACGGTGGGTGTGAGCCCCGCGTCATCCAGTTCACCCTGAAGGTCGGCGGCGTCACCCTCGAACGTGATGAGGGCGGCGTTGTCGAGCGTGGCCTTCGGTACGGCGTCGACGATGCCCGCGGCGAGCGCGGCTGGGGTCTGCGCTGTGCTGAAGTCGAGGGCTGACGGGTCGGTGAAGGTCGCCGTCGGCGAGATAAGGGCCACGCCGGCCTCCGCGGCGAGCGGGGACACGACGTCGGCGACCGCGGTGCTCGACGGACCGATGACGACGTCGACTCCCTTCTCGACGAGGGCTGCGAACGATTTCGTGGCGGCGGCTGCGTCGGAGCCATCGCGGTGGAACAGCTCGACCGGCACGCCGCCGTACCCGCCGGCGCGGTTGAGGTCGCGCACGGCGATCTCGATGCCGGCGATCTGGGCGGGCGATTGGGCACGCGAGCCGCCGCGCAGGTCGAGGAGCGTGCCGATGCGCAGTACGCCGTCACCCGAGGGCGCGACCGTCACGGTGGGCGTCGGGGTGGGGGTCGGCTCGAGCGCCGTGCACCCCGTGAGCGCGACAGTGGCAGCGATCAGGAGGAGGGTGCCGACGCGTCTCACACCCGCACCCTACCTCCGGGTCAGACCCGTTCGAGTGAGGCGCGACGCGGACCGCGACCCGCGACGAACATGTCGACAGTGAGCACGATGAGAGCGACCCAGACGAGGGAGAAGCCGATCCAGCGCGCGACCGGCATGTCCTCGTGCAGCACGACGACCCCGATCACGAACTGCAGGATGGGTGCGAGGTACTGCGTGAGTCCCATCGTGGTGAGCGGGAGCCGGCGGGCTGCAGCCGCGAAGAACAGGAGCGGGATGGCCGTGACGGCCCCTGCGCTCAACAGGAGGATCGTGTGTGTCACCGAGACCGTGCCGATCGTGAGGCCGGTGGTGACTCCCGTCGCCACGAGGGCGGCGATCGCTGCGGGGGCGAGCCACGCGGTCTCGAGGGTGAGTCCGCTCACGGCGTCCACCCGGCCGCCGACCTGCTTCTTGATGAGGCCGTAGAAGCCGAACGAGAAGGCGAGGGCGATCGCGATCCACGGGAACTTGCCGTAGTTGACGGCGAGCACGAGAACGGCCGTCGCGCTGATGCCGATCGACACCCACTGCAGCACCCGCAGACGCTCGCGCAGCACGAACACTCCGAGGAGCACAGTGACGATCGGGTTGGTGAAGTAGCCGAGCGACGCTTCCACGACATGCCCGGTGAGGGTGGCGAAGACGTACACGACCCAGTTGACGAGGATGAAGGCGCCGGCGAGGCCCATGATGAGCGTCGTGCGGCGGTCACGCAGGATCGCGATGAGCCGGGGCCATCCACGCGTCACTGTCAACAGGAGAGCGCAGAACACGAGCGACAGCACGATGCGCCAGGCGACAATTTCGATGGCGCCAGAAGGGGCGAGGAGAAGAAAGAAGATCGGGAGAAAGCCCCACAGCCCGTAGGCGGCGATGGCGAAGATCAGGCCGGTGCCCGACGAGGATTGCTTGCGGGTTTCTGGCACGCTGTTCAGCCTATGTCTCGCCGGAACAGCAGAACGCCCGGTGACCGAGGTCACCGGGCGTTCTGGCGGTAAGTTGCTTGTCGTTGGCGCTTAGCGAACGACGACTGCGAGCACGTCGCGAGCCGAGAGCACGAGGAGGTCTTCTCCGCCGTACTTCACCTCGGTTCCGCCGTACTTGGAGTAGATGACCTTGTCGCCGACGGCGATGTCGAGGGGAATGCGGTTGCCGTTGTCGTCGATGCGGCCGGGGCCGACTGCGACAACTTCACCCTCCTGGGGCTTTTCCTTCGCGGTGTCAGGAATGACAAGTCCGGAAGCAGTGGTCGTTTCTGCCTCGACCTGCTTGATGACGATGCGATCCTCGAGCGGCTTGATGGAGACCGACACGGTTGACCTCTTCTTTCTAGAACTTCAGGTACGTGGTTGGCACTTTCGGTACGAGAGTGCCAGAGATCAACTGTAGTGCGCTGTTAGCACTCGTGCAATCCGAGTGCCAGAGCGCGGGCGGTTGTACGGTGGGGTCATGGACGTCTCCGAGCTGCGCGAACTTCTCTCGGTCGAGGGCCTGCGACTGCTCGACAAGATTCCCGCGTGGGAGTCGAAAGATGACGTTCTGCGCGTCGTCTCCGAGCTGCGCAAAGCCGGGCACTCCCCCGCGCTCGTCGCCGCCGTCGTGAGCCAGGCCAAACTGCGCGCACGTGGCACCGCCAAGTTCGGCGCATTCGCGAGCCGCATGCTGTTCACCGAGGCGGGCCTCGAGCAGGCCACCCGCCTGCGGGTCGCTGCCCTGCACGCGGGCCGGTTTCGCGACGCGGGGCTCAGCCACATCGTCGACCTCGGGTGCGGAATCGGGGCGGATGCACTGGCTCTCGCCTCCCTCGACCTCACCGTCACGGCAGTCGAGCTCGATGAGGCGACGGCGGCCGTCGCCGCGTACAACCTGGCTCCGTGGCCGAGCGCAAGCGTGCTCAACGCGGACGCCCTCGACGTCGACCTCGCCCCGTTCGACGGCGTCTGGCTGGATCCGGCGCGGCGCAGTGCATCCACTCGCCGCCTGTCCGACCCTGCCGACTGGACGCCCTCCCTCGACTTCGCCTTCGGCGTGGGCGCAACGAAGCCGACCGGGGTGAAGCTCGGCCCCGGAATCGACAGGGACCTCATCCCCGACGGGGCAGAAGCCCAGTGGATCTCGGTCGACCGCGATGTGGTCGAGCTCGGACTCTGGTTTGGTGCGGTGGCGCGGCCCGGGGTCGCGCGCGCCGCGCTCGTGATCGGCGAGCACGGTTCAGCCGAATTGACGGCCGCGGCCGATAGCGAGGACGCCGGCGTCGGCGAGCTCGGCGAGTTCCTCTACGAACCGGATGGCACTGTCATCCGCGCCCGGTTGATCGGCGATCTGGCGCGCGACCTGGGTGGCAGCATGCTCGACCCGCAGATCGCCTGGATCACCGCGGACGCCGCCGCAGCCACACCCTTCGCGCAAGGGTTTCGAGTGAGCGAGACGTTCAGCTACGACGAGCGCAAGCTCAAGCAGGCGCTCGCGGCACGCGGGATCGGCACCCTCGAGATCAAGAAGCGCGGGATCGATGTCGACCCCGCGCAACTGCGCAAGAAACTCGCGCTCAAGGGCGACCGCTCGGCGACCCTCATTCTCACGAGGGTCGCCGGCAAGCGGGTCGCGATTCTGGCCGACCGGTTGTAGAGGTCGAGCTAGCTGAGGCCGCCGGTGCTTCCCGCGATGAAGAGCGGGATGAAGACCGCGGCGAGGATCGCGATACCGACGAGGAGGCCGAGAGCGACACCGATGTAGCCGGTGATGAGACCGGTGATCCAGAGTCCGCGCGCGTACGGCTGGCGCTTCTGGGCGATGTGTCCGAGGATCACGCCGGCGAGTGCGGGCAAAAACCCGAGGCCGGAGAAGAAGAACACAATGCCGGAGATGCCGCAGACGAGCGCTGCGATAGCGAGTCCCTGCGGCGGGCCGGGCGTGTACGACGACGCGCCGAACGCGGGCTGCGGGTTGGCGACGTAGGGCGTCTGCGGCGCGTAGCCGTTGCCCGTCGCGTAGGGGTCGGGGCGCACGTAGGCGGCCTCCGCTGCAGCCGGCGGCACCGGCGGGCCATCGGTGACGTAGGGCGAAGGAGCGGCGCGGCGCGTCTCCTCATCGATCTCGGACACCACCTCGGCGGGCGCTTCGACCGGAGCCTGCGCGTCGGGCGCGGGCGTGACCACAGCCGCGCTCTCGGGCGGCAGCGGGATCGGGGGGACGTCGGGGGTCTTCTTCGTTGCCATGGGTAACTCCTCGTTAAAAGACTGTGGACCCACGCTATCGCGTGGGCCCACAGGTCGAAATGTTTAGTACGTGGTGTACGCGCCGCTCGCTGCGACAGCGAGAGCCCAGCCGATGAACGCGATGACGGCGATGAGCAGTCCGACAGCACCGAGGATGATTCCGGTGAGCCAGAGGCCCTTCGACGCGAACGGCTCCTTCGACTTGCCAAGGAATCCGAGGATCACGGCGGCGAGGGGGATCGGGATGCCCAGGATCGATCCGACGAACGGGATGAAGACGATGGCGAATCCGAGGATGCCGACGATGCCCGCGACGAGCGAGATGATGCTGAGGATCGGCGACTTGCCCGCGGGAGCACCAACGGGAGCCGTGTACGGCGTGGGCTCAGCGTAGGGCGTGGGCTCCGGGGTGGGAGGCGTGGTGTCAGTCATGAAAATGCTCCTTGGGTGCAAAACGAATGGGCGAAACCCAGAGTGGCACTCAAACGGGGGCAAGTCAACGACACGTGACCCCGTGTTGCGAGTAAACGTCAGGCTTGTATGACAGTGACGGGAAGCGTCGAGTCCGCGCCGAAGCCCGGTTGCGACGGTGGATGTCCCGCAGCGATCAGCTGGGCACCGAGGGCGGCGATCATCGCGCCATTGTCGGTGCAGAGCGCAAGAGGCGGGATCCGCAGCTCGACCCCCGCGGCCGCGCAGCGTTCGGCGGCAACCTCCCGCACGCGAGCGTTGGCGACGACGCCCCCTCCGAGCAGAAGTCGCGGAACACCGTAGGCCGCACACGCCGCAAGTGCTTTCGTCAGCAGGATGTCGGTGACCGCCTCGCGGAAGCTCGCCGCGACGTCTGCGATCGGAAGCTCCTCGCCGGAGTCGCGCTTCTGCTCGACCCAGCGCGCCACAGCGGTCTTGAGCCCGGAGAACGAGAAGTCGTAGCGGTGCTTCTCCATGTCTTTCTGGTGACTGAGCCCTCGGGGAAAACGGATCGCCCTGGGGTCGCCGCCGACGGCAGCCCTGTCGATCTCCGGGCCTCCGGGGTAGGGGAGGCCGAGAAGGCGGGCGACCTTGTCGAAGGCCTCCCCCGCCGCGTCGTCGATGGTCTCCCCGAGCAGTTCGACATCGGAGACGAGGTCGCGCACGAGCAGCAGCGAGGTGTGTCCGCCGGAGACGAGCAGCGCGATGGTGGGGTATTCGAGCGGGGAGGCATCCAGCGCGTCCGCCCCCACGTGCCCGACGAGGTGGTTGACGGCGTAGAGCGGCTTGTCGAGCGAGAGCGCGAGGGCCTTGGCGGCACCCACACCGACCATGAGCGCGCCACTCAGGCCGGGGCCGCTCGTGACGGCTATCGCGTCGATGTCGGCGAGCGTGACATCCGCATCGGCGAGTGCCTGCTGCAGCGCGGGAACAAGCGCTTCGAGGTGCGCACGGGCTGCGACCTCGGGAACGACGCCGCCGTAGCGGGCGTGCTCCTCCATCGACGAAGAGATGACGTTGGCGAGCAGCTCCGTGCCGCGCACGATGCCGATACCGGTCTCGTCGCAGCTCGTCTCGATGCCGAGAACCAGGGGCGCGCTCATGCGATGCTCGTCTCAGGGGAAGGGATGTGCAGTCGCATGACCACGGCATCCACGTTGTCGGGCTGGTAGTAGCCGGGCCGCACCGCGATCGGCTCGAACCCGAGCGAGTCGTACAGCGACCGTGCTCCGGGGTTGTCGGCGCGCACGTCGAGAAAGACCTCGGTGGCTCCACGCTCACGGGCCTCGGCGATGAGGGTCTGCATGAGCACGCGGCCGAGTCCCTCGCGGCGCGCAGACTCCCCCACCGCGATGGTCTGGATGTCAGCCTGCTGGCTGCCCTGGGGAGCGAAGAGCCCCGCGTACCCTTCAACACCCGCGCGCTCGGCGACCAGGTAATAGGTGTGCCGGCTCTTCAGCTCAGAGGCCATCGCCTCCGCCGACCACGCGTCGGTCTCGAAGACGGCAGACTCGATGAGCATGATGGCGGTGAGGTCGTCCGCGTTGGCGCGGCGCAGCACGAAGGTCATCAGCTCACCCGCTTGGGTCCGGCGGACGGCGTGACGTCGGGCGAGCGGAGGTAGAGCGCTTCGTCCCCCGCGAAGGGACGCTTGTGCAGGTAGAGGCTCTCGGCGAGGAGGCCGAGGGCTCCTCCGGGGATCGTCGCGGCATCCACTCGCTCGAAGCCCTCGAAAACGGGCAGGTCGTCGGGCTTGCACAGCGACGGACCCTCGATGCGGATCGGGAGACCCTCGGCGTCGGAACCCGAATACGCCGACCAGTAGACCTCACGGCGGCGCGCATCGGTGACCACGAGCGTCGGCCCGGTGATGCCGAACGCGACGGCATCGTGGCTCACGACCGGCACGACCGGCTTGCCCGCGCCGAACGCGAAAGCACGGGCTGCCGCGATGCCGACCCGGAGTCCGGTGAAGGGGCCGGGGCCCATGCCGACGGCGACTCCGGAGAGGTCGGCGACCGAAACTCGCGCATCGGCGAAGCACGCGGCGATGAGGCCGTCGATGACTTCGGCGTGCTTGCGGGTGTCGTCGGAGGAGTGCTCGGCGAGAATGCCACCGTCGCGGTCGACGATGGCGACGGCGGTTCCGGCGGAGGTATCAATCGCGAGGAGCACTGAGCCAGCCTAGATCGCTCCAGCGTTCGCCGTGGGCCGTGACGGTGACCTGGCGGGGTTCGATGCCGTCATCTGTCGCACTGTCGCCCTCCCGAATCGGGGCACCCTTCGGGCGCTCGATGTCGAGCTCGAGCCAGTCGTCGGTGATGCCATCCAGTTTTCCGGCGCCCCACTCGACGACGACGATGGATGCCGCGAAGTCGATGTCGAGGTCGTCGAGTTCCATGGCCGTGGCCAGGCGATAGGCATCGACGTGCACGAGGGGTGCTGCGCCGTCGACACGGGGATGCGTGCGCGCGAGCACGAACGTGGGGCTCGTGACCGCACCGCGCACCCCGAGGGCAGCACCGAGTCCGCGCGTGAGCGTCGTCTTGCCCGCGCCGAGTTCACCGTTGAGCGCAACGAGGTCGCCCGCCCGCAATTGGGAGGCGAGGAGTGCGCCGAACTCCTCCATGGCATCGGGCGTTTCTATCGTCAGCTTCACGGCAGGTACCGGCGGGTCACCCTCGCGCCGATGCGGGTGACGATCTCGTAGTTGATGGTGTCTGCGGCGAGCGCCCACTCGTCGGCCGAGGGCACGCCGGTGGCAGGGTCGCCGAACAGGATCGCGCGGTCCCCCGGCTCGACCTGCGCGTCACCGACGTCGACGACGAACTGATCCATCGCAACACGACCGGCGATCTCGAAGCGCGAGCCGTTGATCGACACGGGCCCGCTGCCGGAGGCCGAGCGCGGAACCCCGTCGCCGTAGCCGAGCGGCACGAGCACGAGCGTCGTCGGCGCGGTCGTCACGTAGTCGTGGCCGTACGAGACTCCGCTGCCGGCAGGAACGCGTTTGACCGAGACGATCTCGCCACTGAGCTCCATGGCCGGGGTGAGCGGGATGCCCGCTGGCCTCGCGAACGGCGAGAGCCCGTAGACGCCGATGCCGACGCGCACCATGGTGAACGCGGCATCCGGAAGCGTGAGCGCCCCGCCGGTCGCGGCGATGTGCACGAACTCCGGGCTGAGGCCGACGGCGCGCGCCTGGCCCAGCAGTTCGAGAAAGCGGGCGACCTGCGCTTCGTCTTCGCAATTCGCGAGGTGGCTGAAGAACCCGGTGACACGTAGCGAGCCGGCCTTCTCGTGGATGGCCGCAGCCGCGAACAGCGCAGCGCACTCCTCCGGGCCCGCACCGTTGCGTCCGAGGCCGGTGTCGACCTTGAGGTGCACGTTCGCGACGCCTGTCGCCTCGGCAACTCGCTCGAGCTGCGCGGTGCTGTGTACGCCGATCGAGATGTCGGCGGCGATGGCAGCATCGAAGTCCGCATCGGCACCGTGGATCCAGGCCAGCAGTGGAGCATCAATGCCCGCAGCGCGCAGGGCATGCGCCTCGTCGAGGTCGGCGACCCCGAGCCAGTCCGCGCCTCCGCACAGGGCAGCGCGAGCGACCTCGATGGCGCCGTGGCCATAGCCGTTCGCCTTGACGACGGCCATCGTGTGCGCTGCTGTTGTGGCATCCACGAGCAGGGCGACGTTGCGGGAGATCGCGGCCAGATCGATGCGGGCCTCGCGCAGCGTCATGACTCGACCACTACATAGGCGATGGCGATACCGGCATCGTGGCTCATCGACAGGTGCACGCGTGTGACACCGCGAGCGTCGGCCAGGCCGAGGGCTGCGCCGGAGAGCACGAGCGAGGGATTGCG
>Ga0247735_1001004_pt1 | contig 11100 bp, 12 predicted proteins | sample UWRJL178409R2_FD_180934 | JGI IMG/M metagenome (GOLD analysis project Ga0247735, IMG submission 180934) | Plant litter microbial communities from Arlington Agricultural Research Station in Wisconsin, United States - UWRJ-L178-409R-2 | ecosystem: Environmental > Terrestrial > Plant litter >...
CTTCCACTCTATGTGGGTATCATTTGGGAGTAGCCTGAACTCGCTCTTTCTTGGAGGAAATTTGGAAGGATACCGTGTTTTAATTGCAGAGACGCATCCTACGTTTCGGCATCTCAGAGAGCTTAGGATCGAGCTCACGAACAATCTCTTCCGGCTGGACCAGGATGCAGATGAGCGTACGCTCGTTAATGTCCTGGCGCCATTCATTACGGGTCTCAGTTCGACACTGGAATCTCTTCGGATTTGGTCATGGGCCTTCCTCGATATCTCTGCTTTCTTTGGGGTTTTAGCGGAAACGACATTTCCACACTTGGAGTCGTTGAACATCCGGATGGCATTCAACAAAGCACTTCATGATCCTGCGGGATTACAGGAGTTTCTTTGGCGGTCTTCAGCGACTTTGAAGAGGATCGAACTGCGGCTGAACCCTTCTGGGTTACCTCTCGCACCTGCAACTGAGGAGCCGTTGAGCGTGTGGTTGGCTCAATGCTTAAACGATGAAAGGTGTTTCAGAAACGTCAACGCACTCGATATATACCCTACCAACACGGAAGCCGGTCTGGCGGGTTTGTTGACGTGCATTAAACGCACGGAAGCAACACTGGTAGAACTGAGCATCCGAGATCGCTACTTACAGACCGCAGAAGCGAAGGTTGTGGTTGAGGCGGCATCAAGATCCGAGTCTGGATTAAAGTCTCTGAGAATGAACATATGGCATCTGGAAGTAGGGTTGCTAGACATTTTGGCCAACAAGATATCTGGTCTCGAGAGACTTTGGTTATCTCTTGGCGATTCAACGGGCGGATTCGAGGGCGATTCTGAGGTATGTGTTTTATCCATTGGGCCTTATCGGTGAGCTGACACTGCATTGGCTCGTTCAGAATACATTCTTTGAGGCTCTAAAGCATCGAAGGTACGACAAATGGAAGCTCAAGGACATCACGATTTGGCAGGGTGGCCAGGAGATGGATGATGAGGCTATGCACGCTCTGGCTCGCAGCATCCCCTCAGTTACGAGTTTCTTTGGACATGGACATATGATGGGGGAGCAGAGCGAGCCACCAGCGCCACCCTAAGAAGAGCATCGATGCAGCTCATTCAAGTGCCCATCTCGTAATTCATTTATCTACCTACTCTTCGATTTCCTCGCGTTGATCCGAATTGACAAATCTCAGAATCGACTGTGAATTCGTCTCGATTGTCCAATGGGAAACCTTGATTTCTTGAAAATGCGACATTGCCGCATTCGATGAGGATGAGATGGTGGAGGTACAGCGAGAGCGACTGGATGATTTTGGTGATGATGGAGCTGGAACTATAGCATGTGACGAGGGTCAGTGCGAGTCCACCTGAGATCACTATGAACGGGCAGGAAGAGAATGGAGTTGTGAATATGAATGAGAAGGCGGGCAAACAGGAGATTGAGACCAGGCTTTGTTTGCAGCGCAAGGTGGTGCTAGAGTCGGTCTTGAAGGTATTCCTCTGCTCCCTTCTTCCTGGCCACATCCGATGCTACGACCTACGAAAGCTGAATGGATCTCATACTGAGCTTCCTGCAAGCTTCCATCACACCTTTGAGGTCGGCTTGGTCATCGTATTGTGGCGGTTTTGCCACCTCCTACGACCTCATTGATACACTTCCCATTATTGAACAAAGGAGCCGTTCTCAACGTCACTTATGTTTTTTGGATTCTCTTAATTTACTGACCTCAAGTCAACGACATATTGCCCTCGAAACCTTGAGCTGACATCAGCAAAACGGGGAGATCAATGTATGGCGCTGTAAGGTAATATATGGGTCATAATGTTACATATTCACTATATGGTCATAAGGCAGGCCAAGGCCTTATACTTTTACGGGTTTTGTACAATCCTCACCAGCCTTGCCATTTTCGGCAAGTATTGTGAGCCTTGCCAACCTCACCAGGGCATATCATGCCGTATAGTATTAGAGACTTTGGCAAGTATCATAGGTCTTGGACGAGCTTAGGCACCCATATATTGCCTTAGATAGTGTTATCGAATGGGGTGGCCATTGTCATGAATTCGCTAAAAGAAATATAAATATCGTTCGATTTATGATTGTAATAATGCTTAATTAAATCGGTCACAAAAGAATAATAAAAGAAATATATTGTGTATGCTACGACTGGCTACAGATTCTCCATGCGCGCACGCTTAGCAGCCCGTTGTTGTTTCAGAATCTCGTAGTCATCCTCAACTGGTAATACTGCCACTGCTGCGGTACAGTCAAGCTCTGCATCGGTACCAAAAACATGACTGACAATGTCGTCAGGGTGGGAATCAGCAGAGAATATAACGAGCTCACTGGTTATAAAACTTGATCAGTTCTGGTCCTTCAATGTCGTCTTCGAAGAGGCGAACAATTCGCCAATAAAACTCCTGATAGCTAAAAAGGCCATCAAGCGGAGCCCACGATGATGTTGAGCTTAGTGCGAAACGAGCCTAGGTAGGATTATCAAATTATTCAAATTGATGAAACATTTATACTCACCTGAACGGCCACGTACGCGATAGTGTGAGGAGTCATCGACGAGAGACCAGATAGGGCGGCATTACCCTGCTTCCCGCGATGACTTCCTGGTGCATCCAATGCGGTAGACGGCCCTTGAAAGATATGTTTGGCTGACTGCAGGAGAATGAGTAATGATTGTGGGAGGCAGTTTACTACGCACGCGGGTCATAATGTGTCCACGGAGGACATCCTTCGAAATGTCCTCAGGATCATAGATGTGGTCTTCAGGATAGAGAAAGCGAGGGAGGAGTGCTGCTGTGAGTGGCAGGGAGCGAGCCTTGAGGGATGCATATGTTCTATAGAAGATGATTAATGAAAGTAAGGTATTAAAAGTAGAACATACTCAGGTGTTGCAGGGTACTTCAGAGGACACAAGAGACGTGCAGTCACCGGGTGATAAAAGCCGCGATCGTTCTTGAGCTTCTGCTTGGCCGCAATTGTGGGCGATATGACTGATTCGTGATCCACAAGAAGGTAGGACACAATAGAGAGCTTGAGCGAGTTCCGATCGTCCGAGCGTACTCCTAGAGTTCCATCGGTAATCTATGGTGGGGTCAATATAGAAAAACTGGCAGAATATGATTTTACCTGCTGACAGATTGCCTTTCGTAGCTTGCGCACCGTCGAAAGACCAAGCATATGTTTTTGGAAGCCTGGGATGCAGGTACAGAGAGACTTCCAGCCGTAGAGAAGTCTCTCATCCCTAGTTGGTACCAATGAGCAAAGCACATATCGAGACGGAAAAAAAAAAAATACCGTGCAGATAGTGCATGTGCTGCGTCATCATCAGAGTCGCTGTCTTTGGCATCGTGTGCGATACCAGTGTTGACCATCGTATCTATGCTATCAGCAATGTCAAGCTGTCGGCCAATCATCCGGCCAAAGGCCTTGTAATTTTGGCTATCGGACGTTGACGGATCTGTGTTTTCTTTTTCTCCATCATCACCATGTGAGCGCTTTCTAGAGCTGCAAAGATATAAAAGTGGCTTGGAAAGTGTATAGGAAAGTGACGTACCCAGATTTTCCGGTGACGGTAGCGATCATGGGCCCAAACAGATTTATGATTGCTGTTTGGAGGGCAACAGGATCAGGACTTGGATCGACAACGGTAGGGACATCAGGAGTGGTGGGAGGAGAGAAAGACATGATCGGAAAGTAGAGAAACCCAATCGCGGGCAGAAGGGAGAACGTGCATGGCAATTTGCAAGAGAGAGGCCGAATTTATGTTGAATTTTGCGTCAACTGATAAGGCGCGTTGTTTGGTTCTAGTTGTACCAATTTTCAACAAAGTTGTTGGTCACCTGATGCCAGCCCTTTGCCCAGCACCATCGTCGTTCATATCCAACACATGGCCCAGCATAATTGGTGTGGTGCAGCCGACTGATAAGTCACCAGTAGAGGCCAACACCAGATGTTCAAACAGATTATGGTGGCTTGGCAGAAATCGGGCGGGCCATTGCCCAGTGCGTCCCTCTCTTTCACTATCTGCACCAGACTAACATTGTTAGTAGACGTTCGTCTCATTTTGTGATGGCCACTGTAGAGTTAAGTTGTCAACAGGCATGTAATTTGGTCTAATCTATCTGCAGCATTCATCTTACGATCTTAAAGGCACAACAACTTCGTCAACGAGCTGTTCAAGCTCAATCACAGCTTCAGAAGAACATAGATCCTACTCATCTATTCTCGATTACCCACCGCCAGGTGATTGAATGCACACGGACAATAAATATTGTGGTATGTCCTTTGTCAACCATCCTTCTCACTGATTTCTAAGAGATAAATAGGCTACAGATGGCTACGTTCAACTCATGACAATTTTTCTATCCCGTGGCATCGAGTTCCATGTCCCACGTAAATACCACGAGAGTCCATCCATGATTCGTAGAAGCTGGAGGCCACTTGATGGTCCGCGCCCGAGTTGGGCGTACGAACATGATGACTTCTATAAAGTTCAGTCCCTTGAGAATGCACTTCGTCGTGCATCTTACTTGGCGCGAATGTTGTTCAACACACTCCAGGTATGTGTTCCACTCTTTAAGAAAGCAATTCAACTTAATATTACTCTCTTACAGGCAAACCAAATTTTACAATGGGTGTTTGATGTCACGGTAGCGTTCAGCTTCTCCAATGGTACGAATCATAGTCTCAATACTTTTCTTTCTAGCTTGATCCCTATGCCACATTTGAGGCAGACGAGCCATCAGACCGTGTTTGGGCCCCCATCACGCCAGAGCTAGCCATGATCGGGCTGCCAGACACACCAGAGCGACCGGTTGTTGATCGTGTCCTCAGGTTAGACGAAGACTCCCGAGCGGAACACTCAGAATGTTCTGGTCAACTATTTGCCAATGAGATATAGGAGACTATCAAACGAAGTATATCTGCAAGTACCTATATATCAACATCAATAAACATTATTTAACTCTCCTAACTCGAGTCTCAGATGTGTTTTCCTTCTCTCTATTTCCTCTCTATCGTTCGCTGCCATTGGCATGCGTTTACCTCAGAATCCCCCACTTTTTCTACTAACTTTAGTGGCCATCTGGATGGTCTTCTGCTGCCAGCCATGTGGAAGCGAGTACGAAACATCCCGTGGTCTTGACCAACACCAGCGCCACTGCGAAGAGTTTCTTCAGGTGGACAGCTCAGCCAGTGTTGTCGATAATGCCCTGGAGAAATATGCACAGCGGAAGGCCCGCAAAAAGCGAAAGCTTAACGCGGTTGCAACAGAGCCCGTCATTGACGATGATATGCCTGGAGTTGAGGTTAGTCATTTTTGAAACCCCTTTTCTCAACTTCACCTTACTCTGTCTCAGACCCTTGGCACAATACCGGAGGCCGATTTTGTCGAAGAACATCTACTTGGTCCTATTGTCATTGAACCCCAACTATCTCCTCCACCTGATCCAGCTCCAGAGGGGCGTGGTCAGCGCAGCAAGCGTCCGACCTGGAAGATACTTCAACAGGCTCCTACAGCCCCAAGCCCGTTGCCAATTCCTCCTCCTAATGACGATGAAGAAATTCGAAGTAATGATTCTGATGAATCCCTACCATCAGCCATCCAACAGACTGTCTGGAAGACAATCAGGACCGTCTGTAATTCGTTTGGACTCTTTCGCGAATATCCTAGCCTTCCCAGTCATAATCCGGACGACATCATCAGTACCCAAGACCTTACCGATGCGCCCCTTCCACCCACCAATGACCCAGGCCCATCGAATGCTGCTTTTCGAAATGGACCACCCTTGGCAAAGGATCCAGCGTCTGGCAAAGAAACTCCCTCGTACCTTCCTTTCAAGAACTCCACCACATACGGTTTGATGGATTGGATGTGGTCAGGCTCTGCTATGAAGTCGATAGGAGAGGTTACAAGGTTGGTCGACTTCTTGAAATCTGACGAATTCAACAAGGAAGACCTCAAGGGCTTCGACCTTCGATCCGAGACAGCAAAATATGACAAGTTTCTCGAATCTAGAGACGTACCTGAAGATGGAGTACCTTCTAGTCCTCGAGACGGCTGGAAAGAGTCCGAGATTATCATTGAAGTTCCTGACGGCAAGCCCCACACTGCCAACAACATACCTACGTTCACGGTGCCCGGTCTTCATCATCGCTCCTTTGTTGAGGTCCTGAAATCAGCCGTGGCCGACGTATCAGCCCGATCCTGGCATTATGTACCCTTCAGGTCACTCTGGTCTACACCAACTAGCTCAGATCAGCCGCAACCACCCCCTCAGCGCGTCTATGACGAGATATTCTCGTCAGACGCCATGTTCGAAGCTCACAAAAAGTTGCAGGAACAGCCACCAGAACCGGGATGTACCTTGGAGCGCGTCGTCTTGAGCCTCATGTTCTGGTCTGACTCGACCCATCTAGCCAACTTCGGCACTATGTCCTTGTGGCCATTGTATCTCTTCTTTGGGAACCAATCCAAGTGGACACGAGGGAAACCTCGAACCGATTCCTGTCATCATATGGCATACATACCAAAGGTAAGCAATAATCATCGGAATAAATTACAAACTCACCATCGTCAACAGTTACCTGACTCGTTTCACGACTTCTATGTAGGCCTTACTGGCGACGGACCATCGGCAGATGTTTTGACGCACTGCCGGCGTGGGTTAATGCATGCCGTCTGGCATTGCTTGCTTGATGAAGACTTTCTGCATGCATATGAGCATGGTATCGTCATTATGTGCCCTGATGGTGTTCTTCGCCGATTCTATCCCAGGTTTTTCACATACTCCGCTGATTATCCCGAAAAGTGAGTTACTACTTCTGCATTGTAAGGTCTCGATTGTTAATACCTCTGGTCAGAGTTCTACTAGCGACCATCCGCAATCTAGGCGCATACCCTTGTCCGCAGTGTCTCATCCCCAAGAACAAGATCCCCGACCTCGGAACCAAGCTCGACGACAGAAATCGCGTCAAGACGCACCGTATGGACGATTTTCAGCATCAATGGAGTATCAAAAGAGCATGTGAATTCATCTACGAGAAGGGGAAAGGTGTCAAGTCGGCTGCCGTTGAGCGTCTACTAGGTGCAAAGTCGTTAGTTCCTACCAAGGTATGTGGTTCTGAGTTGATTTAACACCCAAGCATCTGATAATTCTGTTCAGAACGCATTCTCATCACTTGCCAAGTTCGGCTTCAATTTCTTCGACATGCTTGTGCCCGACTTCATGCATGAGTTCGAGTTAGGTGTCTGGAAGGCAACATTCACGCACCTAATTCGCATTCTTGTGGCTCACGGCGAAGGTGCGATCCAGGATCTCAATGGCCGGTACCGGAGCGTGCCAACTTTTGGCAGATCCACAATCCGTCGGTTTTCCGAGAATGCATCCAGCATGAAGAAGATGGCGGCCCGCAATTACGAGGATCTTCTTCAGGTGAGTTACTTTAGGGGCCTCTAGAACTTGAAGACAGCTGAAATCATTCCCAGTGTGCAATTCCCGTATTTGATGGTCTTCTCCCTGAAGAACACAACGAAGCAGTCCTGTCGCTGCTCTTCACCCTTGCTGAGTGGCATGCACTCGCAAAACTTCGCCTTCACACTGACACTACAATCGGGTGGCTGGAGCAATGTACAACTAATCTTGGCGCACAACTCCGAAGGTTCCAGAAGCACACCTGCAGTTTCTTTAGCACCAAAGAGCTGCCCAAGGAGGAAGCTGCTCGCAGTCGTCGTCGCAAGAAAAAAACTGGCTCAGCTGCGCCACCTGCTCCAACGGCTGCTTCTGGTGGGCCCAAAACGAAGCTATTCAATCTGATCATGTATAAACTTCATGCACTGGGCGATTATGTTCGGACAATTAAGCTATTTGGTACCTCAGACTCCTATTCGACGCAAGCGGTGCGTGTCTTCCCTTTATGCTTTTTATTGAGACTTACCTTACTTTAGGGTGAGCTTGAACATCGCCGCGTCAAGAGGTTCTATGCACGTACAAACAAAAATCGCGCTGTTAAGCAAATGACACGTCTCCAACGCCGAGAATATGCTCTGCGCCGTCAGAGACGCCGACAAGCCAAGAGTTCAGCTGATCATTACACCACCAAAGGAGGTCATAGAAAGCCACAGCCAACAACCACAAAATCCACCCCCGTTAGATCAAACTCCACCCGAATGAGGCCTACAGTTGCTTTTGACGAATCAGAGCCTCTTCCATACACACCACCCGAATATCATCACCACATCTCATCGTCGCGCAACTTTCCTATTCACATCCACACATTCCTGGCATCCACGAGGGAAGATGATCCAGCTATCAAGGTTGGCTTTTCAATGGTGAAACCATGAACTATAGGACTAACAATATTATCAATATACAGGACTTCTACCCCAAACTCCAAGAACACCTACTCGGGAGGCTTCTCCACCCTACATGGTCAGGAGACGGTCACGAATTTTCAAATGAGGAGCGAGCCAATTTATTCATTGTGAACAAAAGGCTTTATCATCACAAGGTAATGTGTGTCAACTACACAAGCTACGATGTTTGACAGGGACAAGACTCCATAAACTCAAGAAACCATGCGGATATTATGCCCCTCTTGCTGTGATCCCAACCATCCCTTCGAATATGGACGTGTTATTGGTGTCTTCCACGTTGATGTTATTCATAACAAGGAGGGCGCGTCAAAAGCACTAGCGTCAAAAGAAGTACTCTGGGTGCGATGGTTCCGCCGTGATCATACATTTGTGGCTGGCTTCAAGAAAAAGCGCCTGCATCGGCTGGAGTTTTATCCTTCGGACGACCCACTTGTGTTTGGCTTCTTAGATCCAGATGAGGTCATTCGTGCAGCACACTTGATACCAGCCTTCAGGTATGGAGGGACGGAGGAATTGTTGGCAGGAGAGTCTCTGGGACGTGGGGAAGACGAGATTGATGACTGGCGATGTCTTCGTTAATATGTGAGTTGGGTTTACAGAAGTATAGCAATGGCTGACTTACTCATGACAGCTTTGTCGATCGCAACATGTACAGTCATCACCTGGCCAGTGAGCACGGCAAATATGATAGTTGAATTTATGTAGTTTCCAAGACACCCTAGCAAAATATGTCTGATCAAGTTCAATTAAATATATTCCCTTAGTACTTTTAGAAATTCTTGGGGGGATCGAGTCAGAACTGAGAGAGGAACAGGAGGATCAGCTCAAAAATCTCTTATCAGCCGAAATTCAGTCAGTGAGCCACAATCTAAAATGTCACAAAATTTCTAAATCAAGCACTGCTCCTCTGCCAAAATGCGTGACGTGATGCATCACACTTGCTGCCCTCCTTTTTTAGCCTGCGCATTCGGGGAGGATTAAAGTGGTTTGTGATTGTAGAAGTTCAGAGAAGTGTATTGTGTACTCATTTCACTAAGTATTTTAAAGTAAATCTAACAAAAAAATATTCATTTTGAGAGAAACACTGTTTTTTACCCCATTTTTGGGCATTGACGACAAGATCGCCCCTCGAGAATTGGGGCCAGTCTCACAAAAATTCAAGAGTAGATTCAAGTTAACATTGCCAAGGTTCATGCAAAATTTTGAGGCCGAGAGGCATCCCAATGGGGAGAAATCCGTGTTGGGGCACTGAACGATGCTGGCTCACTGGCTGGGTGATGACTGTACATGTGTTACGCTGAAGGTGGAGTTGGCCACTATAAAGTCAACACCAGCGATGTCCCACCAGCCTAGCCCCAAGACACGGATGAAAACATTCCAAGTACGGGAGAATCTCCGGATACTGAAGAAGATGATGTGGATAAGGGTGAGGTGGCTGACCATGGTTATGATGGTGGAGAGGGAAGTGATGATGACGATGCAAGAGTAGGCAAGGTTGAAGGTGACAAAGCAACTGAGGACTCGGACGAAGAAGAGCAGGGGGATGACGAAGAGGAGGAAGGGGCTGGTGGTGGAAGCAGTGACGAGAGCAGTGAGGATGAACTGGGCGCAGAGGATGGAGAAGGTGGCTGGGACGACGCCGAGAATGAAGAAGGCTATGCACCTCTATGAACCATTCAAGCTCTGAGATAGTGTTAGCGTAGCATCTGGTATAGAACAAGCGAAAATTTGACTCACAAGTATGGATTGCTTGCATAGGAATGTATCGCGATTATATTGCTAGTAAAATCCTGGTGAGATATGAGAGTGCTGCCGAAGCATTGACCACTCTCTCCAACCCTTCTGACGCCCCGATATTGTGATGTCATGTGAACAGAATGACTGTAAAGATGACCCAAGGCTTAGCGACCAATTGGCCAGGTCACCCAATGCTGCCGATGGTCTGATATTGCCATTCCCCATTGATATGGTCATGTCAACTACAACAAACATTGGCTCAATTGGAAGGGCAAACCATGATTTCCCCGTTTTGCTGATGACCCTGCTCCTTTGGTGTGGTTTAAAACTACAATAGTCGGTATTCTTAAAAGAGGGAAATCCAAGGAGGATGCTGCAAGCTATCGGGTGGTAGGACTGGAAAGCTGCCTGCTGAAACTAATGACATATCTCATCCACAAGAGACTTGTTGAGTGGACTTCATCTTGGGGAATCATTCCCCCAACCCAGAATGGGTTCAGAGCAGGACACCGAACCTTGGATAATGCCTTTATACTAAGATGCGCAATTGACCGGGCCCGAGCAGAAAATAAAACACTGTACGTAGCCTTCGCAGACCTATCGAATGCATTCCCTAGCACAGAGCAGGCAACACTATGGCTGAAACTTAGAGGCCTCGGTGCTGGCGGTGGACTATATGACTGGCTGAGGATGCTGTATAAGAATATCTGGTATGTCGTCAGGCATAATGGAAAAGAATCGGAAACATTTTGGGCCACAATCGGAATACTTATCGGCGATGTCTCCTCTCCAATCCTTTGGAATATATATATGTCGGACCTGATCATTTTAGTCCACCTGTCCAACATTCTACTGGCTGGAATTTACATTACAAACTTAGAGCATGCAGACAACATTATTCTTATTGCAACTTCACCAAAAGCCCTACAGGAAAAAATGAACACACTAGCAATGTGGTGCTCTCGCAATTTCATGATACTGAATGCAATCA
>Ga0247735_1001005_pt1 | contig 11100 bp, 9 predicted proteins | sample UWRJL178409R2_FD_180934 | JGI IMG/M metagenome (GOLD analysis project Ga0247735, IMG submission 180934) | Plant litter microbial communities from Arlington Agricultural Research Station in Wisconsin, United States - UWRJ-L178-409R-2 | ecosystem: Environmental > Terrestrial > Plant litter >...
TCCCATGGGCGGCTACATCTCCATGTCCGGAATGTACCCGCCGGCCCGGGTCGGCGGCAAAGCCCGCGAGGCCAGTACCGGCTTCTTCCAGACGTTGGTGCAGGACGCCCGCACCGCCTCGGCGGACACGGTCGCCCTCGACGAGGAACACCGCACCTTCTACAACCTGCCGATCTACAAACGCGTGATCATTATGCTCGGCGGCCCGCTGATGAACCTGCTGATCGGTGTGGTGCTCTACGCCGTCCTGCTCTGCGGGTTCGGCGTCGCCCAGCCGAGCACCACCGTTGGTTCGGTCTCCGCCTGCATCATCTCGCAGTCCAGCACCCAGACCGAGTGCACCAGCGACGATCCCGCCGCGCCGGGCGCCGCTGCGGGACTCGAGCCCGGCGATGAACTGCTCGAGATGAACGGCACCGCCATCACCTCCTGGGCGCAGGCCACCGCGATTATCCAGGACACCGCGGGCGACGAGCTGGTCATCGTGGTCGACCGCGACGGCAGCGAACTGACCCTCACCGCCACCCCGCTGCTCACCGAACGGTACGTCACCGACGACGCCGGGGCCGTGGTGGAAGACGCCGACGGCAACACCGTCACCCAGCAGGTCGGCTTCCTCGGCATCGGTACCGCCAGCGAAACCGTGCAGCAGCCGATCAGTGCCGTGCTTCCGGCCGTCGGTGACAACGTCGCTGCCGTTGGCAATATGATCCTCAACCTGCCGCAGCGCCTGGTGGACATCGCCCAGGCCGCCTTCGGCAGCGAAGAGCGTGACCCCAACGGACCGATCGGCCCCGTCGGGATCGGCCGGATCGCCGGCGAGATCACCAGCCTCGACACCATCCCCGTCTTCGAACGCGCCTCCTACCTGATCGGCCTCGTCGCCTCACTGAACATCGCTCTGTTCGTCTTCAACCTCGTCCCGCTGCTGCCGCTCGACGGCGGCCACGTGGTCGGCGCCCTGTGGGAGGGCATCCGCCGCTTCTTCGCCAAGATCTTCCGCCGGCCGGATCCCGGCCCCGTCGACACCGCCAAAATCATCCCACTGACCTTTGTGGTGGTGATCTTCCTCGGCTCGATGAGCGCGCTGCTCGTCTACGCCGATATCGTCAAACCGATCACCCTGCTCTGACCCGGTGGGCCTGGTCTCTCCGCTCGCCCGAAAATGCGCGCGCCGGTGTGAACATCAGCGGTCGATTCGGATGCTCCGTGCCGACGCTCAGCAGAGCCAGAGCGTCGGGACGTAGAATCTGTCTGTGCCTGCCATCAACCTCGGAATGCCCAAAATTCCGGAAACTCTCGCCCCCCGTCGCAAAACCCGCCAGATCAAGGTGGGCAAGGTGCTCGTCGGTGGCAACGCCCAGGTGTCCGTGCAGTCCATGTGCACCACCCCGACCACCAACATCAACGCCACGCTGCAGCAGATCGCCGAACTGACGGCCTCCGGCTGCGACATCGTGCGTGTGGCCGTGCCGAGCCGCGACGATGCCGAAGCGCTGCCGATCATTGCCAAAAAGAGCCAGATCCCGGTCATCGCCGACATCCATTTCCAGCCCGCCTACGTTTTCCAGGCGATCGACGCCGGCTGCGCCGCCGTCCGGGTGAATCCCGGGAACATCCGCAAGTTCGACGACCAGGTCGGCAAGATCGCCGCAGCGGCCAAAGCCGCCGGTGTCTCGATCCGTATTGGTGTCAACGCGGGCTCGCTCGAGCCCAGCATTATGCAGAAGTACGGAAAGGCCACCCCGGAGGCCCTCGTCGAGAGCGCCGTCTGGGAAGCCAGCCTCTTCGAGGAACACGACTTCCACGACTTCAAGATCTCGGTCAAGCACAACGACCCCATCATCATGGTCAAGGCGTACCGGCTGCTTGCTGAGCGTGGCGACTGGCCCCTGCACCTCGGTGTGACCGAGGCCGGCCCCTCTTTCCAGGGCACCATCAAGAGCGCTACCGCGTTCGGCATCCTGCTGTCGGAAGGCATCGGAGACACCATCCGCGTCTCGCTTTCGGCCCCGCCCGCCGAAGAGGTCAAGGTGGGCCTGCAGATCCTGCAGTCCCTCAACCTGCGCGAGCGCAAACTCGAAATCGTTTCCTGCCCGAGCTGCGGCCGCGCCCAGGTCGACGTGTACAAACTCGCCAACGACGTCACCGCCGGCCTCGAAGGCATGACCGTGCCGCTGCGAGTCGCCGTGATGGGCTGTGTTGTGAACGGACCGGGTGAAGCCCGCGAAGCCGACCTCGGGGTCGCCAGCGGCAACGGCAAGGGCCAGATTTTTGTTAAGGGCGAAGTTATCAAGACCGTACCGGAGGCACTCATCGTGCCGACCCTGATCGAGGAGGCCAAGCGCCTCGCCGCCGAAATGCCCCCCGGGGAGATCGGCAGCCCGCAGGTCGTCACCGTCTGATCGACCGCACCGGCGAACAGGGCCGGGCCACCAACGTTTGTGTTGGCGGCCCGGCCCTTTTTTGTGCCGACAGCGCCGGGATGCTCCACGCCCAGAACCCAAAGCACGATCGGCATTGGCTGAAATTGTGCCGGGGGTCCGGGCAACCCGCGTTCCGTCCAGCCAGCGCTCGCTAGGATTGAGCGCGTGCCAACACGCCTCTCACACCTTTTCGTCCGTACCCTCCGTGAAGACCCCGTCGATGCCGAGGTCGCCAGCCACCGCCTTCTTGTGCGCGCCGGTTACATCCGCCGCCAGGCACCGGGGGTGTTCGCCTGGCTGCCGCTCGGGCTCAAGGTGCGCCGCAAGATCGAGGCCATCATCCGCGAGGAGATGGAAAACGCCGGGGCGCAGGAAGTGCATTTCCCCGCACTGCTGCCGCGGGAGCCGTACGAGACGACCGGTCGCTGGCAGGAATACGGCGACGCCCTGTTCCGCCTGCAGGACCGCAAAGGGGCCGACTACCTCCTGGCACCGACCCACGAAGAGGTTTTCACCCTCCTCGTCAAAGACCTCTACAGCTCCTACAAGGACCTGCCGCTGTCGATCTACCAGATCCAGGACAAGTACCGCGATGAGGCACGCCCGCGTGCCGGACTGCTGCGCGGTCGCGAATTCACCATGAAAGACGCGTACTCCTTCGACTACACCGATGCCGGCCTCGACGCCAGCTACCAGGCGCAGCGCGACGCCTACGAGCGCATTTTCACCCGCCTCGGCCTCGAATACGAAATTGTCAAGGCGGATGCCGGCGCCATGGGCGGGTCGCGCAGCGAGGAATTCCTGCACCCGATGGCCGCTGGTGAAGACACCTTTGTGCGCTCGGCCGGTGGGTACGCTGCCAACGTCGAGGCGTACACCACCACGGTCCCCGATGCCATCGATTTCACTGACCTTCCCGAGCCCACGGTCTTCGATTCGCCGGACACCCCGACGATCCAGACCCTCGTCGACCTCGCGAACGCCCAGCAGCCCCGTGCGGACCGTCCCTGGACGGCTGCCGACACACTCAAAAACGTGGTGCTCGCCCTCACCCACCTCGATGGGAAACGCGAACTGCTCGTTATCGGACTGCCCGGCGACCGCGACGTTGACCTCAAGCGTGTTGAGGTCGCTGTTGCCCCCGCGACGGTGGATGCTGCAAATGAGGCCGACTTCGCCAAAAACGCGAACCTCGTCAAGGGCTACATCGGCCCGTGGTCCGAGACCGGCCCCATCCTCGGTGAGGAATCGGCGACCAACATCCGCTTCCTGCTCGACCCCCGCATTGTTGACGGCACCCAGTGGGTCACCGGCGCGAACATCGACCAGAAGCACGTCTTCGGCCTTGTCGCCGGACGTGACTTCTTCTCCGACGGTTTTATCGAGGCCTCCGACGTGCGCGCCGGCGACCCCGCACCCGACGGCTCCGGTCCGCTGACCACCGAGCGCGGTATGGAAATCGGCCACGTCTTCCAGCTCGGCCGCAAGTACGCCGAGGCGCTCGGACTCAAAGTTCTCGATGAGAACGGCAAGCTGGTCACCGTGACCATGGGCTCCTACGGTATCGGCGTCACCCGCATCCTCGCCGTCATCGCCGAGAGCAACAACGACACCAAGGGCCTCATCTGGCCCCGCAACGTCAGCCCGTACGACGTGCACGTTGTTGCCACCGGCCGCGACGCCGTTGTCTACGAGGTCTCCGACACCGTCATCGCCTCCCTCGAAGCCTCCGGCCTCGACGTGCTGTTCGACGACCGCCCGAAGGTGTCGCCCGGCGTCAAATTCGGCGACGCCGAACTGCTCGGTGTCCCCATCATCGTTATCGTCGGCCGCAGTGCCGCCGAGGGCATTGTGGAACTGTGGGACCGCCGCACCGGGGAACGCACCCCGGTGGCCATCGCCGACGTTGCCGCGGAGGTAGCCAAACTGTGACCGACGTAGCCCCGATCGAGCCCGCCACCGACGGAACTCCCGAAATTCCGGCAGCCCCGGCCGCACCGGCGGCAAGCGCTGCCGTGCGCGGGTTGCCCGCGGCCGATCGGGCGCGCGCCGCCCGCATCCTCGGCGCGGTCACCGACTCGTTCGGGGCGAAGGTCGTTGGCCAGCATGGGCTCCGCCGCAGCCTGCTGATCGCCCTGATCACCGGCGGCCATGTGCTGCTGGAAAGCGTTCCAGGCCTCGCCAAAACCACGGCGGCGCAGGCACTGGCCGATTCGGTGCAGGCCAGCTTCCGCCGCATCCAGTGCACCCCAGACCTGCTGCCGAGCGACATCATCGGCACCCAGATCTTCGACTACACCAAGTCGACCTTTGAGACCCAGCTCGGCCCGGTGCACGCCAACTTTGTGTTGCTCGACGAGATCAACCGTTCCAGCGCCAAAACGCAGAGCGCCATGCTCGAGGCGATGCAGGAGCACCAGACCACAATCGGCGGCACCATGTATCCGCTGCCGAAGCCGTTTTTTGTGCTCGCCACCCAGAACCCGATCGAGCAGGAGGGCACCTACCAGCTGCCAGAGGCCCAGCTCGACCGCTTCCTGCTGAAGGAAATCCTCGACTACCCGGCCTTTGCCGAGGAACTCGAGATCATCGACCGCGTCGACTCCGGCATCTACGACGAGGAGATCACTCCGGCAGCAAGCATCGAGGACGTTCTCTTCCTGCAGAAGCTTGTCGGCGGCGTCTACCTCGATGCGTCGATCAAGAACTACATCGTCTCGGCCGTCTATGTCACCCGGCATGCCGACAAGTACCTGAGGCCGGAACTCGCCTCCTGCATCGAATACGGTGCAAGCCCGCGTGCCAGCATCGCCTTCAGTCGTGCCGTTCGTGCCCTCGCGCTGATCGAGGGTCGCGACCACGTCATCCCCGACGACGTCAAGGCGCTCCGCCACGTCATCCTCCGGCACCGCATCATCCTCAACTTCGAGGCGATCGCCGAGAACATCCGACCGGAGACCCTGATCGACGCTGTTTTCGCCGCGATCCCGTCCCCGTAATCCATGCCGAGCCTCCTCCGCCGCGTTAAAACAAAACTCGCGATCCACGCGCACCGCAAAGTGCGCGGGCTGCTCGACGGGGAATACACCTCTGTCTTCCACGGGCGCACCATCGAATTCGATGACCTGCGTCCCTACGTCGCCGGCGACGAGCCACGCGACATCGACTGGAAGGCCACGGCTCGGCACGGCTCCCCACTGGTGCGCCGTTACATCGCCGCTCGCAAACACACCGTGCTGCTGCTGGTCGACACCGGGCGCAACATGGCGGCCCTGGCGGCCAGCGGCGAGACCAAAAGCGAGATCGCGATTTTCGCAGCAGGTGTCACCGGCTACCTCGCCCTGAAACACGGCGATCGGGTGGCCCTCGTCGCCGGCAACGCCGAACACTCCACTTTCCACCGCCCGTCGTCGACCGAAGCGCACCTCGAACGCCTGCTGCAGAGCATCGACACCGAGACAACACTGGATGCTCCGCGCAGCGACCTCACAGCGCAGCTCGGCTTCGTCGCCAAGGCCTTCCCGAAGCGGATGATCCTGCTGGTGGTCGCCGACGACCGGGAGCTCGGCGAGGCCGAAGCGCAGCTGCTGCGTCGCTTGTCAGTCCAGCATGAGATCCTCTGGCTCACCATCGGGGACGCCGACCTGCTGCACACCGAGTGGACCGGCAGCCCCATGCACGACGTGGCGACAACCTCTTCACTCCCGTCGTTCCTCCGGTCGAACAAAAAATTGAAGGCCGACTTCGACCGCAGTGTCGCCGAGCGCACAAAACGCAACGACGAGCTGTTCACCCGCCTGGCCATCAGCAGCCAGCGCCTGGCGTCCAGCGCCGGTGTTGTTCCCGGCATCATCCGCCTGCTGGAGGTGCACCGCCATGCCCGGCGATAACGGATTTTTCCCCCCGGCGCAGTACAGCCCGTGGTGGGCTGCGCTCGGCGTCGCCCTGCTGGTGCTGGTCATCGCCTGGTACTTCGTGGTGCCGTGGCTCACCCGCGCCAAACCCATCATCTCCGACGCGGCCGCCCGCGCGGCGATGGCCCCGATCGTCCGCGCGCGGTACGTCGAGGCGATCGAAGACGTCGGGCTGCGCTACGACCGCGCAGAACTGACCTCCCGCCAGGCCCACCAGAAGCTGAGCACCCTGGTGCGCGCCTTCGCCCACGAATCCAGTGGCTACCCTGCCTCGGCCATGACGCTCAGCGAACTTCGACAGCTTGGGCTGCCCGGCCTCACCGCCGCGGTCGAACGTTTCTACCCCGCCGAATTCGGTACCGCGGGTGCCGGCAGTGTCCCGGCCGCCGTCATCTACGCCCGCCAGGTTGTCCTCGATTGGTCGTCGCTGCCATGATCATCAACGGATTCAGTTTTATCAACTGGTGGATGCCGCTGGCCGCCGCGGTTTTCATCGCCGCCGTGGTTGTCGCCGTTGTGCTGGTGCGCCGCTCCCGCGCCGAACACGCCGCGCTGTCCCTGCCGATCGCGCACGGTGACCGGCTGACCTCGCTGCCCAGTTACCGTGCGGCATTGCGCCGCTACCGCATCCTGGTGATCGCCGCGGTGAGCCTCGTGGTCCTCGCCCTGCTCGCCAGCGTTACCCTGGCCTCACGTCCTGCTGCCCCCACCGTGGCAACCCCCGACCTTGCCAGCCGCGACATCGTGCTCTGCCTCGACGTGTCAGGGTCGATGGTTGATTACGACGCCGAGATCGTCGACGTGTTCGCGACGCTGTCCCAGGAGTTCACGGGGGAACGCATTTCCCTTGTCCTGTTCAACGCCTCGGCCGTCACCTACTTCCCGCTCAGCAGTGACTACGACTACATCGCCCGCCAGCTCGAGCGACTGCAGGAATCGTTCACCGAGAACGACGACACCATCTACAGCGGCACCCTGCTCGGGGACGGATCCTCCCTCATCGGCGACGGCCTCGCCGCCTGCTCGCTCCGCTTCGACACCCCCGAAGCCGACCGCTCCCGCTCCATCATCCTGGCGACCGACAACCTGCTGGCCGGCAACGCAATCTACACCCTGCCGCAGGCCGGCCAACTCGCCGCCGAATCCGACATCCGGGTGTACGGCATCAACCCGGGCGACACCGCCGCCCGCGAATACCTCGATTCGCTCGCCGTCGAGTACCAGTCGGTGGTCGAAGCCACCGGTGGTGCCTACTACGCCCTCGATGACCCGGACGCGATCCCGGCGATCGTCGACCGGATCACCAGCGAACAGGCCGCCGCACTGCCCGGCGCCCCGGCCACGGTGCAGCGCGACGCCCCCGCCTGGCCCTTCCTTGCCCTGCTGCTGGCCGTCGGCGGGTACTTTGTCCTCGCCTGGAGGCTGAAAAGATGACCCCGGCTATCACCCTCGGCTCCCTCAACCTCAGCCCCCTGCTGCCGTTGGTGGTCCTTCTTCCGATCCTGGCGATCCTGCTTGGCCTGGTGGCCGGGCAACTGATCCGCCACCGCGGCACCCGCCTCGGCCTCGACTGGCTGGCGCGACTGGGTATCTTCCTGCTACTGCTGGTAATAGCCTTCCGCCCGACGGTCGGCGGCAGCGCCCCGGCCTCCACCGCCGAGGGCGGACTCGAGGTTTATTTTGTGGTCGACACCACCAGCAGCATGGCGGCGGAAGACTACAACGACGCCACACGACTGAACGGGGTGAAAACTGATATTGCCGCCCTCGCCCGCAATCTTCCCGGCGCGGAATTCGCCCTCATCACTTTCGATTCGGCTGCTGTGCAGCGGATGCCGCTGACCACCGACCTCGGCGCCCTGCGCTCCGCGGTGACCGTCCTCACCCAGGAAGTCACCGGGTATTCGGCCGGCAGCAGCATTGATGCCCCGGTCGAACTTCTGGAACGGGTGTTGACCGAGGCGAAGGAACTGAAACCCGACCGCCCCCGCGCGGTCTTCTACTTCGGCGACGGCGAGCAGACCTCCGCCACCGAACCCGGATCGTTCGAGTCGCTCTCCGGGCTGGTCGACGGCGGTGCAGTCCTCGGCTACGGCACCGAGTCCGGTGGTCCCATGTTGACCTTCGACGGCTACGACGACGAACAGTCCAGCCCCACCTACATCATCGACTACACCCTGACACCTCCGGCGATTGCCCTGTCCCGCATCAACGAGGTCGCCCTGCAGGATGCCGCCAGCCAAATCGGCGTGCCCTACCAGCACCGGGAATCCGGAGCTCCGGTCGATGCCCTCGTTGATTCGCTGCAGGTGTCCACCCCCACCACCGACAGCCGGCCAGCCGGCGCGCCCTTTGAGTTCTACTGGATTCTTGCCATCCCGCTGGCGCTGCTGTTGCTCCGGGAGGCCATCTCGTCCACCTCGGCGCTGCGTGAACTCCGCCAACCCCGGAAGGCGAAACGATGACCACCACTTCCAGCGGCCCGCCGCCGGTCCCGGTCGAGGATGCCGACCAGGTGTCCGGCCCGGCACCGACACCGCCGACAGCACCGCCACCCGCCCCGGCGCGAAGCATCGCCGACAACAACATCCGCCTGCTTCGGCTGCGCCGACGACTGCTGCTGTTCTCGCTGCCGGTCATCCTCGGCATTATGGTCGTCGCGCTCTGGTTGCTGAGCCTGTCCGCCACCGCTGGCCTGGCCATCCAGCAGTACAACCGCGCCAGCTACACCGAGAGCGCCACCACCGCCGGGGGACTGCTGTCGCAGAACCACGTCGAGAAATGGTTGCCATACTTCGACCGCGGGGTCGCCCTGGCCGGCGGGGAAGAATACATCCCCGCCATCGACGACTTCGAAATCGCCTTGTTGCACGCCCCGGAGTCACGTCGCTGCCAAGTCATCGTGAACCTGTCGCTCGGCTGGGAGCGGCTCGCGGACGGGTACGTCCAGGCCGGCCTGTTCGATGGTGCCACCCTGCTCTACCAAACCTCCCTTGACGTGCTGCAGGGTCAGGACTGCGTCCCCCCGGAGGAACCCGTCGACGGTCGCGATCCCGGCCGGGAACTGCAGGATGCCGAGGCGCGGGTGCAGTCCAAACTCGACGCGTCGCAGTTCTTCAGCCAGGAGGGCGGCGAGGAAGAACCAACAACCTCCGAGGAACGTCTCGAGCAGCTGAACGAACAGGGCGAGGATGCTGCCGAAGAGAAGGCCGACGGCGACAGCCGCGATCGGGCGGAGCAGGGCACCGGCGGTTTCGCCGAGAAACCCTGGTGAGTGGGTGGGCACCGTCGTGCCTGCGAAATCCGGTATCTTAGGAGCAAGACGTCCGAGAGCATCCTGCTGTCGCGAGTCACAAAACCTAAATAGTGGAGGCCCTCAGTGGACATCGACCTGAGCGTGCTGCGCCTCTTGGAGCGCGAGCGAGAGATTCCCTTCGAGGAACTCGTCCAGATCATCGAACAGGCCATTCACACCGCCTATCTGAAGCATGCGGGCGAGGCCGAGCACAAGCCCGGCGAGCCCGAACCGGTGCTTCCGAAATCCCGTGTCGAACTTGACCGCAAGAGCGGCCACGTCTCCGTGTTCGTCGAGGAGATCGATGAAGACGGCAACGTCATCGGCGAAGCCGTCGACACCCCGAGCGACTTCGGCCGTATCGCCGCCTTCGCCGCCAAGCAGGTCATCAACCAGCGTCTGCGCGACATCGCCGACGACCAGGTCCTGGGCGAATTCAAGGGCCGCGAAGGCGACATCGTCGCCGGCATCATCCAGCAGGGCCCGAACCCCCGGATGATCCATGTCGACCTCGGCACGATCGAGGCGATCCTGCCTCCCGAGGAGCAGGTTCCCACCGAGGACTACAAACACGGGACCCGTATCCGTGTCTACGTCACCAGTGTGAGCAAGGGTCTGAAGGGCCCGCAGATCACCGTCAGCCGCACCCACCCCTCGCTGGTGCGCAAACTGTTCGCACTCGAGGTTCCCGAGATCGCCAGCGGAGTGGTGGAGATCACCTCCCTCGCCCGCGAGGCCGGCCACCGCACCAAGATTGCCGTCCGCGCCACCCAGCCCGGCGTCAACGCCAAGGGAGCCTGCATCGGCGAGCTCGGCCAGCGTGTCCGCGCGGTCACGGCGGAACTCAACAACGAGAAGATCGACATCGTCGACTACTCGGAGGACCTGTCGACATTTGTCGCCAACGCCCTGTCGCCCGCCAAGGTGACCAGCGCGTTTGTCATCGACGAATCGCTGAAGGCCGTGCGCGCACTCGTGCCCGACTACCAGCTGTCGCTGGCCATCGGCAAGGAGGGCCAGAACGCCCGCCTCGCCGCGAAGCTGACCGGTGCCCGCATCGACATCCAGCCGGATTCGATCCTCGAGTCCTGATCCGTCGTATTCCTTCTCCCGTTTGCAGCCTGGCGTGGCATCCCCGACCTTCCCGGTCGGTGAATTCGCGCCAGGCTGAACCGGGGAGCACATTCAGGGGGTAACATGGAACCCGTAAGAACCTGCTTGGGCTGCCGTTCGCGCGCCGACAAATCCACTTTGCTGAGGGTCGTCGCCGTGGGAAGCGCAGTAGTACCGGATCCGTCCGCAATACTCCCTGGCCGTGGCGCGTGGGTCCATCCCACCACCGACTGCGTTGAGAAATCGATTGCGCGCAAGACTTTTGGTCGAGCGTTGCGCGTGTCCTCACCGCTGGCCACCGAACAGGTGCGCGCCGCAATCTCCGAATAGATAGTGGTACCGCACACTGCGC
>Ga0247735_1001007_pt1 | contig 11081 bp, 7 predicted proteins | sample UWRJL178409R2_FD_180934 | JGI IMG/M metagenome (GOLD analysis project Ga0247735, IMG submission 180934) | Plant litter microbial communities from Arlington Agricultural Research Station in Wisconsin, United States - UWRJ-L178-409R-2 | ecosystem: Environmental > Terrestrial > Plant litter >...
CCCGGCCCGAAATCGCAGGAGCTGGATGTCCGGCGCCGCGCGGTCGTGCCGGTCGGGGTCGCCTCGTCCCTCCCCTTCTACCTCGCCCGCGCGCACGGCGCGATCGTCGAGGACGTGGACGGCAACCGTTTCATCGACCTCGGCTCGGGAATCGGCGTGACCACCATCGGACACACGGATGTCGATGTCGTGGCCGCCGCATCCGCTCAGCTGCACGAGCTCACGCACGGGATGTTCACCATCACCGGCTACGAGGGCTACGTGCGCGTGGCCGAGCTGCTCGCCGAGCACACGCCGGGCGACTTCGCCAAGAAGACGGTGCTGCTCAACTCGGGGGCAGAGGCCGTCGAGAACGCGGTCAAGATCGCGCGCAAGCACACCGGTCGAAGCGGTGTCGCCGTGCTCGAGCACGCGTACCACGGCCGCACCAACCTGACCATGGCGATGACCTTCAAGGCCATGCCGTACAAGGCCGGTTTCGGACCGTTCGCCGGCTCCATCCACCACGCGCCGGGCTCCTACCCGTTTCACGACGGTCTGAGCGGGGCGGATGCCGCGGCCCGCACCATCGCCTACCTCGAGAAGTCGGTGGGCGCCGCCGACCTGGCCTGCCTCGTCGTGGAACCGATCCAGGGTGAGGGCGGATTCGTGGTGCCCGCCGCTGGCTACCTGCCCGCGCTGCAGGAGTGGTGCACCGCCAACGGCATCGTCTTCATCGCCGACGAGATCCAGAGCGGCATGGCCCGCACCGGCCGCTACTTCGCGAGCGAGCACTTCGATGTGGTTCCGGATGTCGTGCTCAGCGCCAAGGGCATCGCCGGCGGTCTTCCGCTCGCCGCCGTGACCGGTCGGGCCGAGATCATGGACTCCTCGCACCCGGGCGGCCTCGGCGGCACCTTCGCCGGCAACCCGGTCGCCGCCGCGGCCGCTATCGCCGTCTTCGACGCGATCGAGTCGCGTCACCTGCTCGCCGAGGGCGACCGCATCCAGGCGGTGCTGATGCCCGCGTTGGTCGAGCTGCAGGGGCGCTACCCGATCATCGGCGACGTACGCGGCCTCGGGGCGATGCTCGCCATCGAACTGGTCGAGCCGGGTACTCTCGCTCCGCTGCCCGCCGCAGTCGCCGCCGTCACCGCGGCCGCCGCCCAGAACGGGGTGCTGCTGCTCAGCGCGGGGACGTACGGCAACGTCATTCGCTTCCTGCCGAGTCTTGCCATCACCGACGCCCAGCTGCTCGACGCGGTCTCCGTCATCGACGCCGCGCTGGCCGCCCTGTGACGGCTCCGCTCCAGGCAGCGGGCGTCGTCGAGCTGGCGGTGCTCAGCCGCTCCGGGCTCGACGAGTCTCGACACCTCGGCGCGGCGGCCGTCGTCGGCCCGGACGGCACCATGCTCAGCGCCCACGGCGACGTGGATGCCCTCGTCTACGGGCGCTCCTCGCTCAAGTTCTTCCAGGCGATCACCGTGCTGCGTTCCGGCGTCTCGCTCGAGGGCGCGCAGCTCGTGTTGGCCAGCGCCAGTCACGCGGGCACCGCGGCCCACGTCGCCGTCGTGCGCGAGTTGCTCGACCGTGCGGGGCTCACCGCGGACGACCTGCAGTGCCCGATCGACTGGCCCACCGACAGCGCCTCCCGCCGGGCCGCCAGCGAGCCCTCGCGACTGTTCATGAACTGTTCGGGCAAGCACGCCGCCTTTCTGCTGGCCTGCGTCGACAACGGCTGGCCGACCGCGGACTATCTCGACCCGGCCCACCCGCTGCAGCAGCGCATCCGCGCCACGGTCGAGGAATTCACCGCCACCGACGCATCGCACAGCCCGGTCGAGTCGCACAGCCCCGTGGGGCATGTGGGGGTCGACGGATGCGGGGCGCCCGTCTTCGCCGTCACCCTGCGCGGTCTCGCCACGGCCGTCGGTCGCGTCTCCCGTGACCCCGACGGTGCGCGCCTCGCCGCGGCGATCCTCGCCGAACCGTGGGCGCTCGACGGCGAGGGGCGGCAGAACACCGTCGTGATCGAGCAGCTCGGCCTGCTGGCCAAGGGCGGGGCGGAGGGCGTTATCGTGATGGCCGCACCCGATGGCACGGCGCTCGCGCTGAAGATGATCGACGGCAGCCCGCGCGCCACGACCCTGGTGGCGCTGCAGTTGCTCGCCTCCGTGGGGGCCATCGCGCAGACCGAGGCCGATCGCGTCTCGGAGCTCACCACAGAGAAGGTGCTGGGCGGCGGCGTGCCGGTCGGCTCCATCCGCGCCAGCTTCCCGCGCTGACGACTGCGGGGAGCCGCCCCGCTCTGTGCTCTGTGCTCTGTGCTCTGTGCTCTGTGCTCTGTGCGAAATCCATGCTGCGATTCCGCCACGCCGGCACGACTCAGCCACGTGCGGCGTGTCGCCGGGGCGAGCATGGATTTCGCCTGGACGGTTGGCGGCGGAGACCGCGCAGCGCGACACTTCCGAAATGCATGCTGCAATTCCGCCACGCCGGCGATCCTCGTCCGTGCGCGGCGTGTCGCGAAGAATTGCCTGCATTTCGCACAGGGGGGCTGGGCGTCCCGGTGCCGCGCTCAGGCCCCACGGCACTTCGGCATCACGGCACTTCGGCACCGCGACGACACGCCGATGGAGCGCGCTAGACGCCGGCGGTCTGCTTCATCAGGCGCTTGCGGCGCTTCTCCCCGGCCACCTGCGCCGTCACCACGATCACGATCGCGAGGATGAACACCGCCGAGGCGATCACGTTCGCCTGCGGCGGGATTCCGCGGGTCGCCGCGGTGTAGATGTACGTGGGGAAGGTCTGCAACGACCCCGAGTTGAAGTAGGTGATGATGAAGTCGTCGAAGCTCAGGCTGAACGACAGCAGCGCCGCCGCGAGGATTCCGGGCAGCAGCAGAGGGAACGTCACCCGAAGAAACACCTGGGCGGGCGAGCCGTAGAGATCGCGCCCCGCCTCCTCGAGCGAGGGGTCGAGCCCGGCCACCCGGGCCTTCACCGTGACGATCACGAAGCTCAGGCAGAACATGCTGTGCGCGAGGATGACGGTGCCGATGCCCTTCGGGATCCCGGCGCTGAGAAACTGCGCGGCGAGTCCTGCACCGAGCACGACCTCGGGCGTGGCCATCGGCAGGAAGATCAGCAGGTTGGTCGCGGCCCGGAACCGGAACCGGTAGCGCGCCAACGCGATGGCGATCATCGTGCCGAGAACCGTGGCGATGAGGGTGGCGATCACCCCGATCAGGATGCTGTTGCCGAAGGCCTGGCAGACGCCGGGGGCGTCGCAGACCCGCAGCCAGTTGTTCAGGGTGAAACCGCGCCAGGAGACGTTCGTCTTCACCGCGTCGTTGAACGAGAACACGATCGTGTACACGATCGGGATCAGCAGGAAGATCAGCGCCAGCGCGCTGTATAGCGGCAGGATCAGGCTGCCGAGTCCGAATCGTCCGGCCCGCGGGCGCCGGCCGCGTTTTGTATCGAGGGTGAGATCGAGGGCGAGGGCTTCCTGTGTGGTCATACCAGGTCATCCGTTCCACTGCGCTTCACGTACACGGCGACGATCACGAGGATGATCGCCATCAGGATGATCGACAGCGCCGCCGCCGCCGGATAGTTCAGTTGCACCAGGAAGTTGCTCTGGATCACATTGCCGATCATCGTCGAACTCGATCCACCGAGGAACTGACTCGATGCGTTGACGTAGTCGCCGGCGGCCGGGATGAAGGTGAGCAGGGTTCCCGAGACGATGCCAGGAAGGGACAGCGGCAGCGTCACCGTGCGGAAGGTGTGGAACGGCCGGGAGTAGAGGTCGCTCGCCGCCTCGAGATAGCGCACGTCGAGCCGTTCGAGCGTCGTGTAGAGCGGGAGGCACATGAACGGGATGAAGTTGTAGGTGAGACCGAACACCACCGCCGCCGGGGTGCCGGTGAAATGATCCTGCGTGCCGAGCAGCGACAACCCTTTCAGCGCGGAGACCACCACGCCGTCGTCGGAGAGGATGGACTTCCAGGCCAGGGTGCGCAGCAGGAAGCTGATGAAGAACGGGGCGATGACCAGCACGATCATCAGGCCCTGGAGGATCGGCCAGCGACGAACCTTCACCCCGATGAAGTAGGCGAGGGGGTAGCTGAACAACAGCGCGAAGATGGTGGCGAGCAGGGCGTAGAAGAACGAGCGAAGGATCTGCGTGCCATACTCGCCGATCACCTCGCCGTACATCTGGATGTTGAAGGCCGCCGTGTATTTGCCGAACACCACCGGGTCTGGCACCTGCAGCGAGGTGATGACCAGCGAGACCAGCGGAACCAGGAAGAACAGGGCGAGGTAGAGCAGACCCGGCAACAGCAGGAACAGGGCGACCTTGCTGCGACGTTTCGGTGCGTCCACCGCGGAACTCGCGGCGGTGAACGCGGTGATCGCCATCGGTCAGTCCTCGAGTTCGACGGCGAGCGCCTCGCGACGCTGCAGGGCGATCGAGACGGTGTCGGTGTCCGCGGCGAATCGGGGGGCGTCGGAGGGATCGTCGGCGAGCCCGAAGCCGTGATCGACGGACCAGCTCAGCCAGACCTCGGCACCGAGGTTCACGACCGGTCCGAAGACCATGTTCTGCGCGAAGACGATCACCGGTCCGAGGAAGGGAACCTCGACGATGTACTGCGTGCTCACCCCGCTGAAGGAGACGTCGATGACGCGCCCGGGACCGACCACGTTCTCCCCCGCCACGGGCGCGGGTTCGGTGGTCTGCAGGATGACTTTCTCCGGTCGCACCCCGATGGTGACCGTTCCGCTGTGCCGGGCCGCGCGCGCCGTCGGCACCACGATGGGCTTGCCTGCGACATCGACGACGATCGTGGTGGCCGTGGTCTCGACCACCTCGCCGGTGAACAGGTTCGACTGCCCGAGGAAGCTCGCGACGAAGGCGGTGCGGGGCAGCTCGTAGAGCTCCTCCGGTGCACCCATCTGCTCGATCCGGCCCTTGTTCATGACGGCGACGGTATCGGCCATGGTCATGGCCTCCTCCTGGTCGTGCGTGACATGAACGAAGGTGAGACCCACCTCGGTCTGGATGTTCTTGAGCTCTAACTGCATCTGCCGGCGCAGCTTGAGGTCGAGGGCGCCGAGCGGCTCGTCGAGCAGCAGCAGCGCGGGACGGTTGACCACGGCGCGGGCGAGGGCGACACGCTGCTGCTGACCACCGGAGAGCTGGGTGGGGCGGCGAGCGGCGAGGTGGTCGAGCTCGACCAGGCGCAGAGCCTCGTGCGCCTTGCCGACGGGATCGGGGATGTGGCGGCGACGCAGGCCGAAGGCGACATTCTCGAGCACCGACATCTGAGGAAACAGGGCGTAGCTCTGGAACACGGTGTTGACCGGTCGCTGATAGGGCTTCGTCGCGGTGACGTCTTTGCCGCCGATCAGGATCTGACCGGAGGTCGGCTCCTCCAGGCCCGCGACGAGGCGGAGAGTCGTCGTCTTGCCGCAGCCGGACGGACCGAGCAGGGCGAAGAAGGACCCTGCCGGGATGGTGAGGTCCAGGTCTTCGATCGCGGTGAAGCCGGGAAAGCGCTTGGTGATACCGACCAGCTGGAGGTCGGCCCCGGCATCCGCGAAGGTCGACGCGGAGGCGGACGCGCCGGCCATCAGGCGCCGAGCCCCACGGACTCGAACTCCACCGTGTACTTGGATTGCTCGGGCGGTGTGAGCGTGCGGAAGATCTTCACCTTGTCGAGGGTCGACTGGTCGGGGAAGATCAGCTGGTTGTCGACCAGCTCGGGGTCGACGTCGGCCATCGCCTCTTTGGCACCCGATACCGGGGTGATGTAGTTCACGTACGCGGCCACCGCGGCGGCGACCTCCGGCTCGTAGTAATAGTTCATGAGCTCCTCGGCGTTGGCCTTGCGCGGCGAGCCGATCGGCACCACGAAGTTGTCGCTCCACAGCGTGCCGCCGGTGTCGGGGATGGCGAAGCCGAACTTGTCGCCGCCGACCTCCGCGTTGATCGAGGTGACGTCGCCGGACCAGACGATGGCGGCAAGCGTGTCGCCGCTCTTGAGGTCGTCGGCATAGGAGTTGCCCTTGATGTTGCGGATCTGGCCCGACTTGACGTGCTTGCGGAACTCGTCGACGGCCTTGGAGAACTCCTCGTCGCCCCAGCTCTTGCCGGCGATATCGACGCCCTGCTCCATCATGATGAGGCCGATGGTGTCGCGCATCTCCGAGAGCACGCCGACCTTGCCCTTCAGGGCGGAGTCCCACAGTTCGGAGACGTTGGTGAGGCCGTTGGGCAGCTTCTCCTTGTTCCAGGCGAGGCCGGCGAAGCCGCTCTGCCAGGGCAGGGAGTAGACCCGTCCCTTGTCGAAGTCCGGGTTCTGCAGGTTCGACGTGAGGTTCGAGATGTTGGGGATCTTGTCGTGGTCGAGCTTCTGCACGTAGCCGAGCCCGATCAGGCGGCTGACCATCCAGTCGGTGAGGCAGACCGTGTCAGCACCGATGTCCTGCCCGAGGGCGAGCTGGTCTTTCACCTTGGCGTAATACGTGTTGTTGTCATCGACGGCCACGTCGTACTTGACCTGGATTCCGCTCTTCTTCTCGAAGGCGATGAGGGTCGGGTACTTGCCGTCGTCGTCTTCGTCGAGGTAGTACGACCAGTTCGCCCAGGTGAGGGTCTTGTCTTTGGCGGAGACGTCGGAGGCGGCCTTCGGCGCCGAGGCGCCCCCGGTGCTGCAGGCCGCGAGAGCGAGCGTCGCCGCTCCGATGCCGGCGCCGGTGAGCATCGACCGACGGGAGAGATCGAGCCGCTTCGCTTGGCCGAGCAGTCGCTGGAACATCGGGTCTTCTGGCGTGGGCCTGGTCATAATGAGCGACTCCTTCGACGGAAATCGACGGTACGGGCACTGGTACACCGTCGTGGCTCGATACTTGCACAGGGTGCGTCGCGGGGCGAGAGCGCGGTGGGCAAATCGCCCATTCCGAAACATAATCTTCACGAAATCAGCACATTTCGAGCGCTCTGAGCACGGAATCACTCGCCCAGCGGCGGCACCACCACCCGTTCCACCTGACCGTCCGGCTGAAGCAGCCACGCCGTCTCCCGTGTGGTGTCGAGTGCGGGCGGCAGTATCCGTTGCCCGACGGCGGCTCGAAGCTCCGCCAGGCTGCAGCGATCGACGAGGAGCGGCGCGACGGTACGGAGCAGCGTCAGCTGTGACCAGCGTGCCTGCCAGCTCGCGGGATCGGCGACCCAGACGCGGGATTCCGTGGGGTCGAGTTGGAGCGCCGCGGTGTTCGGTCTCGTGAGGTCGATGGCATCGGCGAAGCGACGCGTCAGGTCACCCGGCCGCCCGGTCACGACGATCAGGGGCCCGTCGGCCGCGGCGATCGCCCGTGTCAGCGTCGAGGTGGGCGCGTCTGGCAGCGGATGCTCCGAGACCCGCGCCACCTGCAGCTCGGCGCCGTGCCACTCGCCGCGACCGGCGGGCGCGTCGGAGCGGTACAGCTCGGCTGTGGCGCCGGCGAGGAGGTGTTCCTGCCGGTCGGGTTGCCGCAGGATGACCCGGCTCTCGCACCCCGCCACGACCGACTGCAGTCCGCCCGACAGCCGCCGTGCGGCAAGCACCAGTGCGATGTCGGCGGCACCGCCCGTGCGCAGGATCTCCCGCAGCACGTCGCCGAAGGCATCGCGGTGTTCGTCTCCGAAGCGCGTGACGAGCACGTCGAGATCGTCGATCAGCAGCACGCCCGAGGCCGCACGACCCCGGCGCAGCCCGTCGACCAGGGCGGCGACGGCGTCCCACGCCTCCTCCGGCAGCGGCGGCACGATCCGCCCGGCCGAGGCCCGGGAGAGAGTGACCAGCAGCTCGGATTTGCCCGCGCCGGCACCGCCGAGCACGAGCAATGAGCCGTGTGCGACCGGGTTCCAGCGTGCGGTTGTCTGCTGCTGCCGGTCGGGCAGATCGAGCATCCCGAAGGCATATCCCTCATTGTCGAGCGGGTGATCGACGGGCAGCTCATCGATAGACAGGGTCCGCGGCAACTCCGGGCGCCACGGCCTGCGCGCCGGGAGGGCATCCGCCCAGCGTTCCGACACTTCCCGAATGTCGTCGGCGCCGACGATGGCGACCTGCGCGACCACCGCATCGGCGCCGGCGACCGCGAGTACTACCCGACCGGGGGGATTCGCGGGAAGCGCGGCAGCGGCATCCGTTCCGACCACCGCGGCGCTGTCCGCACGATTGTTGACGCGCAGGGACAGCCGCAGTGGGACATTCGCCATCACCGAATCGCGGACGACGCCCGCGGGGCGCTGGGTGCAGAGGACCAGGTGGATCCCGAGGGAGCGTCCACGCGCCGCGAGGTCGGCGAACAGCTCGTGCAGGTCGGCGAAGTCGCCGACGAGAGCCGCGAACTCGTCGACGACGATCACAAGCCGCGCGAGCTCGACGCGGGGAGAGAGTGCATCGATGGATCGAGCACCCGCCTCGGCAAGCACGCGTTCCCGATGGCGAACCTCCGCACGCAGACTCTGCAGGGCACGCCGGGCGGACCGCTCGTCAAGGTCGGTGACCAGGCCGGTGACGTGCGGCAGCCGCATGATCGGGGCGAAGGCCGAGCCGCCCTTGAAGTCGACCAGGAGGAAGCTCACCGCGCGCGGGGAGTGCGCGACGGCCAGGGCCAGCAGCCAACTGAGCAGCAGCTCGCTCTTGCCACTGCCGGTCGTGCCCCCGATCACGGCGTGCGGGCCGTCCCGAACGAGATCGATCGCGATCGGTCCGCCCTCACCGCCGAGAAACGTGGCGGTCAGGCTCTCGCGGTGGTCATCATCGACGGACCGATTCGCCCCCATCATCGCGCGGAACTCCAGGCGATCGGCGAGTTCGTCGACCGCACCCCTGCGCGCAAGGGCCGCTCGAGCCAGCAACGCTGCCGTCGCGGTGGCCTGCTCCCGCGAGAGGTATATCGCCCTGATCTCTCGCGGTGCCGCGGGATCGGGATGCGCGATGATCGCCGTGCCCTCCGCGCCGCCCACGCGCACCACCACGCGGCACCGATGGGGCAGCTCATGCGGTGCCCGCGCCACCGCGATCAGCGCCTCGGCGGGCGCCGTTACGGGCCCGGGCAGGCCGGTGCCCGCGCCCTGAGCCACGAACAGAGCACTGCCGTAGGTCGTGCCCTGGTCACCCGGCGACGGGACGCCCGCACGGTGGGGAAGCGCCGCTGCCCACGGCTCGTCTCCCGCCGTGGCGAGTGTCGCCACCTCCGGCGGGAGGGCGTTCGCCAGTTGCAGGATCAACCCGCGGGCCACCGCCGATGCCAGCTCCGGCACCCCGCACACCCCGATGCCGAGGCGCGCATCGACGACCACCGGTGCCCCGTCGAGGCTCGCCGCCCGCTCGCGGAGGGCGGTCAGCTCGTCGGGATCGCGCATCGAGTCCCCGTCGAGCACGAGCGCGGAGGCGATCTCGCCATAGCCGAGCACGACAGGGATCTCGCGGTCGAGCGCTCCATGCCAGCGCTCGGGATCGCGCTCCGACGCTCCGAGCAGCCCGACGGACCCGGGCGCCCGGTGTCGCAGCCGCTCCCGTTCGCGATCGTGCTCCCGCCGGACGAGTTCGTCGAGGTCGGCGAGTTCGGCGTCGAAGCGTTCGCGTTCGTGACGCGCGGTGCGCCGCCCCTGCACCCGGCCATCCGCAAAGCTCGCCACGGCGATCACCGGGCCGAGCAGGGCGAAGACGAGAGCGAACGGTGACGAGGTGATCGCCCAGATCAGCACGGAGCCGACCACGGGCGCGAGGCTGGCGAGAAGGGGGAACGGATGTCGCGGCGGCGGTTCGGGCAACCGTGGCAGCCTGAGCCGCACCGCCTCACCGGCGCGGGCATCGGGTGAAGGAGACATGCGGTACAGCACAGCTCATTCCGGCCCGCTCCACGATGAGCGTCAGGATTTCTGTGAGTGACGATCGACAGGGGCGGCGTGGGAGGGAGGGGACCTCAGCGAAGCGCGGTCAGCTCACGATGAAGAACTGCTCACCGATCTCCACCCGGGTGCCCCGCACGATGCGGTAGCGCTTGTCGGGCTGGCAACGCACGGCCGCGGCGTCGGGCTCGCGAACGATGGTGCCGTTGCCCGAGAAGCGGTCGAGGATCCAGAAGCTTCCGGCATCCTGACCGAATTCCAGGTGGGTCTTCGAGACCGACCGACTCGGGTCTATCACCCGCACCAGCTGGTCGAAGTACTCCCCCGGCTCGGGGATGGGATTGCGGCCGATGAGGCCGGAACCCTGCACCGTCGAGCTGTCGCCGGTGCTGAACTGCAGGATGAAACGCTCGCCGCCGAGGCGTTTCGGCCGCACGATGCGCGTTGCCTCGAGGTCGGCGATATCGTCGGCCGCGGCATCCCGTGCCCCCTCGACGGCAGGACTCACCGGGGCGGCGGGGCGCACCTGTGCGGCGGGACGGGCGGGAACAGCGGGGCGCACCGGCAAGACCGGCTCCTCGGCCCCGGTGAGGGAGGCGGGAAGGTCGGGCAGGGTGACCGGCGGCAGCGGCCGGGACAGCGATGACCGGGCAGGTGCGGACGGTGCCCGCGGTGGCGTGGTGCTCGCGGCAATCCGCTCGATCACCACGGTGTCACGGGGCTGACTGAAGGAGCGCGCGGCGAGCGGCGACACGGCGCCGCACTCGCTGCAGAAGATCTCCTGTGGCCCCATCGCGGTTCCGCACTGCTGACAGCGCGAATCCGTCGACTCGCTCCACGGCCGCTCATGCGGTTCGGGCTGCGCGACGGGCGGCGGGGCAACCAGCGCGGGCGGCGTCACCGAGCGCGCGGGCGGCGCCGCGCTGACGGCGGAGTCCGCCTCGGCAGCCGTGACGGCACGTCCGCAGTCTCCGCAGAACAGTGCGCCCCCCGGCAGCACTGCACCACAAAATGTACATGTCACGAGCGATCCCCTATCGCGTGAAGAGCTTCTTGACACTATAACCACCGAGCGATCGGAGCGAGACGGCCGCTCGGATCCGCTGCCAGCGGGTGCGCTCGTCGTCGAGCGTTGCGACGAGTTCGCGCACGGAACGCCAGACGTTGTCGGCATCCGCGTCGTCGGG
>Ga0247735_1001008_pt1 | contig 11081 bp, 6 predicted proteins | sample UWRJL178409R2_FD_180934 | JGI IMG/M metagenome (GOLD analysis project Ga0247735, IMG submission 180934) | Plant litter microbial communities from Arlington Agricultural Research Station in Wisconsin, United States - UWRJ-L178-409R-2 | ecosystem: Environmental > Terrestrial > Plant litter >...
GGATCGGGGGCCGGCAAGTCGAGCCTCACCCCCGCGCTGCGGAACTGATCGCCGACCAGCAGGCGCACGCCGTCGATCACCTGCACCAGCGGCAAGGGGCCGATCGTGCCGACGCCACGCCGGGCATAGCGGCGCAACTGCGCGGTGATGCTGCCGATCCGGTCGGTCATCGCGACGATCTCGCGCAGGTTGGTCGCGACGCGATCAGGCTGGGCGCGATCCAGAAACGCTGCGGCATTCTCGGCGAAGGCACGGATCGTCGCGACCGGCTGGTTGATCTCATGCGCGACCCCGGCCGAGATCGTGCCAAGCGTACCGAGCCGATTGGCATGCGCGAGTTCCTCGCGCGCTTGGCGATAGCGTCGATCCGCCGTGACACGCGCCTCCATCTCGCGCGCGAGATCGGCGGTGCGCAGCGCCACTTCCTGCTCCAACCGTACACGCGCCGCGCTGGTGCGACGGCGGCGTGCGAGCGCCCACGCAACCGCAGCGACCAGCAGCGACAAGAGCACGGCGAACAGGATGGCTGCGATCTGCGCACGCTGCCGTGCCGCCTTCAGCGCCGTTTCCATCGGCTCGATATGGTAAAGCCGCCAGCCCGCTACGGGCACGGGCAAGCTCGCCGTCATCGCCTGCGCTCCGTCGCGCGAGGTGGTGAGGCCAGTGTCAGCAATGGTGATGCCGAGCGGCGTCAGCGGCGCGCCGCCGAATTGCAGTGCGGCTGCGATCTGCGCCTTGCGCGCGGGGGCGATCGGGTGGAGCGCGCGAAACCGCAGCGACGTATCGCTGCTGAGCAGCAGCACCCCGTTGGCATCGGTGACGAAGCTGAGTGCCTGTCCGTCACGCCATGCGCGTTCGATCGGGTCGAATTCAACCTTGACGACGATCACGCCGATCGGGCCGCCTCCATCCTCGATACGCCGCGAGAGGTACAGGCCGGGACGACCGCTGACCGTGCCGAGCGCGAAATATTCACCGCCGCCCTTGCTCCAGCCCAGCCGATAATAGGGCCGGAAGCTGTAATCCTGCCCGACAAAGCTGGTAGGCAGGCGCGCGTTGGACGCTGCGATCGTCCGGCCGTTGCGATCGAGCGCGAAGATCGCCGCCGCGCCGGTCCTGTCCTTGAGCACCGCCAGCTTGTCGTTGAGCGCCGGATCGATCCGGCTTGAGCGTAGCGCCACGCGCAGGTCGGGATATTCGCCGAGCACAGCGGGCAACAGGCGGAATTTCTGAAGCTCCGATTCGAGCAGGCGCAGCGCCGCGCGCGTCTGCTGCGTGGTTTCCTCACGCTCGGCCTGGATGACTTGCGTGCGCAGCGCGAGCTGATAGCGATCCAGTAACAGCGCCGTCGCGCCGACAATCGCGACGATCGCCAAAAGCACCGGCGCGATACGGCGAATCCAGCCGGGCAAGGAAGCGGAACGGCGCATCATTGTGTGGATTACCACACAAATTCTGCTTGGGCGATGTGATAATCCACATAAAACATCGCGAAATCCGCGAAGAATATGATATATTTCTGTTATTTAACAGAAACTTACAGAATTTTTACGTCAGATATTGGCCGCATCGCGTTTTAGCTCCACCCTCTCCCAAGCCGCAAACAAAAAGCCAGCGGCGGCAATGGAGCAGGAAAAACCATCATGATCAGCCAGAACCTATCCGCCTCACCGCCCGCGCGGCACAAGGGCTTCGCCTCGCAACTCTATGTGCAGGTTCTGGTCGCGATCGTGCTCGGCGCGCTGCTCGGCCATTTCTGGCCCGCTTATGGCGAGGCGATGAAGCCGCTCGGCGATGGCTTCATCAAGCTGGTGAAGATGATCATCGCGCCCGTCATCTTCCTGACCATCGTCACGGGCATCGCCGGCATGCGCGAACTCGGTTCGGTCGGGCGCGTCGCGGCCAAGGCCTTCGCCTATTTCCTGACCTTTTCCACACTCGCTTTGGTCGTCGGGCTGATCGTCGCCAATGTCGTCCAACCGGGCGCGGGCATGAACGTCGATCCTGCCACGCTCGATAGCGCCGCAGTTGCCGATTATGCCGCCAAGGCGCATGAATCGACGCTCACCGGGTTCCTGCTCGGCGTGATTCCGCACACGCTGGTCAGCGCGTTCACCGATGGCAACATCCTGCAAATCCTGCTGGTCGCAATCTTGTTCGGAATCGCGATCAGTCTGGTCGGCGAACCGGCCGCGCCGGTGATCCGCTTCCTTGAACGGCTGAGCCTGATCGTGTTCAAGCTGGTGTCGATCCTGATGCGGGCCGCGCCGATCGGTGCGTTCGGCGCGATCGCCTTCACCATCGGCAAATATGGCGCGGGCAGTCTCGTCAACCTCGGCGCACTGGTCGCGACCTTCTACTTCACGTCTATCCTGTTCGTGGTGGTGGTGCTCGGCACGGTCGCACGGCTCAACGGCTTTTCGATCTTCAAGCTGCTGCGCTACCTCAAGGCGGAATTGCTGCTGGTGCTTGGCACGTCGTCCTCCGAAGCCGCGCTGCCCAGCCTCATCGAAAAGATGGAGCGGGCCGGCTGCGAGAAATCGGTCGTCGGACTGGTCGTGCCTACCGGCTATAGCTTCAACCTCGACGGCACCAACATCTACATGACGCTGGCGGCGCTGTTCATCGCGCAGGCGACTGGCGTGGAACTGACGCTCGGGCAGGAACTGCTGTTGCTCGGCGTGGCCATGCTCTCGTCCAAGGGTGCCGCAGGCGTGACCGGCGCGGGTTTCATCACGCTGGCCGCGACGTTGTCGATCGTGCCGACCGTGCCGCTCGCTGGGATGGCGCTGATCCTCGGTGTCGATCGCTTCATGAGCGAATGCCGCAGCCTGACCAACTTCATCGGCAATGCCGTCGCGACGATCGTCGTCGCACGCTGGGAAGGCGGCCTCGACCGCGACATGCTGAACGCCGCACTCGATGGCCGTGCGCCCGCACCAATCTCCGGGCCAATCGTCACCGACACGCCGGCACCTGCGCTGACCACCGCCTGATTTAGCCCCCGCAGGCGCGCGCCGCCCCCCGGCGCCGCTGCCGCTACCAGATCGGCCTACTCCCATGTCCATCACCCGCCTGCTGTGCGGTGCGCTGACGCTCGCCTGCGCCCTGCCCGCCGCTGCCCAGACCGCCACACCCGCGTCCTATCCCGCCGCCGCACAAGGCGATGGCGCCACCGTCAAGGGATACAACCTGTCCCGCTGGGCCGAGGATTGGCGAATCTACCGCAACCCGGCCAAGCGCGACGACTTTCTTGACCGGCTCAAATACCTGCCGCTCGATGATGATGGCGACATCTACCTGACGCTAAGCGGCGAAGCGCGGCTTCGGATGAACCTGACGAGCAATCCGCAACTCATCGAAGCGCCGGAACAGCGGCAGGACATCGTCCGGCTGGTGGGTGGCGCGGATTTGCATATCGGCGAGCATCTGCGGTTTTACGGTGAGATCGCCCACGGCCGGCTTTCGGGCAAGAACGTCGGCACGCCGTCAGGCTCATTGCGCAACGATTTCGTCCGTCAGCAATATTTCGCCGAGGCCGACGGGCGCGTCGGTGAGGTCGATCTAGGCGTGCGCTATGGCCGGCAGGAATTTACCGACGGCCCCAATCTGCTGATCTCCCAGCGCGACAACAACACGATCCGCTTCGTGCTAAACGGCACCCGCGTCTGGGCACGCACTGCCACCATGCGTGTAACGTTGTTCGATTTCGAAACCACCGATCTCGGCGATGGCGGGCTGGGCGACGACGTACCGGACAAGGATCGCCGGTTCAGCGGCGTATCAGCCGGGTTCGTGCTGCCCGATCGCTGGTTGAGCAAATCGAACCTCTATTTCGATCCGTTCTTCTGGCGGCGACGCAACCGGGTGGGAACCTGGGGCGGAATCGTTCTACCGGCGGTGCGCTATTATGCCGGCGCGCGGCTGTGGGGCGATGTCGGCCCGGTGGCGATCGATTGGACGATCGTCCATCAATACGGCAATTTCGGCGGGCGGCGGATCGCGGCGTGGCAGGCGTTCGCCGCGCAAACGCTTCGTGTCGGTACGGACAAGACCGCGCCGCGGATCGGCATTCATGCCGATTACGGCAGCGGGGGCGGAGGCTATACCCACGGCACGCTTCGCAACGCTTATGCACCCTACGGCAACAACGTATATTTCAGCTACGGCCTGTTCCTGACCGCCACCAACCTGATCGCGGTAGCGCCCAACGTGTCGTTCCAGCCCGCCAAGGGCGTGCGCGCGAGCCTGGAATATCAATTCGCGTGGCGGGACGATGCACGCGACGCGGTCTATCGCGCCAATTACACGCCGTATGTCGACACCGAACGGGTAGCGGGCAAGGCGGTGGCCCAACTGGCACGCGCGCAGATCGTCTATTCGATCACTCCGCGCCTGAGCTTGACCACGCGCGCCGAATATCTCCGCGCACAGGAGGTTCTCACGCGCGCCGGATATCGCGACTCCGCCTTTTTGGCGACCTGGGTGAGTTTCCGGTTCTGATCAGATCCTGCGGATCGTCGCGTGTAGCCGCGACCTGATCGCCAGAGCAAACCGGTCAGGCGGCCGTGCGGGACTTGGCGTTCGTCGGCACGATTGTACAAGTTGCGCGGTGTGACTGATGGCGGCCCACTGCCCGCAAGCAACAAGCGCTTCACCGCAAAGTTGTTTTCCGGGCGGGGCTCCACGACGAAGGTCGCGACGTCCCGTTCTTTTCAGCAACGATTTCCTTATCGTCTGGAGATTGGCCATGCATCTTCCGCGAGCCATACTCGTTCTCGCCATCGCCTGGGGGGCGTTCCCGGCCGCCGCGCAGGATGTCGGCCCCGCGCTCGATCCGGGCGCGATGACCGGCTGGGCCGGCGGCGCGGCGGCGCAATACAGCCTGCGGCACCGCGGCACGCGCCGCGCTCCGCCGATGAGTGCCTCGGAAGCGAGCGCCCGTGCCAAATGCGCGCGCCGCTACACCGTCGCCTCCAACCTCGGCATGGATCATCCGACGACCCGGCACCTGTTCCAGCTTTGCCGGGCGGCCGGCTATTACTGAATCCGGTGGCGGCAAGCCCGCGCCGCTGGTCATCCATGAACCGATGATTGTGACGTGGTTCGGGGCTTGGGTCAGCCAGGCTCTTGCCTCGACGCTCAGCTCTCGGCTTTGAGCTGCAGTCGGAACGTGTGCAGCAGCGGCTCCGTGTAACCGCTTGGCTGCGCCACGCCTTCGAACACCAGCGCGCGTGCGGCCTGGAAGGCAATGCTGCCCTGGGGGTCGCTGGCCATCGGCCGGTAGAGCGGATCGCCCGCATTTTGCGCGTCGACCTTTGCCGCCATGCGCAGCAGCGCTTCGTCGACCTGTTCGGCGGTGACCACGCCGTGCAGCAGCCAATTGGCGATGTGCTGGCTGGAAATGCGCAGCGTGGCGCGGTCTTCCATCAGGCCCACGTCGTTGATGTCGGGCACTTTGGAGCAGCCGATGCCCTGATCGACCCACCGCACCACATAGCCCAGAATGCCTTGCGCATTGTTCTCGATTTCCTCGTGCAGTTCGGCCTCAGACCAGTTCTTGCCGTTCGCGATCGGAATGGTCAGCAGCGCATCGAGGCCGGTGATGCCTTCAGCGCGGCGCTCTTCCTGCCGGGCGAAGACATCGATCTTGTGATAGTGCGTGGCGTGCAGCGTTGCCGCCGTGGGCGATGGCACCCATGCGGTGTTGGCACCCGTCTTCGGGTGGCCGATCTTCTGGTCGAGCATGTCGGCCATGCGATCGGGCATGGCCCACATGCCCTTGCCGATCTGCGACTTGCCCGACAGGCCACAGGCGAGGCCGATCTGAACATTGCGGTCCTCATAGGCCTGAATCCAGGCACTCGCCTTCATGTCGCCCTTACGCAGCATGGGCCCTGCGTGCATCGAGGTGTGAATCTCGTCACCGGTACGATCGAGGAAGCCGGTGTTGATGAACATGAGGCGGTCCTTCACGGCCTCGATGCACGCGGCGAGATTGGTGCTCGTGCGGCGCTCCTCGTCCATCACGCCGATCTTGAGCGTGTGGCGCGCAAGGCCGAGCATGTCCTCGATCGCATCGAACAGATCGTTGGCGAAGGCGCATTCCTCCGGCCCGTGCATCTTCGGCTTCACGATGTAGACCGACCCGCTGCGGCTGTTGCGCAAGGAGCCCGTGCGCTTGAGATCGTGCAGCGCGATCAGGCTGGTGATGATCCCGTCGAGAATGCCTTCGGGCGCTTCGCCCCCATCGGGCAGGAGCACGGCGGGATTGGTCATCAGATGGCCGACATTGCGCACCAGCAACAGCGACCGGCCCGGCAGCGTGAACGTGCTGCCATCGGGCGCGGTGTAGCTGCGGTCGGCGTTAAGGCGACGGGTCATTTGCTGGCCGCCCTTCTCGAACGTGTCTTCGAGATCGCCCTTCATGAGCCCCAGCCAGTTGGCATAGGCGACAACCTTGTCTTCAGCATCGACGGCGGCGACCGAGTCCTCGAAATCGCAGATCGCGGTGATCGCCGCTTCCATCAGGACATCGGCGATCCCGGCGGGATCGTCCTTACCGATGGGATGGGCACGATCGATCACGACTTCGATATGCAGGCCATTGTGCGCAAACAGTATATTGTCGCCTGCCCGGCCGACGCGTTGCGCTGCGTCGTTCAACGCAAGATCGCCGCCGGTCCAGTCCGACCACGAGCCGGAGGCCAGCGGCACCGCATCATCGAGAAACCTCTTCGCCCAGTCGATGACCTGACGGCCGCGCGCAACGTCATAGCCCTTTCCGGCAGGCGTGCCGGGGATCGCATCGGTACCGTAGAGCGCGTCGTACAGACTGCCCCAGCGCGCGTTAGCGGCATTGAGCAGGAAGCGCGCATTCAGGATCGGCACGACCAGTTGTGGCCCGGCGACGTGCGCCAGTTCGCGGTCAACATTCTTGGGGGAAACCGAGAATGGTGCGGGCTCTGGAACGAGATAGCCGATCCCGGAGAGAAAATCCGTGTAGGCGGCGATGTCCAGCGGGCGCCCTGCCCGCTGCTTGTGCCAGGCATCGATCTGCGATTGCAGCGCGTCTCGCTTGGCGAGAAGCACGCGATTGCGCGGAACAAACCGCGCGAAAACGTCCGCCATAGCCGGCCAGAAAGCATCCGCGGCAATTCCCGTTCCGGGAAGGGCACGCGCTTCGATGAAATCGACCAGAGCGCCCGCAACCTTCAAACCCGCCCGATCCAGATAGCCGCTCATCGAAACTCTCCTGTTGATCGTACCGCTCCTATCCAGGCCAGCCACTTATCGGTAGATGGAAAGAATTCAACACAGCTTATCGCTCAGGTTAACAATGTTCGATCCCGACTATGATCTGTTCCTTGGCATTGTCGAAGCAGGTTCGATCTCCGCCGCTGCCCGCAGGCGCGGGATGTCGACCGCCGCGCTGTCCAAGCGGCTCGCCCAACTGGAGGATCGCTTGTCGGCGCGGCTGATCAATCGAACCACGCGACGTCTCGCGCTGGCGCCCGCAGGGCAGGATCTCCACGATGCGTTGTTGCCCATGCGCGCGGCGTTGCAGGCCGCAGAAGATCGCATCAGCGGGAGACACGCGCTTGTAAGCGGACCCTTGGCCATCACCGCGCCAACCTCCTTCGGGCGAATGCATGTGGTTTCGTGCCTGCCCGCCTTCCTGGCCGAACACCCGGACGTCCGGATCTCGTTGGATCTCTCGGATGAGTTCGCCGATTTGCTGGACGGCAGTTGCGATCTGGCGATCCGGATCGGCGCTCGGATTGGCACGGGGCTTGTCGGTCATCGCCTTGGAACCAGCCGCCGCGTGCTCTGCGCGGCCCCATCCTATCTTGCCGCATTCGGCGATCCGCAAACATTGCAAGATCTCAGGCACCACCGATTGCTGGCAACGACCGCCCAGCTACCGTGGCAACTGGACGGGCCTGAAGGCGCGGTGACCCACCACGGCCAGAGCTTCGTCGAGACCAACTCGAGCGAAGTCGTGCGCGAGCTCGCGCTGGGCGGTTGCGGTATAGCCTTGCGATCGCTGTGGGATGTCAGCGAGGAACTGCGGCGCGGCGCGTTGCTCCGCGCGCTTCCGCAATATCAGGGTTCCCAGGAGGTCGGAATCTACGCCGTCCACGCGCCAACACCGGCAATGCCCGCGCGAGCGACCGCGTTTATTACCGCACTCGCACAGCACCTACAGACCAGCGGCGCTTTGACCTGATCGAGAGGTGGCCGGTTTTGTCTGAACAAGGATCGGTAACGGATACCTGGATCGTCTGCCGGTTTCTCGGTCGAACTATCGATATGGATGCAGGGTGCGTAGCATCGTGATCTCGGCCGCGGCCTGCGTCATGTCGCGGGCTTGGCACTGAACAGTATGACGCCGAACACGGGTCCGGCGGTACGCTTGGCGTGTGGCACGAAGCGCACCCGCAACTGCGTCTTGCCCTGCGTCAGCCCGATCGGCAGCGGGTAATCGACATCCATGAACTTGCCCGGCTGATCCCCGCCGAGATGCTGCGTCGCGACCTTCACGTTATCGACCATGATGTCGAAATCGGTCGGGCGCTCGTCACCCCAATAGGTCGCCTGAAGGACGAGCGGCCCCGACTTGGCCTTGACGGTGAATTCGAAGAACCCGCCCGAGCGCGCGTCACGGCCGTTGCGGTTACGATAGCTGACCGGGAACGACAGTTCGGAGGTCAAGCCATGATCGTGTTCGGGCTGCATCTCGCCCAAATGCACAACATCGACCGAGCGGGCGGCGATATCCCTCCGCCGCGCCTGATCGGCGGTGAACGCGGCCTCTTCTGTCTTCCATGCACCTTCCGAGAAGCGCTTGAAATACACCGCGCTACGCCGTTCGTACTGGCGGTAAAACGGCACGAACGTAAGGTCGGCGGGCCGCGCGATGCCGCTCGTCGTGTAGGTCGCCGGTTGCGCGGCCGGGGTGAAGCGCGCGAGCAGATCGTCGCCGACCAGTGCGGGGTCGGGACTGGACCAATTCCCCTCCGCCGAACCGAGATCGGCGGCCATCACCATCGGCCCGCGCAGGATCGCGATCGTCTTGTCGTCGCCCGGCGTCGGCTCGATCCGCAGGTCGAGCGGCAGCGTGATGGCGAGCGCGTCGCCCGCCTTCCAGCGCCGTTCGACAATGGCATAGCCACGCGCGAAGGCGGGCCTCACCGGCGCGCCATTGACGGTGACCAGCGCCTTTCCTGCCGCCCAGTTCGGCACCCGCAGCGCGATCGGAAAGTGGCCGGGCTTGCCGAGTTTGGCGAGCGTCAGCGTCGATGTGCCCTCGAACGGATATTTGGTTGCGAGCACCAGGGATGCATCGCGCGCGCGCCATGTCGTCTCGGCGGGGATGTAGAGATTGACGAGCAGCGCCTTGCCCGTGCCGGCATCCCCCTCCCAGAAGATCGACTCACCGTGCTTGGCATGACTCTCCATGCCGGTGCCGACGCAGCACCAGAAGGCGTCGTCGGCTGACGTCGAATAGCCGCGCACCGCGCCGGTCAGCAGCGGCGTCATATAGGTGAAACCAGCGGTCTTCGGGTCTTGCGCCGCCATGACGTGGTTGAGATGCGCGCGTTCGTAATAATCGAACAGTGTGCCGTCGGGGCTCCACGAATAGAGCTGCCGCGTCAGCTTGAGCATGTTGTAGGTGTTGCAATGCTCACAGGTTTGTTCGGTGATGTGCGTGGCGATCGTGTCGGGCGCGGAGAAATATTCGCGGTCGGCATTGCCGCCAATCACGTAGCTGTGGTGCTGAGTCACTGCCTGCCAAAAGAAGCTGGCGGCCGTCGCCTTGCCGGGATCGCCGGTCAGTTCGTGGATGCGCGCCAGCCCGATCAGTTTTGGCACTTGCGTGTTGGCGTGAAAATTGGCGAGCTTGTCCTCGCGGTTCTCAAGCGGATCGAGCACCTTGCGATCGTACAAACGCTCGGCAACCGCGAGGTAGCGTTTGTCGCCGGTGCGCGCGGACAGTTCGGCGTAACTCTCGTTCAGACCGCCATATTCGGTGCCGAGCATCTCCTGCATCTGCGCGTCGTTCAGCGCGGCGAACACCGGTTCGAAATAGCCCGCGAAGGCGACCGCGACGGCCAACGCCTTGGGATTGCCCCAGCTTTCATGGATGTCGAGCAGCCCGGCGAACAATTTGTGGACGGTATAGAATGGGGACCATGCGCCATTGAGATCGAACCCGCCGGAGCGGATATCGCCCTTCATGATCTCCGGGAAAATCTCGATCGCGTCGACGACCTTGCCGTCTTTGCGCTTGCGCTGCATCGCGCCGATATACCCGTTGCCACGCGCGGCCTGCGCCGCCGCCAGTTCATCGACGATATAGTCCGCGCGGGTGCGTACCGCAGCATCGCCGGTTTGCTCGTGCATGCGCACCAGCGCCGTCATGTAATGGCCGAGCGTGTGACCGGCGATCGTATCACTTTCCCAGCCGCCGTAGATCTCGCCCTTGGGCTTCAGGCCGGCATAGAGACGGAAGTTGTGGAGCAGCCGGTCGGCGCTCAGGCGCAAGAGATACGTGCGATTCACATCGACCGCCGTCGCGTAATCGGACGCATGCAAACGCACGTCGGAGAGCGGCAAAGGCCGCGCCGTGCGCGGCAATGCAGTGGCCGCGGCCATCGCGGCGCCTGCTCCGCCACCGCGCCCGAGCAGTGCCAGCGTCGCCGCCCCCAACATCATCTCGCGTCTGGTGCTACGCATGCGCCTCTCCACTGGCCGAATACCGTATACGATTACTTCGGGGAAAGAAGTGGGTCAATCGAGGAAGTTGGAGAATCTCTTCCACGGTGCTGGTGATTTTATATAGTATAATATCTCTTGACCCTTTTTAGAGGGAGTGCTTGGTGTCTGCGTAAAGGGGATTCCGATGCTTTCCTATTCACGCGGGCCTCGGCGCCGTACGCTGATCGCCATGCCCCTTGCGTCAGCGTGTGCGCCCGCGACGCCCGCACTGGCGCAACCTGCCCCCGCGACCGCCAAGTGAGACATTCGATGAAGCGCACCCGCCTGTTGCTGATGACCTCCATTCTCGCCATCGCCCC
>Ga0247735_1001009_pt1 | contig 11076 bp, 7 predicted proteins | sample UWRJL178409R2_FD_180934 | JGI IMG/M metagenome (GOLD analysis project Ga0247735, IMG submission 180934) | Plant litter microbial communities from Arlington Agricultural Research Station in Wisconsin, United States - UWRJ-L178-409R-2 | ecosystem: Environmental > Terrestrial > Plant litter >...
CAGGCCGAGGTGCGCGAGGGGCCGCAGTACGAGGCGAACGCCGCGCTCATGGAGCGGTACCGCGAGGCCGCGGTGTCCCCGGACGCGATGCGCGCGCTGGTGACGCCGAACGCTGGCTGAGGCGCCCTGTCCCCGTCCGTGAACATGCTCGAAGAGCCCAACACGCCGCTCCCATCCTGTTGAGGGACGATTCGGCGAGCTCAGCCTGGTGACGGGCGGGTGGCGCGGGGCGGGTTTCGATGCGCGAGCGCGCTAGAGCGCGTGCGCTACTCCAGCACCGAGCCGCCGGTTGAGTAGCGCCCGAGGAACGAGGACGCGTGTCGAAACCCCCGAGCGTTACTCGCCCAGCGCGGCGTGCAGGGCCTCATAGGCACGCTGCGGTCCGGGATGCGCGCGCAGGTCGGCCGCGAGCGGCACCCTCGGCAGGGCCAGCACGGTCTCGATCGCGGCCGCGAGCTCATCGACGGTCGCCGTGTTCGGCGCGAGCGCGAGGCCGAAGCCCGCATCCTCGATGGCGGCGGCCCCGGCGAACTGGTCTGTCGAGAACGGCAGCACCACGAGCGGCACTCCGGCGGTCATCGCCTCGGTGACGCTGTTGTTGCCGCCGTGGGTGACCGCGGCCGCGGCGTCGTCGAGCAGTCGGACCTGCGGCAAAAACTCGCGCACCAGGAAGTCGCCCGGGATCTCGCCGAGCTCGGCGCGGTCCGCCGACCCGAGCGCGACGGCCGCCCGAACCCCGAGGGCACGGAGGGCGCCGATGACGCGAGCGAGGACATCCGCTCGCACCGAGAGGAAGCTGCCGAAGCTCACGTAGACGTAGGGATCGTCGCTGGAGGTGATCCAGGCCTCGACCTCGGAATCGACGGGCTCCGCGCGCACGGCCGAGCCGAGGAAGACGTGCGGGGGCAGCGCCGCGGTGCGCGCCGGATCGGAGAGCTCGGCGGGATAGTTGTAGAGCAGCAGCTCGCCGTGCTCGGCGAAGGCGTCGAGCGACGGCGGCAGCGCGGGCGCCAGTTCGGCCAGCGCCGCGTTCCACTCGGCGGTGAAGTTCACCGAGACCCGCTCGCACAGTGCGCGTAACGCGGCGAGGGAGGCGGCATCCGGCGTGAAGGCTGCGGGCCAGACCGGCGGATAGCCGTACACCTCGTCGCCGGCGTCTTCGGAGCCCACCGGCAGCGCCGTCGGGTGCCCGAGCACGACGTCCGCGAACGGCACGCCCTGCGCGATCAGCGCCAGCCGCGCGCTGAAGGCGAGGTGATCGACGATGATCGCGTCGGCACCGACCGCCGCCACGACCGCCTGCACCTCGCGGCCCACCCGTACCGGATCCCACATGAGGTCGCTGAGTCGTGCCTCCGCCTGGAACGCGAGCGTCTCGACCATGCCGAGACGGGTTGCGGCGAAGAATCCGCGCAGCGCGTCGTCCTCCCCCTTCTGCTGCTCCTCGGCACGGATGACGCCGGGGTTGGAGCCCTTGCCCAGCTGCAGGTTCACCCGCTCGTAGCCGAACGACTCGACGATCGCTGCCGTGGCCGGACCGGTGGCGACGACGACCCGCTCCCCCGCGTCCCGCCAGGCGGTGCCCAGGGTGGCGAGCGGAAGCAGGTGCGAGGCATAGTCCGGGCTGATGATGAGCAGCGTCACTGCGCGCCGACCAGCCCGTCCAGCAGGGCGCTCTCCTCGCGGTGCACCGCGGAATACAGGTCGCGCAGCGCCGCGGCCATCGCCTGGATCGTGAAGCTGCGCTCGACGGTGAGCCGCGATGCCGCCGCACGATCGTCGCCGGTCTCGGCGGCGCTGATCGCCAGTGCCTCGACCATGGCGTCGCGCAGCGCGTCGACGTCCCAGGTGGTGGTGAGGATGCCGGTGACCCCGCGCTCGACGTAGGTGGCCGGGCCACCGCCGTCGGGTGCCACGACGAACAGTCCGGTGGCCATCGCCTCGAGCAGGGCGATGCCGAACTCCTCCTTGAGACTGCCGCAGACGTAGACACCGCGGGGCGCGACGAGTGCCGGACCGGCAGGGGCGGGCAGCCCGAACCGGGCAGCGGCGACCCAGCGCGCGACGGTGTCGTTCGGGCGGTGGCCCGACAGGATGAGACCCTCGGCGAGCCGGTGCGCCGGCGCGATCATCGCATCCATCAGGTCGAGCTGCTCCTGCTCGTCGGCCGACGGATGCTCCAGGTCGCCGCCGATCAACAGCAGGTTCGCGGTCTGCCGCAGCGGCCCGTTCGCCCAGGCCTCGGCGATGGTTGCCATGCCCTTCACCCGGTGGAATCTGCCGACGCTCACGAGCAGCGGCAGGCCGCGCCGCTCGGGCGGAAGACCCGCGAGAAGCTCCACCAGCTCGGTGAGCGCTGCCGTCGGAGCGCCACCGTTAGCGAACGCGGAGGCTTCCGCGACGGCACGATCGACGACCGCGATGTCGATGCCCTCGGGCACGATGGTGTGGCGCTCCGGATGCGCGGTGATGTCGATGCCGACGAGCTCCTTCATGTCGCGCTGCAGTTCCGGCCGCGGGAACAGCACGGTGTGGGCGGAATTCGAGGCGAGCTGCTGCACCAGCCGCGTGCGGAACCAGAAGTGTTCTGCCTGGTCGATCTCGCCGAAATTCCAGCGGGTGAGGCGGCCGGCGTTGTCCATCGAGTTGATCACCGCGTGCGGGTCGGGTGCGACCGTGAAGACCACGGGGATGTCCAGCTCGCGGGCGACGTCGAAGGCGGCGAGACTGCCGACGTCCGCCATCCGCAGGTGCAGCAGGTCGACCGTGCCCGCCGCACGGAGCACCCGACGGATGCCGCGGCGTGCAGCAACCCGCAACGGCCAGGCGTTCGCCGACTGCACGGGGTCGCTCAGCAGCGGGACCGTGCCGTACACGTGCCCCTCGGGGGTGCCGGCGATCTCGAATACGCTCTCCAGCGCATCTTCTGCGGTGCCGCGCGACATGGTGACCACCCGCGAGATCCCCCGCCCCTCGAGGGCGTCGCCGAGCCGCACCAGCAGCGTGGCGATTCCCCCGTTGTCGCCGCTGCCGGCCTGGGTGAGCTCGGCGTCGATGTCGGCGTGGAGGAAGAGCTGGGCGACCGTGAGCGGAGCATCGGGCAGGCTGCGTACCAGTGGGTGCGCGGCGAGATCGACGACCGCGAGGCGGGCCACGTTGGCGAGATAGCCCTTGCCCGCGGCGAGTTCGGAGAGCAGCGCGGCGATCGCCGGCGCCTCGGTGCGCTGACCGAGGGCGGCCACTGCGGCGACGCGAACGTCTTCGTGCTCGTCTTCGGCACTCGCGATCCGCACCAGCGGGCCGGTGGCGATGCGGTTGCGCACGAGGCCCAGGCTCTCCACCAGGCGATAGCGGGCGGCCGGGTCGTCGATGCCGATCAGCGCTCCCTCGAGAGCCAGCGCGATCTGCGACGGGGCGGCATCCGACCACTGCTCGAGCGTGCGCTGGGCGAGCATTCCGGCGAATCCGCCCCCGACGATCAGGGCGACCAATCGACCGACGGCGTCGAAGCGCGGCATGCGCGAACCGAGCGCCCAGGCGGCGTGCTCCCGCAGGTACCCGTGCTCGCTGGAGAGCAGGCGCGACAGCGCGACATCCGCCTGCTCGTCGTAGACCTGGGCCAGCGCATGGGTGGCGGCGATGGCGGTGAGCTGGTCGTCGCCCGAGAGCGCAGCGGTGAGCACACGGATGGTGCGCGCTCCCCCATCGCGGTTGGCATCGAAGGCCAGATCGTCGGCGAGACGCATCGAATCGACGAGAGACGTCGCCTGTCGCACGGCGTCGAGCGATGTCTGGATGCCCATGAGCGCGTCCCTTCCCGGCCCGCGCGGGGGCACGGGATCGTCTCCCTGACGACACTCGATAGTATCTTTTCCGCCGACCGAGACAGCCTGGGTTGACAGGCGCGAAAAGCGCGAGGAGAAGTACGTGAACCTGGTCGTGATCGGTGATGTCGGCGTCGTGAACGACACGATCCATATCGGCGACGAGGCCATGTTCGAGGAGTTCGTGCTGCAGGCGCGCGCCCATGGCGTCGATCGCATCGTCGGCATCTCGTCGGCCCCCGCCGACACCGCCGCCCGCTACGACATCGACGCGATCGACCGCATCGGCTTCGGCTTCACCGGCCCGGATGCCCGGCTGCGGATGCGGGACCGCCGCGAACGCGTGCTGCGCGCTGCGGCCGGCGACCGCACGCAGCTCGCCCCCGACGACACCGCCTGGGCCGTCATCGACGCCATCCGTGATGCCGACGCCGTGGCCGTCGCGGGCGGCGGCAACCTCGCCTCCACCTGGCCGCTGCACATCGCCGAGCGCGCCACGATCGGCGCCCTCGCCGCCCTGTTCGACAGGCCCTTCGTCGTGAGCGGGCAGACCATCGGCCCGGAGCTCAGCCTCGGCTACGCGGCCCTGGTCGCCCAGCTGCTCTCCTCCGCCGCACTGGTCGGCCTGCGCGAGGCGACCTCCTTCGCCCTCACCGAGCGCCTCGGTGTCGACCCAGCGAAACTGACCCACACCGTCGACGACGCGAGCTTCCTCGGCTCGGCAACGGACATCCGTCCGGCCGTTCTCGTGACGTTTTCGACGCACCTCGGCGGTGCCGACCGCGATGCTGTCATCACCCGCGCCGCCGAGCTGCTCGACGGCCTGGCCGAGAGCACCGGGCTCGAGATCGAGTTCCTCGCGCATTTCGGCTCGACCATTCCCGGCGTCGTGACCGGGGACGCCGTGCTGCATGCCGCGATCGCCGAGCGGATGTCCGCGCCCTCCGTGCAGATCACCCCGACGACCGCGGTGGCCGCCGCCGACCTCGCGCGCACCGCATCCCTCGTGCTGACCAGTCGCTACCACCCGGCGGTCTTCGCCACCGCCGCCGGCGTGCCGACGATCGGCATCGCGGTGGACGAGTACACCACCGTCAAGCTCACCGGCGCGCTCGGCAACTTCGGGCAGGCCACCGGCGGCTACGACTCTGTGCTGCCGATCGCCAGTCTGGTGGCCGGGGAAGCCCCGGCACTGGCGAATCGGCTGTGGGCGGAGCGGGACACGGTCCGCGCGGCGGCGATTCCGGTCGTCGAAGCCCAGGCCGCGGCATCCGTCGCCTGGTGGAACCGCGTGTTCGCCGCACTCGCCGGCTGACCGCGCACCCCCAGTAGGGGGCACATCTCGCGCCGAAATCCCTGCATATGTATGAATCCATCGGCACATTTAACGCGTTGGTAACCCGTCTGGCAGACCTTCTGTGCAACCCTTGAGCCACCCAGCAAGACCGACACACGGTGGCATTCTCGCCGCCGGCGCCGACGACGTCGCACTCGCCCGCACGATGTGACCCCCCGGTCCGTCGTGATGACGCCGACCGAGTGGACCCGAATGACGCTCTTCGATGTGCTGTACCCAGAACCCGCGACGGCCCCCCTCCGTGCGGAGGCCCGATCATGGGCGTGAAGCAGCTGACCCTGGTGCGCGTGCTCGCGGTGCTGGTGGTCGCCTTCGGACTGGTCTACGTCGGCTGGCGGTGGACGGCATCCGTTCCCTGGGCGGCCTGGTTCATCGCCGTGCCGCTGCTGCTCGCGGAGACCTACAGCTTCGGTGAGTCGCTGCTCTATGCGCTCACCATGTGGAATTCCCGACGTCGTCGCCCCGCCCCCGTCGCCCCCGCCGGGCGCACGGTCGACGTCTTCATCGCGACGTACAACGAGCCGCTCGAGATGGTGCTCACCACCGCCATCGCCGCCCGCGACATGACCTACCCGCACGAGACCTGGATCCTCGACGACGGTGACCGACCCGACTTCCGCCGCGCCGCCGAGCTCGTCGGCGTCGGCTACATCACCCGCGGGCCGGAGTGGGAGGGCCGTCAACGGTTCGCCAAGGCGGGCAACATCAACAACGCGCTGTTCGTGACCTCGGGCGAGTTCATCGCCATCCTCGACGCAGACCAGGTGCCGGAGCCGAGATTCCTCGACCGCGTGCTGGGCTACTTCGACGACGAGGAGATCGCCTTCGTCCAGACCCCGCAGCAGTTCTGGAACGTCGACCCGCGCGACCCGCTCGGCAGCCATGCCGACCTGTTCTACGGACCGATCCAGCAGGGAAAAGACGGCTGGGGTGCAGCCTTCTTCTGCGGCTCCAACGCGGTGCTGCGCCGCGAAGCGCTGATGGCTCTCGGGCTCACCCGGTTCTCCCGCGCAGCACAGGGACGCATGCGGTCGGCGCTGCGCTCGGGACGCTCCCGTCTCACCGACCTGCTCAGCGAGTTGGCCCTGCGCGACCCCGCCGGGATGCCCGCCGTCGAAGACGCCCTCGCGGCGATGGGCCGGGCAGACGCGCAGTACCGCACCGGCGAGGTGCTGAGCGAGATCACCTGGCAGCTGCAGAAGGCCTTCCACCAGGCGGTGCTCAGCCACGACGAGGTCTCCGCCGCCGTGATCAGCGAGCTGGATGCCGTGCTCGAGCTGGTCGAGGTGGCCCGCACCGATCAGGCGCTCGCCATCCAACCCCTCGACACCTCCACGATCACCGAAGACATGGCCACCGCGATGCATCTGCACGCGATGGGCTGGTCGAGCGCCTACCACCACGAGGTGCTCGTGCACGGAGTCGCCCCAGAGGATGCCGGAACGATGCTCACGCAGCGTAAGCGCTGGGCCGCCGGGTCGATGCAGGTCTTCTTCTCCGACAACCCGCTGTTCATGCGCGGACTCACGCTCGGTCAGCGACTGATGTACCTCGGCACCATGACCAGCTACCTCAACGGTTTCGCCGCGGTGGTCTATATCGCCGCGCCGATCGTCTTCCTCACGGTCGGGATCTTCCCGCTGAAGGCGAGCGCACTCACCTTCCTGCTCTACTTCGTCCCGTTCTTCGTCTGCTGCCAGATCTTCTTCCAGGTGGCGGGCAGACGATCGCGCGGACTCTGGCGGGGGCAACAGATGTCGTTCGCGCTGTTCCCCACCTGGATCGCCGCGACCGTCTCCGGCTTCGCTGCGACCTTCTTCGGCAAGCACCTCGCCTTCTCCGTCACCTCCAAGACGAAGACCCAGGTCGGCACGGATTACCGCGCCGTCGCCCCGCAGCTCGTCGTCATGGGGCTCCTGCTGCTCGCATCCGCGATCGGCATCTACCGCTGCGCCATCGGTGAGGCCCCCCTCGCCGCGACGGTGCTGACCCTGGTCTGGGTCGTCATCGATTTCCTCCTGCTCGGCGTCGTGTTCGGCGCCGCGCGCTACCGCGGTCCGGGTGCAGACGTCACCGACCCGAACCCGCCGACGGACGAGGCGACCGCGGCCCTCGCGATCGTCGAGCACGAATCATCCGTCCCCCGCACCACAGCTGCAGAACTGTAAGCACAGCACCGAATGGAGCCCCCGTCCATGTCTCTCCTGATCCCCATCACCAGCCCGACCTTCCCACTGTCGCGCACCGCGCTGCACTACGACCTCACCGTCGCGGGTGACCTCGACGCGACGACCCTCCTCGCGCTCCGGCACGAGGTCGCCCGCGCCGTAGAAGACCACCCGGCGATCGTGCTGCTCGACGTCTCCGCCGTCAGCCGCATCACGCCGTCCGGCGTCGCCGGCATGCTCGACCTGCTGCGGATCGCCCGCTCGGCCGGCGGCGATTTCCGGGTCTACGGCGAATCCCGCGTGCTCGCCGGAGCCCACAGCGCACTCCGCCTCACCACGGTCATCGCCGTCTACCCGCGCCGATCGGATGCCCTTGAGGCGGCACGATAAGACGCGGTCCGCGGCGCGGGCCGCTCGGTCAGGAGCCGAAGCGAGCCAGCGCGTGCTTCATCGCGGCCTGCGCCTGGGCGGTCGAGTTGAATCGCCAGTCCTGTTCTTTGTCGGCCTGGAACCAGACAAAACCGTCCACCCGTTTCGCCCGGCTCACGAACCCGACCAGACCGTTGATCCACTCGGCCTTCTCGGTGCCGAGGGGCGTGCCCTCGGCGGTGGCGGTCTCGGTGATGATGATCGGCCTGCCGCCCGGCAGCGCCCGCAACTCGTCCAGTCCCGGTCCGAAGAGTTCATCGGCCGTGGTCCAGCGGCGACCATCGCCGCTCTGGTTGTAGCCGTCGAGCCCCAGCACATCGACCGAGTCCGGCCCCGGGTACAGGCTCTGGAACGCGGTCGTGTGCCCCGGATACGACACGTTGGGTGCCCAGACGAACTTCACCTGCGACGCGCCCGCGGCCTCGAACACCTGATGCACGTGATCCCAGGCCTCGACGAAATCTGTGGCGGTGTTGCCGTTGACGCCGATCGCCCAGGGGTACCAGTCGCCGTTCATCTCGTGGGCGAAGCGCAGCAGCACCGGGCGATCCCAGGTGGCCAGGGCCTGTGCCCAGCGCGTCAGATCAGTGTCGTGCTCGCCCGCGGCGATGGTGGAGAGCGCGTAATCCGGCTGGTCGACGCCAGCGCCCGGCAGCCACGGCTCGAGGCTCAGGATCGGCATCGCCCCGCTCGCGGCGATCGCCTCGAGACGCCCGATCGGAGCGTCCTCGGCGAGGGCCGCGAAGCGCAGCACGTAGTCGGGATCGCGACCGGCCATCTGCGTGACGACGGCCAGATCGCTCGACGGCTCGCTGTCATCCGGAACGAAGACACCCCACTTCAGCGGGCTGTCCGGCGTGGGAGTGGCGGATGTCCCACCCGGCGCAGTACAGGCGCCCAGCAACAGAACGGCAGCCAGGCCGAGGGCCAGGGCTGCCGCGAGCACGGGGCGCGAACGTCTCATGCGGCGCCATTCTATGCGCACGACGCAAGCCCCAGATCGATGCACAGGCACGAACGGAGAGCACGATGACGACCAACGCCACCGAACCCGAGGATGCCTTCGTCGGTCACCCCGGCAAGAACCGCCGGCGCCGTCCGACCGTGATCGTGCCCCTGATCGTCATGCTGCTGGTGGGCGCGACGGTCGGAGTGGCGACCACGCAGGTGCAGAGCTCCGCTGCCGGGACCCCCGCTCCCAGCCCGAGCGCTACCACGCAGTGCCTGGTCGCCGAGCGTGCGGCTCTGGTGCCGAAGAAGGGCGTGCTGTTCGGCGTCAATCTCGACTGGAACACCGAGACTCTGCCCGAGTACGCCAAGAGTCTCGGGCACGCCCCGGCCGTGACCGTGCAGTTCTCCGACATCCCGTACAGCGCCGCCACCTGGCGGCACACCCTCGACGCGGTCACCCAGGTGAAGGCGAACGGCGGCACGCTGCTGCTCACCCTCGAACCGCACGGCGGGTTCGACACCATGAGCGACGTGGTCATCGCAAAGCTGGTGGCCGACCTCGCCGCGATCAACGACCAGGGCGTGCCGGTGGTCGTGCGCTTCGCCCACGAGATGAACGGATCCTGGTACGCCTGGGGCCAACAGCCCACCAAGTACGTGGAGACCTTCCGTCGCGTCGCCACCGCCGTGCACTCGGGTGCGCCCGGCACGTCGATGATGTGGGCGCCGAACTACGGCGGTGGCTATCCGTTCAACGGCGGCCAGTTCGCCGTGCAGCCGGGCACCGCCGACTTCGCACTCCTCGACACCAACCACGACGGCTCGCTCACCATGGCCGACGACACCTATGCCCCCTACTTCCCTGGCGACAGGTTCGTCGACTGGGTGGGAATCTCGCTCTACCACTGGGGCAACCAGCGTCCCTGGGGCGACAACGAGGTGCCCGAGCCCACCAAGTTTGCCGACATGCTCACCGGCACGTACAACGGCACGGCGGGCGACGACAGCGCCATCCCCGACTTCTACGAGGTGTACGGGGTCGAGCACGGACATCCGGTGGCCATTCCGGAGACCTCGGCGATCTACACGCCCACGCGAGCCGGCGGCGCCACCGAGCTCTCCGTCAAGCAGGCCTGGTGGAGCCAGGCCTTCTCGGCCGCGACCCACGAGGAGTTTCCGCAACTGAAGATGATCAACTGGTTCGAGTGGAACAAGTTCGAGATCGAGATCGACGACAACGTCGACTGGCGCGCATCGGGCACACCGCTGATCGCGAAGGCCTTCGCCAAGGACCTGCCGAGCTGGTTCCGCTACGGCGATGACGTGACGGTCTGCCAGAAGGCGACTAACGACGACTGAGTCTGCGCACCGCGACGACGGCGGCCAGCGTTGCCACGGCACCGCCGATCGCCGCGCCGAGGCGCCGGTGGCCGATCAGCCAGACCTGCGGTGACGTCGTGCGCGCTCGGTCGCTGAAGATTCCACGGGCGCCGTGGTCTCCCGGCACCGGCGCGTAGACGTTGTCGGGAAGCATCGGGTTGCTGGCATCCTTGTCGGCGGCCTGCTGGCCGCTGTACCCGGTGCGGGCGAGATACCAGTCGAGAAAACGGGAGGCGAAGCGCTGCCCAAGGATGGTGCCGACCGTGGGTTCGCCGACCCAGGTGCGACGCCTCGGGCGGTCCGCGACATCCGCTATCGCTGTCGCTCCGACCTCCGGCTCGAAGATCGGCGGTACCGGCTGCGGGTGGTGCGGCAGCTGCGACTTCACCCACTCGAACTGGATCGTGTTGAGCGCGGGCATGTCGACCACCGAGAGTGCGACCCTGCTCTTCGCGTGGGTGAGCTCGGCCACCAGCGACTCGGTGAAGCCCTCGACCGCGTGCTTCGCGCCACAGTAGGCGGCCTGCAGCGGGATTCCGCGGTGCCCGAGAGCAGACCCGACCTGGATGACGTGGCCCCGATCACGCGGGACCATCCGGGCCAGCGCGGCTCTGGTTCCGTTGACGAACCCGAGGTAGTTGACGGCGGTGGCGCGCTCGAAGTCTGCCGGACTGGTGCTCAGGAACTCGCCGAAGACACCGACCATCGCGTCGTTCACCCAGAGCTCGATCGGCCCGAGTTCCGCCTCGATGCGGTCGGCGGCGTGCTCCACGGCATCGACGTCCGATACGTCCGTGGGGATGCCGAGCGTGCGTCGACCCGCGGCGGTCACCTCGGCCGTGGTGGCGGCAAGGCCGTCCTCTCCGCGGGCGAGCACGGCGACATCCCAGCCCCGGGCGGCAAGTTCGCGCACCGTCGCCCTGCCCAGCCCCGCCGTGCCTCCGGTGACCACGGCGACGCCGCGTGA
>Ga0247735_1001010_pt1 | contig 11070 bp, 9 predicted proteins | sample UWRJL178409R2_FD_180934 | JGI IMG/M metagenome (GOLD analysis project Ga0247735, IMG submission 180934) | Plant litter microbial communities from Arlington Agricultural Research Station in Wisconsin, United States - UWRJ-L178-409R-2 | ecosystem: Environmental > Terrestrial > Plant litter >...
GCGGATCACCGATCCCGAAACCGGGCAGGAGAATCTCTATCCGCCTTCGGGCTTCGTCGCCGGCATCTATGCCCGAAACGATACCGAGCGCGCGGTCTTCAAGGCGCCCGCCAACGAGATCGTGACGCTGGCGCTCGGCTTCGAGAAACTGATCAACAAGGCCCAGCAGGAAGTGCTCAATCCCGAAGGGATCAACTGCTTCCGCTTCTTCGAGGGCCGCGGCATGCGCCTGTGGGGTGCGCGGACCGCGAGTTCCGATCCGGAATGGAAATATGTTAATCTTCGCAGATACTTCGCCTATCTAGAACGCTCCATAGACAAGGGCACGCAATGGGCCGTGTTCGAACCGAACGGCGAACGGCTCTGGGCGAACGTGCGGCGCACGATCGAGGATTTCCTGCTCAACGAGTGGCAGTCCGGCGCGCTGCTCGGCGACAAGCCCGAACGGTCCTATTTCGTGAAATGCGACCGCTCCACCATGACCCAGAACGACCTGGATAACGGCCGGCTGATCTGCCTGGTCGGGGTCGCGCCCCTGCGTCCTGCCGAATTCGTCATCTTCCGCATCGGCCAATGGACGGCCGACCGCAAGTCATAAGGGGATATCGTCATGGCAGTGCTGAGAGAGAACCGGCCATACGTCCAATTCAACTTCCTGGTCGATCTGGGCGACGGCAATCCCGAAAGCCCGCAGGCGGGTTTCCAGGAGATAAGCGGCATCGGGATGGAGGTGACCGTTTCCGAATACCGTGTCGGCTGCAGCAAGGAAAATTCGGTGATGAAGATCACCGGCATGAACAAGTCGACCGACGTCACGATGAAGCGCGGCGTGATCGGCTCGCTCAACCTGTACAAATGGCTCGATCAGATCCGCAACGGCGACCAGAACGCCCTGCGTACCGTCACCATCACGCTGAAGAACGAGGATCACACCCAGGACGTCCAGGTGTGGAAGCTGCTTCGCGCGCGCATCATCAAGCACACCAGCGGCCCGCTGAATGCCAAGGGCACCGACGTGGCGATGGAAGAACTCGTCATCGCCTATGAGCGGCTGGAGATGGAATAACCCATGTTCGCCGGCGACGCCCTTCCCGGCATCCGCGTCGACATCGCCCCGGCGCCCGTTGCCGAGGCGCTGCCGCGCATGGACGTCGCCGTGTTCGCGGGGTTCGCGCAGCGCGGACCCTGCCATGTGGCGATCGCGGTTTCGAGCGTCGCCGCCTATGAGGCAGTATTCGGTGGCGATTGCCCGCTGGCCTATGACCAGGAAGGCGGGCGCCGGCTGACTGGCTGCCTGGCACCGGCGATCCGCGCCTTCTTCTCCAATGGCGGAACGCGGTGTTGGGCGATCCGGCTCGCCGAGACGGCCAAATTGGCGGAAACGCGCGCCACGGAGCTGGGCGTGCCGGATCCTGGGTCTCTCCCGGCATCGGCGGGCACCTTCCTGATGCCGGGCTTGCTCTGCAGGCTTCCCGTTGTCGATGACGATGTCAGTATCATCCTGCCTGCCGGCCTGAACGCTGCCAGCCTGGGTTCCTGGTCGGATGAGATGCAACTCGCGGCGCGTGTCTCGCGCTACCCGGTCGCGATCTCGGGACAAAGCAAGCTGCGCTACGGGCTACGCTTCGCCGATCCGGGCGTACTGAGGACGGGCGACCTGATCGAACTGACCGGCGGTGCCGGACTGGTCAGGCGGTACGCCAAGGTAGTGCGCCTGACGGAAGGCGAGGTGCTGGCACTGTGGATTGCGTCCTTCGCGCGAGTCGTCGAGGCCGAGAGCGGACCGGCGGTGATCAAGCAGGGTCATGCCATGATCGCCGGGGAGACGGGCAGCTTCGAAGCCAGCCTCACCGAAGGCACGATCTGCACCCTCAGCTTTACCGACAAGAATGTGCCGCTCAAACGTGGCCGCTGGGCACGTTTCCAGCACCAGGGCGAGGCCGACTGGCTCCGCATCGACGCGCTTCGGGTCGATGCCGTCCAGGACAACAAGGCGTTTGGCCCGGCCTGGCAGCAGGTGGCGTCGCGGATGCCGGGCGGCCCACTTGCCGCCTCAAAAGTCACGATCGATATCGCCGAGCATCGCCCGGGTGCCGATCGGGTCCATACCGGGCTCGCGCTGACGCCAGAGGCACCCGGTGCGATCCAGGGCCTGGTCGATGCGGATATCTATCACCGGGATCGCGCCAACCGCATCGCCGCGATCCGCCCCGGCTTCGCGGTTACGGGAGAGGAGACCGATCGCGTCGCACGCGCTTATGGCGAGACCAATTTTGCCGAGATCGCCTCCCGGTTCGGTACCACGGCTTTTACCGCGGCAGATCGCCTGGCGCTCCGGTCCGCCTGGCTTCCGGTCGGCCTCGATGCCGATTTTGCCCAACCGTGCGGACCGGTGGCCCGCCCCGAAGATCCGCTGATACGCGACGGGCTGTCGCGCTTCGACGAACGGCTGTTTCTCGATCCGCGTCTCTCCGGCTTGCGCGGTCCGACGCTGGTCGAGCGAGTCCAGGCAATCCGCGACCTGGGCGAGCAGCCCGTCTTCGGTGTCCATGCCGCGTTCGACATCGACGGGGATCTGTTTCCCGAACCGAGCCTGCTCGCCGTTCCGGACGCAACTCAGCCGGGCTGGGAGATTGATGGTACCGCCGATAATTTTCCCGCACCCAAAGCTGGCGCGCCGGTCCTTGCCAATTGGCGTAACCATTCGGGCGGATGCGCGCCGACCGCAACGCCCGAGCTGACGGAGCCGGATTTCAGCGGCTTTCTCGATTGCTCGACTCGCCTGCTTGCTGCGCCCGAACTCGACCCGCTGCAAAATCCGGTCGCAACGGATGACTTCATTCTGTCCTGGCCGCCCGGCCCGGTGGGCAGCGTCGCCGTGCTGGAGGAGGCCGCGCAGCCGGATTTCACGGACGCGGCCGAGCTGCTCCGCGAGAAGAATGTCTCGAAATACGCCGTCACCGGACGCGCCCAGGGGGTGCATTATTACCGCCTGCACTTCGAGCTGGAAGGAAATGTCTCGGCCTATGCCGCCGTAAAGGCAGTGTTGCGGAAGGCACGCTTCGCCGCGACCAAGGTGGAGGCCGGATCGCCGCGCCTCGCCGCGCTCCATACGGCCATTCTGCGCATCGCCGCTGCCAATGGCGATTTCTTCGCGATCCTCTCGCTTCCCGCGCACTTCCGGGCCGCGGATGCGACGAGTCATGCCCGCGCCCTTGCCACGCTCGCGCCCGGCGCGGGATTGCCGGGCCAGCTCGGCGCGGACGAAGCGCGGCTTCTCTCGCACGGCGCGGTCTATCATCCCTGGCTCGTCGCCCGGACCGGCGGCGGCCTGCTCTCCGCACCGCCCGACGGGGCCGTGGCCGGCCTGATGGCGACGCGTGCGCGCACCCGCGGTGCCTGGATCGCGCCCGCCAATGATCCGCTGCTCGACGTGGTCGGGCTCGATCCGTCGCTTCCCGAGCCCGATCTTCTCTCGCTCGACCGCGCGCGCGTCAACATGATCCGCCAGTTGCCGGCCGGCTTCATGCTGCATGATGCCGACACACTCTCGCCCGAACGCGAGTGGCGCCCGATCAACGTCCGCCGGCTGATGATGCTGCTCCGCCGGACCGTGCTTCGCCGCGGCATGACTTATGTGTTCGAACCCAATGGCCCAGTGCTGCGCCGCGCGGTCGAGCGCAGCCTGACCGAAACGCTCGACGACCTTCAGCTGCGCGGCGCCTTTGCCGGCGCGAGCTCGGAGAAATCCTTCCGTATCGCCGTGCAGCAGAGCGATGCCGATATCGACGCCGGCCGGCTGATCGTCGAAGTCGGCGTCGCCCCATCCCAACCGATCCGTTTCCTCACGCTTCGTCTGGTCCAGCAGGGCGCGCGGCTTTCGATCATCGAGGAAGCGTGATGGTCGAAGTTCCACGCCCTTTCACCGCCTTCAACTTCGCGGTCGAGATCTATCCCGATGGCAAGAGCGATCCGCTCGCCAAGGCGAGCTTCGCCGAGTGCGACGGGCTGGAGATCACGCACGAGTTCAAGACGATCCGTTCGGGCGGTGCCAATGACCACGCCTATCGCGTGCCGGGCATGATCAGCTACGCCAACCTCACCCTGAAGCGGGGCCTCACCGACAATTTCGATCTCTGGAAATGGGTTGCGGACTCGGTCGCCGATCCGTTCCTGCGCGCCAATGCCGAGGTGGTGATGTTCGCCGAGGACGGCAGCACGGAGCGTGCGCGCTTTCAGCTCAGCCGCTGCATCCCCGCCAAGATCAAGGCGCCGGCGCTCAACGCAAAGGACGGCACCATCGCGATCGAGGAGTTCGCGATGGCGTATGAAAAACTCCAGCTCGCCATGCCGGCGCCGGCGGGAGGTGCCAAATGAGCGAGCAGGTTCTCGTCATGGCGCAGATGATCGAACTCAAGCAGGACCTCTCGATCGAGAAGCCGGGCGGCAAGAAGGTCTTCGTCCAGTTCAATCCGGAATCGATGAAGGTCACCTTCGCCAACCAGGTCGCCGAACCAAAGGGCGGCGACCAGAAGGCGGGCACTGCCGGTCGTCAGTTCGTCGGCGCGGGCACGACCAAGCTGGCGCTGACGCTTTGGTTCGACGTGACCGCGATGGCCAAGAACCCGGTCGACGACGTCCGGCGCCTCACCACCGAAATCCTCTATTTCATGACCCCGCAGGAAGCGGAGAGCGACAAGAAGAAGCTCGCCCCTCCCGGCACGCGCTTCTCCTGGGGCTCGTTCATCTTCGATGGCATGGTCGAAGCGTTCGAGGAGAGCCTCGAATTCTTCTCGGCCGCGGGCAAGCCGCTCCGCGCCAGCGTCACCCTGACGCTCGCGCAGCAGAAGATACTGGTCACCGACTATTCGAAGACCACCGGCCTGGTGCCGTCACGCCCGGGTCAGCGCCCTTTCACCCCGGCGCCGCAGAACGCCAGCCTGCAGAACATGGCGGGCGCAGCGGGCAAGGATGACTGGCAGGGCGTCGCCGCCGCAAACAATGTCGAGGACCCGCTGCGTATGTCGCCGGGCGCGCTGATCGATCTCGATGCGAGTGTCGGTGTCGGCGGCAGTGCCGGCTTTGGTGGCGGTGCGAGCTTCGGTGTCGGGGTAGGTTTCGGCGCGAGCGCGTCGATGACGCCGCCGATCGTCGATGCGGGCGCCGCGATCTTGTTGTCCCCGAAACTGTCGATCAATTGAGGAGCGGGAAATGGCTGTCGTCATCGACGAATTCGAAGCGACCGGGGAGCCGGCCAATGACGCCAAGGGCGACGCTGGTCCCCCACAGGAACCGCGCCCGCATGAAACCCGGCGGCGCGTCCGTGCCGTCGCGATCCGTGCCGCCCGTGTCTGGCCGCGATGAGCGCTGAAGTCGCCCGCTTGCCGATGCGCCCCGCACGGCCTTCGATCTTCATCGAGGGCACGCGCAACGCGCAACTCGAGGCCGGCCTGCTTCGATATGAGCTGAGCGACAGCATCGAGGGCATGGCGCGCGCGGAAATCTCGTTCGGCAACTGGGGCGGGGAGGACAAGCCCGGCTTCCAGTATTTCAACCGCAAGGTCCTGGATTTCGGCAAGAAGCTGAAGGTGGGTGTCGGCGATTCCGACGTCCTGTTCGAAGGCCGCATCACCGGTATCGCGGCTGACTTTCCCGAGGGCGAGGCAGCGCGCATCACGGTGTTCGCCGAGGACCGGCTGCAGGATTTGCGCATGACCCGGCGTACGCGCTGCTTCGCGCAATCCTCGCTCGGCGATGTGGTCCGCAAGATCGCGCGGGAACATGGGCTGGATGCGCAGGTCGATACCCAGGCGCCGGCGGTTCCGCTGCTCGCCCAGCTCAACCAGACCGACCTCGCTTTTCTCTTCGATATCGCGCGGCGCTTCGATGCCGATATCTTCATCCAGGGCACTGCGCTCCACGCCGCCCCCGCACGCACGCAGGAAGGCGTGAAGCTGGCCTGGGCCGGCACGCTGCGGTCCTTCACCGTGCTCGCCGATCTCGCGCATCAGCGCAGCGGCGTCGTGGCGTCCGGCTGGGACGTGAGCGAGAAGAAGGGCGTCAGCCACAAGGGCGCCAAATCGGCGATCGAATCCGAGCTCAATGGCGACACTGCCGGGGGCGATATCCTGGTCAAAGCGCTCGGCGAACGCGTCGACACGCTCGCCCACGGCGTTCCGCGTTCGGCCGACGAGGCGAAGCAGCTGGCCGAGGCGAGCTATCGCCATATGGCGCGGGGCTTCGTCACCGGCGAAGGCGCCTGCGAGACTGACCCGAAGCTCCGCGCCGGAGTAAAGCTCGATCTGACCGGCCTCGGCCCGTTGTTCGACGGCAGCTACCGCGCGATCTCGGTCACCCATCTCTACGACCCGGAGCATGGCGCGCGCACCGAGTTCCGCTGCAACCGCCCGGGAATCAAGCCGCTGTGAACGCGCTGACTCTCCTCGAAGGCGATCGCCGCCAGGCCCAACTCGACGAGCGTATGCCGTTCGGCCTGGGCGGCATATGGTACGGCGTCGCGCCCGCGACGGTGATCGACATCTCCGATCCCGACGGCACTGGCCGGGTGCAGGTCACCCTGCCCTGGTGCCCGGACTCAGCGGGCGGCCGCTACGAGGCATGGGCGCGCATGGCGACGCTCTTCGCCGGCAAGGATCGCGGCAGCTGGTTCATGCCCGATGTCGGCGACGAAGTGCTCGTCGCGTTCGAGCATGGCGACCCTTCGCGTCCCTATGTGCTCGGCGGCCTGTGGAACGGCGCTGACTCCCCGCCGGAGAGCGCCAGCAAGCAGAACAACCACAAGATGATCAAGTCGCGCAACGGCGTCACCGTCACGCTCGACGATACGGACGGCCAGGAGAAGCTGCTTCTCGAGACCCCGGGCGGCCAGAAATTCACCCTGAAGGACGGCCCAGGCGCGGTGGATATCGAGGACTCCAACGGCAATTCGATCAAGCTCGAAACCGCAGGCATCACCGTCACAGCGGCGGCCAAGGTTACCGTCAACGCCTCGCAGGTCGCGATCTCGGCCGGCATGGTCCAGGTCGACGCCGGCATGTCCAAATTCTCGGGCGTGGTGCAGGCCGACACGATCATCACCAACAGCATCGTCTCGGCCAGCTACACGCCGGGCGCGGGGAATATCTGGTGACTGTGCTCGCCCATCCGATCACCTGGGCCGCGCCGCGGCCGATGTGGCGCGGTGCCGCCTCGCCCGGCCGCGCGCCGACCATCCTGCGCTTCGCCAATGACGAGTTCATGGAGCAGTTGCTCGGCCTGCTCGAGACCGATCCAGGCGCGCTCACCGATCATGTCGCGCGCTACGAGACCTGGCGCTCGCCACAGTTCGATCACCGCACCGAGGATCTGGTCGAACGCGTGCCGCTCCCGGCGCCGCTGAAGCTCGCCCGGCTCAAGACCCGCCTCGGCCGCGCGCCGAAGCCGGTCGCCGCGGTGCCGGCCAGTACGCCGCGCCTGAAACTCTACCAGCCCGCGCATCAGCGTTTCTATGTCGCGACCGCCACGCTCGCCTGCGCCATCCCTGGTCTGCCCGACCGCAAGCTGGCCGGCAGCCACGAGCAGGTCGGTTTCGTGCTCCGGCGCCTGATGCCAGCAACCAAGGACGCCCAGCCCGGTAGCCCGCTCCATGAATATGGCTTCGTCAAGGACGCGACAGGCGCGCGCTGGCAGCGCGTCGCGGAAGGCGACGAAGGCGTGCTCGTCCCCGGCGAGGAACGCCTGCCTGCCTTCCCGCTCGCGCACCAGGACGGCCACGGCCTGAAGCGGACCATGTGGGGCGGCCTCATCCCGGTCGGCCGCCGCGAGCAATATCTGAGCGCGACCATCACCCGCACCGCACGCCGCCTGGTCGAAGGCCAGGCCGAGGCCCTCACCGGTGCCGCGTCCATCCCGCCACGCAACTCGAAACTGGCGCGAACGACCGAATTCAAGATCGACTTCGCCGAACCGTGGAAGGCGCTGATCCAGGCGGCGATGAAGGCGGCGACCGATATTCACGCGGACGACGACGACAAGGCGACACCGGGCAACAAGCAGATCAGCATCCGCAAGCGCAACTGGGGCTATCAGTCGCAGAGCTGGCTGCTCCTGCTCGACCTGATGGCCTTTCTCGACCGCCACCTCCCTACCGTTGCGCAAGCCGTTCGCCAGTCCTCGCCCGGCACCCTCACCGGCGACAAGCTAGCGCTCTTCACCTGGCTCTCCGGCCAGATGTCGACCGGCGACCGCGACAAGCTCAACAACGGCTTCAAGCCCGACGATGGGACCAACAGCAATCGCCCCGAGCATGTCCGCAGCCTTGCCGAGGCGCTGCGCCAGGTCGACAAGCCCGGCGTCGCCGCCCTGCTCGAAGGCGTCGAGACCCAGTATCGCGATCACAAGGACGATCGCGCCAAATGGCCGGCCTTCCATTATCTCCTCGCCGGCATCGCCACCAATGACGGCGCGGGCAACGGTATCGCGTCCGCAGGTGCCTTCCGAAGCTTGCCGCCGGCCAACCCCGGCGCCGCGCCCGATGCGGAGATCGACGCGCTCACCATCTCGCTCGACGCGCCCCCCTTCCCCAGCCTGTTCGACGTCAACCAGGTCGACAAGCTGACGGTCCTCGTCGCCCGCGCGCTCGACACCAGCGACGAGGCGACCGCTCGTGCGTTGCCCTTCGCCCAGCAACTTGCCCAGACCATGGCGGACAGCGTCGGCGACACCGGCCAGTTTCGTCTGCGCTTCGTCCATCTCAACGCCGATTGCGGCCCGGTCCATCCCCCGACGCTGTCGCAACCAAGCGTGCCGTTCGAGCTCGCGAGCTTCTTCGACTCCGACGCGCCCGCACGTCCGGTGCGGATCAGCCTGCCGATGGACACCAGCCCCGCCGGCCTGCGCAAGCACGCGCGCGGCACGGCCTTCGTCCTTTCCGACATGCTCTGCGGTCAGGTCCAGCGCGCCAAGGGCATGGGCTTCATCGATCTGGTGCTGCAGGTCCTGCCCTGGCCGCTCCACAAGGAGATCGACACGGGCGATGGTGGCGGCTGCAAGAACGGCAATCAGATCGATATCGGCATGATCTGCTCGCTCTCGATCCCAATCGTCACGCTGTGCGCACTGATCCTGCTGATCATCATCGTCAGCCTGCTCGATTTCATCTTTCGCTGGATGCCGTTCCTCGCCTTCTGTTTCCCGGTGCCGAAGCTCAAGGGCAAGGGGAGCGGCGGATGAGCAGTCCCTTCGGCAAAGGCTTGGCCTTCCCACCGCGCGTCGACGCCTCGGGCCGGATGCTGTGGTCGCAGGGCGAGCGCAACATCCAGGAATCGATCGCGGTCATTCTCCGCACGGACCTGAACGAGCGCGTCCAGCTGCCCGGTTTCGGCACCAGCCTGAACGCCTTCCTGTTCGAGCCGAACAATGCCGCCACGCATGCCCGCATCGCCCACGCCATCGATGCCGCGCTGAAGAAATGGGAACCGCGCATCACGGTCGAGGCAGTCGATGTCGCTGCAGATGCGAAGGCGACCGAAACCGCGATCGCCACCATCACCTATCGCCTCGTCGCGACCGGCGCTGCCCAGCGCGTCGCGATCGACGTCCCGCTGGCCACGAGCTGAGGAGGATCGGATGCCGCTCCCCGTCCCCCCCACCGACAACCGGCGATACCAGGCGCTGGTCGACGAGCTTATCGCGCGGATTCCGTCGCACACGCCGGAATGGACCAACTTCACCCAGTCAGACCCCGGCGTCACGCTGATCCAGCTCTTTGCCCATGTTACCGAGAGCCTGCTCTACCGCACCAACCAGATTCCCGAGCGCAACCGCGCCAAGTTCCTCCAGCTACTCGGCGTGCCGCTCTCGCCTGCGCGGGAGGCGCGCGGCCTGGCCGCCTTCGTCAATGAACGCGCGCCGGCCGAAACGCTGATGATCCCGCGCGGCAGCGAACTGTTCGCCGGCACCATCCCCTTCCGCACAGCAACGTCGCTCGACGTCCTGCCGGTCGAGGCGCGCTATTATGTCCGCCGGCCGATCGTCACGCCGACCCAGGAGCAGAAGGACTATTATGCCCTGCTCTACGCCTCCTACGACAAGCCCGTTCCCCAGACCCTGACGCTGTACGAGACCGTCGAGGTAGTGAACGGCGAAGGCGTCGATCTCGCCCAGACGGTAGATCACAGCCTGTGGATTGCACTGCTCGGCCGCAAGGACGACCAGAAGATTACGCCGGCCGATCCCGGCGGCTGGGACGATCTGCGCGGCAAGCTCGCCGGCCGCACGCTCTCGCTCGGCCTCATGCCCGATCAGGGCGCCGAACAGATCGTCGCCCGTCCCGGCACTCCGCCGCCTGCTGCCGACGGCCTGCTCCGCTTCGAGGTGCCGAGCCCCGGCCCGGTGGCGCTCGACGGCACCGGCCGCCCTTCTCCCACCTATGTCCGCCTCACCGCGCGCGCCGATTTCGATCCGCTGACTCAGCCCGGCATCGTCGACCTTGCCCTGCCCGGCACAGGTGCAGGCATCGACTATTGGGACAATCTCGATCCGCTCGAGGCAGGCGTGGGCGATCTGCCGCCCGCGGTCGACGCACCCGATGTGTCCGGCCGGCTGGTCACCTGGCTGCGGGTCCGCTCGGGCAGCAGCACGGACGTCAAACTGCGCTGGATCGGGCTCAACGCGGCACAGATCCGCCAGCAATTGCTGATCAGCGCCGAACAGCTCGTCCCCGGCGACGGCGCGCCCGACCAGGCACGCCAACTGCGCCAGTCGCCGGTCCTCGCCGGATCGGTGACGGTGACCAGCATCGAGAACAACACACGACACGACTGGAAGGAGATCGACGATCTCCGCGCCGCCGGTCCCGAGCTGCCGATCACCGGCGCCCCCGACATGGGCGATCCGGTCGAGGTCTTTTCCTGCGACGCCGAAGCGGGCCTGATCCGCTTCGGCGACGGCCTCACCGGGCGCCGGCCGCGGCTCGATGAGGCGCTCTACGCCAGCTATGCCTGCACGGAAGGTGCCGAGGGCAATGTCGCCGCCTTCATGCTGAAAGCCGGGCCGATGCTGCCCGCGGGC
>Ga0247735_1001011_pt1 | contig 11065 bp, 9 predicted proteins | sample UWRJL178409R2_FD_180934 | JGI IMG/M metagenome (GOLD analysis project Ga0247735, IMG submission 180934) | Plant litter microbial communities from Arlington Agricultural Research Station in Wisconsin, United States - UWRJ-L178-409R-2 | ecosystem: Environmental > Terrestrial > Plant litter >...
CGAACTATTCGTAACATATATGCCGATATATATGGGATATAACGAGTACAGCATACAACAGGCTGTATCCATCATATACCGTATGCTGTATGGGTTTGGTACAACATGCATATCAACGCCTGTCCCCAAAGAGGCCATTTAGACGCTGGTAGAGTGAAACACCAGTCGCAAGATGGATCTCAAGTAAGATTAATTGATTTGGCAAAATACAGTGTTTTATTCACTGGGGGAGTCATGAGCTCAGCAGTTGCCCAACTTTGGTTTCTACTTCGGCAGCTGAGAGGTTGTCTAGCTCAACGTGCTTCTCAACTCCCAGCTCTAAATAGATGTCAGCACATGGAAGACCATATGGCAACGAGCGACGCACCGAATCTCGCAAAAACCCTCGCTGGCGTACCAGTTGCCTCTCTAATCATTACGGGTAGGTCTGGGTTGTGTTTCTTGATTACTGGGTATTTTGAGACGACAAACTGCCTGTAGATTTGTTCATTGCGAAAGTTCCCGGAGACACCTGGCAATCTGACCTTGTCCCTGCTGAAGCAGCGCCCGTCTGAGAGCACAGAATACGAACTTCTCGTAGTGCGGGAGAAAAGGCTTTTGTGAAGTTCATGGTGAAAGACGGAGTCAGGTTGGGCGACACTCGGAACGCTGAACGACGGGAAATCAGGCTTACGTCAGCAATTTCCCGCAAATCAACAAGCCTTTGCGTTTCAACCCACGCTCCTCATCCACAACAGTGACCAGCAGGTTCCCCCCTTGACGCTGCCCTCGACGTTGAGCAGCCACTGTACCCTTCTCTCAGATGGACGACGAAAAGCGACAGGATGACTGGGCAAACAGCCGCAAGAACAGGCTACCTTCCTTCACCGAGGTCCTTTCGAGAAGAACAAGGCCGCCTGTTGATCTCTTCATGTTCTAGTAAGTCGTCTAGTGGATGGCTCATGCTGCAGGAACTCATTCTTCGTAGTCTCTTTCTTCAAAGAGAAGGAGCTGAAGACATCCTGGACTTCTGGCTTGACGTGCAACAGCACGAAAACCTCTGTCGTGCATACTTCAAGGACGTTCGCAAGTCTGGGCGGACTATCAAGGACGACTGGCCTCACTACTGGGACTATGCACGAAGACGTGGATCGATATATGGTACGGTTGTCGGACTGAATGATGGCGGAGGGACGAAAAGGAGTACTGCTAGCACGAGCGAGCTGCTGTCAGATCAAGACAGGCGCAACCTAGCTGCTGTAGGAGACGAAAAGGGAGGACGCTCAACAAGCCCAAGACCAGGAACATCCGACGCCCATACCCGTGTCGCCTCAGCATCACCAGTTGACGCACTTGATCAGGCACCTCGGTCCTCAACGCCGTTCTCGCTGTCAGGTCGCACGCCCACACTCTTCAACCTCAAACGCGCCTCTCGCGCACCTACAGTCATTCCTCGCTCAGCTGCCATCACCAGGATGGACCTCATCGCCTCGGCTGAGCGCATATTCTACCGCTACCTCTCTCCTGCAGGCAACACCATCAACTCACCAGAGAACCACGAAATTTACCTCCCACCCGCTCTTCGGATCCACAGCTTCCCTCTAAGCAGCTCACAAGAACCCAAATCGCAAACAGAGCTGGCGCTGATGGCCCAGATACCGGACATCTTCCACGCTCAGAAGGAATACTGCTTCCGGGCGATGGAACAGGACGCATTCCCTCGATTCCTGCGCTCGAAAGCCTTTGGCAACCTAACGCCAATCTCGGCTTTGGTTCGTCTCGTGCTTGGCCTCCTCATCCTATGGATAGGCCTTGCAGTGGGCTTTGCCCTAATATTCTTGGATATACACCCAAAATCCAAGAGATTTTTCGTGAGTAACCATCATTCACAGTCCACTCCTGTGTCAGTTGGATATCTTGATTTCTGACGACTTCTTAATTAAATATAGCTGTTTATTCCGTTTGGACTGGCCGTCCTTTTCCTCATCTCACACCAATACGAACTTGATCCCATCCTTGTTTTCCTCGGCCAGTCTGAGACCACTCCGTTCCGAACATTGTCCATCCGCGAACCCTACGTCAAGAAACTCCTCATGGGTCGTGCCATCTGGGTCGCTGTACTTGTCGCCGCGTTCACAACAGCTCTGACGATGTTGTTCTGGGCAGTTCCAGGCCATCGTCTATAGTCCTATTGCTAGACATCTCAAACTCTGGACCATCGCCTTCTCTCTTTGTCTGGACTGGCAGGAAAGTTGGGAACTCTTGCAGCACCTGTGTCTTTGGTTTACACAAGTGCTCGGTAAATGTATTTCTTTTGTTGGTGATCTGTTCTCTGCTTTCTATTCTCTTTACCCTACAAGCTAAATACCCACTGCGCCGACAATGTGTTTCCAACTTATTCAACGATAACGATTTCTCTACCCTTCTTAGTAGCGTAGCATGACGGACTGGGTGATAGTTATTTTATTTTAATACTTATCTCTTCGTCGCCTTCCACCCTTTTTATCGACTACTTTTCAAGATCGCGTCCTTTCTGCTTGTCATTTTCGCCTTTCTTGTGGATACCCCGTCGAGCAATGGCATTGCGCCTTGCTGTTGTTGACCCATTAGTCACTCTTTAACTCCTTTTTCACTCTCCATCAAGCAAGTGTCGTTGTATGCAAATCCTTATGAAAATATGACTAGACAATATCCTAAGTCCGAACACGAATTCTGAGGGTCCATGATAAAAGGTGTGGGTCGATAAGGCAGAGCTTGCGTTCTTCAGGCCGATGAGCGAAGATGCTCAAGACATCTTGATAGTGTTTGGGCATCCTTTGAATACAAAACCTTATTAGGAACGATGGGACGAGACCCAGATGATGCAACGCCTGTTGGATCTGGCGGAAGGAAAGTTGACCAGGCGCGGCCTTGTCCGGAAGTACAGTATGAGATACAGGACTAAATGTTGAGTTGAGGATGCACAACATTTAACCTTCAACACCCATATTAACAGCAATGATAGGCTTGGCTCCAGGATTGCTACTAACAACGCAAAGTTTTCCTTGATTCTCGAGGCTTTCCCCCACAATCTTCACGATATCACCAGACCTGTTAGACAATTCGTACTTCTCCTTCACCATCCCACCATCCCACTTGAGATCGCCGCTCCAGTCGTGCCACGAGGCAATGACCTGTACCCCTTGCGAGCACCAAGGGACTTGATATCCTCCTCTGGGAGTGTAGTTTCGACGTCGAGGTACTCTATGTCCAACTGCAACGAGAGTCGAAGAAAATCTATCCATTCCTGATGGCAGCGTCTGGGAATGCATCACCTCAGGGGGACTTCGTCCTATTTCATAATCCCTTGGCAAACACAAAAAGATCGACTCGGAATTCCAAAGCATCGACACCCTCGATGTAGGGGAGTGCTTGTGTGATATTGGGATAAGTGAGGGACAAGAAGAAAGACCGACTGTCAAGTCTCAAGTTTGCGGGGTCACAACTCTCCCGTGATACATATGCATAGCCATACGCCAGAATTCAAGTGCGCCGGAATTTCCAATCCCCGCATTTACTGGCTAGTCTGGCTGTTTTCAAAATGGGGTTCCAGCAAAGTTCCGACGGGCTCCAGGCGCCTTATCTACTCCCCAAGGCCTGTCACTCCTTAGCGCTTCAATGAAGCGGTGTGATACTTCGAGAAGGTTACCTACAACGAGGCAAACGTTATTACATAACTTCATTCGAAACAGCGTGGTGCATTCTCAAGCGCTCGTTATCCAGGCACTAACATGCATGCGTTCGATCTGTGCTGTACTCGCAACGTGTTACTGCGTGGTGGCAACCCCCATACAGTGACGTTATGTTTTTTTTTTATATCAACAACCGGAGCTCCGGACCGTTCAACTTTTACTATATATTAGGAGGGTGTTTAGGCGCCCAAAGCCAATTTTTGAGTATTTAGGACAGAAAAGTGGTCCTTTCGTGTTACAAATGGTCGAATAGGCAAAATAAATCGACCGTTACGCATTACGGTTGCCACCATAAATGGTGGTACGGCATTTGCCCATTCAAATTCACTGTCTCTGTCACCGGGGAATCAGTGACTCCGTATACCAGTACACGCCAACCGCTTTGAACTATGTAAGGAAATATTGGGACGGTAGACGATTGCAAAATTCTGTTTTTATCTTTAGTTTTGTGAGCCGGTAGAGTATAAAGAGGGGACCATACCTGCGTTCTTTCTATCACTCAGCTGTACAATCACCCACCGCAACACTTCAATCTTTACACCATGTGCAGTGGACAACCTGTATTTTGGGGACAACCAGTCATTTCGGGACAACCAGTATTTTCCGGACAACCAATCGTTTGGGGGCAACCAATCATTTGGGGACAACCAATAGCTTCGGGACAACAAGGCAATCCTGGTAGTCCAGGCAGCCCAGGTTGCGGAGGGAGGGGCGGAGGCGGAGGGGGTGGAGGTGGAGGTGGATTGAATGGGTGGAATGGCAATAATGGCGCTAATGGTGCCAACGGTGCCCCCTGCGGGTATCCTCCTGCGAATGGAAATCCCGGAAATCCGCCAGGCTATGGAGGTGGTGGTGGAGGTGGTGGAGGTGGTGGCGGAGGGGGCAGCTACTATGGTGGTTATCGTTAAGTATGAGTCCACAGTACGTTGTTACCTTTGCATCAGAAACGCACACTGACAATTCAAATAGATAATAGTTGTCGCTTGCAAAAGCTACAGCCTCAAACCACTTGAACAAATCATCTGCATATCTTGTTAATTCTTGGGTGATCGGATTGTAGCAGAAATTGGACGAAATAAACTAACTGCTTTCGGTACTGACACTGATACGCCGCTTGCACCTATGTACCAGTACATATCACCTCTCTTTCTTGTATTCCTCTCCTCGTCATAATACATCTCCAATTTCTATTTCTCTACTATATGTCCGCTCAGTTTGATATACAAAGCCCAAACGACACGATTCTGACCGAGGTTAAAGATTTGTTAGCCAATGGAGCCAATTCGATACTCTCCAAATCGGCATTTGAGTTAATAGAGCATGCACTAGCAGTTGGGTCCGAACCAGGCATTCGTCAGGCTGACAAGGTGGAACTGAATTTGAAACTTCGAGCCAATTAAAAAATCGGTTTCAAGCCTGAGGCACGCAAGCAGCTCCTATCTTAATGCTTGCTTTAAGAACATTAAGTGCGCTAGTTGGCGAAGCAACTTGCGGTGATGGTTGTAGCCCAAGTGCATGGTCAAATCCAGATCACGACTTTTCATAATCACACCGGAGGCAGACCCTTAAGGCAGTACTCAGGGCATTTGAACAGCGTTGAAACCATGTTTAACTCATGTTGAGTGCCAGGAGGCCACAAGCAGGTGTCGATCTGGCCATTCCAAAGGGGGTAAAACACCTTCAAGTTACTCCAGGCCGCTAGCTCAAGGCCTGCTTCCAGTTTCAGCGCTTACCAGGCGCCTGTGCCCCATGACCTTCAATGAAGCGACGTGATGTTTCGAGAATATTACCTACAACAAGGCAAAAATGAACCAGGTATTGGCCTCGTTCATAACGGCACTGTCAAGCGCTCGTTATCCACGCATTCACATGCAGGCAGCGGACATTTGTGCTGTGCTCACAGCGTTCATTCACTGCTGACTGCGTGCATTGCACATCTACAGCTCAATGCCATTTAAGGAAAGATTGGGACGGCTAATGATTGCGAATGGGCAGAGTAAATAAAGAGGGGGACACACCTGCGTTTTTTCCATCGCTCTTACCCACCGCAACACACTTTAATCCTTTCATCATGTGCGGTGAACTGCTAGACATATTTGGACAAGTCATTTTGGCACCAGTCATTTTGGGACAACCAGGCTACCCGGGTAGACCAGGGAACCCAGGTTGTGGAGGGAGGGGCGGTGGCGGTGGAGGAGGCGGCGGAGGCGGGTGGAATGGGTGGAATGGTAATAATGGCGCTAATGGTGCCAATGGTGCTCCTTGCGGGTACCCCCCTGCTCGCGGAAATCCTGGAAATCGGGGAGGTCGTGGAGGAGGGGGCGGTGGAGGAGGTGGAGGAGGAGGCGGAGGAAGTTACTACCGAGGTTACTGAGTATCGCTGTCCACACGTACGTTGTTCCTGTTGTTCAATCGGAGACGCATAACTAACGGTTTAAATAAATAATCAGTTATTGCTTGCAAATGGCTACAGTGTTAAATCACTGGGACAAATAATCTTCATATGTCGTTGATTGTTTGTGGTATTGATACATCGCTTGTACATATCACCCTTGCATTCCTTTTCTCGCCATGCTCCATCTCCTCTATTTTATTTCCCTACTATGTAATCTACAAACTTTTTATCGGATCACCTTCAATATATCCTGGTTCCAAAAATATTCAAATGCGTTTGATCAATTTGAAAGACCCGAAGGCGCAGTAGGAAGCAAATGCCGCATGAAGCGACTCCCGTCATTTCACCCTACCATCATACTATTACACTGGGCCCAGAAATGGCTTTCGGCTAAGGTAAAATATCATAGAAATACGGAATTTTCGTTAAACTTGATGCAGGCCACAAGTACTTGTAAATGGAATTGAAATAGTCACAATTGTCAAATGAGTTTCATGGGCGTGAAAATGAGTTAAAAATGTATCCGAGAAAGTACTTTTTATATAAAGACTTTCTCTGGTGTGAATAGCGATAGATAGAATAGGATTTGCGAGAGTCATGCAAGCACAACTTTCGCGGTTTGCGAAAAGTCATTACGATATGGGGGACCATCGGTACTCCATATGGCTTGACACGGTGCTGGGGCCGCTGACTCCTCTGCGAAATGGCAAAAGCTTGAGGAAGCATTGTAGTCCATAGTTGAATGATTCAAGCATGTTATTGAGGAGCTGGGTCGAGGGAAGTCGAAGATGGTGGTTGGAAGAGAAACCGTCACTGCATTTAGTGGCATGCATGATGCCACATCACGACGCGTGCGTCGCGTACGTCCGAGTCACACGGGCACATACCCGCGGTTCTCTATACCAAACGTTCTACTCTTTCATGTCAGGACTGGATGTGGACTCTCTGGACAACATCCTTAGTCCTCGGGAACAGCCACGTACTGTCCTCGCAGTCGACTGCCGAATCGCGCCTTTTGTCTGGGCAACAATTAAGGGTTGGACGTGAACGCGTGAACCGGAACGTGAAACGTGAGGAACGTCGAGGAATCGGATACCGATAGCAGGTCATGGGCGGCCTAAGCCCTTGCGGGCATGTGAAGCAGGTCTGCAGTTTTCTGATTCACAAACCATCTTAATATCTCTGACATCAATGCTCTACCAACTTATCTGCGTTGCTGCTCTTTGCTCCTTCCGATATGGTTTGACTTCGCTCTGGAGCTTTGCCCAATCTTGAGCCACGCGTCTCCGCTCCATGTAGGGATCGGCAATGCAGCTTTTTCACCGTGTAAGGTTGGCTATTGACTCTGGAATTTAGTTTAGAAGGAGGATCGATAGGAAAGAGTGTCAGACACGACCTTTCGCTGCAGACCTTCTTTGATTCCGAGATCGCGGTGGGTATTCCACTCTTCCCCCCCATATTTTGATCGCTCATCCTCAATGTTCACGTCTAGCCGCTGTAGCTCCGTGGTGATCTATCCTCTAGATAGTGCTCTGTGATGGTGCAGTCCGGAAAATAGGTTTTAATTGCGAACTTTTCTTCAAGGTTGCCATTTTCTCTCCTCCTCCTCCTCCTCCTCCTCCTGCTCCTCCTCAAGGATTCGTATTCATCGAGATTCGCTGTTGTTGCTAGGTTTTTTGAGGCTTATGATGTATGTTTAATCATCTTTATGTCCTCATATCCGATATCTTTATGTCCTCATATCCGATATCTTACTTGACCGGACATAGACATGTACCACTTTTCAGTGTACCGTGAAATAATCTGTAGATGACGATGTTTTCTTTTTCCATCCATCTGACACGCGATGTGAAACCCCTCTCTGAATAATCAGTCCAACACTGCGCGTCGTAATATCGACGATAGTCGCATGTACCCCAACATATCGGTATGGTCTGGTCAACTCATCTCAAACTCCACCTGCTGGAACAGCATGGCCTTTGCCTTGTATTCCCCAACCCCCATTCGCTTAAGCTATGAAAGCACCACCAATATGCATTACCCGCTGAATGGGACACCGTCCAACACCCCGGGCACAGGCATGTTTGGTTGCTCAAATCCATTAGTCACATCCTTCACCACCCCAAATCTAGAAGAGAGATAAATTAGACAGTCAGAGCTTTTACAGTTATTTGCCTACCCGTACGCCCCATTTTTTCTCTATCATCGCCCCTGTTTATACTACCTCTACTATATTTAAGCAGATTCCCATTTCGCTTGGTCGTATTTGGAAGTTCCACCTGTGAATGGAAACTTTTATTGTTTAGCGCTCCTCTTGGCACTCCATGCGTAGTCTTTTGCGCGCGTCTGTAGACGACGACATTCCGAACTTGGTGTCGGGGGAATGTAAATCGAGCCCTTTGTTTTCATGATTATTGTCCCAATTAATTGACTCTCGCTCTCATTGTCTGATAGTTTCCATAGAATTTGAAGATCATGAAAAGAATCATTGTTATGTCATAAGGTGGTCCAAGCATAATGCCCGTAAAAGCTATATAACAACCATAAAATTGCCGTAGGGGGTTAGAACACCAATCTGACTTGCTCCGGACTTTCGCATTCATTTCCACCCATATCTATCGACTGCACGAGTGAAGCCTTTCATAGTCGTCAAATTCAGGTTTAATAGGTGTGTACTCCCTGGCTTCTGTTTTCTGTCGATGTATTTCGCCTCAAGATTTCTTGATTTCCCCCGGAACATAATTAGTTTGCCATCTCCTAATAAATTCCCTTGCATAGCAGACGTTAATGCGCCCTTAGAGCTGTAGTGCAGGCAGTGTTATAGACCTGAGTAAGATTAGTATGAAAGGACGACGTGAGCTGGACTTGTCGTCTGGACGTGTCGGCGTGAACTGAGCTGGATTGCTTCTCGTGAATTGAATTCGACTAGATTTGACAACAACTGGCCGACTGAACGGAACTCAGCGACAACGACAACTGGCGAGTGGGGAGATCGATTCCACATATGGTTTTTATAGATAAAGGTAGCATAGGGGCAGAAAATTCGAGTTAGAGTACGGCGATGATGAGCGAGAAAATAGAATGATAAAAGCTAGGAGAGGAGCGCGTGCTAGACGGTTCTCCTTCCAAATCACATTGACATACCGGGGAGCTCAGAGAGCCCTACAACACATAAGTCGTTAGCTCAGGGCTTCTTTAGTAGGGTGAATATACAACGACTTACAGCCATCGATATTCTCATTGACGCTACTCTTGACGGAGCAAGCGTTCATCGCCGACACAGACTACGACTTGAGAGGCCTTCCGTTCTCGCAGGCGTTGAACATGCGACCACTGTCTATGGCGCGTTGGAGCGAGTCGCCTTCCCATCCGAAGACATAATCGGCGTGGGTGCCGTACCCTTGCTTGTCACCAAAACTCAAGACGAGAGGTTGCGAGCCGTCTTTGGGCCACATGCTGCTAAACTGAGTCGTATCTCACAAGGTCTCATAGGCCACCTGTGGCCCGCGGACGGGATGTAAGGATGGGCAAGGGTCGCCATTCAAAAAGCCCTCTTGAACTGTGCTGTACATGTGAGATTGGTGGTCGGGGGATCGAGTGTCTTGCCGTCCCAACATCTAATCATAAATCAATTATCGATCAGTGAATGAGGAGATAACTAGCCAATGGAACCACTGACGCGGGGAAGTGATGAACGGTCATAATACCACCTCTGCATTGTCCTGTAGGGAAGTTATCAAAGCTCAGGGAACCTCGTATTTTTGTCCGTCAAGCAGACGAACTTAAGTCCTGGCGCGACTCTGCTCCCAGCTCCCGGGGAGCCGATTGTCATTCGGAAGCCCTAGTACGGTCAATTACTATCTTATCAATAATATAATACACTTACTGGCTTAAAGCTGTCATCTTTATGTTGCCATTGGAATTGAAATCCTGCTGTGTATAATAGATCGTCATTCCACCATTGATGCCGTTGGGTAGTGCTGCGTTTTCCATGATTGGCACACGCTTATACGATCCATTAGAATGTTTGAAGAACATGACAGCGGTCCAGTAATTGGAGAAGTCCTCCGAGAAAGTGCATGTTGTGCAGGTGCCCTGTGTGCCGATATCGCCTGTCATATTTGGTTTGAACGCGTTCCCCCCGACGATCTGATAAAGATGGCGCGAAGGAGTTTTGCCCGGCTCGACGAGCGGGTCGATGCGCTGGATGCTCAGAGTCGAACATCCGAAGCGAAGGGCGGCCTGGGAGGGCACGGCGAGAGCGAGGGCGAGAGCAAGCCACTTCATTTTGGAGGATGGAGACGTTCAAAGTAAGCAGGGCAATCCTGCTCAACCATATATACGCTACCACCATACTGAGAACCTCCCCAACCGCTTGAAGTTCAGGCCTGGGGGAAGGGAAGCCAGTCGAGGCGCGTCGGGTGACAATCTTTGCCCTGGCCACTCGGCCCCATAGGGTAGGGTAACTAAACCACGACCATGGTAGTCGGTCGGGTATAGAAGGGAGGTGCCCAAGTTACGGGCACCGAACCTCCTGGGCGAAGAGCCGCCGGGACGGGAGGATGAACCCCCAGAGCGGCCGAAGGGCGCCCAGCCGACGAACCCAGTGGATGAGCCCCCAATGCGGCGATCGAAGAGAGGCCGCCCAGCCAAGGGGTGAGGCGGCGCCATCTGTAATTTCCTGAGGCTGTGAAGCTCACATAGGTGCTGTGAAGCCAGCGTAGGTACTGCGAAGCCAGCGTAGGTGCTGTAAAGCCAGCGTAGGTGCTGTGAAGCCAGCGTAGGTGCTGTGAAGCCAGCGTAGGTGCTCAATAGAGCTATACGGTATACCACCACGTTATGTAATGCCGTGGCGGGAATTCAAGTGCTCTTAACCAGGTATACGCGCCGTGTAATCGGTGGGTAGTGTCACAGTAGACCCCATAATGTCGCTGGTAGTAAATTATCCGAAAAAAAAAGG
>Ga0247735_1001012_pt1 | contig 11058 bp, 8 predicted proteins | sample UWRJL178409R2_FD_180934 | JGI IMG/M metagenome (GOLD analysis project Ga0247735, IMG submission 180934) | Plant litter microbial communities from Arlington Agricultural Research Station in Wisconsin, United States - UWRJ-L178-409R-2 | ecosystem: Environmental > Terrestrial > Plant litter >...
TGCCCGCGCTGCTGCGGTCGCGCGCGGCGGCCGTGGTCACGATCGGCTCGGTCAACGGACTCGCCGGCTTCGGCAACGAGGCCTATGGCGCGGCGAAGGCCGGCATCGTCAACCTGCACCAGAACCTGGCGCTCAAGTACGGGCCGCGCGGGGTGCGCTTCACCGTCGTGGCTCCCGGTACCGTGCAGACCAGGGCGTGGGATGCCCGGGTCACCGCCGAGCCGGACCGCCTGGACACAATCGCGGGCCTGTATCCCCTCCGCCGGGTCGGGCAACCGGCTGACATCGCGGCCGCGGTCGCGTTCCTGGCCTCCCCGGAGGCGAGCTGGATCACGGGCATCGTGCTCCCGGTCGACGGCGGCATCACGGCGGGCAACGAGCCCTTCCTGCGGGCCACCTTCGGGGACGAGCACTTCGGCGGCTAAGCCCCGTCCCATTCACGTTTGCCCGAATTTGCAGAGTTCTGGGCCCCAAAACCTGCAAATTCGGGCAAACGTGGGGCGAGCGGGCACGTCAGATCGGGAAGCGCTGCCCGACCAGCTCCTCGGACGCCCGCCACAGGCTCGCGCCGGCGCCGGCACCGTGGCTCTGCGCGGGCGGCGTCTGCGTCACGGGCGGACCGGCGAAGGCACCCCGCGGTCCCCAGTACTCGCCACCACGGGCATCCGGATCCGTCGCCGCGCGCACCACCGACCACGCCGCGCGGTCTTTGCCACCGCCGAAGAAGAACAGCAGTCGTGCCTTCAGCCTGTCGCCGGCGGACGGTTCGAACACCCCGGGCCGCTCGGGGCTTGCGCCGTCCTGTGCGCTTCCCGGATGCGCGACCAGCGCGGTCACGGAACTCCCGGCCGCGCGCAGGCGGCGATCGAGCTCGAAGCCGAAGGACTGGGTGGCGTGCTTGGACTGCGCGTAGGTGCCGAAGGCGGAGTAGCGGCCCTTCTCGCTCTGCAGGTCGTCGAGGTCGAAGCCGCGCAGTTTGGTCGCGCTGCTGCCCATGGTGACGATGCGGCTGCCCGCCGTCTTCTGCAGCGTGGGGTAGAGCAGGGCGGTGAGCAGGAAGTGTCCGAGGTGGTTGGTGCCGAACATCAGCTCGTTGCCGTCCTCGGTCTCGGCTCGTCCCTTCGTCGCCATGATCGACCCCGCATTCTCGATCAGTGCGTCGATGCGCGGAAGCTTCTCGAGCTGCACCGTGGCGGCGCGCACCGAGGCGTAGGAGGAGAGGTCGAGGCTGACCGCGTCCACCTGGGCGCCGGGCACCTGCGACCGGATCGCGGCGAGCGCCGCATCCGCTCTCCGTTGCGTTCGACTGGTGATCACGACGTGGCCGCCCGCGGCGGCGAGCTGTTCGGCGACGAAGTAGCCGATGCCCGCGTTACCACCCGTGACGACGAAGGTCTTGCCGTCTTGGGATGGGATGTGCTCGGGATCCCAGGCCATCAGCCGTCGAGTTCGTCGGGAAGCACCACACGCACGCTGGCGGTGGCGATCTGCTCGTGCTGGTGGATGACCTCGGCGATGATGAAGTTCAGGAACTTCTCGCCGAACGCCGGGTCGAGGTGCGAGTCGGCCGCGAGGGCCTTGAGGCGGTGGATCTGCTGCTTCTCCCGCTCAGGGTCGGCGGGTGGCAGCCCGTAGGCGGCCTTGAGTCGGCCGACGGACTGGGTGAACTTGAACCGCTCCGCGAGCAGGTGCACGAGCGCCGCATCGATGTTGTCGATGCTCTGTCGGAGGCTGAGGAGTTGGGCTTGCGCTTCGGTGGGTTCCGCCATGTGTCGAGGCTATCGCCCGGCGCAGGCGGTGGGGCCGCGAAATCGCTGAGACTGCCGCGGCCCCGCCCGGGTCAGTCGACCAGGGTGAGCGTGACCTCGATATTGCCGCGGGTGGCGTTGGAGTACGGGCACACCGCGTGGGCGGCGTCCACCAGCTCCTGACGGCGGTCGGCCGGCACGTTGGGGGCGTAGATGTCGAGCTCGACGGCGAGACCGAAGCCGCCCTCGCCGTTGCTGCCGATTCCGACGCTGGCCGAGACGGATGCGTCGCCGGTGTCGAGCGAGAGCCTGCGGCCGACCGCGTGGATGGCGCTCAGGAAGCAGGTGGCGTAGCCGGCGGCGAACAGCTCTTCGGGGTTGGTGCCCTCACCCGACCCACCCATCTCCTTGGGGACCCGGGTGTCGAAGTCGAGCCGGTCGTCGTCGGTGCGAACGTGTCCGTCCCGTCCGGCTCCGGTGGCGTGGGCGATTGCGGTGTATGCGATTTCCATGGATTAAGCCTAGATCGCGGCCGAGGGCCGTCCGCCCCAGCGGGATAATCGTCAGCATGTACACGGACGAGCAGCTGAGCGATTCCGACGACGACTTCGAGGCGCTCGTGCGCGAGGGCTCGGCGGTGCCGACCGAGGGTTGGGACTTCTCCTGGTTCGATGGCCGCGCCATCGAGGACCGCCCGTCCTGGGGATATGCCGCCCGGCTCGCGCCGCTCTACTCGACCGCCGAGGCGGTGCTCGATGTGCAGACCGGCGGCGGCGAGGTCTTCGCCGAGGCACTGACCGCCGCAGACCCGCGCCCGGCGACGGTGCTCGCCACCGAGTCCTGGTCGCCCAACCTCGAGCTGGCCCGGCAGCGGCTGGCCGAGTTCGGCGGTCGGGTCTACCAGATTCCGGATGACGCGCGCCTCCCCGTCACGGACTCCTCCGTCGACGTCGTCTCCAGCCGCCACCCCACCGTCACCCGCTACGACGAGATCGCGCGGGTGCTGCGCGTCGGTGGCACGTTCATCAGCCAGCAGGTGGTGGGGCTCGCGACCAACCGTGAGATCTACGAGTTCTTCCTCGGCCCGCAAGACCACGACCCCGAGGAGGGGCTGCGGCTCATTCGCGAGGGCGTCGCGGCGGCCGGGATGCGGCTCGACGACCTGCGCTATGAGCAGACTCGGGTCGAGTTCTTCGACGTCGGCGCGCTCGTGTACTTTCTTCGCAAGGTGCCCTGGACGGTGCCCGACTTCACCGTCGAGCGGTACCGCGACAAGCTCATCGAGGCACACGCCGAGATCCTGCAGAACGGTGCCTTCGTGTCGTACAGCCGGCACGCGCTGGTCGTCGCGACGAAGCCCGAGTAGCGCCCTTCGACAGGCTCAGGGGCCGTTCGGCCCCTGAGCTTGTCGAAGGGGGCAGTCCTGGTCAAGAGATGTGATCGACCAGCCCGGTAGCCGAGCGCGTTTCGGACGCTTTTCGAGATGCGCGCTGTGGTGCCTTCTCCCGGTTGAACGAGGAAGAAAAGTGCGTTGTGAAGGATTCCATCAGCTCGCCTCCCTCCAGCGGTGCAGAGACTCGGGCAACGTGCTTGACAAGTCAAAGAGAATTAGTGCCGCCGTGTTCCCGTCTCGAATCTACAAGGCGCCCTCGAGACCGAACAGCCATATCGCGCGAACGAATGAGGTCGATGCTGATGGCAAGAAGAGCAGCCGCTTGAAGTGCATCAAAATCTATGAACGGATCAGTCTCCGTCGATTTCTCGAGAGCGAATCTCCGTTCGTCGCGCAGGTAGTTTTTGATATCCACTCGCTGAACTGCCAGTGCCACCACTCACCGGTCGTCGGAACCGGGTTTCCGCTACATCAATAGCAGCGCATCGCGGGCGCCCTATGTTGTCGGAAAGCGCCGACGGGGATCGCCGCAATCAACAACTGAGCGTGGCCGAGATCGTTCGTTGTTAATCGCGATAGTGCGGGCCGGTCAAGACCACCATTTGGTCTGCGTTGCAATCGGCGAGCCTTATCTCAGCCCAGTCCAGCGACCCCATTAATCCCCCGCCGGCCCAGATTATGGTCGTCCGTTGATGTTCAATCCGCAGCAGACCACCATCCTTAGCGGACCATTTGGCGCCTCCGGTGTATGTCTTGCCCGAGGGTGTGAAGCAAACGTGCGAATCTCGTTTTCCTAATTTGCCCATGGGCAGCTGCGCAACCTCAGCCGTCCCATCGGCATGAAGTGTGACTCGAGGTAGCTTGTCATCCGCTGGCGGAGTGCCGACGTAACTATCGGGAGATGCGGTCCACGTCGCAGGTAGTTTGATCTGTTTCTCTACGGGAGAGGAAGACCACGTCGGTGTACAACCGGCTATGGATACGGCTAAGGCACCCAGTAAGCAGGCAGTCGCGATTGTTCGGCGTCGGGACTGCGACAGGGAGGCCCTGAGCGTACGTGATGTTAAAATGACAGTTCCTCCGCGTTGTGAGCCAATCATTCAACAACCTCACGCATCCATGGTGAGAGTCGATCAGGTTAGTTCTTCTGTGCTGAGCGGGCATCCTCGGGGAGCGCACTCGTGATAGTCCCCAGGAGAACGGCCCCGTCGATTGACAGCCAAATTGCGGCCGTGCGCCTTGGCTTTTCAATCACTGTCATCAGCACGTCCTTGGCAGCAATTCCGTCAAGAGTTTGCAACAGTTGATCTATGTTCGCAGCCCGCACGTCCCGATCCCCGAGGCTGCGTCGCCGCCGTTGATAAATCTCGAGGATGCTTTCTCGATTGACTATCCGGAAGCTGATGGAGTTGACCTGAGCAGGCTCCAGGTCCTTCTCGACCCCGCGCGACAAACTAGAAGCGAGGAGGAGACGCCTTACCTGGGCAACAGGGATCTGGGTCGCTTCACTCATGTCAGAATTTCCGTTTTATGCGTTGTACGGGTTGATCGGCAGGTCACTGTCGCATCCGAAATGCTAGCTGCGCCAAGGAAGCCACCTCTGCCTCAACACCTCGTTCTTCGCTGGACGGAATTCCTCGAACGGAACTGGGAGAGCTTCGTGCCGATTTCCCACGGGGATACGACCCCACAGCAAGAGACGAAGCTCAACCACTCCATACGTCGCGATGTGACTTATTCGGCTTCGTACCCACTCGCCGTCCGACATCGAACGGTGCTGATCCGTGTAACTCTCGTTCAGCTCGGTGTTTGTCCAGTAGTGAGATTCGGCCGCGTTCCAGAACACGTGAATTTCAGCTGTTTCAGGCGCTCTCGGAAGTGCGTCCAGGATGTAACTGTCAGGTTCACGACCGGGCGAAACCGATATAGAGCACAGCGCGCCGAAGCTCTGCTCAACAAATTCGACGAGTGCCCGGAACTGATCTGGGAATGATACGTCGTCGATTTTGAGCGCGTCGGCCATGGTGCGGCAAGCCTACTCACCTCGACAGCCGGGCAATCCTCAGAGAACGCACTGCGCCGGGTTTCGATACGGCGGCTCCTTCGTCGCGGCCTACTCAACCAGCGGAGTGGCTGCGGTAGAGCACCGGGCGATCGCCCTGGCGGGCGAGGCGGGCCTCGAGGCCGGCGCGGACATCCGGCCACTCGGCGGCGAGGATCGAGTAGACGGCGGTGTCGCGCCAGGTGCCGTCGGCGCGCAGGCGGTCGTGGCGCAGCACGCCCTCGAAGGTCGCGCCGAGGCGCAGGATGGCGGCGCGCGAGCGGTCGTTGAGCGCATCCGCCTGGATCTTCACCCGCTCGAAGCCGTGGTCGAAGGCGAGGCCGAGCATGAGCAGCTTGGTCTCGGCGTTGACCGCGGTGCCCCAGACGCGCGGGTCGTAGGCCGTCCAACCGATGTGGGTCGAGCCCTGGCCCGGCACGAAGTCGGAGAGGGTCGAGGTGCCGACCAGTTCGCCGTCGTGCGGGCCGCCGCTGAGGAACACCGCATAGGGGTTGCCCGTGCCGAATGCGTAGTAGCCGGTCGCGAATTCGACGAACTCCGCCTCGGACCCCGGCAGCCCGGCCGGCCCACCGCCGTAGCCGCCGGCGAACACCTGCGGGCTGCCGATCGCCCGATACAGCGCCGGCAGGTGGGCTGAGGTCAACGGTTCGAGCCGCACGAATCGGCCGGGAACGCTCGCGGGGATAGGGCGTGTCGCAGTCACCTGCCCCAGTCTGGCAGCGCGGGATGCCACGATGGTAACCGTGAGCAGCGCCGCCCTCTTCGCCCGTTCCGCCAGCTCGTTCGTCGAACTGCTCGGACAGATCCACGACGACCAGTGGGAGCTCCCCGGGCTCGGCGTCTGGACGGTGCGCAGCCTCGCCGGCCACACCGCGCGCGCCATCCTCACCGTGGAGAGCTACCTCGGCCAGGAGGAGCCCAGCGACGTCACCATCCCCGATGCGGCGGCCTACTACTCCAGCGTCTATCCCCAGTTCACGGATGCCGCCGCCGTCGCCGCGCGCGGCGTCGAGGCCGGCGTGTGGCTGGGCTCCGACCCCGCCGCCCAGGTCTCCTCGGCCTTGACCCGCACCCTGGCGGAGGTGGACTCCCAGCCCGCCAACCGGATCATCTCGATCGGCGGCATGGGCATTCTGCTCAGCGAGTACCTGCGCACCCGGGTACTGGAGCTGGTGGTGCACACCATCGACCTGACCCGGGCCACGGGCATCCCGCACAGCCTGCCCACCGCGACGATCACCGAAGCGCTCGCGCTGGCCACCGCGACAGCGGCCCAGAAGGGTGAGGGCGAGACCGTGCTGCTCGCGCTCACCGGTCGCGTCGAGCTGCCCGCGGGCTTCAGCGTCGTCTGACTCGACTTGGCTAGGGGTCGACCAGATCGACCGCCTGGTTGGCCAGGTAGTGCCCCCAGCGCCGGTACAGCGTGGAGTAGCTGAAGGCGCCGTCGACGAAATCGCTCGGCGCGACCGGGGGCAGCGGCATGTACTGCGCTCGCGGCACCCCCGCGCACACCTCGGCCGCGATGGCGCTGAGCTCGCGGGAATCCTGCGCGAGCACCCCGCTGACGAAGGAACCGACCTGCACGTAGGCGGAGACATCGGGAACCTCGGTGACGACGAGTCGTGCCCCGTCGGCGGTGGTGGCGTCGAGATGCCAGACCAGCCGCTCGAACTCCCGACGCCAGGCGCTGATCGGGGTAAACGCGAGCAGGTCGGCGATTCCGGGCGACAGCACGATCAGGTCGTAGCTGGCGAGTCCCGGGAGTTGCTGCAGCGCCTCGGATGTGGAGGCCAGTCGCATGTTCGGGTGGGCGAAACTCTCCCATTCCACTCCCCGACCAGTGCGCCGGTGCAGCTCCTGAGCGAGCTGGTGAGCAACCCCCAGACGAAAGCTCGGCACGCCGACCGCGGACCCGCTCAGGCCGCCGACCACAAGCAGATTGAACACCCGGGGGCCGTCGAGCAGCCCGTTCGGAGTGTCGTCGGGGCCACCCGCGACCATGCGGGTGGGAGCCCCGGCGACGTAATTCCAGGCGAGCAGAGGTCGCACCGCGCCGAGCCCCCAGCGCACGACACGTCTGCCTCGCCGAGGAGGCGGGGCGGTCGTGCCGTCGGCAGCCGTCATTCCACGAATCTACCCGCGGCTCGGCGCACTAGCGCCGCGATCGCGAACTTCTGTGAATAACTCTCAGCGCACACGCTCCGCAGTGCTGATCTTTGCGAGAGACACATAACCGTCCTTGCTGCCGGTCACCCGCACCGAGATCTTCTGCCCGCGATCGGCCGCGGTGAGGGTGTACCCGGTGCCGGCCGCGCCGTCGATCGCCACGCCGTTACGCAGCCACTGGTAGGCGAAGGTGACGGGCGCTGGGCGCCAGGCCCCGGCATCCACCAGCACGGTGCGTCCGACGACGAAGCTGCCCTCGAAGTCGGGTCGGGATGCCGTCAGCTTTCCGAGGTCGACCGGCGCCGTGGCGCCGCTCGTCTTTGTCACGCTGACGTAGCCATCCCGCGACCCGGTGACGCTCACGCTGACCCGGGTACCGGCATCCGCCGCGGTCAGAACGTAGGCGGCCCCGGTCGCGCCGTCGATCGCCGTGCCGTCGCGCAGCCACTGATAGGCGTAGGCAACCGGCCCGGGCTTCCACTTCGCGAGCTTCGCGGTCAGCTGCTTACCCACCGTGGTGTTGCCCGAGATCGTCGGGGTGGACGTCTTGTCGAAGACGTCGAGCGCCTCGACCGGCTCGCTGGTGCGGGTCGCGCTCGGGTAGCCGGCCTTGGTGCCGGTGACCTGGAAGGTGATCTCGCGACCGCGGTCGGCATCCGTCAGCACGTAGCGCAGCCCGGTCGCACGCGCGATCGGTGCTCCGTCGCGCAGCCAGCGATACGTGAGGTCGACCGGAGCGGGACCCCACTCCCCCGGGATGCCCGTGAGCGCGCGGCCCACCAGCGGCGTTCCCGAGATGGTCGGCACCGGCGCCGTGAGCTTCCTGTCTTCGATCGTGAACGGGATGCGCACCGTCGTTGCCGACTCCTTCGCCACGATGACGAGGGTGCCCGACGTGCCAAGCCCGGCGGGAACGGTGAAGCTCGCCGTCGCGGTGCCTGCCATGACCAACGAGGTCGTCGCCGGCGCGAGACTGCCCTCGAAGGAGGCGGACACCTCGGTGTTGGTGGGGCTGCCGAGCGAGGTCAGATCGAGCTTGCTCAGCGTGACCGAGTACGTCGAGCCGACGGTCAGCGGTCCGGCCGGTACGTTCGTGACCGAGACGCCGCGGCGGTCGAAGGCCGGGCTGAGCGGGCTATGCGCACCGATGTAGCCGATCCAGGCGTCGCGGTCGATGAGGCCGGAGTCCGTGGTGTTGGACCCTTGCGCAAAGACGCGGAAGTTGTCGCCGCCCTGCAGCAGGAAGCTGAACGAGCCGATGCGGTAGCCCTTGGCCGGATCGATCGGGGTGCCGTTCACGGTGATGCTCGTGATGCGGTCACCCAGCGGGCGGCTGGCGTCGTAGGTGTAGTTCACATTCTTCGAGAGCCCGAGGGCGAGGTACGGACGCGAAGGGATGTTGCCCGCGGCATCCGTCTGCCACTGCTGTTCGAGCGCGGTCTTGAATTGCGCCCCTGTCAGGGTCGTGGTCCAGAGGTTGTTCACGAAGGGCAGCACGGCATTGGCCTCGGCGTAGGTGACCACGCCGTCTCCCTCACCCACCGGTGAGCCTGCATAGAGCAACTCGTTGCGGAGGCCACCCGGGTTGACGACGCCGATCTCGGCGCCGCCCGCCTGCGGGCTCTTCAGGCTGTCGACCAGCGAGTCGGCGACCAGGTTGCCCAGGGTGGACTCGTTGGCGCGGTCGTCGCGGGTGGTGCCGACATAGGCGGTGGTGATGTCCTTCGTCACGCTGCCCACCGGCGTGTTGCCGATGACCGCCGCGTCGGCGAGCGCCTTATCGACGATGGTCTTCACCTTCGCCGCAGCCGGGTAGGTGGAGACCAGCGTCGCGTCGTCGGTCAACAGGCGCGGAACGTTGCGCGCCGTGTAGCTGATCACACTGTCGTCGGTCGGGTCGACCGAGAGCTGGATCTGCCCGACGTTTTCGCCGTAGCTGCCGGTCTGCAGCACCGGGCGGGTCTTGCCTGCGACGCCCGGCACGGGCGCGTCCCACGAGTACTGCTTGTGGGTGTGCCCGGTGAAGATGGCCGCGACATCGGGTGTCGTCTCGGTGACGATCTTGGCGAAGGCCGAGTCGGTGAGCGCGAGTTCCTGCTCGAGGGTGGCGCCATCCGGAACACCGGCACCCGCACCCTCGTGGTACTCGGCGACGTAGACATCCGCCCTGTCTTCGGACTTCAGCTCTGCGACCACGCGGTTGACCGCAGCTACCGGGTCGCCGAAGTCGAGGTCTGCGATGCCCGCCGGGGAGACGAGCGTCGGGGTCTCGACGGTGACCGCTCCGACCACCGCGACGCGCACACCGTCGAGGGTGAGGAGCGCGTACTCCGGCAGAGCCGGGGTAGTGGTGCCCTTGTCGTAGACGTTCGCGCCGAGGTAGGTCCAGTCGGCCTGCTGCTTCACCCGTCCGGTGAGGTCGGCGTAGCCCTGGTCGAACTCGTGGTTACCCACAGCCGACGCCTTCAGCTTCAGCGCGTTGAGCACGTCGATGGTGGGCTGGTCCTGCTGCGAGGAAGACGCGAACAGGGAGGCGCCGATGTTGTCGCCGCTGGACAGGAACAGCGTGTTGGCCGCACCCTCCTCGGCGCGGAGCGACTCGACGGTGCCGGCGAACTTGACGGTGTTGCTGTCGATACGACCGTGGAAGTCGTTGATGTTCAGCAGGTTGATGTCGGCGACGGCTGCACCCGAGAGGTTGAGCCCGACGACGACCGGGTCGTGGTCGGAGGTGCGGTACGGGTCGGGCAGGTAGAAGTTGGTCGCGTTGTAGTTGTAGCGGCTGTAGTCGAGGGCGATCGACTCGTAGGCGTTGATGTTCCAGACGTCGACGCCGGTGACATCCGCCTTCGCGCTGTCGGAGATGAAGACGTGGTCGAGGGAGCCGACCGCACCGTCGAACGCGTAGGTCTCCTTGCCCGAAGTGCTGCCGAGGTCGACGTAGCCGGCCGCGCGCAGTACGTCGATCGGGTCTTCCTGCAGATAGGCGTTGAAATCGCCGTCGAGGATGACGCGGTCGACCTTGGTCTTCTCCTTGAGGCCGCTCGCGAAGGCGACGAGCGCCTTCGCCTGAGCGACACGGGAGGCGTTCGACGCTCCCTGCCCGTCGTCCTGGTCGGCGTCGACGCCCGTGCCGGAGCCCTTCGACTTGAAGTGGTTGACGATCGCGAGGAAGGCACTCGATGCCTTCCCGCTCGCCAGCTCGAACTCCTGGGCGAGGGGCTGGCGCGCGTTGACGAAGGCCGGGTCGTCGAGGATGACCGAGGTACCGACCGTCTTGACGACATCCGGGCGGTAGATGAAGGCGGTGCGGATGACGTCCTGCGAGGCCGGGGTCGTGGCCGGCGACGGCACGAAGGCCCACGTACCCGCACCCGCTGCGGCGTTGAGAGCGGCGGTGAGGGTGGAGAGGGCGAAGTCGCGGTCCTTGCCGAACCGGGAGGAGTTCTCGACCTCCTCGAGCGAGACGACGTCTGCGCTCAGGCCGTTGATGGCCGCGACGATCTTGTCCTGCTGCCGCTTCAGGTTCTCGGCATTCGCGGCACCACGGGCATCGCACCCGCCGCTGACCGTGATCGGGTTGCCGTCGCGGTCGGTGTAGTAGGTGCAGCCGGTGAGGCTGTCACCGGTGGTCGGGAAGTAGTTCTCGACGTTGAAGGAGGCGAGGGTGACGTCACCGCCGACATCCT
>Ga0247735_1001013_pt1 | contig 11046 bp, 16 predicted proteins | sample UWRJL178409R2_FD_180934 | JGI IMG/M metagenome (GOLD analysis project Ga0247735, IMG submission 180934) | Plant litter microbial communities from Arlington Agricultural Research Station in Wisconsin, United States - UWRJ-L178-409R-2 | ecosystem: Environmental > Terrestrial > Plant litter >...
AACGGTGCTATTCCCGAGCCTCGACGAGGGAGTGGCACTCACCGGACTCAGCGAGCCGGGCGAAATCGCCCTGGCCCTCGGTGCCGGCGGAGCGCTCGTCGTGATGACCATGGGCATCGAGGGCGTTGTGATCGCCGAAAACGGCGTGCTGGCGAAAGTTTCTGCGGTTCCGGCCGTGGTCAGCGACCCGACCGGAGCTGGCGATGCGTTCGCCGCCGGATTCCTCGACGAGTGGGTTCGCTCGCGGGATGCCGTTGCTGCCGCAGCCGCCGGGGCACGCGTTGCTTCGCGTTCGGTCACGATCGTCGGCGGTCGCCCGGCCTGACCCGTGCCGGCCGCTGGCGCCGACCGTGCGCCGGTTCGTTATCCGTGCGGCCGTTTGCCGACCCGCACTGATAACAAACCGCAGCACTGTGCGGCTGAGCGGATGCGGCTGAGCGGATGCAGCCGAGCGGTCAGCGGGCGTTCGCCTTTGCGGCCTTCACGGCGTCGTAGGCGGCGAGGGCATCCTTGCGCGACTGGGCGAGGTCGACGATCGGTTCCGGGTACTCCGCGGTGTCGAACTCCGGCACCCAGCGGCGGATGTATTTGCGGTCGGGATCGAACTTATCGGCCTGCAGGACCGGGTTGAAGACGCGGAAGTAGGGGGCGGCATCCGCTCCGCTTCCCGCCACCCACTGCCAGTTGCCCGGGTTGCTCGCCTCGTCCGCGTCTACGAGGCAGTCCCAGAACCAGGCTTCGCCCACTCGCCAGTCGACGAGCAGGTTCTTGATCAGAAAACTCGCCGTCACCATGCGCACGCGGTTGTGCATCGTTCCGCTCTGCCAGAGCTCGCGCATGCCGGCGTCGACCAGCGGGATGCCGGTCGTGCCGGTCTTCCAGGCGTTCAGTTCGCGCTCGTCGATGTCTCCCCAGCCGAACGCGTCGAACTCCGAACGGTAGTTGTCTTTCGAGAGCGTCGGAAAGTGGAACAGGATGTTCCAGTTGAACTCTCGCCAGCCGACCTCGCTCATGAACTTCGCGGCGTTCTTCGACGCTGCGGGGGAGAGGTGCTGCCCCATCCGCTGCCAGATCTGGAACGGGCTGATTTCCCCGAACCGCAGGTGCGGACTCAGCCCGCTCGTGGTCTCGATGCCAGGTTCGTCGCGGCGGTTGTAGTCCTCGAGTACTTCGTCTGCGAACCGGTCGAGGCGGTCGTGCGCCGCAGCTTCGCCGGGCGTGCACCACTGCCGAAGGCCCTCGGCCCAGTCAGGCTTCGTCGGCAGAAGTTGCCAGGAATCCAGATCGTCGGATGCTGCAGCCGCACCGTTTGCAGGAAGGCCGTTGATGGACTCCGGTGCCGCAAACGGCTCGCGTACGCCGCCGCGCTCGAGGCAGGCCTTCCAGAACGGAGTGAAGACCCGGAACGGGTTTCCCTCTCCGGTCGTGACGGTCCACGGTTCGAACAGCAGGCTGGCCTGGAAGCTCTTCGCCTCGATGCCGTCCTCGGTCAACCGGGACTTGAGGTCGGCATCCAGCTCTCGTGCGGCCGTGTAGCGACGGTTCCAGTACACGGACGTGGCGCCGGTCTCGTCGACCAGTCTCGGAATCTCGACAGCGGCATCCCCGCGCCGCAGAATGAGTGACCCGCCGATTGCCTCGAGGCTTTCGGAGAGGCTCGCGAGGCTGTGGTGCAGCCACCACTTGCTCGCGGCACCGTGCGGGCGGATGCCGCGGCCGACTTCGTCGAGCACGTAGACGACCGCAACCGGTCCGCCTCGTTCGACGGCCGCGGCCAGTGCCGGGTTGTCTGCAATGCGCAGGTCGTCGCGCAGCCAGACGATGGTGGTGTCAGTCACGCGACCCTACTTTGCGGCGCCGGCCCGGCGAACCGTCGTCGGAGCGTCGAGTCGGAGCTTGTTGCACAGCGCTGTCAGCTGAATGAGTTCGTCTGTCGACAGTGCGCTGCCGACCCGGTCGCTGATCGACTCGGCGTGCACGACGGCGACGCGGCGAAAACTCTCGTAGCCCTCGTCGGTGAGACAGACGATCGTGCCACGGCCGTCCTCGGCGTCGCTCTCTTTGTAGACGAGCCCGCGCAGGGCAAGGCGGTCGACGAGTCGGCTCACGCTGGGCTGGGTGAGAAGCAGGTGGCGGTTGAGGTCGCGGATTCTCAGGCGCCGTCCGGGCTGGCGGGAGAGGTTGAAGAGCACGTCGTATTCATTGAACGAGATGTCTGTCGTGGGGAACTCGCTGTTGAGGAATCGAAGAACGGATACCTCGGCTCGGAAGAGGGATTCCCAGGCGTCGATTGCGGTTGTCTTGTGGCTCACGCGACAACTCTATGCAGTTGCAACGACTTCGGCAGGGGGGTTTACACGTAACCGAGCGTTAAACAGGATTGAGGGTGGGTTCCAGAGGCTTGGAACCCACCCTCTCCCTTGCACCAAGAGTGTCCTGCAATCACATTCCGCATCAGCTGCCACAGCAAACAACTTCTGCCCTACGAATATATAACGGCTAGGTAACGGAGCGCTAGTTATGCAAACGTTATTTTTCTGCGAGTTGTCTGAATGGCACAGCGCGACTTGAGATCCATGTGGTCAATCGCAGTCAGGCCACCCGCCACGACCTGTCAATCCAACGTTCGTCCGGCGGGCTCTGCGCACGCGGTAGGTTCTTTCTGTGGCCGATACCCCCGCGCGCGCCGTCGACAGCCGCACACTGCGCACGGTCGCGGCAATCGAGGCCGCCGTGCGAGCGGCCCTGCGAGAGATTCCCCTCGACGACCTCACCATCGCCGAGGTGTGCCGACTGGCCGATATCAAGCGTCCGAGCTTCTACACGCACTTCGACTCGATCCCCGAACTCGTCGCTCACATGCTGACGGCGGAGATCAACAACGTGCTGCCTATTCCCGGGGTCGAGGAGGTTGCCGCCGAGCAGATCGAGCCGTTGATTCTCGATAACTTCGCTGTGGCCCTCGAGCTCATCGCCCGGGATCGCGAGCTGTACCGGGCGGCCTTCACGTCGTCATCGTCGGGAGTGCTTCGCGACGTGCTCGATCGAGCCATCGGTACCCGGGTGCGCAACATCATCACCATCTGGCAGGACCGCGGACTCGTCGGTGACGTTGATGTCGCCGTCGCAATACCTTTTGTCACCGGCGGCATCATCCGCGCGATCGAAGCGTGGGCGTTCGATGACGCGACGGATGCCACCGACCGCGCCCGCGCCATCCGCGACCTGATGCCGGGCTGGTGGCCGACGGCCTCGTAGCCGACTGGGCTCAGACAGCGGATGCCGCGAAGATCGCGTTCGACAGGCGAGGTCTAGGGTTGCCTCATGACTGTCCCTGAAGAGAACTCACGTGTAGGTGTCCTCGGCGTCATCGGCCGTTCGCTCGCGGGAGTGGTCGCCGCTGCCGCTGGCGTGGTCTTCCTGCTCTGCGCCTGGCAGGCGCTCTCGAGCCGGTTCTGGGCATCGCGGGAGGACCTGCACGGCTACGGCCTGATTTTCGGCGTCTTTCTCGCGATTGTCTTCGCGTTCATAGTGGCGGTCGTGCTTCCGCTCGTCTTTCCTCGCCGGCGACGCAGCCGGCTGTACGCCGTGACGCTGGGGTCGTTCGGTGTCGCGTTCATCCTCCTCATCGCGCTCCTGGTCACCGCGTAGCGCTGCGCCGTCAGAGGAGCAGGTAGAAGATGATGAAGTTCATCACGAGGTTGAACCCCGCGTGGGCAATGATCGCGCCGAGCAGCGAACCCGAAAGCACCCGAAAGCCGTAGAAGACGAGCGAGCTGAGGAACATCGCGATCACCCAGATCAGTGCGGGAACGGGCAGGAATCCCCACGAACCCGCGACGTAGACGATGCCGAAATGAGCGAGGTGCGCGAGCGCGAACGCCCCGGCCTCGGTGAGCGCCGCTCGTCGGCTTCCCCAACCCGTTGCGAGGCTTTCGTGCACGAGGCCGCGATAGAAGAGCTCCTCGCCGATCGGGCTGAATGACATTCCGATGACCGCGAAAATGATGAAGAAGATGAGTCGGCTCTGGTCACTCAGCTCGGCGGGGACCGCAGAATAGCTGCGAGCGATGTACGCGAACGGGTTCTCGATGCCCGAACCGTAGAGCAGCGAACCGATCGTGTAGACCGCTGTCGCGCAGCCGGCTCCGGCGAGCAAGGCAACCGGCACCCACCGCCATCGCGACGGCCGCACGATTCCGATCCGTCGGCGCCCTTCCCGAGTGAGCACGATGAATGGCAGCGCTGCCATCGCAATGAAGATGAACGAGGTGGCCTGGTAGCTGCCCGTTGCGTTCGCCTGCAAAACCAGGGCAACGCGAACAGCGGTGAACACCACGATGAGCACCAAGCCGATGCGAACGCTGAAACCGAGTGTGCGCCGAAACGGTCTTCGGAACGTCTCCAGGGTGGCGGGGATCGAGCTCGTCGTAGACATAACGCGAGCATAGGTCCGGAACGGCCGCTCGCGACGTGTTCAGCGGGTGCCGGGCTCGCTTGGCGACTTCTCCCGCGACCGGCCTTCTCGGACTCGAGCGTCTACTCGGCCCCGAGCTGCCTCTCGATCGGCACTGTTCGCTCGACAACGACATCACCGGTGTGAGCGGTCGTCACGGTTTCAATGAGCACAATCCCGACCTCTTCTACCGCGACCGGATTGTGCTGGACGCCCTTCGGCACGACATAGAAGTCACCGGCCGAGAGCGCGACCTCGCGCTCTCCCTCGAGCTGAATGCGCAGATCACCGTAGACGACGATGAACATCTCGTCTTCGCTTCGATGGGCATGCCACACCAGCTCGCCGAGCAGCTTCGCGACTTTGACGTACTGGTTGTTGACGCGACCGACGACGCGCGGGGTCCAGTGCTCGGTGACGAGGTCGAGTTCAGTTCGGATGCGGGTTGGCTCGAGAAGTTCCATTTCGCAAGCTTAGGATTCCGCTTCACGAAATGATGGGGCCTAGCTCAGCGATCTGCCTTTACGCCATAGCGGCTGCTGCCGACTGCGAACAAATGGCGCACGGGACGCGATCCATTGCCGGTCGGTGGAATCGAGTCGGATTCGGCTTGCACCAGTCCTCGGTCCCCACCTCGTGAAATTCGTCCAGTAGACCGCGAACCAATGGTCGTGAAGTTCGTGTTCTGGCACCCCGACCACGCAGCGAACGGTTTCGTCCGAAGACGTCAGGGTCTGCCGAAAGGCTAAAGCTTCGCTGTTCGGGGGTCGCGCCTGACCTTCGCGAAAGACGAAGACTCGTGCTTCGTAGAAGATTTTCGGCCCCATTGCGCGCACGTTGCAACTGAGCGTCGCCGCGCCGCTTTCTACGCGAACCGGTTCAGGTATGAGTGAAAGAGCCGCGGCATCTGATGAGTGCGTCCACGTGCGAAATTCAATGACAGCAATCGAGATCGCGACGACTGCCGCCAAAACTGCGATTATTCCGGAAAGTGCGGCCCAGCCTGGCCATTCGAGGACATTCATATTGGATGGTATGGACGCGATGACTGATAGTCACTGGGCTTGACACAACCGCACCTACTCAATGGGTCGAGACTCCTCCGTACGCAAGCAATAGTGAGCAGCTCGAGTCTTTGGGGCCGGGGCGTGCCCAGCGCACGTTGCGTTGCCTTTACCGGGTCGTGAGCCGTTCCCGTTGCTGACCGTCGATGTCGAAATTCTCGGGAGCGAGCCACGCGACAAACGCGGCACGCAGCGCCGGCCATTCACCATCGGTGATCGAGAACCAGGCGGTGTCGCGGTTCTCGCCCTTGACCACCAGGTGCTGGCGGAAGACGCCCTCGAACGTGAATCCGAAGCGCTTCGCTGCCCGCTTGGACGGCTCGTTGAGGTCGTTGCACTTCCACTCGAGGCGACGGTAGCCGAGGCCGAAAACGTAGTCGGCGAAGAGGAACATCGCCTCCGTTGCCCCGCGCGTGCGGGCAAGGCTCGGTCCCCAGACGATGCTCCCGATTTCGATCACGCCGTTCGCCGCGTCGATGCGCATCAGCGCCTGCCGGCCCTCGGCGCGACCCGTGGCCCGGTCGACGACGGCGAAGAACAGCGGATCCGCGCTCGCGCTGGCCGCGGCGACCCACCGTTCGAAATCGGTGACGTTTGTCGGCGGATGTTCGGCCATAAAGCGGAACCGATCATCTGAACCGGCAGCGGCGGAAGCCTCGAAGAGTGTCTGAGCGTGGGAGTCAGAGAGCGGTTCGAGACGCACGTATCGTCCGTCGAGGGTGTCTCGCGCCGGCGCGGATACGCCGGTCCAGGTGGTGAGGGTCATGGTCGTGTCTCTCGCTAGTTAGTTGGAGTTGGCTGCAGCCGCGCGACGCCTGGCCATGCGCACCCGCGATCCGCATCGGTTCGAACAGTAGGTCTGGGCGGAACCGCGACCGAGCCCCGAGAAGACGAGACCGCAGCCGGGGCGGGCGCACCTGCCCCAGATGATTCGGCTGTGGTCGCTGAGGGTGACGGCCATCGACAGGGCGCTCGCCGAGAGAAACCACGTCGCCCAGTCGAACGGCTGCTGGTCGACGTGCAGGTGCCAGCGAACTCCGCCGTGGTTGGAAAGCCGCGGAGCTGACGCTGTGGCACTGAGAATTTCATTGAGTCGCGCTGCGGCCACGTTCACGTCGCCGATGTCGAAGAGTGCCTCGGCGGTTACCGCAGCCCTGCCGACCGCGGTAACCGCGTCGTCGGAGTAACTCTCGGCGCCGTCGGCGAAGTCGGTCAGCGCGGTGCGGATCGCCTCGGCCTGCCCGCGTGCATTGACCACGGCGACCAGTCGCTCGAGCGCCGAATGGCGGGGCGCTGAATCGGAAGTGGCGTCATCCATCCTGCAATGTTACGGCTTTAATCGGAACGCCGTAACAGCACGGAGATTCCGTTCACCCCCTTGATCGTCACAACCCCCGGTCGTCATGCTGGATTAATCGCACGGCATCCGCAGAAAGGTCGAGAACCATGCCTGAGACGACGAGCTTCGCTGTTCACGTCATCCGCGAATTCAACGCCCCGATTGACCGGGTCTGGCGGGCGTGGACCAATCCGGATGACCTGCGAGCGTGGTGGGGCCCCACCGGATTCGAGTGCACGAACGCCACCGCAGAGATCCGACCCGGCGGTCGAATCTTCACCACGATGAAGGCACCGGCCGAATACGGCGGCTTCGAACAGCACAGCACCTGGAACCTGACCGAGCTCGACGAACCGCGGCTGATCCGTTACGTGTTCAACTTCACGGACGCCGAGGGCAACCGCATCGAACCTGCCGAGGCAGGTATCCCCGACGGTGTGCCCGCGGACGGTGATCACGAGGTTGTCCTCAGCGAACTGCCGAACGGACGCACTCGGCTGGCGATGAGCGAGAGCGGATACGGGACCCCCGAGGTTCGCGATCTGTCTCGCGTCGGGCTCGAACAATGCCTCGACAAGATGGCGGCTCTCGTCGAGCAGGAGTGAGCTAGCCCACCCAGATCGTCGACAGCCAGATCGTGACCCCCGCGAGGCCGAGCAGCGCGATGTTCATTCCAATCTGCCGCGCTTCACCACGCATCAGATGAAGGGTGATGGCGCCGACCTGCACGAGCGCAAGCCCGATCGCTGCCACGATGGCGAGGCCGGGAGCGACGCCGGTCAGCGGCGGCACGATCAGGCCGAGGCCTCCAAGGATTTCGAGAGCACCGATGATTCGCACAAACGGCATCGGCACCTGGTCGACCCATCGCATCATCGGGCGAAGCGCATCTTTGCCCTGCGCAACCTTCTTGACGCCGGAATAGCCGTAGAACAGGGCGAGAAGGGCGGCGATGATCCAGTAGGCGATTTCCATGACGGCTCCGTGAGGTCGGTTACGATGTGTAAGTAACCACATCATGAGTGATCGCGGTGAGGCTTACAAAAGGAACAGAACTGTTAGCGACTCCCATCGGAGACCCATGTCGAAGTTCAGCGATGCCTGCCTCATCCGCGCCGACGCCGGAAAAACCCTGCGGTCGGTGCTTGACCGCGTCGGCAACAAGTGGACGCTCCTGATCGTCGCCACGCTCCACGACGGCCGCATGCGCTTCACCGAGCTTCAGCGCGAGGTTCCGGGAATCTCGCAGCGGATGTTGTCACTCACACTTCGCCACCTCGAACGGGACGGACTGGTGAAGCGCACCGTCCACGCCGAGGTGCCGCCGCGGGTTGAATACGAACTGACAGCGGTGGGCGAAACGCTCATCGAACCGGCCCTCGCGCTCGCGTCCTGGGCGATCGAGCACAATCCGTCGATAGAGGACAGCCGCGCCGACTACGACGAGAAGGTCCCGGCAGACTGAACGCTCCGGCATCCAGCGGCGTGGGATCGGGTCCTTCTGATGCGCCCGGGTAGGATTCCTCACCATGACCGATTTCGCCGCCCCGGCCGCCATTCCCACCCGTACGCTCACCCTCAACGTTCGCAAGCAGCCGCTCATCGCGACGAGCTGGGTTGCGCCGATCGTGCTGCTCGACGGTCACCGGTTCCAGCTCGGCTGGGGCCCGCAGGTGCTGACGATCCCCGCCGACCGCCCGGTGCACGTGCAGTGCGAGATGCCGTTCATCTACACGTACGGTCGCGCGATCGCGGTGCTGCAGCCGAACCAGCTCCCCGAGCTCGAGTACAGCCCGCCGTCACTGAACTTCTTCGCCGGCGAGATCGGTGCGCCCGGCGCGACCAAAACGCGCGGCACCTGGCTGGTTTGGTCGCTGCTCGGATTCCTGGGGCTGTTCGTTTTCGGCTCGATCATCCTTTCGGCCGTCTCAATCGGGATGTCGAACTAGCTATCGTGCCGGTGGGCATCAGCGCGTGCCAGCCGGCATCAGCGCGCCGGCAATTGCTTAGGCGCACCGAGCAGGTAGGCGGTCATCGTCGATGACAGGCTCCCCGCCGCAAGTAGTCCGGCCAGAACCGTTACCTGGAAGATCCCGGCGTCGACCGGCGATGCGCCGGCCAGCAGTGCACCGACGAACGCACCAGGCAGGGTGACGAGGCCGGTCGTCCTGGTCTGGTCGATCGATGGTCGAAGCGCTTCGACCACCGCGGCCCGGGAGATGTCTGCGACCGACTGGCGCGGGGTCGCGCCGAGGGCGAGCCAGCCCTCGATCTCGTCGCTGCGGTGAACCATGCCGATCCAGAGCTGGCGACCGGTCGTCGATGCCGTTGTCATGGATCCGCCAATCACGATCCCCGAGAAGGCGAGAACGTACCGCGCATCGAAGTCGAACGCCCCGGTGCCGAACACGATGGCGAGCGTCACGGTCACCCCGCTGAGGATGGCGAGTGCCACCGGACCCGTCGCCGACGGAAATTCGCGAAGACGACTGGATGCCGTGATGATCGCCGTGCCGACCATGACCAGAAGCACTACTGCCCCGGCCCACCACACGGTGAGAGCGAGGCCGAGCAGGACGCTGACGATCGCCAGTTGCCCAGCGCCTCGCGCGACGGCGATGACGGCACTTGCTGCGACCGGGATCCGCGCGATCCGCAGCACGAGCACGGTCGATGCGAGCAGCAACACAACACTGACGGCGACAGCGATCGGGTTCACTCGCTGAGTTTAGGCGCCGGGCCGCGGCGGCTAAGCGTCTGGCAATGTCTGACTACAACTCAGCTAAATCCATCCCGACGCGGACGCTCACGATTACGGCGCGCAAGCAGGCTGTGATCGCGATGACCTGGACCGAGCCCGTCGTCGTTCTGGACGGTAATCGGTTTCCGCTGCCGTGGGGAACCCACGCCTTCACGATTCCTGCTGATCGACCGGTGCGGGTGCACTGCGAGATGCCGTACCTCTACACCTACGGTCGAGCGGCGATAGTGCTCGAACCGCACCACCTTCCGCAGCTCGAGTACAGCCCGCCCGCGAACCAGTTTCGCCAGGGCGAGCTCGGAGCCCCCGGCACAACGGGCGTTCGTCACGGACGGACCTACTGGATCGTCGCCGGCATTCTCGTCGGAGTGGTTGCGCCGGCGATTCTCATCGGCGCGGCGATTCTCGTGGTGCGACTCTTCTAGAGCGAACGACTCCACGCGACTTCGCGGGCCAGCTGGCCGGATTCGGTGAAGGCGCGCACCTGGTGGGAGTCGGCGAGAGCACCAGCCAGGGCATCCCGATCGGCTGGCTCGAAGCCCAGTTTCTGCCAGAACGGTCCCGACCGCCGGCTGAAGAGCCAGGCCGTTACGGCGCCGCTCTCTCGTGCGCGATCGAGGGCGAAGGTCGCGAGCTCCGATCCCCGTCCCTTCGATCGTCGCGCCGGATCGACCGCGACACTTCGGATGAGGGCATGCCGACCGTTGGCGCTGAGCTCGAAGCCGGTGCTCGCAACCAGCGCACCGGCGGCGTCACGCTGCACCCACAGGCGCACTGCCGGGTCGTCAAGTCCGGCCGTTGTCAGGTCGACACCGCTCAGGAACGTCGCGAGTTCGGCCGCGTCGTCAGGAGATGTGGCGGTGAGCAATAGCATGGTAGTTAGGATACCCTTACAAGTTCGATGACAATTCCCACCGCTGAACCGCGCAAGGTCTTCGTCGACCTTGCACCGCTCCGAACTTCACCGATGTTCGCTCGACTGTGGATCGGATCCGCGGTGTCCGGGGTAGGCGCCCAGATGACGCTCGTCGCGGTCGGCCTGCAGATCTACGAGATCACGCGGTCGACCCTTGCCGTCTCTCTCGTCGGCGGCATCGCCCTGTTCCCGATGATCGCTGCAGGCCTGTGGGGCGGAATGCTCGCGGATGCGTTCGACCGCCGCCGGGTACTCATCGTGACCGCGATCGTCAGCTGGGTGAGCATTTTCGGACTCGTCGCTCTCGCGGTGATCGAAGACGCCCTCGGAGCATCCCACGTTCCGCTCTGGCCGATCTACGTGCTGACGACCATCGCAACCATGTCGGCGACTATCTCGCAGGCAACGCGTTCGGCGGTCATCCCGAGGATCCTGCCGGCCGACATGGTGTCGAGAGCGACCGCACTCGGTGGGATCTCGGGCGGCCTGCAGCTCACGATCGGGCCGGCG